>OFGN01000107.1_pt1 | contig 90504 bp, 83 predicted proteins | sample 1521821 | NCBI WGS metagenome assembly OFGN01 (sample SAMEA3504094, study PRJEB24116) | mouse gut metagenome | biome: mouse gut; feature: mouse-associated habitat; material: faeces | place: Denmark | collected 2011
ATCCGCGAACTCAATACGGGCAAACTCCGGAGTATCGCCAGGCCGCAGCCCGTTGCGCGACCGGTCAGCCGTCTGCCCCCAGACGTCCAACACTCCCGTGAGTAACAGCAAGGCAACTATGAATCGTGACATGGTATTGATCTATTTGCTTTTATCGCAAATATAATCCTTTAAATAAATTATAATACATAAAAATCATTTGGTTAACGAATATTAACAACACCGATCCTTTTCAAAGCCCATACACTATATTATTTTGTCGTATCTTTGCATATCAACCATAAAAGCGACTTTTAATCAGCATGATCATACGACTGTTTTTAGCTGTTCTGCTCATGGCTATGGCTCAAGGAGTCAGTGCCGAAGATGTGACCGTGGGAGCCGCACGCACCGACCTTTACGCTCCTTTGCTTGAAGGCAAACGGGTAGGACTGCTAAGCAACCACACCGGCATCGTAGGCTCGCGCCACACGCTCGACGTCATGCGCGAGGCCGGTATCAACGTAACGACACTCTTTTCGCCCGAGCATGGATTCAGAGGAACGGCTGATGCCGGCGAACATGTCAGCACATCCCGCGACAGCAAGACAGGCCTGCCTGTCATTTCGCTCTACGGAAACCGCAAACGCCCCGACGACGCTACCTTGCAGCAACTCGATGCCGTTGTCGTCGATCTTCAGGACGTAGGCCTCCGGTTCTATACCTACTATATCACCATGCTTTCCGTGATGGAAGCCGCAGCCGATGCAGGCGTGCCGGTCATCATTTTCGACCGCCCCAACCCCAACGGAATGACGGTCGACGGCCCTCTGCTCGACATGTCGCTCGCCTCGGGAGTAGGGCAGCTACCGATACCCGTGATCCACGGAATGACCCTCGGGGAACTCGCCTCTATGGCTGTCGGTGAGAAATGGCTCAAAAGCCGCCGTACGCCCGATCTGACGGTGATCCCATGCTCCGGCTACACCCACTCTACCAGATATACTCTCCCCGTGCCGCCATCCCCCAACCTGCCCGACATGACGGCGGTCTATCTCTATCCCTCGACATGCCTCTTTGAAGGAACCGTGATGAGTCTCGGACGCGGCACAGAGATGCCTTTTGCCGTCTACGGCCACCCCTCGATGTCGGGATCCTCATTCTCCTTCACCCCCGTCAGCCGACCCGGTGCCAAGAATCCGCCGCTGCTCGGAAAGAAATGCTTCGGTAGAGATCTACGCTCCATCCCGGCCGACTCGGTCGTAGCCCGGGGACTCGATCTCAGCTACATAATCGACGCCTACCGCAACCCCGGCATGCGCAAATCGGGTTTGAAATTCTTCACTTCATTTTTCGACAAACTGATCGGCAACACCACTGTGCGCCGGATGATCGTCGACGGAGCTTCTGCCGACCGGATACGGGCAACATGGGCCGACGATGTAAGCCGATTCAGAACCCAACGCAAACCCTATCTGATCTATCCCGAATGAGCCCTGCCATCGTAATACTCACCATAACCGTCTATTTCGCGCTGCTGCTGACAATCTCGCGGCTCGCTTCCCGACGCGCCACAAACGCCACTTTCTTCACCGGAAACCGGCGCACACCATGGCCACTGGTTGCTTTTGCCATGGCCGGAGCCGTGATATCGGGAGTTACATTCATCTCCGTACCCGGTATGGTAGTCACCAAAGGATATGCCTACCTCCAGATGGTCATGGGCTTCATTGTCGGATACGCCGTCATATCCCTCGTCCTCCTGCCGCTGTTCTATCGGCGCAACCTCGTTTCCATCTATTCCTACCTCGAAGACCGTTTCGGGCGGCGCAGCTACAAATCCGGAGCCATGATGTTTTTCATTTCCGAGATTCTCGGCGCATCGGTCAGATTCTTCGTTGTCTGCGCCGTGCTCCAGATGCTCGTATGCGATCCGCTCGGCATTCCGTTTGCCATCAATGTCCTTGTCACCATATCCCTCATCTGGCTCTATACGGCCAGGGGCGGAGTCAAGACCCTCATCTGGACCGATGTCCTCAAGAGCGCATGCCTCATCTTGTCCGTAGTGCTATGCATCTTTTTCATATCGCGTAACCTCGGGCTTTCACTCTCCGACATCCCGGCGGCAATCAAATCCCACGAATCGGCATCCATATTCCATTTCTCCGATCCAAAGAGCGGACTCTACTTCTGGAAACAGTTCGTAGCAGGCATTTTCATGGCCATCGTAATGAACGGGCTTAATCAGGACATGATGCAACGCCATCTCTCCTGCCGCGACTCCAAGGCTTCACGCAAGAACATGATCGTCAGCGGAATCGTGCAGTTCGGTGTGATAGCCCTCTTCCTGATGCTCGGCACTCTGCTCATTGTCTACTGCTCGGCACGAGGCATAGCCATACCCGAAAAGACCGACGACCTTTTCGGCCTCGTCGCTGCCCATCCCTCAATGCCGCTGATCGTTGGTGTGCTTTTCATCGCCGGACTCGTGGCTGCCGCATATTCAGCCGCCGGATCCGCGCTGACATCGCTGACCACATCTTTCACCATCGACATTCTCGACGGGCGCAAACGCCACGAAGGCGACGAGTCAGCTCTCGCCCGGCTACGCAGACGCGTCCACCTGCTCATGTCGCTGCTTATGGCTGCCGTAATAATTGCATTCTATTATCTGAGCTCCGAAGATGCCATATCCGCAGTCTACACCCTCGCATCCTACACCTACGGACCTATCCTCGGACTCTTCGCCTATGGCATATTCTCAAACGCTCCGGTCAACGACCGGGCCGTTCCGGCCATCTGCCTGCTATCTCCTGTTTTTGCCTGGATCATTCAATGGTCCATTGCCCTGACAACAGGCTATCAGACCGGTTTTGAACTCCTGTTACTGAACGCCGTAATTACTATCGCCGGACTGCGGCTGTCGGCCTTAATCCCAGAAAAATCCTATGTCAAAGAATCTATTTAACCGCTACATCTGGCTCATCGACACCATCCGACGCCACGGATCGATCACTCGCGACGAACTCAACCGGCTATGGCGACTGACGCCATTTTCCGAGGGCAATCCGCTGCCTCGACGCACATTCTACAACTACCGGAATTCAATTGAGGAAATATTCGGCATAAACATCGCATGCAACACTTCCACATTCGAATACTACATCGAAAACTCCGGCGACACACACACCGACAGCGTGACCGACTGGATGCTCAACACAGCCTCAATGAGCAACACCCTGACCGATGCGCGCGACATTGCCGACCGCGTTTTTCTTGAGGATGTCCCATCCGCACGCCAGTACCTCTCAACCGTCATCGGCGCAATGAAAGAATACAAGACCCTTTCGTTCGACTACAGCCCCTATTCGCGCACCGGAGCGCCAAAGCCGGTAAGAATTGAGCCTTACTTCCTCAAGATTTTCAGGCTGCGGTGGTATGTCACCGGACGGAACACAAAAGAAAACGTCATAAAGACCTATGCCCTGGACCGCATGTCGAAAGTCAACGTCGATGCCGAGACTTTCGAGATACCTCTCGATTTCGATGCCGAGGCATACTTCCGCGATGCTTTCGGCGTTGTGTTCTCCCACGGGGAAGCCAAGAAGGTGACTATCCGCACAGACCCACGGCAAGCGAAATATTTCCGCGCACTCCCTCTCCACCACTCCCAGAGCGAAATGATCCACGATCAATATTCCGTATTCACCTACAATCTCCGACTCACTCCCGATTTTGTTCAGGAACTGCTTAGCTACGGACCGAAAATCACCGTTATCGCGCCGGCCGAGCTTAAAGCCATGATGATATCCAATCTTTCTGAAGCACTTGACAATTACCACACTAACGAACCACTGCAATGAGAATCGACATACTGACCGTACTCCCCGAAATGTTCACATCTCCCCTCAACTGCTCCATCCTCAAACGGGCGCAGGACAAGGGGCTCGTTGAAATCCACGTCCACAATATCCGCGACTACACAACCAACAAACACCGCAAGGTCGACGACTACCCATTTGGCGGAGAAGCCGGAATGGTGATGCAGATCGAACCGATCGACCGCGCTATCGAGGATCTGACATCGCAACGCCACTACGACGAGATAATCTTCACCTCTCCCGACGGAGAGACCTTCAATCAGCCCATGGCCAACAGCCTCTCGCTACTCAACAATATCATTATCCTCTGTGGCCACTACAAAGGAATCGACTTCCGCATCCGCGAGCATCTGATCACACGTGAGATCTCCGTTGGCGATTATGTCCTCACCGGTGGCGAGCTCCCGGCTCTTGCCATAACCGATGCCATTGTCCGGCTGATCCCGGGGGCTATCGGCGACGAACAGAGCGCTCTCAGCGACTCTTTCCAGGACAACCTGCTTGCGCCACCGGTCTACAGCCGCCCGGCCGAATACAAAGGATGGCGCGTCCCCGACATTCTGCTGTCCGGACATCAGGCCAAGATCGACCAGTGGCGCTACGACCAGGCTCTCGAACGCACTCGCCGACTACGCCCCGACCTCCTCGACGACTGATCCGGGATCGAACTTCACGGCGGACAGCGGCGTTATTATTGCGACTTTAATAATTGACGCCGCATGGAACACAACCGCCACCTTTCCGATTTTCTGTCTCCCGGATCGCCGGCCACAGATATTATTCCGGCTATATCAGCCGACAACATTGTGACCACTCTGCTGCAGATCCACGATACCCCACCCGTGTTCGGCGAGGCCAATATCGGACGGGCTGCCATCAATATTGCCGCAAACCGTCTGTTGGCCGCAGGAGCGATGCCTCGCTATGTCGCGGCCTCGCTCTTCCTCGACACCGACACTCCGGTAGGCGATATCAATGTCGTGGCCGACGGATTGCAGTCTGCCGCCATTCAGGCCGAGATGGAATGGACGGCAAGGGCGGTAAGCTTTTCCGACAATGGACCAAACTACGGGCTCAACATGTCGGTCTATGCCATCGGACAAGCCATCCCCGGATTAGCCGGTTCGAAACCTTGCATGCAGACCGGCGACACCATTATCGTGACTTCGCCCGTGGGCACTTTCGGAACTGCTGTCGAATCATTCAAACAGGGAATCACTACAATTGAGAATGCCGACGGCACTGCCTTGATCGATTCAATCCGCAATTTGATAGATTGCGTGCAGCGGATCCACTATCTCGATCTCGCTGAAAATGGATTTGAGGATGCCTACAGAAAGTTGACCGATTTGGCTCCGGCGGCAATCGACCGGACAATAATCCCTGTCAATCCGGCCGTCAATGCCGAATGTCATCTTCTTGAACGGGATCCGCTCCGCATGCCGTGTGCCGATGCTATGCTGCTCGTTGTTCCGGATCACGATGCTCCCGACGCTCTCGCTGCCCTGCGTCGTTGCCGCCCAACATCGCTCGCCACCGTCATCGGACATATCCTATAGCTCGTAACCGGTACGCTCGAACATCCGGTAGTCGTCATCCACGCTGTTACCGATAGTGGTCAGCAGATCGCCTACCATCACCCCGTTCATGCCGCCGCGAAGAATTCGCTCAGTAACCTTCTCCGGCAGTCGGGCTCGGCCACCGGCAAAACGCATCACGGCTTCAGGTGCCACAAAACGCATCAATGCCACCGAGCGCACTATCTCATCGTCGCTCAACGGAGCGGTATCGCCCAGAGGTGTCCCGGGTATCGGATTGAGGATATTGACCGGAATTGAGATCGCACCGGCCTCATAACATTCCTTGACAAGACGCAGACGCTGTGCAAGATTCTCCCCCATGCCGATTATGCCACCCGAGCATACCTCCAGCCCCACCTCCTTGGCGGCGGTGATCGTACGTATCTTATCCTCATGGCTGTGGGTCGAACATAGTGTGGGGAAATAGTCCGATGAAGCCTCAAGATTGCAGTGATAACGGCGCACTCCGGCATCTTTCAATGTCTGAAGCTCCTCCTTGCTCAGCAGACCCATTGATGCGCAGAAACCGATCTGCGGACATGCCTCACGCATCCGGTGGAAAATATCGCAGAAACGCCCTATCTGCTGCGGAGTGACACGGCGTCCTGAGGTCACAAGCGAAAAGTGGCGCACACCGCGGCGTTCACATTCCAGAGCCGCATCCACAGCCTCCTGCGTGTCGACGATCTCATACTCCTTGATTCCGGTGGCGTAGAATCGGGATTGCGCACAGAACTTGCAATCTTCCGGACAATGACCCGACCGGGCATTTATGATCGAACACGTGTCCAGACGGCCTCCGCAACGGGCTTTGCGCACCTCGTCGGCGGCATCGCATAGTTCATCGGTCGAATAACGTTCATTCAGAGCCAGAGCCTCTTCCACGGTTGCGGTGCCTCCGGCCATTATGCGGTCAAATATCTCTTTCAGTTCCATTCTGATTCTTTTTTTACAGATTCATGCCGCAAAATTACGAATAAAAAATGCCGTTGTGTGCTTTTCTGCGCTTTCGATATAAAAATTTAACCCGACACCATCATTATTGGCCAATTTCGACAAATTGTGGAGTTTTTAGGAACTCCAAGTGCGGAAGTCAACTTTTTACGGACAAAAGAGGTTATATTTGCAGAACCTCATGCCAAAGCCTGCGCCATGAAGCCAGGACGGATGGTTCTATAACGTTGTCTAACTATTTATTGCCAAGCACAATGAGTCTACGCAAAGCTCTTATCCTGACGATACTCTCCGCAATCGGCACCGGCGCATTGTCGGCTGCCGGCGATGTCTCCCTCGACTCCTGCCGGAGTCTGGCATTAGCCAACAACAAGCAGCTGAGAGTCACCGCTGAATCTGTCCGCATGACCGGCTACCAGAAGAAGGAGGCGTTTGCCGCCTATCTCCCGGCCATCGACTTCAACGGCGGATACACCTACAACCAGAAGGACATCTCCATTTTCGACAAGGATCAGCTTCTGCCTACCAAGACGTTCGACCTCCAGTCGCAGTCCTACCAGTTTGATCTGGTCAAGAATCCGGCTACAGGAGAACCGATCAAGGGTCCCGACGGACAATACATCCCTCAGACAGTGGCCTTGATCCCCAAGGATGCCATGACATTCGACGTGCATAACGTTTTCTTCGGCGCCGTGACTCTGACCCAACCCGTCTATATGGGTGGCAAGATCGTGGCAATGAACCGGTTGACCCACTTTGCCGAAGAGGCGGCAAGAGCTCTCCACAACGCTGAGGCCGAAAACGTGATCTACGCTGTCGACGCGGCCTACTGGCAGGTTGTCTCCCTGAAAGCCAAGCAGAAACTCGCGAAAAGCTACGTGAATCTGCTCGACACTCTGCGCCATAATGTCGAACTGATGGTTCAGCAAGGCGTCGCCACTAAATCCGACCTGCTCACAGTGGAAGTAAAACTCAATCAGGCCAACGTCGATCTGACAAAAGTCGACAATGGTCTCGTGCTTTCCCGCATGGCTCTCGCCCAAGTCTGCGGACTGCCGATCGACACTCGCATGAGCCTTGTCGACGAGGATGTCGACCTGACTGCAGCCGAGGCCTCCCAGATCCCTGCCGACTCCTATCCGATGGCCGATGTCTACGATCGCCGGCAGGATCTCCACGCAATGCGCATGGGCATCGAAGTACTCCGTCAGAAAGAGCGCGTGGCCATGAGCGACATGCTCCCGAAAGTGGCTATCGTCGGCGCATACTCATTCAGCAACCCAAACATGTTCGATGGCTTCTCGAAACGCTTCGACGGCGCATTCTCGATCGGAGCGATGGTCTCAATCCCGATCTGGCACTGGGGCGGAAACTACAACAAGTACAAAGCCGCTCAGTCACAGACACGGATGGCAGAACTGGCCTACGATGATGCCAAGGATATGATCAACCTCCAGGTGAGCCAGTCCGCGTTCAAAGCCCAGGAGGCCGTCAAGACCTATCAGATGACCATGTCGAATCTCAGCAAAGCCGACGAAAATCTGCGTCAGGCTACTCTCGGCTTCCGCGAGGGGGTGATGACCACCGACAACGTGATGGAAGCGCAGACCGCATGGCTGAAGGCCAACTCAGAAAATATCGACGCGATGATTGATGTCCACCTCTGCGACGTATACCTCTCGAAAGTACTCGGAACTCTCCCCTATCCAACTGAATATTAAACAACAAACCAACATAACAAAAACTCTTCACACCATGGCACAAACCGACCTCAACAACAGCCCTGCGGAAGTGAAACGCGAGACACGCGTCCTGATAATAGCCCTGCTGTGTCTGATAATAGCCACCGTTGCTTTGGCAATCATAGGCTTCTTCTTCCTCAAATCGCCCGACGAGATTATCGAAGGGCAGGCCGATGCTACAAGCGTCCGCATCTCCGGAAAACTCCCCGGACGAGTGACCGACATCTACGTCAAGGAGGGCGATATGGTACGCGCCGGCGACACTCTGATCCATATCCATTCTTCGCTTGCCGAGGCTAAACTCTCGCAGGCTGAGGCGATGAAAAATGTTGCCAAGGCCGGTGAGGAAAAAGTCGATGCCGGCACTCGCGTGCAGATAATCCAGTCGGCCGAACAGCTTGTGGCCCAAGCAGCCGCTGCCCGACAGATAGCTCAGAAAACCTACGAGCGAATGGAGAATCTCTACAAGGAAAACGTGGTTTCCGAACAGAAACGCGATGAAGCCAAAGCCGCCTATGATGCAGCATTGGCCGGCGAAAACGCTGCGAAAAGCCAGCTGAGCCTTGCCAAATCCGGCGCACAGCGTGAGGATAAGGCCGCCGCTGCCTCGATGGTCAATGTTGCCCAGAGCGGTATCGCCGAAGTAGAGAGTCTGCTTGAGGATCAGTATCTTGTAGCCCCGTGCGACGGACAGATCGATCAGATCTATCCAGAGGTTGGAGAACTCGTGAGCCTTGGCGCACCCTTGATGAGTCTGCTGAAAATCAGCGACAAATGGGTCACATTCAATGTCCGCGAAGACCTCCTGACCCGGTTCAAGCTCGGCGAGAAAGTCAAGGTGATGATCCCGGCTCTCGACAAGAAAGAGACCGAGATGGAAGTCTACTATATCCGCGACATGGGCAGCTATGCCACATGGCGTGCCACCAAAGCTACCGGTCAATGGGACAGCCGAACATTTGAGGTCAAGGCTCGTCCGCTCGACACCATACCCGACCTACGCCCGGGAATGACCGTGGTCTATACCCTATGATCCGACCCCACACTACTGATCCACAAACACTCTAAAGCCCAATATCCATGACTTTCCGTCCGCTGACACGATCAATCCGCGAAGGCATCCGTCAACTGGTGTCGCGTCCGGTCTATCTGACCTGTCTTGTCGCCGTGCCGTTGATCTTCACTCTCTTCTTCATCAATCTGATGGACGAGGGCGTGGCAATGCGCGTACCCTCGGGAGTTGTGGATCTCGACCACTCCGCATTGTCGCGGAAAGTCACCCGTACACTGGCTGCATCGCAATATGTCGACATATCGGCCGATTACGAGTCTTTCCATCAGGCCAACGATGCCGTGCGCCGCGGCGAGATATTCGGATTCTTCATGATCCCGTCGGATTTCCAGAAGAACACCCTCGGTCAACGCCAGCCCACGATCACCTACTATTGCAACATGACCTATTTTGTTCCTGCATCGCTGATGTTCAAGGGATTCAAGACCGTAGCCGTCACTACGGCCGGAGGGCTTGTACAGGCCACTCTTGTCAATACAGGTTTCGTCGGCGAGGATGCATCAATGGCTCTGATCCAACCGGTCAGCATGCAGATTCAGGGAATCAACAACCCCTGGATGAACTACAACTACTACCTGACCAATTCATTCGTACCGGGGATGATAGCCCTTATGGTGGCTCTGATCACAGCCTATACCATCTGCGATGAGATCAAGCGTGGCACATCAGTCCGGCTAATGCATCAGTCCGGTGGATCTGTGCTGATCGCCGTCCTCGGCAAGCTAATACCTCAGGCCGTGATCGAGACCGTGGTCGGAGCGGCATGTCTGGCCATCATGTACGGATTCAACCATTTCCCAATGCACTGTCCGGCCTGGCACATGATCCTTGCCATGATGCTACTCGTCATAGCCTCACAGGGATTCGCGCTGACAATATGCTGCATCATCCCCAATCTGCGCTTCTCCGTCAGTTTGTGCGCCCTCACAGGCATCCTGGCATTCTCTATCGCGGCATTCTCGTTCCCCGTCAGCGACATGTATCCCGAGATAGGCATCTTCAGCTACATCCTCCCGGTACGCTACTACTTCCTGATCTACGCCGATCAGGCACTCAACGGCATACCCCTCTACTATTCGCGGTTCTACTACATTGCACTGCTCATATTCCCTCTGACAGGACTTATCGGACTGCCACGCCTGAAAAAACGCATGCTGAAACCGGTCTATGTTCCCTGACCCTCAAAACATCAACGACATGAAATCCTCATCATCAAACGGCATATCATCATGGTTCACGACGCTGTTCAAAGTATGGCGACGGGAATACTCCATGGTGTTCTCCGACATCGGCGTGATGCTATTCTTCTTTTTCCTGACGCTGATGTATCCCGTGATCTACACCCTGATCTACAATCCTGAGACCGTGACCGACATTCCCATTGTAGTTGTCGACCAGTCACGTTCCGAACATAGCCGCGAACTGACGCGCATGATCGATGCCACAAGCTCCATCGAGGTCTACGATTACGCCCCGACTCTCGACGAGGCCCGTCGCATACAGAACGAGCATAAAGCCTACGGAATTCTCGTCATACCATCCGACTTCGGCAAAAAGATAGGGCGAGGCGAACAGGCCACAGCAACATTCTATGCCGAGATGTCGCTGCTGCTGCGCTACAGGGCTTTCGTCTCATCCCTCACCGACGTGCAGCTCGCAATGGGAGCCAAGATCACCCAGGAGGACATTGCGACGATCGGACTTCCGGGACAATCCGTCAGCGGAACGCCCATCAACTCCGAAGCCGTGATGCTCGGCGACCCCACGCAGGGTTTCGCATCGTTCATCATCCCGGGCATCGTGGTTCTCATCCTCCAGCAGTCCATGCTTCTTGGTGTGACCATGCTCGCAGGTGGCAGCTCCGAACGCCGCCGTCGCAACGGAGGCATCGATCCTAAAGCCGTGCCGGCCGGCCCAATGGCCACCATCTTCGGAAAAACCTTCTGCTACGTATCGCTCTATCTGCCGATCTGCATATACGTCCTCGACATTGTCCCCACCATCTTCCATCTACCCCACATGGGACAGCTCTCGGACTACATGCTCTTCATCCTGCCGCTACTATTTGCCACATCCTTCCTCGGACTCGCCATCAGCGTTCTGGTGACCGAGCGCGAAAGCTCCATGCTCGTGATCGTGTTCACATCCGTCGTGTTCCTCTTCCTGAGCGGACTGACATGGCCCCGTTACGCCATGAACGGCTTCTGGACGCTCGTAGGCGACTGCATCCCGGCCACATGGGGCATAGAAGGATTCATCCGCATCAACTCCAACGGAAGCACCCTCGCGCAGGAAACCCATCCCTACACGATGCTCTGGCTTCTCGCCGCCATCTACCTCATCTGCGCCTACCTCGCGTGCCGCTATCTCTATCCCTCGCGCCGCCGGGCACTCCGCCCCGGGATATGACCCTCTGCCCCAATCGTGCTCACGGCTTCCATGCTCCCTATTGGCGTATGGATGGGAGAAAATGTGGGATGGCGTTTGTTTTTTAAGCTGTCAGATAGTAACTTTGCACTGCTGACCGAGCAATTTGTCGGGCGGCAGTGTTATATATTTGTATGACACAATCAACCACTTGACTCAGACCAAAATGAAAGATCTTATCATAGACAAGGAATCATCCGAACGCGCTGTCCTCGTAGGACTTATCACTCCTGTGCAGAACGAGGCGAAAGCCAATGAATATCTCGACGAACTCGCTTTTCTGGCTGATACAGCCGGTGCCACCACCGAGGGCCGCTTTCTGCAACGACTGAACAGCCCTGATTCGCGCACGTTTGTCGGCAAAGGCAAATTGCAGGAAATCAAGCAATTTGTGGAGGACAACAATATCGGCATGGCTATCTTTGACGATGATCTGACATCGAAACAGGTGGCCAACATTGAACGCGAACTGCAAGTCAAGATCCTCGACCGCACCAGCCTTATCCTCGATATTTTTGCTAAACGCGCACAGACGGCCAATGCCAAGACGCAGGTGGAGCTGGCGCAGTATCAGTATCTGTTGCCGCGACTGACCCGAATGTGGACCCACCTGGAACGTCAGCGCGGCGGTATCGGTATGCGCGGTCCCGGTGAGACCCAGATAGAGACCGACCGCCGTATAATCCTCGACAAGATCTCGCGCCTGAAGGCAGAGCTGAAGGACATAGACCGGCAGAAGTCGATGCAGCGCAAGAACCGTGGCAAACTGACGCGTGTGGCACTGGTGGGTTATACCAACGTCGGTAAGTCGACGCTGATGAATCTCCTGAGCAAGAGCGATGTGTTTGCTGAAAACAAGCTGTTTGCCACGCTCGACACAACAGTGCGCAAGGTGATCATTGACAATCTTCCGTTCCTGCTGACCGATACTGTCGGTTTCATCCGCAAGCTGCCCACCCATCTCGTAAAATCGTTCAAATCAACGCTCGACGAGGTGCGCGATGCCGATATTCTGGTTCATGTGGTCGACATCTCGCATCCCAATTTCGAGGAGCAGATCGAGGTTGTGAACCGCACGCTGTCAGAAGTCTGTGGCGGAGTGGAGAAGCCTATGATCATGGTATTCAACAAGATCGATGCGTTCACCTACAAACCAAAAGCTGAAGATGATCTGACACCTCGCACCCGTGAGAATGTCTCGCTCGATGAACTGAAAGCCACATGGATGAGCCGTCTGGGCGATGATGCCGTGTTTATCTCTGCCAAGAAAGGGATCAACATTGACGAGCTGAAACAGAAGATCTACGAGAAAGCCAAGCAGGTGCATCTGACCCGTTTCCCCTACAACGATTTCCTTTTCCAGAAATACGACGAGGCTGAGCTGACCGAGGGTGAGGATTGATCATCCGATGCGCTTGGCCAGAGCCTGCCGCACGAGCTCTACAGCCGTGGAGATCAGATAGATCAGAGAGGCGAAAACAAGGCAGAAAATGGTGTATTGCCATAGAGAGCCGTCGGCCCAGTAGTCAAGGGCTGTCGGCTTGATGGAGTTTCCCCAGATCAAAGGATTTTTGTGGATCAGATAAGCTGCGAATGCCCCTGTTGCAAGGGTATTGATAGCTCCGGATCTGATGCGCAAGGTTGTGAAAAAAAGGAAGAGCGCTACAGACGAGATGATAACCCACGGGGCATTGTAGGCGTAGACCATCCCGGGCTTCATCCAGAGGGCTATGACTGCCGTGAGCAGTGTGGATGCCACGTAGACGGATATGGAGACAACACGCATGCCACGCGGCATGCCGTCACGAAACCGCAAGGCCAGATAGCGGCCTATGAGATACATCATTATCAACTGGAACGCCGTGTAGCCCGAGGGATTGAATCCACCCTCCCATAGCCATCCGCACCACACGTTGGCAAGGATAAACAATGCGAGCCATAGCCTGAACTTGTTCAAAGGCAGACTATCCACGGCGGCATTGATCATTGGGCTGAGCAGATAGAGCAGCAGGTAGGCCGGGACATACCAGAGGTCGGTATGGGTGTAGACCATGACCGATTCCAGCAATCCTTTCCAGAATAACTGGGGCTGCTGATGCTGCACGAAAATCAGGAAAAGGTTGGCGGCAAGGTAGATCCCGACAGCGTAGAAGATGCACATCAGCGTGAAACGCAACAGACCGGAGAGCCGGGCACGGATTCCGAAATAGCCGGAGATCAGTGTGAAGCAGTTGACACCAATTATGGTAATCGATTCTGTGACTATCCGCCAGGCATCGGAGGCTGTGCAGTCGCTGATGCTGCCTGGAGTGGGCAGTCCGAGTGACGCGCCGTCGAGATGCACGAGAATCACCGCCATCATGGATATGATGCGGAGAAGTTCGATGTTGGATTGTCGTCGGGAGGCCATGAGATGCGGTTTAGATCATTAAACCACAACAGCTTACTTGTCGCGAGCTATGACAAAGTCGAATATCGCTGCGAAAGCACGCGTTGTCTCGTTGTCGGGATATTCAGCGAGAATGGCCATGGCCTGATCACGGAAACGTGCCATGGTGTCGTAGGCATATTCTATGCCTCCTGAGGCTTTGGCAAATTCGATGAGAGTATCAATATCGGCCGTGTCAAGCATCTCCTTGCGCGAGAGTTCGAGCATTGCGTCATGCTGGGGCAGCTCGGTGCGCGAGAGCGCGTAGAGCAGTGGCAGAGTGATCTTGCCTTCGCGAAGGTCGTTGCCGGTGGGTTTGCCTATAACGGGATCGTGGTAGTAGTCAAAAATATCGTCCTTGATCTGGAAGCATAGCCCGAGCAGCTCGGCATAGCGGAGCATAGGCTTCATGGCCTCTTCGTCGGTGTCGGTGGAATAGGCACCCATCTTGATGCAGGAAACGAATAGCGATGCCGTCTTACGCGAGATAATCTCGAAATAGGCTTTCTCGTCGATGGTGTGGAAGCGAGCGTTGTAGATCTGGTCAACCTCGCCGAGCGAAAGCATCTTACCGAGCTGAGCCAGGACCTCAACCACACGTATGTCGCCGGTGGATATGCCCTGCTGGAGGGCGTTGGATACGAAATAGTCGCCCACGAGGACAGCTATATGGTTGCCCCACATATTGTTGATTGTAGGGAGCGAACGGCGCAGTTTGGAATCGTCGACAACATCGTCGTGGATCAGCGAGGCGTTGTGGAGCATCTCGACAGATGCAGCCGATGCAATCACGCGGTCATTGACCTTTCCGAAAAGCTTTGCCGTCAGGATCACGAGCACCGGGCGGATCATCTTGCCCTTGGACTTCAGATAGCCTTCGATCACCTGTGCCATCAGCTTGTTAGGCGATGATAGAGATGAACTGATGCGCTCGCTGAGCTGTTGAAGCTCAGGACGGATGGACTGTTGGATATCTTCTAATGTCGACATAATTTGCTGCAAAATTACAAAAATCTTGCAGACCATCGCCATTGTAACGTAATAATTTACTAATTTTATGCTTCAAAACATGAAATAAAGAATGGACACACCCGATACAAAACGACTTTTTCTGCTTGATGCATACGCTCTTATATATCGCGCTTATTACGCTCTGATGCGTGCTCCGCGAGTGACATCAAAGGGGCTGAACACTTCGGCTATCTTTGGATTCTGCAACACACTCGACGAGATTCTGCGCAAAGAGCAGCCATCGCATATCGCCGTGTGTTTCGATCCTCCCGGCGGACACACTTTCCGCCATGAACTTTATCCCGACTATAAGGCCAACCGTGACAAGCAGCCGGAAGATATAACGCTATCGGTTCCCTACATCAAGGAGATCCTCGCGGCCTACCGCATTCCGGTGGTGGAGGTGGAGGGCTATGAGGCCGACGATGTGATCGGCACGCTCTCTGTCATGGCTGAAAAAGAGGGATACACCACCTACATGATGACTCCGGACAAGGACTACGGTCAGTTGGTGACCGACCGGGTGATCATGTACCGTCCGGCGCTCCGTGGCGAGGGTTTCGAGATCCGCGGACCGCAGCAGGTGTGCGAGCGTTACGGCATCTCGTCGCCGAGGCAGGTGATCGATCTGCTTGCCCTTGAGGGTGATGCCTCCGACAATGTTCCCGGCTGCCCCGGCGTGGGAGAAAAGACCGCCTCGAAGCTGATTGCCGAATGGGGATCCGTGGAGAATCTGCTCGACAATACCGACCGGCTCAAGGGTGCGCTGCAGAAACGCATTGTGGAGAATGCCGACAAGATACGGTTCTCAAAAGAGCTGGTCACGATAAAGACCGACGTTCCGCTTCCGTCCGACATTTCGATTGACTCGTTGCGGCGGCGCGAGGTGGATATTGATATGCTGCTGGATGTCTACCGCCGTCTGGAATTCCGCACGTTCATAAAGCGTCTTGGCGGCTCTGTGCAGGAATCCGCCCCCAAGGCTCCGGTTCCGGCCGCACAAGAGGCTCAGGGATCGCTGTTCGATTTCAACGAGGATGATGGTTCTGCCATACCCTCCGTGGCCGTGGCCTCCAAGACATTGGCATCCGTTGCCCACGACTATAGCATAGCCGCCACCCCTGCTGAGGTGGCAGCGATGGTGGAACGCGTGGCCGCCACGGAGCGCATGGGGCTTTGCGTGCTTGCCGACGGCGACGAGCCCATGACTGCCACGATGCAAGGCATCGCAATAGCCGGAAGTGAGGGTGTGGCTGTTTACGTGCCGCTGACCGACGGCGATGCCGACGAGCGCCTTGCCATGCTGTCGCCACTGTTCGGCGAGGCAGCGCCGGTGGTGGTGAGCCATGACGTGAAACGCGATATCCTGTTGCTGAAACGTCGGGGCATAGAGCTGACAAATGCTGCTTACGACACATCGGTGGCGCATTATCTTATCGAGCCGGAGATGAAGCACCTGTTGCCCACACTGGCCCTGAAATATCTGGACTACGACATGATTCCGGCGGCAGCCAAGGGTGATGTCCCGACGTTGCAGGATCAAGCCGACAGAGCATGCGAGCAGGCCGACACCGTGATGCGCCTCATGCCGATACTTGAGAAAGAGATTGCAGCCGGGGAACTTTCCGCGCTGCTGAATGATATAGAACTGCCCCTGATCCGGGTGCTCGCCGAAATGGAGTGGACGGGTGTCAGGATCGACTCCAGCGAACTCAACGCTCTGTCGGTCCGTTTCTCCGAGCGTCTGGCCAGAATGGAGGAAGAAGCTTATTCAATAGCCGGAGTCAGATTCAACATATCGTCGCCCATGCAGGTGGGTGAGGTGCTGTTCGACCGTCTGAAGATAGATCCCAAGGCAAAACGCACCAAGCGTGGCGCGTACTCTACCACGGAAGAGATTCTGGAAAAACTGCGCCCCGAGAATCCTATTGTCGATCTCATCCTGAAGATCAGAGCGTTGCGCAAGCTGCTGGCAACCTACGTCAATGCACTGCCGGCACTTGTCAATCCGCGGACAGGAAAAATCCACACGTCGTTCAACCAGACCGTGACGGCTACCGGACGTATATCCTCCACCAATCCCAATCTTCAGAATATCCCTGTCAGAACCGAGGATGGCCGCGAGATACGCCGTGCTTTCATTCCCGATCCGGGCGACATTCTGCTGGCAGCCGACTATTCGCAGATCGAACTGCGCCTGATGGCCGACATGAGTGGCGACCCCTCGATGATGGAAGCGTTCCTTTCGGGCGAGGATATCCACCGCGCCACGGCTGCCAAGATCTATCACGAAGATATAGAGACCGTGACAGCCGATCAGCGGCGCATGGCCAAGACCGCCAATTTCGGCATAATCTACGGCATCTCCGCATTCGGCCTGGCCGCGCGCCTCGGCATTCCGCGCACTGAAGCCAAGGAGCTTATCGCCGGATATTTCCGCACCTATCCCGGCGTTCAGGACTACATGGACCGCAGCATACGTGGGGCGCAGGAGAAAGGCTACGTCACGACGGTCATGGGTCGCAAACGCTTGCTGCCCGACATTCATAGCCGCAACTCCGTGGTGCGCTCCTATGCCGAGCGCAATGCCATCAACGCCCCGTTGCAAGGCTCAGCCGCCGATATCATAAAGATCGCGATGGTCGACATCTATCGGGAGATGAAGGAGCGTGGCATGAGATCGCGGATGATTCTACAGGTCCATGACGAACTTGTGTTCAATGTGTGTCCCGAAGAGCTCGACCGGATGAAGGAACTTGTGGTCAGGAACATGGTCAACGCCTATTCCGGACGGGTGCCGATGGAAGTGGGGCTTGGAACGGGTGAGAACTGGCTGGAGGCCCATTGATAAATTATGATTATAATCAGAAAGTTATGAAAAGATATATCCTGACATTGATTGCGATGGCCTTGACAGTGTTGGGCATGATGGCCGGAACATACACCCCGGAATCGGTGCCCAATGTGCAGTTGAAAGACCGCACTCAGCTTGTCAGCAACCCCGACGGACTGCTTTCGGCTGCGGCTGTCGATACGCTCAACCGGATTCTGTTGCAGGTTAGAGAACAGACCACAGCCGAACCGGTGGTGGTAGCCATCGACGATATTGACGGCGACTATGACCCGAACACATTTGCCAACGAGCTGTTCACGCTCTGGGGTATCGGAAAGAAGGACACCGAAAATGGCTTGCTGTTGCTATTAGTCGGCGATGCCCATCGTGCCGTGGTGCGCACGGGGCGCGGTCTCGGTGGCATACTGCCCGATGTCACCTGCTCGCAGATTCTCCGCCATCAGGCTCTGCCGCTCTATAAGGAGGGGGATCTGGATGGAGGTACGATAGCGGCGGTGCGCGAACTCTCACGCGCCATGACCGACCCGGTTGCTGCCGAAGAGATCCGCTCCAAATATGCCGACGCCACAGCCGACGATGATGATGCCGACTTCTTCGCTTTCATGCTCTATTGTGGACTGGTGGCCGGAATCGGTTCCCTGATATGGGTGGTGTGGATGATTTTCTCCAGCCGCGGAAAGGATGACCAGACGCGCTACAGGATGCTGAACAACGGGCGTCCGGTGCTTCTCTTCCTTGCATTCATGGGGCTTGGGATGCCACTTCCGGCCTATCTGCTCTGCGTCTGGAAGATGAAACGTCTGCGCGATCATTCGCGTTCGTGCCCCAATTGCGGCCACGCGATGCGCAAGCTCGACGAGGCAACCGACAATGAGTATCTGACTCCGGCGCAGGATATGGAGGAACAGCTGAACTCGATCGACTACGATGTGTGGCTCTGCGACCAGTGCGGCGAGCGCGACATCATTCCGTATGTCAACCGCCAGTCGGCCTACACCGAGTGCCAGCATTGCGGCGCGCGCACCTGCGTGCTCTCCGGCGACCGCATTATCCAGCAACCAACAACGCGAGCTGAAGGCCGTGGAGTGAAGATCTATTCGTGCCGCAATTGCGGAAAACAGACCCTCAAACCCTACAATATTGCCAAAGTAGCAGCCGCTCCCGTGGTGATATTTCCCGGTGGCGGAGGTGGGTTCGGCGGAGGTGGAGGCATCTCCGGCGGCGGATTCGGTGGCGGAGGCACAAGCGGTGGCGGCGCTTCCGTCGGCTGGTAAACCTCGCATTCAACCATTAAAGACAAAAAAATGACAGAGACTCTTCAATCATACCACATGCTCGGCCTTGCAATAGGCATCTGCACCTTCCTGATAATCGGCGTGTTCCATCCCATAGTGGTCAAATGCCACTACTATTTCGGAACCGGTTGCCGATGGTGGTTCGTGCTGCTCGGAGCTGTCGGCCTCATGGCTTCGATCTATGTTGCCGATGTATTCTGGTCATCATTGCTCGGCGTTTTCGCCTTCTCCTGCTTCTGGACAGTCCACGAGATTACCGAACAGGAGGAACGCGTCCGCAAAGGCTGGTTCCCGGCCAATCCCAACCGCAAGTCCAAATAACCGGGTTGTGGTCGGGGTGTCGGATCCCCAGAATGAAGCCGGAGATTATCGGCGAGGATGGGGGAAAGTGCGGCGGACGTTGCGGCGGATGGCGAGAATATTGCCGGCGGTGATCAGAGCCATGATGCAGAATCCTATCAGGATGGCAACCCAAGGAGCAGAACCTTTCACGCCGATCTCGGCAAGCTGAGCATGCCACAGATGACGCCCCACGAGCATGAAGACGATAGCACCTGCAAGCACACATCCGTTGATCACGGCCACGATGGCATAATAGTGGCGCGCGACAGAGCCGGGGGTGTAGCCCAACATCATCAGCGACCGCAATTTCTCACGGTTTTTCTGCAACAGCAGATAGATGCTCAGCAGCAGAATGAAAAATGCCAGAAGACTGATTACGACACCCACAGCGATAACCACTCCGGTCACGATAGAAAGGAAGTAGGACGCGCGGCCTGAATCAGCCTTGTCGCCTGCGCTTTCGTAGCCATGATCCTCAAGATAGGCCTGAATGGCCGGATCGCCCGGCTTGTTGACCTCTAAGATCAGACGCGAGGGCTGACTCAGCGTGCCATCGGGCGTAGGATCAGCGAAGCGTTCGTTGGCCCACGACAGGAATTCCGCCGGAACAGCAAACGTGTTGAGACGGGATGAGAAACCGACTATGCGCCCCATAAGGGACATCTGTCGGCCATTGCCACTGATGGAGACACGCACCGGGATCATGCCGATAGTGGCTTCCGACACCTGCGGATAGCCTCTGGAAGCGGCGAATCCGAAGTTATAGAGGGTCAGATAGTCCTTGCTCATGATGATTGGCAACACGGGGAGATGACCGCTGACAGAATCCGGCTCCCAGCTCCATCCGGCCGGTTTCACATCGAAAAATTCGTCGGGGATGGCTTCGAGAAACAGAGCCGTCGACATGCCGCGTCCCCAGATCTCAAGGCCGGCCGAAACGTTGAACTCCGCCGCCGTGAAGCGTCCGAGCTTGCGCACCCAGGGCTGCGACTCGATATCCGCCACCTCGGCTTGGGAGAACTCATGATCGGAACCGCCGAGCGAGATTCCCTCGACGCGTTTGGATATGATCAGATAGTCGCGCGAGATGAACGAATCCTCCGATTCCCACACCGTGGTCACATCGCGATAGAACTGAATGGCGGTCAGGACGATAGCCAGACCGAGAAGATTGGCGACAGCATATCCGGCAAGCTGGCCGACGGAAATGTTGCGCCGCAGCAATTGCCACACGATTGATCTTTTCATAGCTTGAGAGTGTGGGTTATCGGAATATTGATCTTGTTGCCTACCGATGTGGCTATAACCGAAGCGGAATTGGCCTCAGCCTCCTCGCGTATCAGATTGGCAACGATAGTGTTGTTGCGCTGGTCGAGGTGGCTCACAGGCTCGTCGATCAGGATAAAATCGAACGGCTGACACAAAGCCCTGACAATGGCCACGCGCTGCTGCTGCCCTACCGACAGCTTTGCCGCCGGGACATCGGCTTTAACAGCGATCTCCAACCGCTCGAGCGCATCGAGGATCCATTTCCGGGACTTACATCCCGTCAGGCGGTTCTTGATCTCTATGTTCTCCATCACCGTCAGTTCCGGGAAGAGCTGCATCTCCTGTGGCAGATAGGCCAGAGCGCGCTGCCGGATCTCGCACCACCGGTTGATGGAGAACTCCGATACGTCGTGGCCATCAAACAGAATACGGCCACTATAGTCGCCGCGGCTACCATATATGTAGCTGCATAGCGAGGACTTGCCGGTGCCGGATTCGGCCTCCACCATATAATAGTCGGGGCGCGCGAATTCGACATCCTGCAACCACACCTGCGACAGGCACACCGGCTGGTCGTTTTCCATGCCGGCGAACACCTGTGGCAGTGTTTTCTCAAGTGTTATCTTATCAATCATTCCAAGGGAGTGTTTACCAAGCGAAATCGTCGGCAACAGCCGTAGTATCGTCGATTCCGTAGTTTTCCTCAGCCATCTCGGCAGCATACTCCGTGTAAACATTGTTACGGACAGCTGCATAGTAGCTGGTGCAGAGTTTGACTATAGCCTCTGCAAGGCTCATGTCGCAGTTGGTGAATTCCGAAGTGCCGGTGGCAACGCCATCCACGAGCCGACCTTCCGATTTAATTCCGAAAGTGCAAGCCCCGGCAGTTATGTCGGACAGCGACGCAACATTGTAATAGGATGCCATCTGAGCGCCTTTCATCACCTGTGCAGCCTCATTGTTCGCATTGCCGGTGGTTATCTTATTCATGGACAGTAGCAGATTGTCGCCATCGGCCTTGAGGATGATCACAGGAGAACCGGGGAACCGGGCCACAACAGATCCGTCAGCCTCCAGCGTGACAGAATCGTTTTCATTCATGCCGAGAGTGACCAGATTATAGATTTGCGAAACCATCTCCTTGGCTTTACCGGGTTTCATGGCAAGGGTGATCAAAACGTTGATGTTCTGTTGGGAATCGTCACCCGTCATGAGTCTGTTGAAATCGTCAGCACCGCAAGCAATGCCCATAGTGCCGTCGATGTTCGATACCCATCCGAGAACCATCTCCGCAAGCTGTCGGTCGGAGCCGGACATATTGTTGAGCAGCGGACGGATCTTAGCAACAAGTTCATTGATAGCCTTATTGTTGAGACCGGCGGCTGTGACAATCTGATAGTCGTTGGAGACATACGTGAGGAAGCCGGGGTCGATATCCTGAAGAAGATCGCAGGTCAGCACCTCTCCGCCGGGTTTGATGAATTTCGCCATAGTGTTAAAGCTCTTGTCCTTGACATCCAAGCTGCATGTCAGCCAGTAGCCTTTCACCTTGGATATTATAGACGACAGCAGCACGGCCTGTTCAGGATCCATCCCGAAACTGGCAAACTGGTCGATAATCGTCACTACAGGCGTGCAATTGAACGAGAAGTTGACGAGGTTGTCGGCGGTGATCACCTCTTCAAGACCTTTTTCGTCGATCAGTTTCTTGTCGCCGGCTTTGTCCTTCACCTTCTCCACGGCTTTCACCGCAGCTTTGGCGCGTTTGCCACCGACAAACCACACGAGATCATTTTTCACCAGAATGGCCATCTCGGCATATTCGCTTTCGGGTTCGTAGGTGGTATAGCCATCGCTGTCGCCCTTCACAAGTTCGCCCTTTTCCACGAGAACCTCATCGAGAGCTTTCTGATCCTTCAGGGTTGCCACGACATAGGTGTCGGCTCCTGTTCCGAGCTTGATGTAGCCGAACACTGCGATCCGGCTGCAATCAATAGCCTCATAGCAATCCACGATAATAGCTTTCACATCATCGGGGATCGACTGCTCGTAGATGCTGAACTCCTCAGGCAGCTTTATATCTCCATTCTCAATCCGGCATTGGCTGACATCCATCAGCTTCTGAAGATTGACGGTAGCGGCAAAATCTACATTGCCGGGGATTGATGACACCGGATCTTCCGACGAACAGGATGTCAGTGCCGACATCATTGTGGCCACCATGGCCAGACCCAACCAGTTGAGTCGTTTAAATAGTTTCATTGCAATAAAATTGTGTGTTGTTGTTGTTTTTTTCAATATTCAAGTACCGGCAAAGTATCCACCTCGTCGGCATCATATATCACCATATCATCGGGGATCTTCTTGACCGGATGACTTGCCCTGAACGTCTGATAGCCCTGAAACAGAGCTCTCCCAAACCGATAGTAGCCGTTGATTATATCCGTCTCGCAATTGGTAAGCGTCAGCGTGCTCTCAAAATGCCCACCGGACTGCTCTCCATAAATTTCAAGGCCGTAGTCACACTTACCGTCGGTCAGATCAGCAAACGATTTCAACGTCAGGACACCACCGCCCTGAAGCCCTTTGAACTTATCCGCAGCTGGGAACCGGTTGCCCGTGGTCACCGGACGGGTCGATATGACAAGATCATTACCCACAGCCTTGAAATAGAATTTCAAAGGCATATCGGGAATCGCAAGCACCGCCTCGCCGTTTTTCACAGTCATCAATGGCTCAGCGGCGGACAGATCGCCGGAATCCGCAACATTGACCATCGAGGCTATCTCGCCGATCGTCTCCAATGCCTTTCCGGGACGCATCTGCAAGGCAATGGTCATTTTCAGATTGGCTACTACGCCGCCATAAAGCATCTCGCGCATATTGTCGGTGCCGAAGCCAATGACACATGAGCCGTCGATGTTTCCAAGCCATTTCAGAATCTTCTTAGTGCGGTCACGTCCGTTGCCGGAGAGATAAGTATCGGCAAGCCGTCCGAGAGCAGCCAAGCCGTCCTTGGTCTGCGAGCCGTCGATACCAAAGATTCCGGCGGCGAAATAATCCGCCGGGATATATCCGAACACCGACGTGTCGACATCCTTCACGTATGGGTAACCGAATTCCTTCCCATCAGCCCCGAATATAGTCAGGTCCAAATCTATCGACGTGCCGTCCACATCATAAGAAGCCACATACCAGCAACCCTTGAGCGGTGCAAAGAGAGCCTTCAGATCCTTTGTCGGATCAGGGACGCTGTCAGATTTAGCCAGCAGAATAACATCGGACATCGTATAGTCGAGCAATCTCATATAGGAATCGAAACTGAAGGCGTAGCTGATTATCTTGTCCTCGCGCAAGGCCTTGACGATCTCTTTTCTGGCCGTCAATGGTTTTTCCTTGGCCTGCTTGAGTACAGCGGTAAGATTTTTCACCGCCATCTCGGGTTTGCTGCCGGGAGCAATCCAGATATTCCCATCATGCAATACAAACGTTATTGCATTCCATGTCATCCTACTGTAGAAAGTCCGGTATCCGTCGACATCCTTTTCCTTCAGCTCCATTTCTTCCGTCAGAAGTCGGGCGAGCGTCTTCTCATCCCTGACCCGTGCCAGAAAATAGGGTTCGCTTTCCATATCCTCGGATGAAAGATCGTATCTCGTAAACACGACAACCTGCGAGAGATCGACCGACTCACGGGCAGCGAACAGGACATCCTGCACTTCCTCGGGGATCTCGCGGCAGAAAACACCGAGATCGCCCGGAACGGCGAGCCCCGACTTGTCGAGGGTTATTCCGGTGCGCTCAAGCGCACGGTCAAAGTCAATGATCATCGCCATGTTAACATCCTCTGGCACCTGATCGAGAAGATCGTCGGAGGAGCATGAGGTTGTCAGGACAAGAAACAGGGCGAGAAGTGCCGGAAACCCGGCACCGAGGCGTTGGAAAAGCTTCATTGTTGAGAGAGTTTATGTGTGAATAATGATTCTTGTGTCGCTTACACCTCAAGATCCAGATTGAACTGCTCGTGCCAGGGCAGGCCTTGCTTGTTGAGCTGTTCCATGAATGGATCGGGATCGAATTCCTCCACGTTGTGCACACCCGGTTTGTTCCATTTTCCGGTCAGGAACATCATAGCGCCGATCATAGCCGGAACGCCGGTGGTGTAGCTAACGGCCTGCATGCCGGTCTCGCGGTAGGCTTCCTCGTGGCTGCAATTGTTGTAGATGTAGTAGGTCAGGTGCTTGCCCTCTTTGTCAAGACCCTCGATGCGACAGCCGATCGATGTCTCGCCATGGTAGTTTTCTCCGAGATCCTGAGGATTGGGAAGAACAGCCTTGAGGAACTGCAGGGGAACTATCTTCACGCCGTTGTAGTCAACCTCATCGATACGCGCCATGCCGATGTTCTGGATCACACGCAGGTGGGTCAGATATTCCTGACCGAAAGTCATCCAGAAGCGCGCGCGCTTGATCGACGGATAGTTGAGAACCAGGCTCTCGAGTTCCTCATGATAGAGCAGATAGCTCTCACGCGGACCGATGTTAGGATATGTCAGCGGCTTATGGATCTCCAGAGGACCGGTCATAACCCACTTGCCATCCTGATAGTAGCGGCCGTTCTGGGTGATCTCGCGGATGTTGATCTCCGGATTGAAGTTGGTGGCGAAAGCCTTGCCGTGGTCTCCGGCGTTGCAGTCAACGATATCGAGATATTCCATATCCTTGAAATAGTGTTTGGCAGCATAGGCTGTGAACACGCCCGACACACCGGGGTCGAAACCGCAGCCGAGGATAGCTGTGAGGCCTGCTTTCTCGAACTTCTCGCGGTAGGCCCACTGCCATGAATATTCAAAATGAGCCTCATCCTTAGGCTCGTAATTGGCCGTATCAAGGTAGTTTACGCCACATTGCAGACATGCTTCCATGATCGTTAGATCCTGATAGGGAAGAGCCACGTTGATCACCAGGTCGGGGTTGTGGCGGCGGAACAGTTCGACGAGCTGTTCAACACTGTCGGCATCCACGCTGTCGGTAGTGATGCGGCCTCCGCCAATCTTGCGTGCGATAGCCTCGCATTTGCTGCGCGTACGGGAAGCGAGCACGATTTCAGTGAAAACATCGGGATTCTGAGCACATTTGTGGGCCACCACGGTACCAACACCGCCGGCTCCAATGATGATAACTTTTGACATATTCTGGTAATTATTTTTTGATTTCATAACCGGGAGAGCTAACGGCAAAGCACTTGCCCTCCAATTTAGTCAGCTAAGTTACATCATTTTCCATGATCCGCCAAGCCATCCGCCGAAAATTTCAACCTGTCCCTCCCTTTTCACATTTTTAGAGTGTTTTGGAGGGCTTTACAGCCGTTGTTTGATTAAGATTTCGTATATTTGCGCAATATTAACCGGAGGCTGCCCATGCGACAGCCGGTGATTTTACGCCTATCAAACGATGAATCTGATATATAACGCGGCTGTGGATGCGATGAACTCTTTCGTGGGGCTCTACGGGAAATGCCTGCGCAAAAAAAGCTGCCGGAAGTTCTCGCGGTTCGTCAAAGGACAACGCGGACTTATGGATCATATCAGAACGGAAATGGCCGGAATCGACCGATCGGTGCCTACGATATGGTTCCATGCGGCATCACTTGGCGAATATGGCGTTGCCCGGCCATTGATCAACGCCGTGCGCCGCAGCGGTCGCTGCAACATCATCATGACCTTCTTCTCGCCATCCGGTTATGAGCCTGTAAGCCAGAACCACCCCGATATAGACCGGGTGTTCTATCTGCCGCTCGACACACGGCGAAAGGCGCGCCGCTTCATTGAGATCGTGAAGCCCGACCGCGCCGTGATACTCATCTCGGAATATTGGCCCAACTATCTCCAACAGCTGAAGTTCAGCTCCGTGCCAACGTTTCTGGTCTCAGCCATTATCCGCGACAACTCGCAGTTTTTCCGCTGGTATGGCAAGATCTACCGCAAATCACTGTCGGCTTTCAGCCACATATTCGTACTCAACGAGGCTTCACGCTTCAATCTCAGGATGCTCGGATATACCGATGTCACCGTTGCCGGCGACGCATTGTTCGACAATGCCGCGCTGGTGGCACGGACTCCATGGAGCGACCCCGTGCTGGAGCGGTTCTCGACAGGCCGGCAGGTGTTCATTGCCGGAAGTATAAGCGACGAGAACGACCTCAAGATGGTGGCCACGCTTGTGAAACGCCACCCGGAAGTGGCGTTCATCCTCGTGCCCCACGACATCAAAGACTCAGCCATCGAGGCGATCAAGGACGCTTGTGGCCCCGACATCATACGCTATTCCCAGACAACGCCCGACGACACGTCGCTCTCCACAGCCCACTGCCTGATAGTGGACTGCATGGGCAAACTCGCATATCTCTACCGCTACGGCACATGGGCTTACGTAGGAGGCGGATTCACACCGCTGCTCCACAGCGTGATAGAAGCCACAGTCTATGGACTGCCCGTGGCTTTCGGCCCACGCATCGAGCGCAAAGTGACACCGCAGCAACTCATTGGCCTCGGCATTGGCGCAGCAGTCACCAACAGCGAGGAGCTTGACTCATGGTTCAATGCCAACCGCGATGCCGCCAGACTCGCCGAAATCAAGGAGAAATGCGCCACTTACGTCCGTCAGAATGTGGGCGCGACAGAAAACATAGTTTCAGAAATAACCGCAGGACTATGGGAGAAAAAATGAAATACGGCCTGTATATGACTCTGTTCCGGATGCTTTCGTGGCTTCCGCTATGGGCGCTCTACGGCATCAGCTCCTTCCTGAAATTCATATTCAAAAACATAATCCACTACCGGCGCAACGTGATCCGCGAGAATCTCCACAGCTGCTATCCGGAGAAAACGGAGGCGGAACTGCTGGAGATCGAGGACAAATTCTACGGCCAGCTATGCGACAACATCGTCGAGACCGTCAAACTGCTCAACATATCAGACAAGCAGATGAAACGCCGACTGAACGTCCGTGGCGCCGAACTTGTGGAGGCCGCCGCCGACCGCAACAGCCCCGTGATTCTCTACCTCGGCCACTACTGCAATTGGGAGTGGGTTCCGGCCATCACGCTCTACTATGACCGGCCGAAGGTTTCGGCACAGTTATATAAACCGCTCCACGACAAGGCATTCGACAGAGTGATGCTTCGCGTCCGTTCGCGTTTCCATTCGCTATCCATCGAAAAAGACCGCGCTTTCCGCGAGATGCTCCGGTTGCGCAACAATGTTGGATCATTCATCACCGGCTTCATAGCCGACAACCGCACCAGTTGGCGCGAGACAAAATATCACACCATGTTCCTGCGCCACGACACGATGTTCTATCCCGGCGGCGAGGAAATAGGCCGACGCATCGACGCCACATTCCTCTACCTCGACATCTCGAAACCTCGGCGCGGACACTACGATCTGGAATTCAAACCGATAATACCCGATGAAGGGGTTGAGGAATATCCCTACACGCGTAAATACTTTGAAATGCTGCAAGATACCATCGACCGCGATCCTGCCTACTGGCTATGGTCGCACCGCCGGTGGCCATCCAAGTCATGAACAAACCAGAATAATAAACTAAAACGACATAACATCATGAAAATCATCTGTGTGATTCCGGCACGCGCCGAATCAACCCGCTTTTTTGAGAAACCGCTGGCTCTGATCTGCGGCAAACCCATGATCCAGTGGGTTTGGGAACACTGCAAGGAAGTGGAAATGTTTGAAGAAGTCTACGTTGCCACCGACAGCGACAAAATACGTTCCGCAGCCGAAGCATTCGGCGCGAAAGTGGTGATGACCCGTTCCGATCACGACACCGCCACCGAACGTCTTTATGAAGTGTCAACCCGGATCGAAGCCGACCTGTATGTGATGGTCAACGGCGACGAACCCCTGCTGACCAAGGAAGCCATTGTCCAGTGCGTGCCCGATGGTCTGAAACCCGGCGATTTCTTCGTCTCGAACCTCATGACAGATTTCTCCAACCCCGTGGAGGTTGTCGATGCTACCAACCTGAAGATTGTCACAGCAGCCGACGACCGCTGCCTCTTCATATCACGCAGCCCGATCCCCTACCCCAAGGGTGCGATGGACTACGTGTTCCACAAGTTTGTCGGCGTGGGTGCCTTCACTCGCAAAGCACTTGATTTCTACCACAACACACCGCGCGGACCTATCGAGAAGATCGAGGAAAACGACTCGTTCCGCTTCCTTGAGAACCATATGCCGATCTACTACTACAACTGCCACTGCAAATCCCTTTCTGTGGACAACCGCAAGGATATAGACGGCGTTGAGGCATACCTGAAGAACCTCTGATCCGACAACCCGGTTATGAGCCGACGTAACAACCGACAGCCCCACGTGTTGATCCTGCGCTTTTCCGCGCTGGGCGACGTGGCCATGACTCTCCCTGTCATCTACAGCGTGGCACGTGCCTATCCCGAGGCGCGTTTCACGGTTGCCACACGCGAGTTTTTCGCCAAACTGTTCATCAATCCGCCAGAAAATGTGGAGGTTCTTGGCCTCGACATGAAAAACAAATACCGCGGACTGATGGGCTTGAGGCGGTTATGCCTGCGTCTGGCACAGATCAGACCGACAGCCGTGGCCGACCTCCACAACGTTGCACGCACATGGGTGATCGACACGTTTTTCCGGCTCAAGGGAGTGCGTACAGTCATGGTTGACAAGATGCGCTCATCACGCCGCCGCATGCTGCGCGACAAAGGGCAGCAGAAGTCTTTCGTTGATCGCTATGCCGAGGTATTCGCACGTCTGGGCTACCCGGCGGATCTTACTTTCCGCTCGGTATTTGCCGGAAACGGAGCTGTTCCACCGGTCGATGTGCGCCATCCGTCAGTCGGGATAGCACCTTTCGCGAGGTACTACAACAAGACTTATCCGCCGGAACGCATGCGCAAAGTGGCGGAGATACTCTGCCGGAAAGGAATCAACGTCTACCTGTTCGGAGCACGTGGCAAAGAGGCCGAGGAACTGCGTCAGTGGGCCGGCGAAATACGCGGCTGCGAATCAATGGCCGGCGAATTCACCTTGCCGGAAGAGATGGCCGCCATGTCGGCAATGGATCTGATGGTGTCGATGGACTCCGCCAACCAGCATCTCGCAGCCCTGACCGGCACAAAAGTGCTGACCATCTGGGGCAGCACGACACCGGCTTGCGGATTCACCGCATACGGAAATGCCGATTCCTCCTCTGCAATCTGTCTCGGACTCGATTGCCAGCCATGCACCGTGGCCGGATCCCCCACATGTCCCCGTGGCCATCTCGACTGCATGTGCCTGATAGATCCTCAGAGCGTAGCCTCCAGAATAGAATCAATGATCAAATCATGACCGCACTGTCGTTCCTACTTTCAGCAGCCGGATACTGGCTATTCTGCGTCGCATGGTTCTCCATTGTCCAGAAGCCGATGTTCGGCCTTTATGACCATTGCTGTGCCACCAAACCAATCTCTTTGCGCGATATCGCAGCCATATATCGCCATGGCAACGTTTCCGACTGCATCATAGCATCCTACCTGACAGCTATTCCACTCTTGATCGGAGCTATAGGATCAATGACCGCCATGACCGGAACAACAACGGCCATGACGATCTACAATGCCATCATATCGCTTGCAGCAGGACTTCTGGTCACGGCCGACACCGCGCTATACCGGTTCTGGAAATACAAGATCGACGCTTCCGTTTTTGTCTATCTGAAATCACTAAAAGGAGCCACTGCAAGCGTCTCCACCACCTACCTTGCGACCGGAATATGCGCATGGCTACTCACCTCAGCCACATTTTTCCTCGGAGCGCAGGCCACAGTGGCCGTCACAACCGGATTGCTCACATTCCCGGATGCGGCATTGCCATGGTGGGGCTATCCGGCAGTAGTGATCTCATTCTGCGTGGCTGTAGGAGTGCTGTTCATGGTGATACGCGGTCTTGGTATCAGACCCAACAATCCCAGTATATGCTATTTCAGCAGTGATCCCTTCCTCAATCACTGGGCTCTGAATCCGGCCTACAACATGATCTACTCTCTTTCGGTCAAAGACGAGTTTGAAGGTAAATTCCGGACAATGACCGACGAGGAGGCCGCATCGGTCACCAGCCACCTGTTTCCGACAAAAGGAACTCCGCAATACCGGATTCTCAACAACACCCGTCCCGATATTATGCTCGTGATCTGGGAGAGTCTGAGCGCGGAATATTCCGGATTTTTCGGCGGTTCAAGTCCTTCGACGCCCAATCTTGACGCACTGGCCAGAGAGGGTGTTGCTTTCACCGACTGCACCGCAAGTGGTTTCCGAACCGACCGCGGCCTTGTGGCCGTACTCAGCGGCTATCCGGCCCAACCCACAACGAGTGTGATCCGCTACACTCGCAAACTTCCCAACCTGCCGGGACTTGCACGCTCACTGCGCGACGCCGGATATGAGACCACCGCTATCCATGGTGGCGATCTGGCGATCATGCACAAAAACGATTACTATCTCGCAAGCGGCCACAGCCGGCTTATAGCGCAAAAAGATATGCCATCGGGGCTCGACACGTGCAAATGGGGTATCCACGACGCGCCGGTAATGGATCTTACAGCCAAAGAGATAATCCGCCACCGCGCCGAAAGCGACGCGCCATGTTTCATCACCTTGCAGACACTAAGCTCCCACGAACCATTTGAAGTACCGCTTCGACAAAAAGAGGACGACGTTTGCAATTCATTCGCCTACACAGACCACGCACTTGGCAACCTCGTGGATCAATTGAAGGCATCCGGAGTCTGGGACAATCTGCTTCTGATCGTTGTAGCCGATCATGGACTCAACCTGCCGAGACCCGTCGATAACCGCCGCACCCACGCCCATATTCCACTGGTGATGGCCGGTGGAGCGGTAAACGGTCCAAAACGTATCGATCTGCCTATAAGTCAGACCGACATTGCGGCAACGCTGCTTGGCCAGATGGATCTGCCTCACCACGATTTCCTCTTCAGCCGCGATGTCACTGCCGATACCTACACCACCCCATCCGGCATCCACGCATTCCACAATGGGATGATGCTTGCCGACAGCGACGGCTACACCGTGGTTGACACCATGCTCGACAAAGTGACCGAGGGTGACGACACCCCCCGTCGCCGCAACCAGATCGCCGCAACCCTCCAACAGCTCTACGCCGATCTGTCTCGCCGCTGACCATCCCGGAAGCATTTGAAAAGAGGGCACATTCTTCAAAAAAAATGCACCCTCTCTTTTTGTCTTAAGAAAATTTTAATGAGTTAATTGAATAGAGATTTGATGGATTTTATTGCTGAGTTCGGCAAGCGAATCGGACAATCGTTTTAATTCATTTTGAGTAAAGACCGCAGGCTTCCCATTAACCGGTGTGTGGTTAATCCTCTGATACAACCAAGTACGATCTTTATCAAAGTAACGTTTTGCAATATACGAAAGATTTAATGCCGGAGAGATTTCACCAAGCATCCCTTTGACATCAACATCCGGACGTTTGCGCTTATTTATCATCTCCACAAGATATTGACCGGCCTCACGTTTCTGTTCTTCTGTCAGATCCATTGCAAAAGCAAGATCCATCATTCTGTCGGCTTCCTGACCATTTAAATCAGCCTGTCCGACTACGGAATCAAGTATTTTTTTTAGTTCGCGAGTCATATATCGGTTTTGTTTTCGTCATAAAAAGTCTTAAGCAAGAAAAAGATCATTGAAAGGCAGGTCTCCGATTACCGGAGACCTTAGACGTTCACTTCTCCAACAATAAACTTGCGGCATACTCTTTAATCAGAGCCTCCACGATTGTCAGGAAGTCCGACTCAGTAATCCACCCCTCGGAAAGGAGTTTCTTCTCATGTCGGAGATAGAATCTCAGTTCGTTGAGAATTTCTATCCGGTCATTTAAACCTTTCAATGAACTCATTGTCTTTCTTAAGACAATGCAAAAATAATAATCTTTTGATGATTGCGCAAATTTCCCACTAAAAAAATAATCATTTGCTGATCTTACGTCAGAATTCACTTTAATTCACCTAACTTTATGAGGCCCAAATAAAATGAGACATAATGCACGAAAGCGCAGAAAAGCACGGGAGTTAGGAGAAAAATGATTAATTTTGCGGTAGATGAAAAGATTTGTCTTCATATCGCGAAACTACAAGCATCCGGGCTGTGGCGGCGGACGCGCCAGAACCGACATCGAGATGGTTATGGAGCGGATGGGCTACGAGAATATCGGACTGCGCCGCACCACCTCGGGCAACGGAATAGTGCATTCACTGCGCAACCTGTGGAGCACCCTTCATGCCATTGGCAAGATGCGAAAGGGAGATGTTGTAGTGATCCAATATCAGATGAAGATGTATGGCCGCATCTGCCGTGCCGCCCACCGCCGAGGAGCAAAGGTGATCTGCCTTATCCATGATCTTGATTCCTGGCGCGACAAGAAGCTGACGCCCGAACAGGAGATGCCGCTGCTCAACATGGCCGACGTACTGCTGACCCACAATCACGCTATGCGCCGATGGCTCACCGAACATGGCTGCACCACTCCTATGGTGGACTATGAGATAATGGATTATCTTCATGGCACTTCATCCCCGGCTCATCCGATACCCTCCGACGGCAAGTTCTCGCTCTTTTTCGTAGGCAATCTTTCATCCGGGCTCAATGACTGGATCTACCAGCTGGCCGCAGCAATGCCACAGCGCGATATCTACCTCTATGGATCGGAATTCGATGCCGAACGTGCTGCCGGACTGAGCAATATCCACAATATGGGGGAACGCCCAGACACGGAGATCATAGCCTCGCATCACGGCGATTTCGGCATTTCGTGGTATGGCCTGTCGCTCGACGAAGGTATAGGCAAGGTAGGCGAATACATGGCCATCAACAATCCGCATAAAGTTGGATTGTACCTGCGCTGCAACTCCCCCGTCGTTGTGTGGTCGAGAGCCGGTCGCGCCGAGTTCGTGCTCCGCGAGGGTGTGGGGATTGCAACAGACAGCCTTCGAGACCTCGACAAGGCTCTCGATGCCATAACCCCAACCGAATATTCCCGGCTGACCAAAAATGTGGAACGCGTGAACCACAACCTCAAATCGGGTCATTACCTGCATCGTGCCATGGCACAAGCCATCAAGATAATGAACTGATTCAAAACTTATTTCAAAATGTTAACGCAGAATCATAAAACAAGATATGAACAACCAATCAGACAACACCGCACCGCTCTTCTCCATCTTCATCCCGACATGGAACAATCTGCCCTACCTGAAGATCTGCGTTGAGAGTATAGAACGAAACTCGACATTTCCCCACGAGATTCTGATCCACGTCAACGATGGTTCGGACGGGACTTTGGAATGGGTGCGTGAACATGGCTACAAACATACCCATTCGAAGGAGAACATCGGTGTGTGCTGGGCCATGAACGGGCTGCGTCCGCTTATGACCACAGACTATGTCACCTACATCAACGACGACATGTATGTGCTCCCCGGTTGGGACAAAGCTCTCCATGACGAGATCATCCGTATGCCTGACAAGATGTGGTATCTTGGATCAACACTGATAGAGCCAAAGGCAAGAATGCGCCACTATTCAAGCCTTGATTTCGGCCTGACACCAGAGACATTCCGCGAACAGGAATTGCTCGACACCTACCAGTCGCTCATCCCCGAGGACTGGACAGGCGCACTGTTCCCCCCGACCGTCGTACACCGCGATCTATGGGATCTTGTCGGAGGCTACAGCATAGAGTTCTCCCCCGGCATGGGCTCAGACCCCGACTTCAATGCAAAGCTCTGGATGGCCGGCGTGCGCACCTTCAAGGGTGTTGGCCACAGCATGGTCTACCACTTCAAGAACGTATCAGTGAACCGCATCGTAAAAAATGACGGTCCGGTACAATTCCTGCGCAAATGGGGCATCACGATCCGTGCGTTCTACCAGCAGATCCTGCGCTTTGACCATCCATGGAATCCGGATGAAGAGCTTGACATGAAGGCGATCAAGGTTGAACGGATGCGCAGCGCCGGAAAGAAGGTGCTGAAAATGTTCGCCACCCCTGCCGCGACCCAGTTATGGGATTTCCCCGGAGAAGCCCCGACAATGCTGCCTACCCAACATGACAACAAAAATGACAACAAATAACAACGCCTCCACATCCTTTGCCGGCCGGATATTCAACGCATTCCGGAGATCGACACTCTGCTCGGTGCTGATCAATTTGGTGTGGGTCTACCTACTGTATGAAGTGTGCCGTCTGGTCTTTCTCTGGGTCAACTGGGGATCTCTGGGCGAGACAATGACATGGAGTGTTTTCCTCTCGGCTCTCAGTGGGGGCTGGCGGTTTGATTCCTCGGCAATTTTCTATACCAACAGCCTCTACATACTTCTCGCACTACTTCCACTCCACATCAAGGAGGGACGCCGCGGCTACCGCGCTGTGCTGAAATGGCTTTACGTTGGGATCAACGCCCTCTGCCTGCTGATCAATCTGGCCGACACGGTGTTTTTTGAATTCCGCGGCCACCGCACCACGTCGGCGATATTCCGCGAGTTCGGCAACGAGAGCAATCTCGGGTCGATAGTGGGTACAGAAACACTCAGCCATTGGTATTTAGTGGTTCTATTCGCGGTCATGGTCTATCTACTGATCAAGCTATACCGACAGCCGGCAGGATGTAGATATAGTGGCGGACGCGCCATGGCGCAGTCTCCACATGACGGTGAGGCCGAAACTCCACGCAAACCCTTGTGGCGATATTATGCAGTAGGAATAGTTATTCTTGCCATCATGGGTCTGGCAGCTGTCTGCGGCATGCGCGGCAACATCTTCTTCCTGTCGGCAACACGTCCGATATCGGTCAATTACGCCTTCCGTTATGTAGACCAGCCTATCCAGACCGGCCTTGTACTGAACACCCCGTTCTCCATGATCCGCACCATAGGCCAGAACGCAATGGAAACGCCCGAATACTACACCCAGGCCGAACTTGACGCAATATACACCCCTGTCCACACGCCTCAACCGGGAATAGAGAAGCGGCGCAAAAACGTCGTAATCCTGATGGTGGAGAGCTTCGCCCAGGAGTTCATCGGAGGCCTCAACAAGGATCTTGACGGCGGCACCTACAAGGGCTACACTCCCTATACCGACGCGATGCTGGATTCCTGCATGTACTTCGAGACAATGCTGTGCAACACCTATTTCAGCATCGACGCACCGCCATCGGTACTGGCGTCGATTCCACGTTTCGAACGCTCATTCGTAGTGTCGCCCCATTCACTCAACCATATCAACTCGATTGCAAGCGAACTGAAAAACGAGGGCTATACCTCGGCTTTCTTCCACGGCGCGGACAATGAATCGCTTGGCTTCCACGCCTTCACCCGTCAGGCCGGCTTCGAACGCTACTATGGACAGGACGAGTTCTATGCCGATCCACGCTTCGGTGGCAAGGCGGAATTCGACGGCACATGGGGAGTCTGGGACGAACCGTTCCTGCAATTCTTCTGCGCGACACTGACTGAGCTGCCACAGCCATTCGTGGCGGCGGTGTTCACCCTGTCGTCGCATCATCCGTTCAAGATTCCGGCCAAATATGCCGACCGATTCAAGGATGAAGGCCTGTTCGAACTCCATAAATGTATCCGCTACACAGATTATTCGATCCATCAATTCTTTGAATCGGCACGTAAGCAGCCATGGTTCGACAACACGATCTTTGTCCTGACAGCCGACCATACCAGTGCCAAACGCACCCATGCTGAATACAAGACCACGATGGGCGACTACCGCGTTCCAATCCTGATCTATGACCCGAGCGGCGAATTGCCACGTGGTCAGCAGCCGGGAATCGCCCAACAGATCGACATCATGCCGACTCTGCTCAACTATCTCGGCTACGACCGTCCATACGTTGCATTCGGCAAAGATCTGCTCAACACACCGGCAGAAGATAGCTGGGCTTTTGCAGCCAATTCCATCCCCACATACGTCAAAGGGGACTATGTAATGACATTCGACGGATCAGAACCTGTCAGCCTATTCAACTACCGGGAGGATCCACTTGAGAACAACAACCTCGTAGGCAAAGGATTGCCGCAGGAAGCCGAAATGCTCCGCGAGGTGAAAGCTATAGTCCAGTCCTACCTGACACGAATGAACAACGATCAACTGACGGCAAGATGAAGATTGGATTCGACGCAAAGAAAGCGATTGTCAACCGCACGGGAATCGGGAACTACAGCCGTCGAGTGGCCGTGGCATTGAGCGAGACCTACCCCGATGATGATTTCGTGATGTTCGGGCCAAGGAAGCAACCGGTGGAGCCGATAGCCTCCCATGAAAACCTGAGCTATGCTTATCCGCCGGCATTGGGGGGGAAGCTGACCTACGAGCTATGGCGCAACCGATTCCTGCGAGGCCGTCTGCGTCGGGATGGGATCGACGTGTACCATGGGCTGAGCAATGAGATCCCGATGGGTCTTGACCACTCAGGGACACGCACAGTGGTCACAATCCATGATCTCATCTTCCTGACGCGACCTGAGACATTCAAGCCGGGAATGAGGATGAAGCTGAAGAAAAAGACACTATATGCGTGCCGGCATGCCGACCGCATCATAGCCATCAGCCAGCGCACGGCCGACGATATTGTAAGGCTCTATGGGATTGATCCGGCGAAGATTGATATTGTCTATCAAAGTATCGACAGCGTGTATTTCAATCCGGTTGCTGATGAACGGAAGGCTGAAATTCGCGATAAGTACCGGTTGCCGGAACGCTATATCCTCTGCGTAGGGACAATAGAGCAACGCAAGAATCAGGAACTAATCATCAAGGCGTTGCCGAAGTTGCCGAAGGATATCTGCGCCGTGATAGCCGGCCGCCCCACCCCTTATCAGCAACGACTTGAAACTTTGGCTTCGGAGCTTGGAGTGGGCGACCGTGTAACGATTCTGAACGGGGTGCCGACAGCCGATCTGCCGGGGTTGTATCAGAATGCGGCCATATTCTGTTTGCCATCGATTTATGAGGGGTTCGGTCTTCCTGTAGCAGAAGCGCTTGCATCGAGGGTTCCTGTGATCGCAGCCACGGGATCGTGCCTGGAAGAGGCCGGAGGACCGGATTCGATATATATTGATCCGGAAGATGACACGGCATTGGCCGAGGCCGTTATGAAGATCACAGGTGATGAAGCACTACGCCGGAATATGATAGAGCATGGCGCGGAATTTGCCAAGCGTTTTTCAGATGCCACAATGGCCAAGGAGTTGATGGCAGTATATGGGAAATGTTGAGAATAGAGAACAGAGTATAGGGTATAGAGTTGGAGAGATTAGAGTGGGAGAGATTAGAGTTGAGGGAGTGAGATGGGTGCCGAAATCATCCCCCACGCCTGTAGGGATATAACTGTATATTTACCTTTGGGCTTGTAGTAGCGGTAGACGGCTCGGAGAGCCGTTACCCCGACATGGGATCAATGCATGTAGGGCAACCCAATCACTATTACTTAGAAATAAGCGCATAGCACGTAGGTAAAGCCGGACGCGCCATGGCGCAGTCCCTACTGGAGAGCCGTTAAGATATCAGACAATTACATATTGAGAAATCAGAGGGTACGGGAGATGCCTTCGAACTGTTCGGTCAGGGAGACAAATGTTTCGTCGAGGGGCGCGCCCTGACGGGTTGCTGGGTCGAAGCCGGCAAGGATTGTGCGTCCGATGCATTTGGTCGATCCGGTCTTTTTGCTGACCACACGCTGCTCTATTGTGAAGCTGCGATGCCCGATATGAGCCACTGATGTCCAGACTTGCAATGGTTCGGTGAAATATGATGGCTCGAAGAAGTCGCAGTTGACATTGACAACAACGGCTTTAAGATCGGCCATGGAGAAGCGTCCACCGGAAACAGCAAGGAAATAGTCTATCTTGCCGAGATCCATGAAGGAGAAATAGACATTGTTGTTGACATGGCCGAGCATGTCGATGTCGGCAAAACGTGTCTGAAGATCCACCACATGGCGGAATGGATGGGAAGCAGCAGGAACACGTGGATTATCGGAAGGAAGAAGTGTTGGATCGGAAAGCATGGGAAGAATCTGTAGAGGTTAGAGTATAGAGTATAGAGTATAGAGTTGGAGAGATTAGGGTTGAGGGGGACGGTAGACGGCTCGGAGAGCCGTTACCCCGACAGGGCGAGTGGGTGGGTTATGCTGAATATTAAATAATTAGGATTGTCAGTGGAGGATGATGTCTGTGATGGCTTGGGAGCCGACGGCGGTGTTGAGCTGTTCGATGAGTTTTTTCCGCAGGAATGAAAGCTCGTTTTTCAACGGCGCGGAGGATATGTGGACATGCAGGCACCCGTTGTCGTCGACATAGCGTTTGTAGGTGTAGCGGTTGACTCCGGGACCTACAATCTCGGGCCAGAGGTAGCAAGCCTGATGCCTTGCCATAGTATCGGACGCGCCGGCGAGTGCCATGTTCTCATCAAAGATCTCGGCAAAGGATTTGGGTTCAGTGCGCTTCATTATTCAGCCAAAGGTTTGAAAGCGCCGTCAACGACATGCCACATACGATAGTGGCCGCCAGTTCCTGACATTATGTCGTCGAGGTGTTCGCGGTTTGTATCGGTAATGAAAATCTGTCCGAATTCATCGGCTGTCACGAGCTTCATTATCCGGGCTACTCGGTCGCGGTCGAGCTTGTCGAATATATCGTCGAGCAGAAGAAGCGGACGTATGGATGTTGCGCGATGGAGGAAGTCGTATTGCGCGAGCCGCAGGGCTATGGTAAACGTCTTGCACTGCCCTTGCGATCCGGTGCGTCGCAATGGCATCTCGTCGAGGGTCATTCCAATATCATCGCGATGCGGCCCAACGGATGTGTGTCGCACAATCTCATCGTGGCGGCGTGCGTTGTCGAGAGCCGCGCCGAGAGTCGGTGCACCGCTGTCGGCAACAGAGCTATTATAGACAATGCCTACAGACTCGCCCTCTCCGGCAATAGCATGATAGTAGCGTGAGAACAGCCCCGAAAGGGTGTCAATCCAGGTTTGACGAGCGCGGCAGATATATTCAGCGGACATCTCCATTGTCAGCTCCACGGCTTCATAGAGCGTGTGATCGACCGAACCGTCGCGCAGCAGCCGGTTGCGCTGTTCAAGAGCCGAAGCATAGCGGATGAGCGCATCAAGATAGCGTCGGTCGCTCTGGGATATCACCATGTCCATCCACCGGCGGCGTTCCTCGCCGGAGCCGCGAATCAGGTCAATGTCCTGTGGGGCGGCCATCACGAGCGGAAATGTGCCTATATGATCGCTCAGGCGAGTGTACTCCTTTCCTCCACGCCGCAAACTCTTGCGCTTGCCACGAGCCATTCCGAGAGTCAGTTCCTCTGGGGTATCGCGTCGGAGATAGTTGGCTTTAGCCGTCAGGAAATCCTCACCCCGGCGCATCAGCATAGCATCAGTCATGCCGGAAAAGCTCTTGCAGAAGCTAAGATAGTGGATAGCATCAAGCAGGTTGCTCTTACCCATGCCGTTATTGCCCAGAAAACAATTTATTTTCGGGGAGAAGTCGAGCTGCGCCTCGGCTATGTTCTTAAAATTCGTAAGAGAAAGGTGGATCAGTTGCATTTCAAATGCAAATTTACAAAAAAATTTCCATATTTTTGCCTGCATCAACACCACACGCTGCCCCACGATGGCCTGAAATGTTGACACATATATTAGATCACAAGAAAGAACCAATTTCATAGTACTGAACTAACCCTGAAGCTTCTCAAATTCTTTTTTGTGTGACGGATGGGGGATAGGGTTGCGGAAACAGGAAAAAAGCGTTAACTTTGCATTCCGTTATGACATACGGATTCGACAACGACAAGTACCTTAAAATTCAGTCCGAACACATCAAAGAGCGCATAGCGCAGTTCGGGAATAAGCTCTATCTGGAGCTTGGTGGCAAACTATTTGACGATCATCACGCAAGCCGCGTGCTGCCGGGCTTCCAGCCCGATATCAAGCTGCAGATGCTCAGTCAGCTTCAAGACAGCGCGGAGATAGTTATAGTGATCAGCGCAAAGGATATCGAGAAGAACAAGGTTCGTCAGGATCTCGGCATCACCTACGACATGGACGTGTTGCGTCTGCGCGGCGAGTTCCAGAAGCGCGGTTTCATGGTCGGATCGGTGGTCATCACCCACTATAACGGCCAGATGAGCGCGGATGCTTTCCGCCGGCGTCTGGAACGTCTGGGAATCACGACTTATTACCACTACACTATCGAGGGATATCCGAACAACGTAGGACTTATAGCCTCGGACGAGGGTTTCGGCCACAATGACTACATAGAGACCACTCGACCGTTGGTGATCGTGACAGCCCCGGGGCCTGGCAGCGGCAAGATGGCCGTCTGTCTGAGCCAGCTCTATAATGAACACAAGCGCGGCATCGAGGCCGGATATGCCAAGTTCGAGACATTCCCGGTGTGGAGTCTGCCGCTGAAACACCCTGTCAACATAGCCTACGAGGCTGCCACTGCCGACCTGAACGACGTGAACATGATCGACCCGTTCCATCTGGAGGCTTACGGCAAGACGGCCATCAACTATAACCGCGACATTGAGATATTCCCGGTTCTTAACGCATTGTTTGAAGGGATCTACGGTGAAAATCCCTACAAATCGCCAACAGACATGGGTGTGAACATGGTCGGTTTCTGCATCAGCGACGACGAAGTGTGCTGCACGGCATCGAAGAATGAGATTATCCGCCGCTATTACACGGCTCTGAACCAGCTTGCGCAGGGCAACGGCTCAGACAACGAGGTCAACAAGATCGCGCTTCTGATGAAGCAGGCCAAGATAGACACGAGCTTCCGCCGGTGTGTGCAGGCAGCCAAGGATCGCGCCGAAAGCAGCGGCAAGCCCTGTTCGGCCATCGAACTTTCCGACGGGACGATAATCACCGCCGAATCCGGCGATCTGCTCGGCCCGAGCGCGGCATTGCTTCTGAACACGCTGAAACATCTTGCCGGAATAGACCACAGCATCAAACTGATCCCCCAGCAGATGATAGAGCCTATCCAGCATACGAAGATCAACTATCTGCGCAGCCATAACCCGAGACTCCACACGGACGAGGTGCTGGTGGCACTGTCGGTTCTCAGCACACGCGACGAAAACTGCCGCCGCGCCCTGGAGTGCCTGCCGGCGCTTGAGGGCTGTCAGGCTCATTCGACGGTGATGCTCGGCGAGGTAGACCACAAGATATTCAAGAAACTCCGCGTAGGTCTGACCTGCGAGCCTGTGCGCAAGAAATAAGGATTCTTTAACATCCGCCATCCCAACTTCTTTGTCCGGAATCTGTTTTTATCAGTGGATTCAGAAAATCAAAAACTATAAAAACATACGACTATGGACAAGATGAAAGAAAAAAGATCCTACTACTTCAATGTTATTGAAGCCAAGGACGGCAAGATGAGCGAAGTTATGAACTTTAATTTCGGCGGCCACCACGATTTAGCCCAGATGGTTGAGAACACCGAGGCCAAAGGTCTGTTTGAAAAAGACAAACATGCCAAGGAATTCGTGGTTGCGATGCGCCTTATGCATCATGTGATCAAGAAAAACGCCGACAATCCCCTGTTCGCAGAATTTGCCCCTCAGTTCGAGGCCTTCAAGAATCAGGTAAGAAAACAGGTTCATTGCTGCAACAAGGATAAATAATCCTGCACAAGCAGAAAAATATACCGGCCCGGTATCAGGAATGATGCCGGGTCGGCTATTTTTCATAACTTTGCCCGACAAAAACAATCCCAATGACTGACATAGCCTCACTCGTAGCCTCGGCTCTGAACCTGCCCGTAAAAGGGGTCACAGCCACAATCGATCTCCTGGACTCGGGAGCCACAGTTCCATTCATCAGCCGCTACCGCAAGGAGCGCACCGGATCGCTTGACGAAGTTGAAGTGCGCGCCATAGAGCAGCAGCTGCGCCGCACACGCGAGATGGAGGAACGGCGCGAGTTCGTGAGACAGTCGATAGCCGATGCCGGAGGAATGACCGAGCGTCTGTCACAGCGTCTGGCCGAGGCCACAACGATTACCGAGATAGAGGATATCTACGCGCCTTTCAAGCCTAAGAAGCGCACACGCGCCACCATTGCGAGGGAGAAAGGACTCGAACCACTGGCCAAACGGATCATGTCGGGGCAGATGCCACGTGCAACGGACGATGAAATATCGGGGGCTCAAGACATCATAGCGGAATGGGCATCGGAATCGACGCGTCTGCGAAACCTGACACGCCGGACGATGCAACGGACAGCTATCCTCACAGCATCTCCGACCAAAGGTAAGGAAGCGGAACTGGCGGCATCGCCACTTGCCGGATATGGCACGTTCTCGCAATCCGTCAGGCGCATAGCATCCCATCAGTATCTTGCCCTGCGCCGCGCCGAGCGCGAGGGGCTGGTGAAAGTGAAATTCAGCCTTGACGGGGATGAGACACGTCTGGTGGAACAGCTGACAGATGCATTCATGCCCCGGAACAATACCAAGGAGACAGCCGCAACCATAGGCATGGCCGTTGCCGACGCATATAAACGCCTGCTTCGCCCATCGGTGGAGACCGAGATCTCCGCTTCGCTGAAATCGGAGGCCGACCGCGTGGCTATCGGCATCTTCGCCGACAATCTGCGACAGCTGCTGCTGGCATCGCCGCTCAAAGGGGAACGGGTGCTTGCCATTGACCCAGGCTACCGCACAGGATGCAAGACGGTGGCTCTTGACGAGGCCGGGACACTGCTTGACGAAAGCGTGATCTATCCCACAGCCCCGAAAAACGACACAGCCGGAGCAGAACGTATCCTGCGGCATCTGATCAGCACCCACCGGCTTACGGCAATAGCTCTTGGCAACGGGACAGCCTCACGCGAGACCGAACGTTTTTTGAAAAGCACAGGGTTGATCCCCACGGAGAAGATATTCATAGTCAGCGAGGATGGCGCATCGGTCTACTCCGCTTCGGAACTGGCCAGAAAAGAGTTTCCCGACAAGGATGTGACTGTCCGGGGTGCTGTCTCCATCGGTCGCCGCCTGATAGATCCGCTGGCAGAACTTGTGAAGATTGACCCGAAATCAATAGGCGTGGGCCAGTACCAGCACGATGTGGATCAGGCGGCGTTGAAAGACGCTCTGGACTACACGGTAATGGCTTGTGTGAACGCCGTCGGTGTGGATGTCAACACCGCTTCCGAGAAGCTGCTATCTTACATTTCGGGCATCGGTCCGTCGCTGGCCGCCAACATTGTGGCCTACCGCCGCGAGAATGGAGCCTTTGGCGAACGCAGCGACCTGAAGCGCGTGCCACGTCTCGGCGACAAGGCTTTTGAGCTGAGCGCAGGTTTTCTCCGGATTCCCGGAGGAGATCAGGCACTCGACAACACAGGCATACATCCGGAAAGCTACGGAACAGTGGCAAAGATGGCGCATTGTATCGGGGCTTCCGTTGCCGATCTGCCCGGGAACAGCGCGCTCCTCGACCGTCTTGACGCCGAAAAGCTTGCAGAAGCCGGAATAGGTGGGCGCGAGACCATAGCCGACATAATCGCGGAACTGCGCAAGCCCGGACGCGATCCACGCACGGATTCCGCTACCGACGCTTTCCATCCGGCCATAGAAAGTTTCGAACAGCTTGCCGTAGGGCAGACCGTTCCGGGAATAGTGAGCAATATCACGGCTTTCGGGGCATTTGTCAATCTCGGCATCAAGGAGCATGGGCTGATCCATATATCACGTGTCGCACCACGCAGGATCTCGGCTGTGAGCGATGTTCTTCATCTGGGACAGCAGGTGGAGGCCAAGATCATAGAACTTGACCAGACGCGCCGCCGCATCTCACTGTCGCTGATCTGACAGCCCGGAGGGGGAGGGGCGGATTATCCTCTGTCGTAGTGGGGCATTTCGTCGGGAATCACCATCGAGATCTCGACCATGCCGGCAATGCGTCCGTCGCGACGCCAAGGGGTCTGATAGATCATCTTACGGAGACCGCCTTTTGAGATGGTGTAGGAATTGCTTTCGCCCGTGGCAAGCATGTGGCGTATCTTCCGGCATGAATCCTCGGAGTGACAATTGAAAAGATTGTAGCCTATAAGATCGCCGTGGGAGGCAAAGGTCTGGCGCGATTTCTCGTTCATATACAATATGATGCCATCGGCATCACAAACGGTAACGGCGCAGTTGATCTGTTCGGCCCACTGAAATTCTGTTTCCATATCAAGAGGTTGTGTTTGCGGTTTCGATAGTTTTGCGTGGCGGAATCGACTTGCGCGGTTTCATGCGCAGCGGATCGAAGCCATTTCCATATACGCTTCTGGCATTGGATTGGATCACGTAGGCACCTTCGTCGATCTCGCGAACAATCTCGTAGATGCGGTCGGCATCGAACTGGCGGCACCACACAATCAGCATAGTGCGGTTTTCACCGGTCCAGAAGCCGTTGCTGTCGAACGTAGTCACGCCGCGTCCGGTGCGGTGGGTGATATTGTCGGCAATCTCGTGCCACTTTGGCGACAGGATAAGGAACTGAATGGTCTGCTTGTCGGCGTTGACGAAATAGTTGGCCAGCAGAGAGTAGATGGCAATCGAAGCCCATCCGTAGACGATGGTCTCCACGCGCCCCTGTATCCTGGCGTCGAGGTCGCCATCGAACGGCAGGAAGAAAGAGCAAGTCACAATGGCCACGTCGATTATCATCATCGTGCGGCCTATACTGATGTTGGATTTCTTCTCAAATATGGCAGCCACGATGTCGGTTCCTCCGGCGGATCCTTTGTGGACGTAGTATAGCCCGATTCCACAGCCGCAGATCACCGATCCCATCAGCACGCTCATGGTGGTGTCGGTGACAATGGGTGGATGGGAGGTGAAATATCCCTCGATCAGACCTATCATCAGCGATAGCAGCGTGGCACCGAACACCGTGCGGATCACGAACTGCCGCCCAAGCACCCGATACCAGCATACGAGCATCAGAATGTTGACCGCATACATAGTGACAGCCACCGGGATCATCTTTCCGCTGGCAAAAAAGACCAGCGTACTGAAGCCGGCCATGCCGCCTACAACAATGTCGTGGGGGAGAATAAAGGCCGTGAAACCCACGGCATACAGAGCCATGCCGATCACTATTATCAGGTAATCTCTGGCATCGGCTTTCGACCAATTGAATAACATTGGCATCATCATGGTATTCCAAATTTATACACTTGCATGGCAAAATTATAAATTTGATCCCGAAAAACCGCATTTCCCGGCAAGCATTTTCGGGAGATTCCGCCAACGTGCAATGAATTCAGGTGAATTATCGTTATCTTTACACCGTGAATACAGAAGAAAACAAAACGAGGATATGAAACAGGACAATGGAGCGGCGCTGGTGGAGCGCTTCGAAGAGCAAGTGGGCGAGGATCTGATGGGATTCCTCCGGAAAAAAGGAGCGGTCGACGAGGTGACGCCGCAATGTCCCGACGTGGAGGAACGCTGGGGCATGATAGCGCGTGCCTATCTGCCCGACGGCGCCCGGGAATTCCAGAACTATCCTACGGCCTCGCTCGGCTGGATGATGTTCATCGGTATGGCGATGGCTTTCTACTGGGATCAGGACTGGGAGAACCACGCCGACCGGCAGGATATCTATGAGTCACTGCGCGATCTTCGCGGTTTCGACAATCTGGACGAGGCCATAACAGAATCAGTGCTGGGCTATGAGGGCGAGGCCGCAGCAGCCGTGATTGACCTTGTGGCCGACTGCGCAGCCAGAGCCTATTCACTGCTGCGCCATCAGCAGGTGGAACCGGGCACACAGGAGGCGTTCGGTTGCTACATCGCCGCCCTGCATCAGCTCTATCTTGCCGGCATGGCCATGCAGCTCAATGCCCTCGGCTACCACATGACTCCCCTCAACCTCAACTGACCTCCTTATCCGCACCGGAATCTTTTTCCCCGGCCAACAGTCCGGCCTGGATTTTAAACGATTCTATCAGATCAATAGGACGGTAGGAATTGAAGATCTGTATAGGATCGACCGAGCGACCATCACCAAGTCGATACGGCGCATTATTAAACCAGTCAATAAAAGCCTCAAGATCGGCCCGGTGGGACGCGTACCACGTTTCAAATTCATCGGGATAGCAAGGCATGAACAGGAAATAGTTGTAGGCATCCCAATGTCCGGCTTCAATGACCTTTTTCTGGAACTCAAGCAAATACATCGAGTTGCCATAGATATTGTCGGTTACCGAAAAATAGCTCTCAACCGCGCCCCTGCGTATATCAATCAACTGCGGAATATCGAAAACCAAGGGGATTTTCCCGGCCAACAGCTTCATAAGTGGTTTCGACATGGCTCCTTCATAGATCCCGGGGAACGCAAGATAGACCTTCCCCGACTCCTTGTCGATAGTGATCCCCCTGTCAGGCACAAGCTTCACAGACAATTTAGTGCTATCGCCCAAGTTGATCGTTATGCTACGCTTCAGACAATCAATCATCATAGCTGCCATATCCTCATGTCGAGACTCGTTCGACGGAGCCAGCAATATAGCCGATTCGGCATAGACCAGCCCCCACACCTTGCCATTATCTGAAGAAAGATATAGTCTGGCGGCACGATAATAGTTAGACGCGAAATCGGGCTGCGCCACAATGCCTTTGTTATAATATTCCAAAGCTTTCTGATAATCACTGTCCATTAAGCTTAGATTTCCCAGTTCAAGATATAGTGCCCCACTTGCAGGAAAACGCTTAAGGCCTTCAAGATAAACTTTCGCCGCTTCCTTCCTATTGCCCGACAAATCGTAAGAATTACCGATAAGCTGATAAGTGCGCTCATTGGAGAACTTATGCTTCAACAAGAACTTCCTCTTCTTTATTATTTCATCGTAGCGCCCGAGCTGATAAAGATTGTATAGACGCTCATACTGCACGATATAGTTATCCGGATATTTCTTTGCAAGACAATCGAAATCCGAAACGACAACCTCAGACAGCCCATCGTCAACCGCTTGCACAGCTTTACCAAGAAGCGCCTTATCTTCCGGACTCAAGTCATTGAAATCATCCTGTGCCATAGACTGTCCCCTTCCGAACAATCCACACAACACCAACAAAATTACAGAGATCCACTGTTTCATAATCATCAGTATTTAATGCTTAAAGTCATAATTACCGGGAGGAGCCACATATCCTTCCTGCACAAACTCTCCGGGCGAAATCTTTCCCGTCAAAGCTCCGCGATCCTTAAGTAGGCTATAGCATTCATTGGCATTATCCGGACGTTTTACCCGACCATAGGTCGAACGGTACGATTGTGTTGACTTCGAGATTTCCCAATCCACAAGCTGTCCAATGCTTATAGCATAAGCCGTATAATGCCCCTCATCAGGCACGAACATCAGATATAGAGCTTCCCGACAATATTGTGGTTCCGGGAAACGCCATATGTAAACACGCACACCCTCATCAGATATCACCGTCACCTCAATCTCATCAGTCTCAAATGGAGATCGAAAGCCAGTCGATTCAGCCACTACTGTGTTGAGAAGAAACGGATCAGCCAACCATGCTGAATCCCGAAGCTCTATCTCCGGAGCCAAAACCGACAGATATTGATGTTGCAGATAATACGGCGAAGCTATAGGTTTATCACTTTCACTTGTAGCCGACAATGTTTCCGAAAAAGGACATGCATATATTCTCAGAGGCAGCACAATGCCTCCCAACAATATTACAAAAGCAGTGATCAGTTGTTTCATGGCACAATAGTTAGTTTGATGACAAATATACGCAAAACATTTATAACTAAGTGTCTATTTAAAATTATTTTATTTCACAGTTATCGCTAACTTTGCAGGGTGAACGACGATAATTTCATAGTATCAGGGTTCGACGACAGGAACGAGACGGCATCAATGTCTGTTGATTTTGCTTTGGCCAAGCCTTTGGATAGAAGCGGATCGACGTGTGATGCATACGAGTGTACCGTACAACGCCGACGGGTGTTCGTAAAGCGGTTGAAAGCCGAGTATCGCGACAATCCGCTATATCGTGCTGCGTTCGACAAGGAGTATGACCTCGGTGTGTCGCTGAGCCATCCATCGCTGCCTCGCTATATCGGATTTGGCGGTGACTACATCGTCATGGATTTCATAGAGGGGGATACGCTTGCCGACCTGATGAAGCGTGATGATCCCCGGCTCAGAAACCGCAAGTTTGTCCGACGGCTGTTGATTGAATTGGTTGATGTTGTGGAATATCTTCACCGCCGCAACATAGTCCACTGCGACATAAAGGCCGACAATGTTATTGTCTCGCCCTACGATGACCGCCCCGTCTCGCTGATTGACCTTGACAAGGCGTATACCTCATGGCTTGATACGACTCACGGCAACACGGAGAAGTATGGCTGCGCAGGGTGTGCAGATGGAGCGATTGACTTCCGTGGCATCGGTAAGATAGCCGCGCGGCTGGGGCAGGGCAAGGTTGCTCGCGCTTGCAAAAAAGATAATGTCTCAGCTCCCGGGCTCCGACAATTGCTCAGAATCAGAAAGAGAATCAACGGTGTCTGGCTTTTTCTGATAGGAATTGCAGTTGCCGCTTGTGGGGTTGCGTTGCTTTCATATCCCAAAGAAGAGAAAACGGCTCTGAAACCGATTGGCATACCTGTTGATACCATACCGCTCCAAGATACCGCGGCCACATCCGAATTAAGGTCTACGGCTCCTGATCTGCAAACCAAACCAACTATCGATCCAAACTGGATATCCAGTCTGATTGCCCGAAAACGCCAGGAAATAAATGGATATAGAGCGACACTCTGGGCGATCCTTGATTGCGATACAATCCCCATCGGCAGTAAGCGCGACGCCATATATGATTACAACTTGGCTTACGGCTTGGCTTATACTGGAATAATCTATTCTGCAGTTACACATTATCATAATATATCTGAAATCGATGTGCAGATGGCAGTCAGAACCCATCAAGAGTGGATTGATCTGGAGAAAAGCGAAGAAGATGTTCGAAGCCGAATAAACCGTTGGAGTGATTCTATCCGATGATCTCCAATCCGGTTCTCAGAAACTGGTTTTCAGGAAGTCACGAAGATGGATGTGATGAATTCCTGGATATTCTTTCAGCGACCCTGTTATATCTTCCATTGTCACTACATATTTCGGATAATTATCTTTGATTGCTTCAAGATTTCCAAACTCCCGTTTTATTGTTTCTTTACCCGACAACTTATATGCGACTTGAATATATATGGTCTGCTCTCCTTTTTTTGCCACGAAGTCAATTTCACCGGAAGGAAGCACTCCCACGTAAACGTCAAAGCCAAGGACTAAAAGATGATTCCTGACAATATTTTCAATTACTAATTCTATGCTTCCGAACACGTTGGGTATCTCATTAACTATGCAGTTACGTAGGCCGATGTCACTGAAATAGTATTTGCTTATGAGATCGAAAATGCGTTTGCCATGGATATCATATCTAACTGTCTCATCTGCTATAAATGCGTTACAGATAGCCTTGATATATCTGGATGTAAGATCGTTGGTCACTTTGCCTCCTTGCGACTTCAGATATTTGACAATACTGTTTACCGATACCAACCGGCCAACATTGTCAGCGACAAATTGCAAAAGATTCTCAAGAAACGCGATATTGCGAATCTGTTCACGCGCAACAATATCTTTTAGAACGATCGTATTATATACCCCTTGCAGATAAGCTTTGATTTCCGGTATCTCGTCGAATTTATAATTGGCCAAACCCGGCATACCCCCAAACTGTATGAACTTAATCAATGACTCATGACTGTCATCGAGGTCATGAAACTCGAGGAATTCATCATAGTCAAGAGCTCTAACAGGAACCTCAATGTAGCGACCTGAAAACTTGGTGGCGATTTCCGCAGAAAACATATACGCATTGCTCCCGGTAACGATAATTTGACATCGGTTCTCAGCATAGAGACCGCGAAGTGCCGTTTCAAAATCTGATATATCCTGAACCTCATCAATCAAAAGATAGTTTTCTTCTCCCAAGGGTAGCTTTTCAACCGCAAAAGAATATAGATCTTCAGCTGTTTTTAGGAAACTGAAATCATTGAAATCCTTGTCTATGAATAGTATATTGGCATTCGGTCTGTGTTGCACCAGCCAATCGGATGTAGCCTTAAGCAAAAAACTCTTCCCCACACGGCGTTGACCAACTAAAATAAGCATCATGCCGCGGTTGAGCTGTCGTGTTATACGGCTAAGATATATCGGTCGCTCTATGATCTTCATAATACATACGTGTTTTGGCTCAAAGTTACAGCCTATACCATGAAAAAACAAGCATTCAGTACAAAAACTTCATTGTATACCCTAAACTTTCCACACATAACGCATTCTATCCGATGATCTCCACGCTTGTCAATCCGCCCTGCTTGGCCGCCTGATATGAGCCGAGATGCTTTTTGTCGCGCTCAACATCGCTTATTAGGAGTTCAAACCCGACGTAGAAGCCGGCGATGGTTAGAATGTCGCCTTTAAGCAGTTTGCTACCGCGCGACTCGTTGACGAGATAACGGTTTTCTTTGATATAACTTAGAGTCAACAGTCTGTTGGGGTGATAGGTAACCTGAATTTGCTCGCCCGGGAGAAGATCGGCAGAGTCAATGCTCTCAACGGCACGGAAATCAGATATTTCTGCATCCTCCCCCAAGTCCTTTGCCAACAGATTATAATCGGGATAGCCGAGATACTGAGCGATAATGTCGAGCGACGACGGGCGCGGACATGCCGGCCCGTTGACAAAGCCGAGCATGCGTTTCAAGGTTGTCGTACCTAATGTCTGCCCCGTGGCCTCCTGAATAGCCATTGCAAGGGCCTCGCACTGCTGGGGGTACTGAATGGGAGAATTGAACCGCTCCCGTATCATCTGTCTGATCTTTTCACTAACCATTTTTGTGTTTTTACGCAAAAGTAGTTTTTTTACGTTGGATTGCCATGCTATTTAGCGTTCATAGCGTTCACACAATGTCATCAAATATTCTTAAAACCATTACAACTTGGATATTCCGAACAACCCCAGAACTCTCTTCCTTGACCTTGACCCTTCTTTTGCATGCGTTTTATCATCGGCTTCCCACATTTAGGACAAGCAGGTGCGCCCATCTCTTTCGCTTGCTGGCGTTTTGCATCAATGCGTTCCGAGGTCATATTCTCCGTAAAACCACCATGTTGACGAAATAGCTTAAGTTGACTCTGCAACTGCGACTCCAGCATACGGTTAACCCTCGCACAAAGAACCAGTAATGCATTAGCAACCATCGTTGGAGAATCGCTCTCAATCCATGGAGCGAATTTAGTTTTCTGCTTGAGAATATGCTTCGCAGCATCATGAAAAAGGCTGTTGGAATACTGAGGTTTATCCAACCTCATCGTCCATATCGCCTCTCTATTGGGATCACCTATAGCCCAGACATCGGCATTGCAACGTAAAAGATAATGGAAGAAATCGCCTTGCAATTCATCAAGACTGGCACGGGCAACATCAAGCAGCCGCATCTCCGTCTCGATTGAAGTTGAATATCGGGATGTCCCCTCAGCGATATTGGCAGTGCAACAACGGGCAGCCAACACCATCTGGTCATATAGTCTCCGGCACGGATCTATCTTATAATCGACAAAACGATCGCAGAAACTCACGGTACCAAGCTGGATTATGTTGGACATAATCCAGGAGTCAAGCCAAAAATACGATTGTGAAAATTTGATTTCAACACCCATAGGATACTTTTTTCCAAATATAGTGGATTTATCCGGATTAAACGCGATAAATCCCGATAAATCCCGTTGATTCAAAGCCCGACTGAATGAACGGAGTGAACGGCGGAAAACTTGGCTGTGTCGCAGCAAAGCCCAATCTTTGCATCAGCAACGCAGAGGCTCGCTTCAAAAAAAATCCGGGGATTTGTTTCATCATCAGAAAATTAATCCTTATTTTTGCGATGCTGAGAGGATTGTCCCCTCAGCGCGACATTTTGAAAAAGCGTTTACTCGACGCTTCTATTCTGACCACTTGGAACTTCGCAACTTCCCAAAAAGTCTTTGTCAGAATTGGAGCAACGGTAGATGCCACATGGATATGTACCAGTAGATTACATATTGCGTGGGCCTCTGCGTTGTTTCATTTCCAACAAAGACAGGCAATGCGAAGGCCTCAAGTGGTGGAAATGGACAACGGACAAGGAACCACGCTTTTTTTGTGCAAAAACAATCGGCTTATTAACACAATCTACAACAACCAATTACTTATCCAAATTCAAAATTTATGTTGAAAAAACTTTTTTTAGGAATCGTGGCGGCAGCTCTGGTCACCGGCTGCGGAAGCAAATCGTCTACAGACGCGGATTACATCAGCGTCAAGGTTGACAACTCAAACATGTGGAGCCTTTTGGATGTCAACAATGGAGAGATGGTTTTCACAGACGAATTCTTCGCCCCGGCGACCAATGTTGTAAACAAGGCTTTCTTTGTTCAGAACGACGAAGGCACTTTCGACCTCTACACCACTGAAAACACAAAAAACAAGCTCAACCGCGACAGCTACACCTTTGTGACCAATTTCAGCCCCGACGGGTTTGCCATTGTGCGCGTCAAGACAGAACCCTGGCAAATCGTCGACACTAAAGGACAGGTCGTGGCCACCCTCGACAAGAAACTTGGTGTGGCAAGTGGCTTCGGCCCCGATGGCCTCGCGCTGATCGTCAACACTGAGAAAAAATTCGGTTATGTCAATACCCAGGGGCAGATCGTCATCAAACCGCGCTACGTCAACGCCGCTCCGTTCTCCGATGGGATCGCCATCGTGATCACCCGGCAAGAAGATGGCAAGAACTTCTTTGAAGCCATCGATAAAACGGGAGCAACCCTTTTCAAAGGCAACTCCGGCAAGTATAGCGACCTGACCGCTTTTGAAAACGGATACTGCTTTGCCGTTGAGGGCGACCACATTGTTCTGCTCGACAAAACAGGTAAGAAAGTGACTTCCGTCAACGAAGGCACCAGCCTCAGAAACCTGTCGGTCAAAAACGACAAATTCATCTACTACGACAAGGAATTCTACGGCGTGAAGGATATGACCGGCAAAATAGTGATCCGTGCAAAATATCCCAGCCTCAAATTCTTGAGCGATGGCAACCTGCTGGCAGTCAATTCCAACGGCCGTACCGGTGTTGTCGACACCAACGATGAGATTGTAATCCCCTTCGAGTACGACAATCTGGAATATCTCGCTCCCAACCGATATCTGACTACATCCGGCAGCGTGATTATCCTCATCAATAAAGAAGGTAAAGAGGTATGCGATCAGGCCTTCGCACAAGTTGTCAACCGCTCCGAGTCAGCCAATCTAGCAGCTCTCGTGGCCGTGCTCTCTTCTGCCAACAATCAGGTATCAACCACCGAAGTTCCCGATACCAATGCTTTTGATTTCAGCAATCTCGATTCAATGATCTCCGATCTGCTCAGCAGTGAGATCGAGACAGAAGAAACCACCGTGGAAGATACCGATGCCGATCTTTCGGATTTCAGTTCTTCAGAATCCAACGTCCTCAACCTCACAGGCACATTCGGCAAATATCCCGTAACTGTAAACCTACGCATAAAAGGTAACGATGTCACCGGCAGCTACTATTACACCAAGAGCGGATCCGGCTCCCCCATCACCCTTGAGGGATTCATGATCGACCCCGTGACCATGACAGTCAACGAAATGGTGGGCGGTCAGCCGACAGGAAGCTGGAACCTCTCCCTCCTTTATCAAGCCGACAATCAAATCTCAGCCGATGGCAAGATGATCAACGCCAAAGGCAAAGAATTCGAAATACAGCTCAGCGGAACAAGAAGTAACTGATCCCTCTCCCCCAACCACGGCCTATCGGCCGCGGATCCACTATAACAAGGGCTGCATTCTGTATGCAGCCCTTGTTATATTCCAGCCCAACCTTCGGGCAAAGCCCAGCAAAAAGGAATCAACCATTCAACCATTCAACCATCGGGCAAAGCCCGACTGAATGAACGGAGTGAACGGCGGAAAACTTGGCTGTGTCGCAACAAAGCCCAATCTTTGCATCAGCAACGCAGAGGCTCGCTTCAAAAAAATCCGGGGATTTGTTTCATCATCAGAAAATTAATCCTTATTTTTGCCATGCTGAGAGGACTGTCCCCTCAGCGCGACATTTTGAAAAAGCGTTTACTTGACGCTTCTATTCTGACGTCCCAGGAACTTCGCAACTTCCCAAAAAGTCTTTGTCAGAATTGGAGCAACAGTAGATGCCATGTTGGATATGTAACTCTATCCGCCGTGAGCCGTAGCCTTATTCATTGGGGATCGGTCCACCGCGCATACTTACATATTTTGCGTGGGCCTCTGCGTTGTTCCGTTCCCTACAAAGACAGGCAATGCGAAGGCCTCTGGACGTGGGAACGGGCAACAAGCACGGCACCACGCTTTTTTGTTTAATATCAATCTCCTTTTTGGTGTCAGTGGAGATCCAATCACAATTTATACCCATGCTTATCACACAACCAATCAGTTTTCACAAATGGATGACCAATGAAGGATATAGCGAGAACACTGTGGCCTCACGAGTCTCTGAAATCAATCGTATAAAAGGAGCCTATCCCATGCTCGACAAGATGATCCAGAACGGAACCATTTCAAAAATTGAGGATGATTTTATCTACTCTAAGGAAGATGCCAATGCAGGCAAACAGCCAAAGCACAACATCCCTATTTCCGGCAATGTTTACAATGGCACCGCTTCTTTACGAAGTGCCCTTCGCCTATACACGCGATTCTACCGTAGCGTAAATCCCTCTGCGATAAAAACACCACTCACACAACTAAAGGACTCGATTGTGAGCGTGATAGATTCCGCCAACATCACTTACAACAAAGCCCTCCAAAATTCAGTAAAGGCACGTATACAGATACCGCTGCTCAGTGTCCTCAAGCAAGCATTCCCAAATATAGAATGGGATATGGAACAGACTATACAGGGAGCCTCGACAAACGACCGTGTTGACATTCTTGGTAGTTTAGATGAAAACACAGTTATAATCATAGAGATCGACAACACCCGGGCTGATCAGGTCACTAAAAAATACGTATCGCGTGAGGCTCTCGCCGAAGATAAAAATGTGATCTATATATCCGTGTGTTATTCCAACAATAATCAGCATGCCGGGAGCTTTCGCACGGAAGTAGAGAAATACGTTGAATTTATTAAACGAGTGAACGAGACTCTGAATTACGGATCCGTATTTGAAAAAGTCTACGGACACGCCTGGATTAAAATATGCAACCTAACAAAAAACCAATCAGCATGAAACAAAAACTGCTCTTTTTATTTTCATTTCTGTTAGCCGCCGTCTGCTCTCATGCCGCAACCACAGTCACGGTGGACGGAATGGTTTATTCACTCTCCGACACCACCGCGACAGTCGCATCACAAAGCAAGAACAATGCACTGGCCGATGTCATAATACCCGATCACATTGAATACGAAGGGAAATCATATTATGTCACATCCATTACCACGAGCGCGTTCTCTGGATGCACTGCTCTGACTTCGATATCAATACCCGGCTCGGTAACTTCTATTGGCAATGCTGCATTCTCTGGATGCACTGCTTTAAATAATATTATTTTTGAAGATGGTGAAGAGCCTCTTTCTCTCGGAGTCAATAGCAGCTCCCAAGGTCTATTTTATGATTGTCCAATTAAATCTTTATATCTTGGCAGAACCATTTCATATATTACCTCTGATAGATATCACACCTCTCCATTTAACAACAAATCGGAACTATCTTCTATTACAATAGGGAACAATGTCTCTTCAATTGATAGGGATGCATTTTATGGGTGCTCCGCTTTGACTTCAATCTCAATTCCCAGCTCGGTAACTTCTATTGGCAATTATGCTTTCTCGGGATGTACTGCTTTAAATAATGTTATTTTTGAAGATGGTGAAGAGCCTCTTTCTCTCGGATTCAATAGCAGCACCCAAGGTCTATTTTATGATTGTCCCTTAGAAACGTTACATATTGGCAGATCTATTTCATACCCAACTTATGCAACTGTATACATTACTTATGGATACTCTCCATTTTATAACAAAAAAACGATTAAAAACATTACGTTCGGTAAATATTTTAAGGATATCCCAAGCTATGCTTTCTCAGGATGCTCAAACATCGAGTCTTTAATCCTCCCCGATTCATTAGCCACATTAGGAAGTAATGCTTTTTATGGCTGCTCATCATTATCATCAATAGATATTCCAAATTCTGCCACATTTACTTCTATTGGAGAATTGGCGTTTGGTGGCTGCTCTGCTTTGACTTCAATCTCAATCCCAAGCTCGGTAACTTCTATTGGCAATAAAGCTTTCTATCATTGCACTGCTCTGACTTCGATATCTATCCCCAGCTCCGTAACTTCTATTGGAGAATCTGCATTTTATGATTGCAGCTCTCTCAAAACTGTAATCATTGAAGATTCTGAAACCACACTTGATATGTATCGAAAAGTAAGCGGCTTTGGTTCATATTTTTATAACTGTCCAATTGAATACCTCTATATAGGTCGTAATATTATATAGGTCGTAATATTAACTATTTTTTTAGTAGTGGCCCAGACACTCTAGGCTTTACTACAGGCGAAATACCCTTTGGTAACTTATCATCGCTAAGATCAGTCGTTATTGGCGATTTTGTGACGGAATTAGGCGATGGTTTTTTTCAAAAATGTAGCGCCCTACAGAATGTCTACTTATCGAAAAGACTCATTGCCATTGGTTCAAGAGCATTTAAGAGTTCTACCGCAATTCGAGAAATCCGTTGTGCAGCCGAGACTCCACCGGCAACAGGAGATGATGTATTCCCTACTGAGATCTATTCCTTTACAACATTGTCTGTACCCTCATCATCACAAAGCGATTATTCAGCGGCTGCTGTGTGGAAGGAATTCATGCATGTTGATAATTTCAACCCGGGCTCACGTGAAATAAATGGTATCTATTACATTCTAAACAATTCTACAGAAACTGCAATGGTCACGTACCAAAAGCAGAATGACATGAGCAACTATCAGGGTTTGACCAATGTCGTCATTCCTGAAACGATTGAATACAATGATGTCACTTACACCATTGTAGGTGTCGGGCCGGAGGCATTCAACTATTGCTGGGGACTGAAGTCTATCTCGCTGCCTGAAACCATCGAGAGCATTGACACTCTTGCTTTCGGTTACTGCACTTCGCTCCGCTCGATAGAAATACCCAACAGCGTGAAAACCATCGGCAACGAGGCATTCACCGGATGCAGCGCGCTTAGCTCCGCCTCCATCGGCGAAGCCGTGGAGAGCATCGGCGATTACGGATTCTTCGGCTGCACGGGGCTGAGTGAGATCACGGTACCGCAATCTGTGACACATATCGGGGAATATGCATTCATGGGGGTTCACTGGCTCAATGAAGTGCATGCAGAATCGATAATCCCCTCCGACGCACACGCCACAGCATTCAGCACCACAGCCTACAAGAATGCCACGCTATACGTGCCGGCCGGAACTCTCGCCACCTATCAGGCTCACCCTACATGGAGCAAGTTCCTGAATATGGAGGTTGACAATGGCACCATGAGCATCGATGAGATAAGCCGCGACGGCGAAATTGAGGTGACGGCGCATGGAACCACCATAAGCATCAGCGGCAAGGATGACACAGATGTGGCCATGGTCTATGATCTCGACGGGCGCCTGCTGCTCTCCACGACCGACAGCGTATTCACGGTCAACACCGGCAGTGGCGTAGTCGTGGTCAGCATCAACGGCAAAGCCTACAAGATAGCTCTGCGCTGACCATCCCCTTAAGAGATTGAAAAACACACACCCACACCAGCCGGCATGCAATCCGCAGCGGATTGCATGCCGGCACTTTTATGCCTCGCCCCCAAGAATGTGGTTTCTATGAAATATTAGCATAACAGGATTAAGAATAATCTTATGCAATTATCAACAAATAAAATAGCAAATGTAAATAGATTGATTTGCAAATCCAAAATTTAATATTAACTTTGCAATTAATTGACTTTACGTATATTATGATGAATAGATGCAAATCCAATATTATGGCGATGCAAATTAACAATTACTAAGAGCGCAAATGAATATATCTCGATTACAATTGCCAGCAATATCCTTTGATATGTCAATTACTGACCTTATTATGGAACTGGAGAAACTACGTTACAAGGAATTCGTTGGTATGACCAATCCTTTTATATTCAATCAGATAAGAGGTATCTTCCAAATGTTGGAGAGTGTTGGGTCCAGTAGAATAGAGGGTAATAACACTACTATAATGGATTATGTGGAGAACACAAAAATAGATGATTCTCCTCAGCATACCCCTATGGAACAAATAAAAGAGATTCAGAATATTGAGAACGCAATGCGATATATTGAGGACAATATTCAAGATATACCGATTTCTGCAAAGTTTATAAGAGAATTGCACCAAATCACAGTTGCTGGTCTTAGCTATATGAAAGAGGGGGCAGCACATCCTGGATGTTTTAGAGAACAGAATGTTCGTATTGGGGGTTCTAAGCATATTCCAGTTGATTATACACAAGTAATTCCCCTAATGGAGGAATTAATTGAATTTGTCAATAAAAATGATGCACCTAAGTACGATTTACTTAAAATAGCAATAGCTCATCATAGATTCGTATGGATACATCCTTTTGAAAATGGGAATGGTCGAGTGGTTCGATTATTCACATATGCTCTGTTGTTAAAATTAGTTTTCAAAAGCAGAGAAAGAATAATAAATCCTACTGCTGTTTTTTGCTCTAATCGGGATGATTATTACTCATATCTTTCCAGAGCTGATAAGGGAACCGATGAAGGTATGTTAGCATGGGCCGAATATATGCTTAGAGGATTGAAGATTGAACTTGAGAAAATTGATCGGTTGTCTAATCCAAATATTTTAAGAGATAAAGTGCTCCTTCCAAGTTTGGAAGATGCTTTTTCTCGTAAATTTTTAACTCCAGAAGCTTATGCAATTCTTGTCGTAGCAGTTAAGGCTGATAAACAAATAATACAGTCAGGTGATTTAGTCAGAGCATTACCCAATAAATCAAGTTCTGACAGATCAAGACTTATACGAGGATTGATTAATGACAAGATGTTAGCGCCAGTGTCAGAAGGCGCACGGAAATACTATCCTGTCTTCTCAAACAATTATCTACTACGCAGCATTTTACGTGTACTTGACCGAGAAGGTTTTTTACCCGTAAACTCTGGTATTGACAGCGTTGAAGAAACAATTAAAGAAGATATAATTTATTGATAATCTTCATTTCATGTGGTGCTATATCTGGAAGGATAGCAAGAATGATAGTATCATTTTTATCCACAAAGATTATTTTAATACGCTAATATCCAGGAGGGTAACAAGGTTATTTCACCAAAAGATATTTGAAAATCCTTAAACCTTTTAAAATCATAGTTCTTAAAGAAATTTCGTATTATTTTTTCAAGTATAAGTATATCGCACTTTAGCTCATGTCGATCATATTTTAGTTTATCTGTGTCGAAAAAATATTGTAATATATTTGCGTCATTAGGATTAATTGAAACTCCGTATCGTTTAAGGCGTCACACATACGAAATAATTTCATTCCTGACACATACGAATCGGGGATTTCATTCGTGCGTTAGTGTCCATCTTCTAAAATATATCGGCCAGGGGGGTGACACAAAAAAACCACCCTTTTTCAAGAGTGGCTTAAGTTATAAATCGCTGACTATTAAATCAGTAACCCCGAATTTCTGCGTTAATATTCGTCCTCGTTGAAGAGGAAGTCTTCTTTGGAGGGGTAGTCGGGCCAGATGTCCTCGATGCATTCGTAGGTTTCGCCTTCGTCCTCTATCTCCTGAAGGTTTTCGATCACCTCGAGGGGCGCGCCGGAGCGCATGGCGTAGTCAATGAGTTCCTCGCGTGTTGCAGGCCAGGGAGCGTCTTCAAGTTTTGATGCTAATTCCAGTGTCCAGTACATAGTTATGATGTTTTTGTTGTTTTACAAAAGAGGGTAGCTATTTTCGTGCCGCAAAAGTAATTATTTTCTACTAACTAACAATCTTTCTGCCAAAATATTTCATCGACATCCCGTATTATATTGTTAAATCGGGCTAAAACAAAGAGGAAGTCGCTCAGGCGGTTCATGAAGCGGATCACGGCCGGATCCACCGGTGCCGTGCCATCGAGGCTGATGATCCGGCGTTCGGCGCGGCGGCACACGGTGCGCGCCACATGGGTTCGGGCAGCAGCTTCGGTTCCGCCAGGAAGCACGAACCGGTTGATGGCCGGAAGCCGCGAGTCGAGCATGTCGATCATTTTTTCAAGCCTCACGATCGTCTGATCGTCGGCTCCGGGAGGGAGTTGAAATTCGCCGTCGGGATCACATGCCAGATAGCCGCCTATGTCGAAAAGGCGATGTTGAATCCATGTAAGCATATCGGCCACCTCCGGAGTCGGAGCTTGCGAGGCCACCAGTCCGATATGTGAGTTGAGTTCGTCGACAGTACCATAGGCTTCGAGCCTTGGCGCGTCCTTGGCCACGCGTGCGCCCCCCACCAGAGAGGTGGTGCCGCTATCGCCTGTTCGGGTATATACGATGCTTTTTTTCATTGCGGTCACAGATTATGTCCAATCCGCCGGATTAGCGGACTGCAAACCTACGCAATATTTTATAAAAATGCAACAGGTCCGCGCCAGTCCCTATGGCTCAAGGCGCGAGATGTACGGCTCGAAGAAATTACGTTTGAGCACATTGGATATCTTCAGCAGCAGTTCAGTGTCGATACTGGTGCGGTTGAAGATCTTGTAGACGTTCGTGCGGTTACAGTTAAGCTTTCTTGAAAGCCAAACCACTGACCGCTCCTGATTCCGAAGCTCCTCCTCGATAATCTTCCCTATAAAAATCTGGCTCATAAATAATAAAAATGGGGCGGAAACGAACAACACCTATCTTGCAGCCTGAGGCACCGCCAAGCGCCTTTGTCCCAAAATACGGATTGCTCGTTCTCGCCCCTTATTCCTGATGGGGGTGGAAGTGCAGTGTATTCCCTGGACAGTGTGGATTTTGGCGGTTTCCAGACAAAGGGAAAAATCTTGATCCCCGTAGCTGCCGGATGCTCCCGGCTTCACGGTCTCAATTTTCTGTTTGCTATCGTATCTTTCACCGGATGATGAGGAATCTCCATTCCGCCGGATTCGTTAAATATGTAATTGTGTATGAGGTAAAGAGCTTTTAAAACTTGTTTCTAATCCCTATTACTTCATGTTGGTTACAAATATAGCACCTTATTTCTCGTTTTGCAATTTTTCTGCGGTATTTTTACACTTTTTCAGACATTTAATAGCCCACCGGGCACGAATCGTCACCATCGGCCTACACTATCAGACACCCATCAGCGACAGGATGCTCGGCGTCAGCATCGCCGTCAGCATTCCGTTGACCGTAAGGCCCAGCGAGGCCCACGCACCATAGCGGTATCCGGCCGCCGATATCGCCATCGATGTACCCACGGCATGCGCTGCCGTTCCCATCGACAAACCCTGCGCGACAGGGCTGCGGACTCCGCTTATTGCCATAACCCGGAATCCGGTCATACCACCGAAGATCCCCACGCAGACAACGACGGCTGCCGACAACGCCGGAATGCCGCCAACAGCTTGTGTGACCTCCATGGCGATCGGCGTTGTAACCGACTTGGAAGCCAGCGACAGAACCACCTCCCTCGATGCCCCGAGCCATTGCGCCACAAGCACCACCGACACAATACCGGCCACACATCCGGCCAGCTCAGCCATCAGAATGAACAAAGCCTGACGGCGGATCGAGGCCAACTGACGATAGAGCGGCACCCCGAGAGCCACTACCGCAGGCTTCAGCCAGAAAGATATCAGATCGCCACCGGCGGCATAGCTCGAATAAGACACACCACCGAGCTTCAGAACAGCGATCAGCACCACGATCGTGATCAATATCGGGTTGAAAAACACGTTTCCCCACCGACGCGACAGACGCGACGCAACGATAAACACGGCGAACGTCAGCGCAAGCAACACATAGCTGTTGCCAAGTATATTACTTTCCTCCACCATTGCGCGACAGATATTTTCTACATAACTGATGAAACCACCCGGTCACACCGAGAACTAACACCGTACTCACCGCCGCCGCAACCACTATCGGCAGCCACTGCTCGCGGATAAGCCCGAAATGCTCCATGAGCCCCACTCCGGCCGGAACAAAGAAAAAGCCGAGATTCCTGACCAGAAAATCGGCCGTGCCCTCCACCTGACGCAGCTTAACCACGCCTCCCTGAAGAGCCGCAGCAAGCAGAAGCATACCGACAACCGACGACGGCACAGGAATCCCCGTGAGCCACACCGTCAGCTCCCCCAGAGCGAGAAACGCAAAAATTATTGAAAGTTGAAAAATCACAATCATACCTGAGATCCATTTATGGGGCGCAAAGTTAACTTATTTTTTCCATGCCAAGACATAATCTTTCTAAAAAATCGCACAATAGCTGCAACTTAGCCCCGACAGACTTGTTATGACTCGTAGCCGCCACAACAGCCGGCCGCATGCTGAATGTATATTAAAAATAATTAATACGGAAAAATTTCTTTAATCTATTGCACAAGTCAGCGAAAAAGTCACTAACTTTGCAATTGATTTAAAGGGTGCGGAAGATCCGCACACCAAAAACAGATCAGAGAAACAAACACATAGAAATTTATTAACCATTTATATTTCAAGTCAAAAGAAATGAGTGCAATCGATTTAGCCCAGTATGGCATCAAGGATGTCAAAGAGGTGATCTACAACCCCTCTTACGACGAACTGTTCAAAGAAGAAACCGATCCCTCTCTGGAAGGTTTTGAAAAAGGCACCGTTACCGAACTCGGTGCTGTCAACGTGATGACCGGCGTCTACACAGGCCGCTCACCCAAAGACAAATTCATCGTGCTCGACGACAACAGCCGCGACAACGTTTGGTGGACAACCGAAGAATATCCCAACGATAACAAACCCGTGACCGAAAAAACATGGGAAGCCGTTAAGGAACTCGCCGTAAAAGAACTTTCCGGCAAGAAACTTTATGTTGTTGACCGCTTCTGCGGTGCCAACAAGGACACCCGTATGGCAGTGCGCTTCATCATGGAAGTGGCATGGCAGGCTCACTTTGTGACCAACATGTTCATCGCCCCCACAGCTGAAGAGCTCAAGGATTTCAAGCCCGACTTCATTGTCTACAACGCTTCAAAAGCAAAAGTTGAAAACTACAAGGAACTCGGCCTCAACTCCGAAACCGCTGTTGTATTCAACACCACATCTCGCGAACAGGTTATCATCAACACCTGGTACGGCGGCGAAATGAAGAAAGGTATGTTCTCAATGATGAACTACTACCTCCCCCAGAGTGGCATCGCATCCATGCACTGCTCTGCCAACACCGACAAAGAAGGCAAAAACACCGCCATCTTCTTCGGTCTGTCAGGCACAGGCAAAACCACCCTGTCAACCGACCCGAAACGTCTGCTCATCGGCGACGACGAACACGGCTGGGACGACAACGGCGTGTTCAACTTCGAAGGCGGCTGCTACGCTAAGGTTATCAACCTCGACAAAGAAAGCGAACCCGATATCTACAACGCTATCACTCGCGACGCCCTTCTCGAAAACGTTACCGTTGACGCAGAAGGCAAGATCGACTTCAAGGACAAGAGCGTGACCGAAAACACCCGTGTTTCCTACCCGATCAACCACATCAAGAGCATCGTTGAACCGATCTCCGCAGGTCCCGCTGCCAAGAACGTGATCTTCCTGTCGGCCGACGCATTCGGCGTTCTGCCCCCCGTATCGATCCTCGATCCCGAGCAGACCAAATACTACTTCCTCAGCGGCTTCACCGCAAAACTCGCCGGTACAGAACGCGGCATCACCGAACCCACCCCGACATTCTCGGCTTGCTTCGGTCAGGCATTCCTCGAACTGCACCCCACCAAATACGCTGAAGAACTCGTTAAGAAGATGCAGCAGAGCGGTGCCAAGGCTTATCTCGTGAACACCGGCTGGAACGGCACAGGCAAACGTATCTCCATCAAAGATACCCGTGGCATCATCGACGCTATCCTCGACGGCGCCATCCTCAACGCTCCCACCAAGAAGCTCCCCATCTTCGACTTCGAGATCCCGACCGAACTCCCCGGCGTAGATCCCAAGATCCTCGATCCGCGCGACACCTACGCTAACCCCTCTGAATGGGAAGTTAAAGCAAAAGATCTCGCAGCACGCTTCATCAAGAACTTCAAGAAATACGAAAACAACGAAGCCGGCAAAGCACTCGTTGCCGCCGGTCCCCAGCTCTAATCCACAGAGCCGATCGTATTTGATCCCATAAACAGCGGAAGCCGCCTCCACAACAGGACGCGGCTTCCGCCTCTTTTATCCCCCTATCCGAACAATCCCCTTTCCAGCATCGTTAACAAATAACCAACACAAGTTAAATCACTTAGCTACCCATCCGTCATGACAGCCACCGACACCATTGGGTTAGGCCTTCTAATAGCAGGCAGCCTCATAATCGCCATAACGCCATTGGCAATACGATTCATCTACAGCGACAAACGTGGCTACGACAGAACCCATCGCTTTACCTATCGCTTCTACGGAATTTTCATCGGAATCGCAACATTAGGCATTGGCATCATACTTACATCCATAGGGCACTGATAAATAACCAGCATCCATTTAGCCACAAATAAAGCCGATCGTACTCGATCCCATAAACAGCGGAAGCCGCCTCTTTTATCCCAGAACGAACCAATGCGTTTCAGTTTAACGGAATTTTTATAACTTTGCCGCAAATCAAAACAATCCGACGTATGCGACCGATATTTCTCATAGGATTCATGGGCAGCGGCAAATCGACCCTCGGACGGGCACTTGCCGAAGCCACCGGACTCGACTTCATTGACCTCGACACATACATCGAACGTCGGTTCCATGCCAATATACGTGAAATATTCGCCCGGGAAGGAGAGGCCGGCTTCCGAGAATTAGAGCGGCGCATGCTGGAGGAAGTGAGCCAGTTTCAGGATGTGATCATAGCCTGTGGCGGCGGCACCCCATGTTTCTTCGACAACATCCACACGATGAACCGCTCGGGACAGACCGTATTCCTGGAAGCATCCCACAGCCGCCTGCTTGAACGGCTCAAAGCCGGACGGCGACGCCGACCGCTGATCGCCGCCATGACCGACGACGAGCTCTCCGACTACATAACCGATGCCCTCAACCGGCGTATGCCCCACTACTTACAAGCCTCCGACACATTCTGCGCCGACTGGCTCGACTCTCGCCAGATGATCGACGAATCCGTCGCCCTCTTCATCAGCCGCTTCAACCTCCCCACCGCCCGATAAGCCCCAAAACATTCACCTCCACGGGATTGTTTATATTTTAGCTCTCAGCATAAAATTCAACACTGCAATCGCGGCTCGGCTTACGTAGCCGCGTCATTCATTGGATTTAGCGCTGATCTACATATCGATTAAAAACAAGCCGAGCCTATGGAACGTCCGAATTTAAATCTGAGCAAGCCACAGCAGATAATTGCCGGAATCTTGATCGCCATTCCCTTTGCCATATTCGGCATCGCCAACACAATTCCCAACTATCTTTTCTGGATCGGCATCGCAATGCTGGCTTCCGTAGCCGCATTCTTCATTGTCAAATCATTGCGTCAAGGGTGTAACAAATACGCCATTTTTGTAGGTGCAGTTTTCATTCTATGCGCCACAGCTCTTGCGCTATTGCAATTTCTATAACCTCAAACGCCCTGCGCCATGAACACCTCTCTATTCATTCTGATAGCCGGATGCATATTGCTATGGTTGGCCGTAGGACCATGGGGATTAGTCGACATAATAACCAAAATCAAACCCGATGGCAAGATAGCCCGATGGTGTCAGAATCCGGTGAAACGCGTGATAGTCAACGCCGTTTCCAGTGCCATACTTTTCGGACTATTGTTTCTCCTGCTTAAGCTCTGACCTTGCATACGTATGGAATTACTTTGCCACAAAGATGGATTATGGCAAATAATTGCTAAATTTGTGGTCAATCAAAAGAGCTATAGCCATGACCGACAATATCCAGACACCTACCGCGCAGGAGCAGCCCGTGGCCACTGCCACCGGACGACGGCTGTTCAGCATCGGACTGCCACGCTGCTGCGACCCGGCGGAACGCCGGTTCCCGTTGACACCCGAGGGAGCGGCAATGCTCGTGGAACAGGGATTCGATGTCAGGATAGAATCGGGGGCGGCAGCCACTATCCACTACACCGACAATCAGTATGCAGCCGCCGGAGTGCGCGTCACCGACCGCGATGAGACACTTGGCTGCGACATTGTGATGCATCTGGCACCGCTGACCCCGTCGGACATACGCAAGATGCGCCGCGGCGCAATGCTACTCACCCTGTCGGCTTTCTGCCGTCTGACCAGTCCCACCATCGAAGCACTGCTCAACCGCCATATAATCACCGTGGCCATCGACCTGATCCGCGACGACCGCGGAAACCGCCCGTTCGCCGACATTCTTTCTGAAATCGACGGCCGCGCCGCTATGGCACGCGCCTCATCGCTGCTTGCCGATTCAGTCCACGGCAAAGGAATCCTGCTGGGAGGCGTGGCCGGAATCGTCCCATGCGAGGTCACCGTCATCGGCAGCGGCATAGCAGCCTGTGCTGCCGCCCGGTCGGCATCGGGTGCCGGAGCCTTGGTCCGGATGTTCGACAACGATGTGTATCGTCTGCGCCGCGCCGAGCGCGAGCTTGACTGTCGCGTGGTCAGTTCGGCACTGCATCCACGGGTGCTCCACAACGCCCTGCGCACCGCCGACGTGGTTATCTACACCGGTGTCAGCCCCACGCCCGTGATCGACCACGATACCGTGGCCATGATGAAGCGCGGCGTGATAATCTTCGATCTCACCGACGACTGCGGAAAAGCATTCCCCAGCGTCCCTACAATAGACCTCGCACTGGCATCGCCGCTCGATATCTCCCTTACCGAGCCGTCGCGAGCCTGCTACATCAACGCCGGCAGCGCCGTAGCACGAACAGCCGCCATGGCCCTCAGCAACACCTTTGCCACCATGCTGCGATCCATCGTCGACACTGAAGGACTCAACTCCGCCCTCCAGCTGCTCCCCGGACTGCAATGCGCAGCTCTGACCTTCCTCGGCAAACCCGTCAATGCCGAGATAGCCGCCGCCGTCGGGCGCCGATGCGTCGACATAGGCATCTACCTCACTTTATCCTAAGCGATCAAACCACCAATGGCACAGAAGAAATATTACGTCGTATGGGCCGGACACGACACCGGAGTGTTCGACTCATGGGAAGAATGCAAACTACAGACCGAAAACTTTCCCGGCGCACGCTACAAAAGCTTCAACTCCAGAGCTGAAGCAATCGAAGCCTACCGCGGCCGGCCGGAAGACTACATCGGCATGTTCCGCGGCATCGCCGCCCACAAGCCCAAAGTTGTCAACTATGATGCCATCCCCGAGATAGTTCCCGGCTCCATAGCCGTGGACGCCGCATGCAGCCGCAATCCCGGCCCGGTGGAATATCAGGGTGTCGACATCGCTACCGGCGCCAGACTGTTTCATGTAGGGCCACTTGAGGGCGGCAGCAACAACATGGGAGAATTTCTGGCCATAGTCCACGCCCTGGCATGGCTTGACAAGATAGGCCGACCCGACATCACTATCTATTCCGACAGCCGCACGGCCATGGCATGGGTACGCAACCGCAAAGCCAAGACCACGATAGCACCTACGCCACAGAATGCACCGATCCGTCAACTTGTGGCCCGGGCCGAGGCATGGCTTGCCAGCCACACCCCACGCAACCGCATCATCAAATGGGACACCGACCTATGGGGCGAGATCCCGGCCGACTTCGGCAGAAAATAAATTTAGAGTTGGAGAGTTTAGAGTTAGAGAGTGAGAGAGATCTGCTAATACATTCACCTCCAAATCAAGAGTGAAGAACTCTCCGGATCTTACAAATTCATAAAAAGAGGTTTTCCTGATTGGAAAACCTCTTTGCTTTAAGTCTAATAGTCTTTGATTTCTCGCCTGATGGTTCGAGTCGTGGAGTGTAACATTTTCAAAATCTCAACACTCTGATCATGTATCGATTTATATTCAGCTATACTTAGATATCCGGTATCATGTAACAGATCCAACCAATAATTTGTCTCTGCACATTCTTTCAATGAAATATATACTTTCGATAAGAACTCTTTCTTTGATATTGCGAATGAAGCCTCTGTCAGATTTGCGCCAATGCTGGTTCCACTCCTAAGAAGTTGATCAGAAATAACGAATTCTCTCTTTTCGGTTCGCAAATACTGACACAACCGGACTATCCGTATCGCGAAAGCTCTACTCTTATCTATCGCAATACCCATATCACAATCCCATCGGCGTAACTCTATACTCTATACTCTCTAACACTTCACTCTATTTCTGTTTTTTGAGGAGGTCGCGGATTTCGGTCAGGAGCACTTCTTCGTTAGAGGGAGCCGGCGGCTCGGCAGGAGCCTCTTCCTCTTTCTTCTTGAACTTCATGACCACCTTGAGCGCAACGAAAATCGAGAACGCGATGATGAAGAAATCGACTATATTCTGGATGAACATGCCATAGTTGACGGCCACTTCCTCAACGGCAGCCACGCCCTCGGCCGTAGCCTCCTGAGCCGGAGTGATGATATACTTCATGTTGGCGAATCCATCACCACCGGTTATCACCGACACCAGCGGCATGATGATATCATTGACCAGCGAACTGACGATCTTGCCGAAAGCACCGCCCACGATCACACCGACAGCCATGTCGATAACATTGCCCTTCATGGCAAACTCCTTGAAATCTTTGATGAATGACATAAATATAAAGTTGAAAAGTTAATAAAAATCTGCCCCAATATAACAAACAACCCGGAGATTGTTTCCACAAATATACTCAAAAAAAGCTCAAGCCAAAACCGGTCGGACGGCAGAGATGAAAAAAAACATAAAAAAAATACCAATTGCACAAATATTTAGGGTGCGCACCACTTGAAAAACAAAAAATTATCACTACTTTTGTGTCGCTAAAAGCACCTTGCCGACAAGCAGGAGCCAAAGCATTAGAAATTTGACACTTATAACCCAATTTTATTTTTTAGAATTATGACAAAAATAGGTATTAACGGCTTTGGCCGCATCGGACGTTTCGTGTTCCGCGCCTCAACCAAAAGAGACGACATCGAAGTAGTAGCTATCAACGACCTTCTTCCCGTTGACTACATGGCTTACATGCTGAAATACGACACAATGCACGGTCGTTTCGAAGGCACTGTTGACTACGATATGGAGAAGAGCCTCCTGATCGTCAATGGCAAAGAAATCCGCGTTACCGCATGCCGCGACCCGAAAGAAATCAACTGGGGTGGTGTTGAAGCAGAATACGTAGTTGAGTCTACCGGTCTGTTCCTGACACAGGAAAAAGCACAGGCACACATCGAAGCAGGTGCAAAATATGTAGTAATGTCAGCTCCCTCAAAGGACGCAACTCCTATGTTCGTATGCGGTGTAAACCAGGACAAATACGTTAAGGGCACACAGTTCGTATCTAACGCATCTTGCACCACCAACTGTCTCGCACCTATCACCAAAGTGCTCAACGACAAGTTCGGCGTTGTAGAAGGCCTCATGACCACCGTACACTCAACCACCGCAACCCAGAAGACTGTAGACGGTCCTTCAATGAAAGACTGGCGTGGTGGCCGTGCCGCTTCCGGCAACATCATCCCCTCATCAACCGGTGCTGCTAAGGCTGTAGGTAAAGTTATCCCCGAACTCAACGGCAAACTGACCGGTATGTCAATGCGTGTCCCCACCCTCGACGTATCTGTAGTTGACCTCACCGTTAACCTCGCAAAACCGACCACCTACGAAGAAATCTGCGCTGCCATGAAGGAAGCTTCTGAAGGCGAACTCAAGGGTGTTCTGGGTTACACCGAAGATGCAGTTGTATCAAGCGACTTCCTCGGCTGCCCCCTCACCTCAATCTTCGACGCTAAGGCTGGTATTCAGCTGACCCCGACCTTCGTTAAGGTTATCAGCTGGTATGACAATGAAATCGGCTACTCTAACAAAGTTCTCGATCTCATCGCCCACATGAAGAAAGTCAACGGCTAATTAGGCTATTGATAATAATCGGAGGAAGCCCTCGGCCATTGGCCGGGGGTTTCTGTTTTAATTAGTTGGTATATAGAGAGTATAGAGTATAGAGTTGGAGAGTAGAGAGTAGAGAGAGAGCAGGGATGGGTGGAGCCGGGTAGAGTGGGACGCGGCAAGAGTATAGAGTGTTCAGAGTAGTTTAGATGGGGCTGGTCGGGGTCACCGCACTCCGTGCGGTTGACTGTGGTCATCAGCGACGGGATGGTTCGGTAGACGGCTCGGAGGGCTGTTGGCCCGACCGGGCGGATTGGGAGTGGGAGAGTAGAGAGTTAGAGAGTTTAGAGTATAGAGCTGGGATGGGGGAGCCGGATGTGTGAAGCCGGACGCGGCTGCCGCAGTCCCTACAGGTAATGGTGGTTTATTGGATTGGTTGTCAGATGTTTGATTGGAGGCGGTAGACGGATGAAGGGGCTGGGAGGTCTATGGTTGTTTTAGTGTCACTTGGGCATTGAGGATTGCCGGACGGGTGTTGACATAAATAGCAGCACGAGAATGGGATAAGGTTTCAAATGTTATGTCGGCATGTTTATCAAAATCAAGTTGGCGGTCGGCCATCCTTTTGTTCAGGAGACCCGGCAGTAGGGTTTTCTCCACAATGAAATCCCGAGGATTTTCAGTTGATTGCAGAAGCAGCCACGCATTATCGGAAATCCTGACGACAATATTCGTATCCCGATCCACAGGGAGATAACGCATGGAAGCAGGCCTCAACCGCATGTCCGGCTTTCCGGGATAACGGAATGAAGCATCGGCGATGAATGTTCCTTTTGAGAACCTATAATGCCGACCAATAGTCACGAACTGATCATCAGGAATATACACAATCCCATCCTGCGACTTGGCATAGCCCGAATACATGGCGTCTATGGCATCAGCAGTGCGACTTATCTCTCCGGCGCGCACCCATAAGAAACAACCGCAAATCAGCACAAGCCCCAGATTTATCCACCTGATTGACTTGCATCTGACAATGGATGGCAAAGCCAACAGTATCAGGCATAAATTACCGGAAATGAACATCCTAAATCCCGAGCAGCCTTTGAGATAGAGACACAGGAGATAGCACACTACAGCCACTGCCAACAAAAACCGGCCGAACAGTCCACGATCCCGATGCTCTCCCCTCACCAACACCGAGAACAGCCAAATCACAGGGAACAGGAAAGCAGGAAGGATCTGTTCGATATTCGACAGCCCGAATGCCGAGCCATCAACATCACCAAATTTAATCCAATTGCCGGGAGCGACGATCAGCACAATCGCTCCAATTCCGAATGAAACGGCTGATACCCACTGCAATGTCGAAAGCCTGAGTTTTTTCAGAACCGCATAAAAGATCAAGGCAGCCCCGACCGGAATGGAGAAACTTTCATTTGCATTTCCAAACAGAAAGCTGAATACACCAAACAGGAGGATAAACCCGATACCATCACGCCTCTTATCCCCAAAGAAAACCATTATCCAGCCACAGAACATGAGGGAAGTCCAGAGATAGTTGATCTGAAAAGGCGGATCAAAGTTCAACGACATGAACAACAGGAATATAAGAGCTGATACAGTCAAGGCCGTCCTGAGACCGAAGTCTTTGCCGCAGGTGATCCGCGTCACCGCCAACGGCAGCAGAAACCAGACGACAGCATTGCACGCAGCAAAAACATATTTACCTAATATTCCACAGAATAGCTGAACAATAAAATGAATGAAAAAGCGTCCGTTACAGCTGAAATAATGATTATACTGGGATTGAAAAATATCACTTACAGCCATAATCGGTTGCGACGGATCCGTTTCCTGATCAATCGGAACAACGAACTTGTAGAAAACCGCGTCACTATGCCATTGCGACATGCAACCAAGACATAAAGCGATTACAGACAACGCGACAAAAGGAATGTAGCGAATATATTTTTTGTTGAATCCGGTTTTCATAGGCATATCTCAACAGACAAATGCTCCACAAATATAGCTTATTTTTTGATTTTTTGGGGTGGGTGTACGAAAACGGACAGGAGGGTGGGATGTAAACAGTTGATTATCAAGGATGGTTGACATGGAGCAAAAAAAGATGTTATTTTGCGGCATGGACAAGAAAATCGAAAAAACGGAATTGAGACGCGAGAAGATGCGTCGTATCGCCAAATATTGCATTGGCTGTATCGCTGCTGCCGGAATCATAGCTTTCGCTTTGAGCTTTCTGGAGAAAGGCGTCAAGAGAACCGACATCACAATCGCGGAGGCTGACCGCGGCGAACTTGAGACCACGATATCGGCATCGGGACGCGTTGTCCCGGCATTTGAAGAGATCATCAACTCTCCCGTCAACACCCGTATCGTGGAGGTTTTCGCCCAACCGGGCGACAGCGTAAAGGCCGGGACAGCACTTCTGGCTCTTGATCTTGAGACCGAGCAGACCAATTACGAGAAGCTGCTTGACCAACACAACATCAGCCAGCAGCAACTGCGCCAGCAACAACTGACCGCCCAGACGCAACTCAGCGAACTGGCCATGCAGATCGAAGTAAAAGAGATGGAGGTTAACCGCCTGAAAATAGATGTTGAGAATGAGCGCAAACTTGACAGTCTCGGAAGCGGCACCGGTGAACGCGTCCGCCAGGCCGAAGCCTCATATAGCGCCGGAGTCCTTGAACTGCGGCAGATGCGCCAGCGGCTCTCCAACGAACGTCTGCGCAACGAGGCTGCCGACCGCGTGAGCAGCCTCAATGCGAGCAGCATCGGCAAAGATCTTGAGCTTATGCGCCGCACGCTCCACCGCAGCCAGATCCAGGCACCCCACGATGGCATAGTGACATATATCATCAGTGATTTAGGGACACAGGTAGGAGCCGGCGAAAAAGTCGCCGTGGTCTCCGATCTGTCGAATTTCAAGATCATCGGGGAGATAGCCGAGGGGAGCAGCGACAAGATAGGGATCGGCTCCAAGGTCACAGCCCGTATCGGCAACACTTCCCTCAGCGGCCACGTGAGCAACATCACACCCCAATCGAAAGGAGGACTGATCACGTTTGTGGTGACGCTCGACAATCCGCAGCACAGCCGTCTGCGTTCAGGACTACGCACAGAGCTATATGTAAACTACGGTTATAAAGACAACGCCGTCCGCATCCCGACCGGGGAATATTTCAAGGGTCCCGGCGAATATGACCTGTTCGTGGCCGACAACGACAACAATCTCGAACGTCGCCACGTGCGCCTCGGCGACAGCAACCGCGAATATGTAGAAGTGGTCAGCGGCCTCCGCGCCGGGGAGAAAGTAGTAACCAGCGACATGAGCAAATATCAGAATAAAACAAACTTAAAAATAAAGGACTAATGGCAATCATCGAACTAAATGGAATCAGCAAAGTGTTCCGCACCAAAGAAATAGAGACCACGGCACTTGAAAATGTCAATCTACAGGTTGAAGAAGGGGAATTCGTCAGCATCATGGGTCCGAGCGGCTGCGGCAAATCAACGCTTCTCAACATAATCGGACTGCTCGACAATCCAACCACCGGCACCGTCAGCCTGCTCGGCCATAACAGCCACGGATGGAGCGACAGCACCCTCTCTCATTTCCGCAACGATCACATAGGCTTCGTGTTCCAGAGCTTCCACCTTATCCCGTCGCTCAACGTAGCCGCAAATGTAGAGCTGCCACTGACCTACCGCAGCGGCATGTCCGGGTCAGAACGCCGCCAACGCGTTGAGGAAGTGATGGAACGCCTAGAGATGACCCATCGCCTCAAGCATCTTCCGGCGCAGCTATCTGGCGGCCAATGCCAGCGCGTGGCCATAGCGCGAGCCATAGTAGGAAAACCCTCGATAGTGCTTGCCGACGAACCGACGGGCAATCTCGACAGCAAGATGGGATCAGAAGTGATGTCGCTTCTCCACCGCCTCAACAAAGAGGATGGCATGACGATCGTTATGGTAACCCACAACGAGAGCCAGGCACGCGAGACCGACCGCATCATCCGGTTCTTCGACGGACGTATCATCTCCTAACACCTACAGCACAATGAAAAACAAACTGCAACAGATAATCTATGACATGCGCCACCAGCCGGTGATAGCATGGGTGACATTCATAGCCACGGCAATATCAATCTTCCTGATCATGGTTGTTGTCATGATGCAGCAGGTCAAGATCATCCCCTTCTCCCCGGAAAGCTGCCGCGACCGTCTGCTCGTCGGAGCCTTTCTGCATACCGCCGAGATAGGAAACGAGGGAAACAACGGCTCATCGGGACTCTCCTACCCTACAGCCAAGAAACTGTATGCCGATCTCGACGGCATCGAACACACATCGTATTTCGGATTATGGACCGACGATTCAGATGTCAAAGGGAGCGGCACCGAAGCCTTCTCAGCCAAAAGCCGCCGCGCCGATGCCGAGTTCTTCAAGATTTTCGACCATCCGCTGATCGAGGGACGTTACTACACCAAAGCAGAGGCCGATGCCCAGCTCCCGATGGTGGTGATCAGCGAGAGCACCGCCCGAAAGGCACTCGGCGACAAACCGTGGGCAGGCCGGCAGATCATGATAGACCAGCAGAACTACACGGTGACCGGCGTTGTCCGCGACAACTCATCCCTTGCCACCACCGCTTCGGGCGACATATTCTTTCCGACCGGCCCTAATGATCCGAACGCGGCGTGGGATGAATACTTCGGATCGATAGCCGTGGCATTGCTGGTGAAAGAAGGGGTTGATTTCAACCATATCCGCGATCAGGTCAAAGTACGTTACTCCATGCTCGACAGCGAGCTTGCCGCCACAAGGAACGAAAAGACCATTTACCACGAATCGCCCTTCGATCAGGAATCGATAGCCACCGGCCTGATGGGCAGCAACGTAACACCGGATCCGGAGACCGACCGAAACATCCGCATAGCCATCTACGCCATCATGCTCTTAGTGCCGGCCATCAACCTCAGCAGCATGCTCCACAGCCGCCTACGCCGCCGTAGCGAGATAGGAATCCGACGCGCATTCGGCTGCACCCGATCGCGCATCATCACCGACATCATCACCGAGAATTTCCTCATTACCCTGATCGGCGGCATAGTCGGCGTTGTCCTCGGCATAATCTTCGCATCAACCTACAGCGGCCTTTACGAGAACATGGAGAACTTCGGCCGTGGCGACACTCCGGCACTCAACGCCATCATCAACTGGACCACAATCCTGACCGCCGTCGGGATCTGCTTCCTGCTCAACCTGATCAGCGCATCAGTACCGGCATGGCAAGCGTCGCGAATGAGTCCCGTGCAAGCAATCAACAGCAAATGAACTGATCCACAAAGACAATGAAAAGACACTTACTATCACAGATATGCAACGAATGGAAAAGCAATCTGTGGCTTATCATAGAACTCACCATCATAAGCGCGATCCTCTGGTTTGTATTCACATTCCTATGCGCCGTGATCCACATCCGCATGGAGCCACGCGGCTATGATCTGTCCGACATCTACATCGGCGAGATCCGGAGTATCCGCGAAGACTCACCCCTCTACACGCCCTACGACAGTGTACATTCCTACCGCACCGATCTTGACCAGCTGTTTGCCGGCATCCGTTCGAATCCCTATGTGGAACTGGCCGGCAGCGGCTCCAACGCCACCCCTTACCATTACAACTATTACGGCGTCTCCTTCCTGATACAGGAACCTGACACGATCTACACCTATCACGGCAATCTGCGCCGGATGAGCCCGGAAGTGATGAAGATCTACCGCCTTGAAGGATGCAACGGCGAGAGCTCTGAAGAACTGGCCTCCGTTCTGGAACGCGGAGAAATCATCTTCTCGAAAGTGGAGGGCGATTATCTCAACTCCTATCCGTCGGCAGACTTTTTCAAAGGAAAAGATGTGATGCTCTCCAGCGACTCGTCCCAAATATACCGCGTTGGAGCCACCGCAAGCACGCTCCGGCGCAACGACTACGAGACGACATACGGCGGTGTGATCTATGCTCCGCTCGGCCCCACGGATTTCCCTTCCCATATCATCATCCGGATCCATCATGGCAAGGACAAAGAGTTCACGGAATCACTCACCGCCGCAGACAAGCAAGTGGGCAACGTATATGTCTCGGGCCTGACCCCTATAGACCGTCTGCGCGATGCCGCCCAGGTGGATACCGATATCACGATCCGCAATCTGAACGTGTGTGCCATGTTCCTGCTTCTTGTGATCTTCCTGAGTTTCTTAGGCACATTCTGGTTCCGAATCCAACAGCGGAGCGGAGAGATCTCCATAAGAAAAGTCAACGGCGCCACCCACATAAATATTTTCCGACGCCTCATCAGCGAGGGTCTTATCCTGCTGATCATCGCCACCATTCTCGCCACGGCTCTTGAACTGACCGTCACTCACTTCGGAATCATAGATATAGCCGAGATGATCGGAACAGACAATTTCGTGATGTATGAGTCCATGGCCATAACGTTCGTATTCATGGCATTGCTGACGGCTGCCGGAATCTGGATGCCGGCACGCAAGGCGATGAAAATCAATCCAGCCTACGCACTGAAAGACCAATGAGACACCTTTTCATACTTTCAATATTGCTCTCAGCCCTCCCTTTTTCAGGGAGCGGCCGGGAGCTGACACTATCGCTCGACGACGCGATCAGGATGGCGAGGGTCAGAAGCGTCGAGTCGGCCGTAGCCCTCGACGAGCTCCGCACCGCCTACTGGGAGTGGCGCACGTACCGCGCCGACCGTCTTCCCGAGATCAACTTCAGCGCCACCGCCCCCTCCTACACCAATCAATATACGCCATATATGAATTCAGAAGGGGGCTACAGCTTTGTGCGCAACAACTATCTCGACGCACAGGCGCAACTGACCGTCACGCAGAACATAACGCTGACGGGCGGTCAGGTCAGTCTTGTATCCTCGCTCGATTTCATGCGCCAATATGGCACCGGAGGCGGCAACCGGTTCATGACTATCCCGATAGCCCTGACCCTGAATCAGCCCGTTTTCGGAGTCAACACCCTAAAATGGAACAGCCGTATAGAGCCAGTGCGCTACTCCGAGGCCAAAGCCGCGTTCCTGAGCGCGACCGAGGAAGTGGCGCTGGCCACGGTCAACCATTATTTCTCGCTGATACTGAGCCGCGAGAACCTGGAAACCGCCCGGCAGAATCTCGAGATAGCCAGCAAGCTCCACGGTGTGGCCAAAGAGAAACGAAAGATGGGTCAGATCAGCGAGAACGACCTGTTGCAGATGGAACTAAACGAACTGGAAGCTCAATCGACCCTGACCGACTGCGAGAGCACCTTGAAAAGCAACATGTTCCAACTGCGGTCGTTTCTCGGGCTTGAAGAGGATGTCGAGATAGTTCCGGTTGTTCCGGAAAGAGTTCCGGAAGCAGAGGTCACATACGCAGAAGCCCTCGACCGCGCCCTCGCCAACAACAAATTCGCGCTGAACATGCGGCGGCGCCAGCTTGAAGCCGACTATGAAGTGGCCAAAGCCAAAGGGAATATGCGTCAGATCAACCTCTTTGCCCAGATAGGCTATACCGGTACCGACAGCCGTGCCGGAGACGCCTATTCGCGTCTGCGCGGCAATCAAGTGGTTGAGGTTGGAATCTCCATTCCGCTTCTGGACTGGGGGAAACGACGCGGAAAAGTCAAAGTGGCACAGAGCAACAGCCGCGTGGTTGAAAGCCGTCTGCGGCAGGAAGCGATGGATTTCAATCAGGAGCTGTTCGTTCTTGTGGAACGATTCTGCAACCAGCAACGCCAGCTTTCGATAGCCGGCCGCACGAACGAGATAGCACGCCAACGCTATGACACAAATGTGCAGACCTATCTCATAGGGCGCATATCCACCCTCGACCTCAACGATTCCCAACTCAAGAAAGACGAGACAATGCGTACATATATCAACGAACTGTACAAGTTCTGGAGCTACTGGTATCAGATCCGCTCGCTGACCCTCTATGACTTTGAGACACACGAAAACATCAATGCCGACATAGCGCGGATTGTGGAGGAATAACGTTATATTTGCACTATGATACTAATAGCAGACGATGACAAAGCGGTCAGACTGTCGATCAGTCTCGCGCTACAACGGGCCGGCATGGAATGCCTCACGGTATCGACCGAGAATGAGACCCTTGAGGCTGTAAGGCGCGACGATGTGGAACTGACTGTGCTTGACATGAACCTGACCCTGTCGACCACGGGTCGTCAGGGCATCGAGATGCTGCGCAAGATCCGCGTCCTGCGGCCGGAGATGCCCGTGATCCTGATAACGGCATGGGGTACGATTCCGCTTGCCGTGGAGGGGATGAACCATGGGGCGACAGACTTCCTGACAAAGCCGTGGAGCAACAAGGATCTCGTAGCCAAGATCAGAAAGGCACTGTCGGCAGCTGAACAGGAGAGCAAGAACCGCGAACGGATAGAGACTCTCGACGATACCGAACGTGAGGCGATAGCCAAGGCATTGCGCCTGAGCGACGGCAACCTGAGCATCGCCGCACAGAAACTTGGAATAACCCGTCAGGCGCTTTACCGCCGGATAGAGAAATACGGCCTATGAGATTCAAGATATATTCGATAGCGGCATTGATCTGTGGGATGGCATTGACAGCGTGCGCACTGGCAGGAGCTCCGGGGTTGTGGAGCATGGTCACTGCCGGGCTGATGTTTGTGTTCATGGGGCTGGCCTACCGGGCTGTGCGCAAGCCGATGGATGCCGTGCAGAATGGCATTTTCCTCATCCGGTCGCAGGATTTCGGAAGCCGGCTGCGCTTGACGGGACAGCATGACGCGGACAAGGTGGTGGACCATTTCAACAGGATGATGGCCACCATGAAGGCCGAGCGACTGAAGAATGAAGAGCAAAACCAATTTCTTTCGAAACTGATAGAGGTGTCGCCAATGGGAATCGCGATATGCGATTTCGACGGGAATATCATAGATACAAATCCGGCCTACCGAGAGATGGCGACACCGGCTCTTGAGGCTGCACTCTCGGGGCTGGAGGATGACAGCACAGAGACATTCCGTTTCGAGACCGCCGAGATCTACCGCTGCTCGCGTCTATGGTTCATGGATTCAGGCTTCAGACGACCGTTCCTGATCATTGAACGTCTGACCGACGAGATTTCCAAGGCGGAAAAAGAGGTGTTCAAAAAGATAGTGCGCACGATAGGCCATGAGGTGAACAATACAATGGGTAGCGTGGGGTCGGTTCTTGAGACGCTTCAAGACATTCACAGAGATGACCAATTACTGGCTGAGACTATTGAGAGCAGCCGGTACAGCTGCATGAATCTGGTTGGTTTCGTCAAGGGCTATGCTGAAATAGTCAAGCTGCCGGCCATCACGCCCACGCAAACGAATCTCGCCGAGGAGCTGCGGAAAATGCTTCCCACGCTGAGAGCCATGGCACCGGAAAATATCGCGATAACACTTGAAATCCATGATGACAGCGTCTTGCTGCCCTTGGATATGATGCTGATATCACGTGTGATAACCAATATAGTCAAAAATTCAATAGAGAGTATAGGCGATAAGCCGGAGGGGGCGATACTTCTGTATCTGGATGGACAGCATTTCTACGTGGAGGACAATGGTGCCGGAATAGCCCCGGAGGATGCATCGAGGGTGTTCACTCCATTTTTCTCAACGAAACATCCCGACCGTGGTCTCGGACTGATGCTGATCGGCGAGATTTTACTCGCTCACCGCTCTATTTTCAGTCTTTCGACGTATGCTCTGAACGGGTGTACATATTTCTCAATTATTTTCAAGAAGAAGATTGAGTAGAGAGGGGGGAGAGTATAGAGTATAGAGTATAGAGTATAGAGTATAGAGGTTGAGAGGTTGAGATGGATTTTTTTGTGCGGTGAAGGATAAATTTGTAATTTTGAGGTATAGAACTGATCTCAGAAAATCAACTCAGATAAATTTTATCCGATATGGAACAGAAAAATATCCCAGTGTTGCTGCTCACGGGTTATCTCGGCAGCGGAAAAACCACACTTCTCAACTATATATTGACCAATGACCGCGGTTTGAAAGCGGCTGTCATAGTGAACGATATCGGCGAGGTGAATATCGACGCGTCGCTGATCAAGAAGGGTGGAATCGTAGGACAGGATGCCCAATCGGATGATCTTGTGGCCCTACAGAACGGCTGCATATGCTGCACCCTGAAAATGGATCTCGTCCAGCAGATAGCGGATCTTGCCGCAACCGGGGCATTCAACTACATAGTGATCGAAGCGAGCGGTGTTTGTGAACCGGCTCCGATAGCCCAGACCATCTGCGCCATACCTCAGATGGGGCCGGAATACAACCGTGGAGCGTCACCACGTCTGGACTGCATAGCAACGGTGGTTGACGCACTGCGTCTGCGCGATGAGTTCGGCTGCGGCGATTCGCTGACCCGCAAAGATATTGACGGGGACGATATAGAGAATCTTATCATAGAGCAGATAGAGTTCTGCAACGTCATAATCCTCAACAAGATATCGGAAGTGACTGCGGAAGAGGCCGAACGCGTGCGCAAGGTGATCCGCGCGTTGCAACCCGTAGCCAAAATCATTGAATGTGACTATGGCAAGATCGATCTCTCTGAGATTATGAATACCGGCATGTTCAATTTCGAACGCGTGGCCACCTCGGCAGCCTGGATCCGCGAGATCGAAGGGCATCACGATGAAGAACATGAGGAGGAAGAGCATCACGACGGTCATGAACATCATCATCATCATCATGAACATGAGCACGAACATGAACATGAACATGAACATGAACACGAACATGAACACGAACATCACTGCCATCATCATGACCACGAACATTGCCACTGCCACGAGCATGGTGAAACGGAGGAATACGGAATCCAGACAATGGTCTACTACCGCCGTCCGGGCTTTAACCTGAACAAATTTGACTATTTCGTGACACGCCAGTGGCCTGAGAATATAATCCGCGCCAAGGGTGTGGTCTATTTCACCCACAATACCGACATGAGCTATCTTTTCGAACAGGCCGGGCGTCAGAAAAAGCTGACCGAGGCCGGACTATGGTTTGCCACGGCACCCGAAGAGGAACTCACCCAACTTATGCTGACCGAACCGGGACTGCGCAAGGACTGGGATCCGAAATATGGCGACAGAATGGTGAAACTCGTGATCATAGGCCGCAATCTCGACCGCGCAGCCATCAGCGCAGAGCTTGACAAGTGTTGACAGCGGCATAGGCAAAGTCAAGGCCACAAATGGAGTGATGCCGTGATTTAACACACTCCATGTTGGAAAATAGACCGCTTTATTGTAAATTTGCATTCGCAACATTTTTTCACACACATTCAAGAAAATGAACATAGCTGACTCCATGCGCGAGATCCTCGCCGCCGAAAGCAAGGCCATAGCCGAAATCCCCTACACGGAGGACTATGACAAAGCAGTAGAGCTTATCGTGGACCGCGTTCACCGCCACGGCGGCAAACTCGTGACATCAGGCATGGGCAAAGCAGGTCAGATAGCACTAAATATCGCCACAACATTCTCATCGACAGGCATTCCGGCTGTAAATCTCCATCCGAGCGAGGCCCAGCATGGGGACCTGGGAGTGCTTCAGCCCGGCGATGTGATGCTTCTGGTCTCCAACTCCGGCCGCACATGCGAGATTGTCAACCTGATCCATCTTGCCGAGAATCTCTATCCCGGCATACCGACAATCGTGATCACAGGTCAGGCCGACAGCCCCCTCGCCAACATGGCCACAGCGAAACTGATCACAGCCAACGCACCCGAAGTCTGTCCGCTGGGTCTGACACCGACCACCTCAACCACGATGATGACCGTCATCGGCGACATACTCGTGGTCAACGTCATGAAACAGACGGGCTTCACCAAGGCAGAATATGCCCTTCGCCATCACGGCGGCTATCTGGGCACGATGGCACGCGACTGATCCCACACCCACGAAAAAAACGACACCACCGCGGTAATGAAAGAGACATCGTTAGATCCCATATTTTTCCCGTCGGCCGCCGACATCTCGTCGCAGATGGCCATGACCCACGGCGATATCAACATGTCGGATCTTCGCCATGCCGTAGGCGCATTGCCATTCACCACGGCATATGACTTTTTCCGTGCCGCCGCCAACAAATTTGTCAGCCAAGGGCAAGTTGACCAAGCGATAGAGTACATTATAGGCTTCGACGCCATAGCCTCGCGTGTTGCCGACGAGAACCGCAAACTGCTCGACATCCATGCCGCGCTGATGCAGATACTGACATCAATCTATCTGCATGCCGACATGACCGACGAGGCACTCAAAGCGGCGGCCTCCACCCTCAATCTGCTTGCCCAGGAGCCGAAGCGAAAGGACGAGCCGTTTCTCTCCGTGCTGGCCACGCTGCTCTACGACATTGCCCTTATCCACGACTCACGCGATGAACACCGCCAGGCCGAGCGCGCCATCGAGAAATCGATGAAAATCTTCGAGCGTCTGGCGAAACTCAATCCGGGACGCTACGGCGCGCCCCACGTGCTTGCACTCAATGCCTCGACGGCCATCTACCATTCTCGCGAAAAGCAGACAAAAGCTCTTGCCGAACATCAGGCGGCCGCCAACACGTATATGCGGCAGCTCAACGAAGGGATCGAGGATGCCGGGATGCGCCTTGTTGAATCGCTCGCGGCTGAGGGCCGAACGCTTGCCAAAATGAGCAAGCAGCGCGAGGCAATCCAGTATTTCACGCGTGCGCTGAAATATCTGACCAAGATCTCCCCGGAGTTCAACCGCACGCATCTTGAACTGTCGATCGACCTTGGCGAAGCATTGCTGACGGTCAAGACCTCGCGAGAGAAGGGAATCCACCTTCTCAACACCATGCTCTACAAAGCGACCAAGATCAACGCCGACGACCTTCACCGCCGGATCGTTGACATTCTTGTCGACGCAAAAAACCCATCGCTCAGCATCTTCGGATTCTGGCACAAGATATTTCCACGATAACCAACAACTTCAACATCACCCATAAAGCCATGTCACAGTTTGTTCCCGACTTCAAAAATCAGAAAATGACCGACGCTCGCGTAGCCATCGCCGTGGCACGCTGGAACGGACACATAACCTCACGCCTGACCGAAGGCGCCCGTCAGACACTTCTCGAAGCCGGTTTTCCGGAGGATGCGATCGACGTTTATGAAGTGCCCGGAGCCGTGGAACTGACATTCGCGGCCTCGCAGCTGATAGAAACTGAGATCTACGACGCTGTCATCGTGTTCGGTTGCGTGATCAAAGGCGACACGCCACATTTCGACTATGTGTGCCAGAGCGTCACGCAGGGTATCACGCAGCTCAACGCCGACATTGACACTCCGGTGATCTTCGGCCTACTGACCGTCAACAACGAACAACAGGCCTTAGACCGCGTAGGCGGCCCGGCAGGACACAAGGGTGTTGAAGCCGCGCAGACAGCCATGGACATGATCCGCTTCCGCCGCGCTCTCGGAGTCTGACCGGCTATCCGACATTACACTCACTCTCACCTCAATCCCCCCACACCGCTTTGGAACGACTGATGCAATACGTCTGGCAGCATCGTCTGTGGCCGCATTCCCACCTGCGCACAGTCGACGGGCTTCCCGTGCAGATAATTGACCCCGGCAAGCTCAACACAGACGCAGGCCCTGATTTCTTCAACGCCAAGATTGTGATCGACGGAAGGAAATGGGCCGGAGATGTGGAGATCCACGTCCGGGCGAGCGACTGGCACAGACACGGCCACGACGACGATCCGGCCTACGACTCGGTGATACTCCATGTGGTGGACCGCGACGACACGGCCATACGCCGCTCCAACGGGGAGATCATACCACAGCTCCAGATGGCGTGCACGCCAGATTTCAGCCGACGTTACAACGATCTTGTGGGACGCGCCGACCGCGATCTGCCCTGCGCAGCCACCATAGCGTCGATGCCCGGCATATATATGGCCGACTGGCTCGAATCGCTCGCCTTCGAACGCATATACTCGAAAACCGACAGGATCGACGGCTTGCTGTCGCGCATGGGCGGCGACTGGGAATCGGCCTGCTACATCACCATTGCCCGGAGCCTCGGTTTCGGCATCAACGGCGATCCGTTCGAACGTCTGGCCATCTCCACTCCGCTGATGTTCATAGCCAAACATTGCGATTCGCTGCTGACCATCGAGGCTCTGCTCTTCGGCCAGAGCGGCCTGCTCGATGCGGCACCGGCCGACAGCTACGTAGAGTCGCTGCGCCGCGAATACGCATTCATGGCCCATAAGTTCGGCCTGAAGCCTCTGCAATCGCCGGGATGGAAGATGGCGCGCATGCGTCCGGCCAATTTTCCCCACCGCCGCATAGCCACACTCGCCGCGCTTCTACACGGCGGAACGCGCATGATGTCGCGGCTGCTGGAGATACGCAACGCAGCCGATGCCGCCGCTCTTTTCTCCCCGGAGTTGACAGGCTACTGGGCCAACAGGTATTCCTTCGGAGCAGCCGGAGGGAACACGGGCACGGCTCTTAGCCAAAGTTCCGTTGCCGGACTGATTATCAACGCCGTGGTTCCGCTACAGATAGCCTATGCCCAGACCCACGACAACACGGCACTTTCCGACCGCGCCGTAGGATTGCTCGAATCCCTGCCGGCCGAACGCAACGTGATTGTCGATGCATTCCGCCATGCAGGGATCAGGGTGGACAACGCGTTCATCTCGCAGAGCGTGATCCAGCTGCGCCGGGCTTATTGCGAGACCCGGAAATGTCTCTTCTGCCGCATAGGCCACCGAATGCTGGCCGCCCATTGTCCGCGGACTACATCCGTATGATCTTTGCCACGGCAAAACGACCGTCGGCCATCACGACGCGGAGCAGATACATTCCGGAGGGAAGATCGGCGATCCGTATCTGCTGATCGTGGCTTCTGCCTACCATCTCGCCCGAGAGCGAATAGCATTCGATCTGCGAGATATCGCCGTCGGTCTCGACGTTGACCACATCGGCCGATGGGTTGGGCCACACGGTGAGTCGCGCCACGCCGTCGGTGCCAATCTCCTCAATGCCGGCCGTAGAGGTTGAGAAATAGACCGTGTTGCCAATCTCGACATTGTCGGAGGTGCGTGGAATGAAACAGTAGGTCTCGCCGGCCGTCAGCATCGGGAGCGATTCCGCGAAATCGACGGTCTGGTTCTCGCCGGCCTTGATGCCAACGAAGGGGCCTGCGATCTCCGTGATTCCCGAACGCGCCGCTGTCATCACAAGGCCATTGACATACGTGGCGAAATATCCGCTCTGACAGCTGACACTGGTCTGCGCCTGGAAAATATCGCCCGATACCAATGCCGGACTTTCGGCTGTCAGCCCCTCGCCGGTGCCCCCCACGATCTTGGTCGAGACGGCATATTGCGTAGCCTCAGTTGGCGCGGCTTCGACCGTCACAGCTATTCCTTCGCCCAGACGGACTCCGTGGGAGTCGACAAGATAGAGCATGTAGTCGCCGGGGGTGAGCGATGAGCTGAACTCACCTACCCATTCAAAGACTTCCGATGTTCCGGGTTCAAGTTCCACAGCCACGGCCACCTGCTGGCCTTTCTCGGCGTCGTCCTGCTCAAGGACAGGTATCACCTCCTCGTAGAATTCCTTGTCGGAAACATTGGTCAGACGAGCCCTGACGCCTCCTGTCTTGCCCGGGTAGACCGGCGACATGAGTTCCAGCTCCGTGGCTTTGACAACAGGTTCTTCGGTCGGTTCGAATACCAGGGAATCCGGAGTGGCTTTCAGACGAAGACTGCGCACATAGGACATCCCGACGCATGCATCATACCATTGGCCATTTTCGGCCTGAACGGCCGGCGTGACGATATATTCTCCGCTTTCGGGAAAATCGGCCGTGGGGATCACATATTTAAGGAAACCTTGCCCGGAGATGTATTCTTTCTGCCCGGCAGCCACATAGCTGACATTGCCCAGAGAGTCGGTCAGCTTCGCGCCCATGGCGGCCTTGCACTCGGCTACGCTCTCAACGAAGATGCCGCGGCTGTCCTTGAACTGCACCTGCGCATAGGGTCGGGGATAGGACGAAGCGCTGGTGGCGAAATTGCTGACGAACTCAACGACCGGAAAGACCGAAGAGCCACTGACCGGAGGCTGGACGCCGATACAGATCTGCTGGCCGAGGTTGAATCCTCCGGCACTGCCACCCACACCCTGCTGCTCGGGATTGAGTGCCGTGAGCTGGAAATAGCCGTCGCTCATTCCATCCCAGCCCCAGTTGAAATGGAAGAATCCATCTGCACTGTAGCCGTCGGCAATGAAGGCGTGTCCCTCGCTGTCGTTCATGCCGCTGTAGAGCACCGGGCGGCCGGCGGCGATCTCTCCATAGACCAGATCTTCCCATTCGTTGAGCTCGAAGTATTCACGGCTCAGGCAACGTATGCCTTTGTCGTAGTCGAGATATTTGAGCAGCGACCGCGAGGCCGTCATATAGTTGCCGCCGCTGCTTGTCGGTTCGTAGTTCATGTTGACGGCCACGCCGCAGGCATACATCAGTGTAGCCACAGCATCGGCCTGCTCGGCAGTATAATCAACGGCAGAATACTTAGGCACCATGTCGTCCCACTTGAATTCTGTGGAATCGAAATTGAAACTCAGCTCCGTACCAAGATATGTGGCGCGGTAGGAATGGCTGCCAACGCCGCGTTCCGGCCAGCGATGATAGTTCATCACCTGCGCCATGGCCGTGGCCACACATCCGGTGGGACAGTGCTCGCCGTCCACCTCCGGGCAGAGATTATTATAGGGAGCTGTCTGATACCACTGTGTTTTCACGAGAGCCTCAATCGGCGCACGGTCGGCCGATGCGTCGCTGTCGGCCTGCACGGCTATTGTCTGACCGGAGACGGCCATGGCGATCTCCGCGCTGTATTGTCCGAGCCACCATTTCATGTTGTCGGGCATGTCGGCCACCGGAAACGCCCCCTTGTCGCTATAGCCGAGCAGAGCCGTTCCGGCGGCATCGTCGGCGGCCACCACGAGGAAGCCGGCATCTGTGCCCCGGTCAAAAACGTAGAGCGTGTTAAGCCCATCCTCAGCGGAGGTCATCACAAGTTTCGGAGCGGCATCAGCTCCGGTCGTCATCACAGAATTCTTAGCCATCGGAACCGCACGTCCCAGAGCCTCAGACGGACTCAGCTGGCGGCCGGCGGCCGGAAGAACAGATATGGCGGCGATCGCTGCCGCTACAAAACAAGTCGATATTTTACTCATAAAAAAACAGTTATAGCGTCGGAGGCATCCTTCTACCATCCAACGCTATAACGCTTCGGCATATATGTTTTGTTCCGTGTCAGCGGATCATTTTTTTCTCCGCCCTGACTGTTCCGTCGCTCATCGTTGTCCGGATCACGTAAGTTCCGGCCCTGAGATCGGTCAAATCAGCTCCTCACGGATAATTTCGGCTTTATGCGTCCTCCTCAATCGAGAACTCATCATCGTCGAAATTTATATCGTCGATGTCAACATCTACATCATCATTGACATCCTCGCTCTTTCTTTCCTCGTTTTTAGAAGCCGAGGCGTCCGACTTCGTTTTCTTTCCGCCCTTCTTTGGCTTCCCCTCATTGAGAGCCGCCATGATCAGAGCCTCAAGCTCATCAGCAAGTTCAGGATTATCATCGATAACACGTTTGGCAGCATCGCGTCCCTGAGCGATTTTCGTATCATTATAGCTGAACCATGAGCCACTTTTCTTGATAATATCGTGCTCAACGCCAAGATCGATGATCTCACTGCTGCGCGAGATGCCCTCGCCAAACATGATGTCGAACTCGCAGCGTTTGAATGGAGGCGCAACCTTGTTCTTGACAATCTTCACTTTCGTATGACGACCGAGGATATCCTCACCATCCTTTAGAGCCGAGCTCGGACGGATATCTATGCGCACAGAGGCATAAAACTTAAGCGCATTACCTCCCGTTGTTGTCTCCGACGGACCGAACATGACGCCGATCTTCTCACGAAGCTGATTGATGAATATGCAAGTGGTGTTTGTTCGCGAAATCGCACCCGTGAGTTTTCGCATTGCCTGTGACATCAATCGTGCCTGAAGGCCGACGTTGCGGTCGCCCATATCCCCCTCGATCTCATTCTTTGGCGTCAGAGCCGCTACAGAGTCCACAACGAGAATATCTACCGCCGAAGAGCGGATAAGCTGCTCAGCGATCTCTAAAGCCTGTTCTCCGTTGTCCGGCTGAGCGATCAACAGATTATTCACATCCACACCGAGCTTCTCAGCGTAAAAGCGGTCGAAAGCATGCTCCGCGTCAATAAGGGCAGCAATGCCGCCGGCCTTTTGCGCCTGCGCTATGGCATGGATAGCGAGCGTAGTCTTACCAGATGACTCCGGACCGAAAATCTCAGTGATTCTGCCACGCGGAAAACCACCGACGCCCAAAGCCCAGTTCAGACCGATCGAACCGGTAGGCACAACATCAATATCCTCGATCTTCTCATCGCCAAGCTTCATTATAGCACCCTTGCCATAATTCTTCTCGATCAGCGACATTGCTCCGGCAAGAGCTTCCAACTTTGCCGCACGAGGATCAAGATTCGACTTATCCTTTTTTACAGTTTCTTTTTTTGCCATATATAGTAGTTTATTAATTTCTTTCTGATGCAAAGTTACTCACAGATCGGGCAAAAACAACACCCACATACGCAAATAAATGCAAAAATGTTTCAAAGAATAAACTCAGGGAAAAACATCGGCCCCACACCGATCCCCAATAAACATCCTTCAAAGACACAAATATAACCAATCCAACCAACAACCACAACCAAACCCTCAAAAAAATAGTACAAATAAACCTAAACCTCCAAAAACCGGCAAACAAACAAACAAACAAACAAACAAACAAACAAACAAACAAACAAACAAACAACCCATCACCCCTGTACGGACTGCGGCATGCCCCGTCCGGCTCCACCCATCCCTGCTCTCTTCACTCTATACTCTCTAACTCTAAACTCTCCCACTCCATCGGCCTGTCGGGGTAACGGCTCTCC
>OFGN01000112.1_pt1 | contig 88666 bp, 71 predicted proteins | sample 1521821 | NCBI WGS metagenome assembly OFGN01 (sample SAMEA3504094, study PRJEB24116) | mouse gut metagenome | biome: mouse gut; feature: mouse-associated habitat; material: faeces | place: Denmark | collected 2011
TACAACAGTATCCTCTTCCATAGTCTCGATTGGATTTGGCTCTTTCAAACTTTCGTTGATTCCATCCAGGAAACCTACCATCGTAAATACTTCCTGTCCATATCTTGCCGCCAGCTCTTTCACGGTTCCTTTTACTTCTTCGTCCGGATTCTCTAAAAGCTTTTCATAGATTTCTTTTTCGATTGCAAAATAAGTACTCCAAAAATTCTGAAGCTGGGTTTTATTCATTTCTTTAGAATAGGCAGTCTCTCTCCACTGTTCTAATAAACTCATTTCTATATACTCCTTTATCGTTTTCATTTTTTCCAAGTGATATTATACACTATATCTTTCTTTTTTTCAAAACATTTCTTTCATAACTTATTTGATTTTTTCAGCATTACTCTTTATAATAGAGTCATTATGATAGAAAAAGGAACATAACATCATGAAAAAAACAAAACGTATTTTAGCAATTGCAGGAGTGATTCTTCTAGTAGCGCTCTATGCAAGCACACTGATTTTTGCTTTTATAGACCATACAAGATCTCTAAGTCTTTTAAAAGCATCTGTTGCGCTTACCATCATAATTCCGGTTTTGCTTTATGCATATACACTTATATACCGGCTTTTAAAAAAAGATGATAATTAGCCTGACAACCATTTAAAGAGAACCCGAAGGACATCAATATTTTTCAGAAAGGAAGTTTTGTTATGGAACACTTAACCATCCCTGAGCACTATCATGCTCCTCTTACAATCCGTGAGACAGAAGTTGCCATCAAAGAAGTAAAAGACTTTTTCGAACGCGCTCTTGCAAAATCTTTACATTTAACCCGTGTCTCTGCACCACTTTTTGTCACACCGCAAAGCGGATTAAATGACAATTTAAATGGCGTAGAACGCCCAGTCACATTCGGTATCAAAGAGCAAAACGACGCACCGGCTGAGATTGTTCATTCACTCGCCAAATGGAAACGTCTTGCATTAAAACATTATGGATTTCATTCCGGTGAAGGTTTATATACGGATATGACTGCCATTCGCCGTGATGAGGACACTGACAATATCCATTCCCTCTATGTAGACCAGTGGGATTGGGAAAAAGTAATTTCCCAGGAGGAACGTAATACAGAGACATTGGAGTACACCGTCCGCAAAGTATATTCTGCTTTAAAAGAAACAGAATGCTATATATCAAGACGTTACAATTACATAGAAAAGATTCTTCCAGATGATATTTTCTTTATCACCTCTCAGGAACTGGAAGATCTATATCCTAACTGTACCGCCAAAGAACGTGAATACACCATCGCAAAAGCTAAGGGTGCAGTCTTCATCTCTCAGATAGGCAAAGTTCTCGCATCCGGGGAAAAGCATGATGGCAGAGCTCCTGACTATGACGATTGGGAATTAAACGGTGACATCATCGTCTACTATCCGGTACTTGATATTGCCTTGGAACTTTCCTCTATGGGAATCCGCGTAGATGAAGAATCTCTGAGACGCCAGTTAAAAACAGCAGGCTGTGAAGAGCGCTCAGAACTTGCATTTCAAAAAGCACTGTTAAACCATGAGCTTCCATATACGATCGGAGGTGGTATCGGTCAGTCCCGTATCTGCATGTTCTATTTAAGAAAAGCACATATCGGAGAAGTCCAGTCCTCCATCTGGCCGGAAGAGATCATACAAGAAGCATTGGAAAACGGAATTCAGATGCTGTAAAATTCTTTACATAAAGATTTTGAACAGGGAATGTGCTTCGCACATTCTTGCGCCTGCGGCGGTCGCATACGCCAACTTCATTGTACGCCGCAGTGCGCATCCCGCGGAGCGTTTTGTGATATAGGAGAGTACGAACTTTCCTATATCACCCCAAAAACCCTGCTTATATATCTTATGCGATATATAAGCAGGGTTTAATCACGTATACTGAACTGCTCCTATTTTCCTTAAACACCTTGCCGTTTATCTTTGAATCTGCAGAAGCTTCGCCTTCAAATCATTCTCAAGACGGTTCATCTCTATTTCCGCCTCATATCTCTTCTGTTTTCCTTCCTTCTGAATCTTCATTACCTCATCCAGTGTAGAGATCAGAGACTCATTCGTCATTTTTAAGGTTTCCATATCTACAATTCCGCGCTCGCTTTCTTTTGCCGTTTCAATCGTAGCTGTTTTCAACATTTCCGCATTCTTACGAAGCAGAGCATTCGTCACATCCGTAACTTCTCTTTGTGCCTTAGCTGCATCTGTAGAATGTGCAATCCCAAGCGCCATTACCATCTGACTCTTCCAGAGTGGAATTGTATTCACAATGGTGGACTGAATTTTTTCTACCATCTGTGTATCATTATTTTGTACCATACGAATCTGCGGCGCTGTCTGGATCGAGATTGCTCTTGTAAGCTCTAAGTCGTGGATCTTTTTCTCAAAACGGTTGCAAAGTCCGTCCAAATCCCTTGCCGCCTGTGCATCTTCCGGCAATTTGCTAAGTTCTGCCTTCTGAACCAGTTCTTTTAATTCACCGCAGCGCACTTCTTCTAATTTTTTCTTGCCTGCAAGAATATACATAGATAATTCCTTAAAATATGTAAGATTCAGTTCGTACATTTTGTCCAGCACAGCTGAATCTTTCATTAACTGAATCTGATGCCCTTCCAGCACCTTGATAATTTTATCAACATTTTCTTCTGCTTTGTCATATTTCGCGCGCATCGCAGTTACTTTATTGGAAGCCTTCTTAAAAATCCCAAGGAATCCTTTTTCTTCCTCTTCATCGAAACTTTTAAGCTCCGTGACCACACCGGAAAGCAGATCCCCTACTTCTCCAAGATCTTTTGTCTTCACACTCTCAAGTGTGTCCTGAGAAAAATCTGCCATTTTTTTCTGAGTTCCCGCCCCGTATTGCAGTATCATATTTGAATTTCTAAGATCGATTTGTTTGGTAAATGATTCCACCATCTGAAGTTCTTCCCGGGATAACACAGTTTCGTCCCATGGTTTTTCCTGCACTTCTACGACTTCCTCTTTTGTCTCCTCTACTGCTCCAAAAGGATCCAATGTGAGTACCGGCGCGGTATCAAATTCCTTGAAATTATCGTTCATATTGCTCTTCCTCCTGTTATTATAAATTTAATTAAAATCTTTTTTCTTTAATCCCTCCTGTGCCAACATCGTCTTAAGCACAGAAATATCAGATGAGACATCCACTGCCGTATCCTCAAACAGATCATCCAAAAGCATCATAAAGGCATCATTCAATGTATCCAGCGTATCTTCAATTTCCTTTTTTGAATTTAAAATATTATTTCCCTGCACCGGCTGTCTGTCTAATTCTTCATATGCGTTTAAAAGCTTAATCGTCATCGGAAGATAATACTCCATCAATTTTCTGATATCCGATACTTGCTCCGGATGTGCTTCTACACGATCAAAAATTCTCTGGATTACATTTTCCATCTTCGATATCTTCTTAGAAATCTCTTCTCCCGGAATAGCATCATTACTCGCATGGATTTTTCGAATGTACTCTTCTCCTTCTGCAATCACTTTCATTCCGTCTTTTCCAAGTGTGCTTTCTCTTTGCCTGTCCTGATCCTGCCTTTGCGCTTCACTTTGACGCATTTTTTGATATTCTCCATAGGTAGCATGATCTGCGATAAAATATCTCTCCTGCTCGTCAATATGTCCTTGCAGAAACCATCCTTTCCGAATCATTTTCAAAAGGTCTTTCCCTATATAGGATTTGGACTTTCCCATTGCCTTGCTTAGTTCCTCAATCTCACAAAACTTACGCCCTCCCAGCCTTTTTACATATTTTTCGAAACGTTTTGCCTTTCCGTAACTGTTTCCTCCTACGATTCCTATTACAGCTGCAATTGCAGCAAATACAAGAAATACTATGATCGCCGGCATCTTCGAAGCTCCCGCCTCCGCTACTCCAAATAAAGCAATTATAAGAGAGCCGAATGCCCAAAACGCTGCAAACATACCTCCTGCAACCATTGCCAGAAACCCGAAACCTTTAATCGAGCCTGTCCTTTTGTATAAAGCCGGAGCATGAAATTGCGCTCTTTGGTTCATTTCATTTTCCGCCTTCATCTGACTTGTCCGCCGTCTTTGCTCTTCCCATGCCGCTTTCATTTGATTTGTATGATATTCGGCGCTTTCCATCCCACGTCCTGCCATATAAATCGTATTGTTAATGGTATTTCTCACCGTCTCATTCAGTCTTCGAAAATCCTGTGAATCCACTGCATCTTGTACCGTGTTACGAATCATATCCCCAATATTTTCCCAGTCATTTCTCAAAATAACTACCTCCCTGCCACAGACATATTCTGTTTTCATTATACTCTTTCTTCTATCTTTATGCAAAGTAAACTTCGTTACATAAGCGGTGCGACCAAGCGAAGTATCTGCCCGCATGCCTTATTGACAAAATTTCTATGTTTCACTTCTGAAACCGATACTTTATGACATTTTGCAAGCGTATGCTGAAAATCTCTTTCAATGTCATCTACCACCCTGTTGTGATAGATAAACACACCGCATTCAAAATGCAGATACAGACTCCGGTAATCCAGATTAATGGTACCAACAGTCGCCGTATCATCATCAGACACAAATACTTTCGCATGCACAAACCCCGGAGTATATTCATATATCTGAACTCCTGCTTCAAGCAGCTCCTCATAATAAGTTTTTGCTAGTGCAAACGCATACTTTTTATCCGGAATATGCGGCATGATAATAATTACTTCGATCCCGCTCTTTGCCGTACGCGTAAGTGTAGTAAGCATCTCATTATCCAATATCAAATACGGCGTCATAATATGCACATATTTTTTCGCATGATTCAAAATATGGAAATACACTTCTTCCCCCACATTTTCATTGTCAAACGGACTGTCTCCATACGGTATTACATATCCGAATTCCCGTTTAAGCTCCTCACTTTTTTTCACCAGATATTTCCCATAGAATTCCGGCTGCTTTTCGCTGACATTCCACATCTGCAAAAATAATATCGTAAGACTTCTCACCGCATCACCTTTTAACATTACCGCGGTATCCTTCCAATGACCAAACCTTTCTTTACGATTTATGTATTCATCTCCCAGATTAATTCCACCAGTAAAACCAACCTTACCGTCAATCACGCATATTTTGCGATGGTCTCTATTATTCTGCTGTGTGGAAAGTACCGGTTTCACCGGATTAAACATCTTACATTTAATTCCTTTTTCCTTTAACTTCTCGGGATAATGATATGGGAGCATGGAAATACTGCACATACCATCATACATAAAGCGGATTTCAACCCCTTCAGCCGCTTTGTATTCCAGAATTTCCCTTATTTTATCCCACATATAACTTTTTTCTACAATGAAATACTCCATGAAAATGAAATGTTCTGCCTTCTTCAACTCTCTTAACAATACCGGAAATTTATCATCCCCCAAAGGAAAATATTCGACTGCTGTATTTCGATATGTCGGAAATCCAAGCTGATTATACAGATAGTAAGAAAGATTAGCATTCGCCGGCTTATTTATCCTCAATGCATCTACGATCTGCCTGTCCTGACTTAAATATTCTCTCGTTTCTACCCTCAGGCTATCTAGTTTCGCCTCCATCACCTTCGTTCCAAGTTGAAACTTTGCAAAAAGATAAAATATCGTTCCAAAAACATGGAATACCAATATACATAAAATCCACGTTATTTTAAATGCCGGATTCCCCTTTTGATTAATAATATAAATCACGACTCCAGTACTAATCAAAAATAAGACTGCATAAATTGGTATTACGAAATTTCTCAGATAAGTTACAAGGCCAACCATCATAGCGAATTGAATCAGCACTAAAACCACTACGACTGCCGTACGTCCAAATACAACCTGAAGTGCTCCTCTTTTTGCTTTTTGCGCAGTATCTACTGCTTTTTGTCTTCTCATTTTTTCACATCCTTTATGCTACACAAGTTTAGCACAAACTTCTGCCTTTCTCAAGCTATGGAGCATACTAAAAAACTTCCGCTGAGCGTTTTGTGATATAGGAAAGTACGAACTTTCCTATATCACAAAATATCCCCGGCATGTTTTCTTCATGCCAGGGATTGTTTTAAATCTCTATTTCGGTAATTTAAAAGAACTCTTCAATGATACAATGCGATTGAATACAAGCGCTTCCGGTTTGGAGTCTTTCGCATCGATACAGTAATATCCGTTACGCACAAACTGATAACTGTCATACGCCTTCGCCTCCTCAAAGCTTGGCTCTAAGTACGCTTCCTTGATAATTTGGAGTGAATTTGGATTCAGATTCAAAGAGCCATCTTCTTTATTGTAAACTCCTTTTTCCTCGTCTACGATATTCTCATAGAGACGCACTTCTGCTTTTACAGCATACGGCGCCGGAACCCAATGGATTGTTCCTTTCACCTTACGTCCGGTAAATCCGCTTCCGCATTTTGTCTCCGGATCATAAGTACAATGAATCTCTGTCACATTTCCATCTTCATCTTTTACAAAGCTTTCGCATTTGACAAAATATGCATGCATCAGACGCACTTCGTTACCTGGGAATAAGCGGAAATATTTCTTCGGCGGCTCTTCCATAAAGTCTTCTCTTTCAATATACAGCTCTCTGCAAAACGGTACTTTACGAGAACCTAATTCTTCATTTTCAAGATTATTTGCCACATCAAGATATTCCACTTGCCCTTCCGGGTAATTATCAATCACAAGCTTGATCGGATCAAGGACTGCCATCATACGTGGCTTTTTCATCTTCAAATCTTCACGGATACAGTATTCAAGCATTGCATAATCTACAGAGCTGTTGCTCTTGGATACACCGCACAGATCCACAAACATCTTAAGGGACTCTGGTGTGAATCCTCTTCTGCGAAGCGCTGCAATCGATACCAGTCTTGGATCATCCCAACCGTCTACAATACCATCCTCTACTAATTTTTTAATATAACGCTTTCCGGTAACTACATTCGTAAGATACATTTTGGCAAACTCAATCTGTCTTGGCGGATGATCAAATTCACACTCTCTTACTACCCAGTCATAAAGTGGTCTATGGTCTTCAAACTCCAACGTACAGATAGAGTGTGTGATTTTCTCCACTGCATCTTCGATTGGATGAGCAAAATCATACATCGGATAAATGCACCATTTATCACCTGTATTATGATGACTCATATGAGCCACACGGTAAATGACCGGGTCACGCATATTCATGTTTGGCGAAGCCATATCTATTTTGGCACGCAGCACATGACTTCCATCCGGAAAATCTCCGTTTTTCATCTTCTCAAACAATTCCAGGTTCTCTTCTATACTTCTTTCACGGTACGGACTATTTTTCCCCGGCTCTGTCAAACTTCCTCTGTATTCGCGAATCTCGTCTGCGCTCAATTCGCACACGAATGCTTTCCCTTTCTTGATCAGTTTTACAGCACACTCATACATGATGTCAAAATAATCAGACGCAAAGTAAAGATGCTCTCCCCAGTCTGCTCCAAGCCACTGAATATCTTCTTTAATAGACTCTACGAATTCCATTTTTTCTTTCGTAGGATTGGTATCATCAAAACGCATATGAAATGTTCCGTTATATTTCTGCGCTAATCCATAATTCAAAAGAATGGACTTGGCATGTCCGATATGAAGGTAGCCGTTTGGCTCCGGCGGAAATCTCGTGCAGACATTGTCATATACGCCCTCTGCCAGATCTTTATCTATCTCCTGTTCAATAAAATTCTTTGATACTATTTCATTCTCCATGGTTGCCATAAGCTGACCTCCTAATTATTTTCAAATAAAGTAAAATACTCCCTTATTCGGGAGTAAAAAGCTGCCTAGCGGACTTGAACCGCCGACCTCCGCCTTACCAAGGCGACGCTCTACCTACTGAGCCAAGGCAGCACATCGGCTATATGATTGCCAACGTGTATAATATACAATATTTAACTGCTAGTTGTCAATTGTTTCTTGCAAAATTTCCTGTACTTTTGCTTTTATTCTCTGTAATGCATTATCTACCGCCTTCGGGCTCTTATCTATAAATCTGGCAATTTTCTGATAATCCATTCCCAAAAGATGTAAATACAATACGCGCCCTTCCAGATCGCTTAATTTTTCTTCCAGTCTCGCTTCTATCAATTCCATATATTCCTTATCCAAAAGCAAAGTTTCCGGATTGTTTTCTTTTATTGGTTCAATACTCTCGATAAGTGGCGCGCTCTTTTCTTCCTGATTCGTCTCGCCTGCCTCATACAAAGATATATAGGAGTTCAAAGGCATATGTTTTTTTCGTTTGGAAGCTTCGATCGCCGAATATATCTGTCTTGATATGCAAAGCCGGGCAAAACTCTCAAAAGAAACTCCCTGTTTTATGTCATAGTCTCTTACTGCTTTGAAAAGACCGATCATCCCCTCCTGAATAAGATCATCATTTTCTCCGCCAATCAAAAACATCGCCTTCGCTCTCTTGCGGACAAGATGTTTATACTTCTCCATAATGTAATCGGTGATCTCACTCTCGCCGTTTCTTAAAGCCACAATCAATTGTTCATCTGTCATTTGATCATATCGTTTCATATTTCCACCACTTTTTACACTGTTATTCCATTATTTCCTCACCATACGCTGACGCACGATCTCATAGGCGAGTACTCCTGCCGCTACAGAAGCATTCAAAGAATCTATATCGCCCTTCATCGGAATCGAAGCTGTAAAATCACATTTTTCTTTTACCAGTCTTCCTACCCCTTCGCCTTCATTACCGATCACCATCCCAATCGGTCCGGTTAAATTCAAATCATACATCGCCTCTCCACCCATATCTGCACAGACAAACCAAAGTCCTTTTTCTTTTAATTCTTCCATCGTCTTGACAAGATTCGTTACTTTCGCTACAGGTGTATAATTCAACGCCCCCGCCGACGTTTTAGCCACGGTAGCCGTAAGCCCTGCTGCCCTTCTTTTGGGAATGATCACCCCATGTGCCCCTGCAAGATTTGCGGTACGGATAATGGCTCCAAGATTATGCGGATCTTCGATGTTATCAAGCAATATTAAAAATGGGTCTTCCCCTTTTTCCTTTGCCAGTGCAAGCATATCTTCTATATTTGAATATTCATATGCCGCGCCATGCGCAATCACACCTTGATGCTTCTTTGTCTCGGAAAGCTGGTCCAATCTTTCCTTCGTCACAAAATTCAGGATCGTGTCATGCTTTTTTGCTTCTCTTACGATGGTTCTTATCGGTCCATCCTGGCAGCCATCCAAAATATAAACCTTATCAATCGGTTTTCCTGACCGAAATGCCTCCAGCACCGCATTGCGCCCTTCTATCACGATTTTCTCACTATTCACTATGTTCTGTTCCATCTGTTTTTTCCTCCAGACTCTCCAATCCGACTTTTACCAAATCTACAATCCTTTTATATTCCTTTTTCAGATACAAATATCCTATGACAGCTTCAAACCCTGTCGCTCTTCTGTAATCCGTCACAGACTGATTTTTTGCCGGTGATACCGACTTGGCATTCCTTCCCCGTTTGTATACCGCATGTTCTTCCTCAGTCAGCGCATTTTGCATGGTTCTCATCATCTTAGACTGTGCCGCTGCCTGTACATAAGTGCTTGTCTCCTGATGAAGTTTCTGTACCGGTCGGTTTCCTTTGCTGACAACCAGACTCTTTATAATCAGATCATATATACAATCTCCTATATACGCCAATGTAAGAGGTGAATAGCTGCCCACATCCACCTCTTGCATATGAAATATTTCCCGCATATAGGATTCCAGTTCAAATCCTACGCTCTTTTCCATTTTACTCCTTCTCTTGTATCCTCAAGAATGATTCCCTTCTCCAAAAGCTCTGTACGAATTTCATCTGCCCGTGCAAAATCTCTCGCTTTTCTCGCTGCCTGACGTTCTTCAATCAACGCTTCAATATCCTGATCAAGCATCTCCTCTTCTTTTTCCACAATCAAGCCAAGTACATCCGAAAGTTTCACGATCAACGCCTTCAGTTCACAAAGATACGCTTTGGAACTTTCTGCTGCTGCATTCGTATTGGCAAATTTCACAAGTTCAAATATAGAAGAAATCGCATCTGCAGTATTAAAATCATCGTCCATGGCCGCCTCAAACTCTTCGGCAAATTTTCCTGCCTGTACCAGAGACACTCTTTCCTCTTCTGACATTTCTTCTTTCAAAGCAACTCCCATAAGATGCTTTAGATTGGCAACTGCCGTCACAATACGCTCCAAACCATTCTTAGATGCTTCCATAAGATCCGCACTAAAATTAAGAGGACTTCTGTAATGTGCGCTCAGCATGAAGAACCTCAATATCTGAAGGTCATACTGCTCACTGATCTCACGTACCGTACGGAAATTGCCAAGAGATTTTGACATCTTATGATTATCAATATTCAAAAATGCATTATGCATCCAATATCTCGCAAACTCCTTTCCGTTCGCCGCCTCGCTTTGTGCAATTTCATTTTCATGATGAGGGAATACAAGATCTTCTCCTCCTGCATGGATATCAATCTGTTCGCCTAGATATTTTTTAGACATCACAGAACATTCAATATGCCATCCCGGACGTCCCTCGCACCATGGAGATTCCCATGCCGGCTCTCCTTCTTTTTTAGGCTTCCAGAGCACAAAGTCAAGAGAATCTTCTTTTTCATCCTCTCCTGTCACAAGAAGAGAACGTCCGCCTGACTGCAGGTCATCCAGATTCTTATGTGATAACTTTCCATATTCTTTAAACATCCTTGTGCGGAAATATACTGTGCCATTTTTTTCATAAGCGACACCTTTGTCTATCAGCAACTGAATCATTTCAATCATTCCGCAAATTTCTTCTGTCGCCTTTGGATGCGTTGTCGCAGGTTTGACATTCATCCCCGCCATGTCTTTTTTGCATTCTTGAATATATCTTTCTGAGATCTCATTGGCTGACACGCCTTCTTCGATGGCTTTCTTTATAATCTTATCGTCTACATCTGTAAAATTAGAAACAAAATTCACTTCGTAACCCTTATATTCAAAATAACGTCTCACGGTATCAAAGACGATCATCGGCCTTGCATTTCCTATATGGATAAAGTTATATACGGTAGGACCGCATACATACATTCTCACTTTTCCTTGTTCTAATGGAATAAATTCATCTTTTCGTTTCGTTAACGTATTGTACAATTTCATCCTCATTACCTCCTAAAAATAAAAATAGTTTGTGTGAAAAAAATATATTTGTCAACTGTTACACAATTTCATTCAGAAAAACGCGGTTTACTTTCTCGTTTTCTTCAAATAACCTTAACGCATCCGCCACTTTCATTATCCGTTTTCCGTCTTCAGGTTTTGCACATCTTTCCACATGTACTTTTTTGCTTTTTTCTATTCTGTAGAAACCGTTATTTGCTTCTAATATCGGATCTTCTATATAAAATTCCTGCTCACAATCCTCTGTGATATCAAACAATTCAAGAAATGCTTCCATATGAACGATACGTGCCATAATGATCGGTCTTTTTTCTTTCGCCCTTTCATTTTCCCACGCCAGTACTTTGCACGTCCTGTCCTTCGCTATTCGCTCTGTCATCTCACCAAGATATGCTTCATATCCTTTTTCAAAGACAGGTTCCCTTAACTCACATTCAACTTCCCTCGCAAAAAATACGCAGCCCCTTATCTTCCCGCCATCCCGAAGTATACAGATGCCTCCGTTTTGTGCTTTTTGTTCTTCCAGCGCCATTTGGTAATAAGAAACATCCCTTTTTGCAAATACGCCATATCGCTCTCTCAGATAATCTTGTACAAACTTTGCAACCTCTTGTGCATCCTTCGCCTGCATTTCTTCTATTAAAATATGCTCTCCTAACTGCTTTTTGCTTCCCTTTATATATCCTACTTTTTGCTCATATATGAACCTGAAATCAAACGGCCTGTAGATTGCTTCTGCCGCCGGCATCAAAAAAGTAAACGCAATACGCTCTTCATACATTTCCTTTAAAGCAATCTGAAGCAAGCGTGACATCAATCCTTGGTGCCGGTATTTTTCCTGCGTCGCAACCGCTACAATATAATTACTTTTACATTCTCTTCCATTCACCATGATCGTATATGGGTTTAAATGCAGCATTGCATGTATTCCATCTTCATCCTCTGCCACATAGATTCTATTTTCTCTTATCTTAACCGAATAATAATAATCAAGAAACTCTTTTGTATCTTCGAAAAATATTTCTTCCCACAAGATTCTTGTTTTTCCATGTTCCGATTGCTCTAATTTCCGAATATTCATGCTCACCCCGGCATCCTTTACTGCTTATTTTCTGCATCCTTTGCAATGTGCACAATCATTTCCTGCCACCACGTCATAGCTTCCTAAGTTAGTCAATTTTTCAATCGCACAGATTGCCTGAGAAGAAATCCCCTCTCCTGTTCCGGTAAATCCAAGTCCTTCTTCCGTTGTCGCCTTGACATTAACCTGATCCACCTCCAAATTGAGTGCTTTTGCAATATTCTCTTGCATCTTCTCAATATAAGGGCGCATTTTAGGCTGCTGAGCTATAATCGTCGCATCTATATTTTCTATAATATATAAGTGTTCATCTAACAACTTTCCGACATGTTGTAAAAGTTTAATACTGGAAATTCCTTTGTACTTTTGATCTGTATCAGGAAAATGTTTTCCGATATCACCAAGCGCCGCCGCTCCCAGCAGTGCATCCATGATCGCATGAAGCAGTACATCCGCATCGGAATGTCCAAGCAAACCTCTTTCATACGGAATATTCACTCCGCCTAAAATCAACTCTCTTCCCTCTACTAATTTATGGACATCATATCCCATTCCGACTCTCATATTCAAACCCCTTCTATCTTTTTACTAATTATAGCAGTTCTTCAGATCCTTGAGTTCCAGTATACCACAGCCACTCTTGTTTTGCTATTAATAAAAACAAAGTTTCCTAATAGAGCAAAGAATGTGCTTCGCACATTCTTGCGCCTGCGGCGGTCGCATAGGAAAGTACAAGCTTTCCTATATCATAATAAAGTGGGCAAGCCCATTTCAACTCCCCCATCCCCTCATTCATGAGGGGCTTGCACGCTTTGCGCGCCGAGTGTGGTCAGCTTTTGCTGACTGCTTCTGCTCACGCGAGTACGTATCCTCCCGGAGGGTTTTGTGATATAGGAAAGTACAAACTTTCCTATATCACAAAAAAAGAATCTCATAAACGAGATTCTTTTGCAATAGCGGGAACTGGATTTGAACCAGCGACACCACGGGTATGAACCGTGTGCTCTAGCCAACTGAGCTATCCCGCCATAATTATAAATCCTTAAGTTATCTATTAACTTAAGTAAATGGGACCAATAGGGCTCGAACCTATGACCCCCTGCTTGTAAGGCAGGTGCTCTCCCAGCTGAGCTATGATCCCATATATTGTGTCCGAAGAATTTGTCCTCTCCGTAACCTGCTCCGCTATTATAGCATTGCCAGATTACATATGTCAACACTTTTTTTAATTTTTTTCATCTTTTTTCAAATTTCCCACAGATAGCTATTTATCACTCCTATCTGTGGGAAACATTATTCCTAAGATAGAATCTTATACGATTCCCTGTGCAGTCATAGCGTCTACTACTTTTTCAAATCCGGCAATGTTAGCTCCTACAACGTAATTTCCTTTTACACCGTATTTTTCCGCTGCTGCTGCCGCATTATGACAAATATTTACCATGATGTCTTTGAGTTTTTTATCTACTTCTTCAAATGTCCAGCTTAAACGTTCGCTGTTCTGAGACATCTCAAGCGCAGATGTCGCAACACCACCTGCATTGGAAGCTTTTCCTGGAGCAAAGATAACTCCATTTGCCTGTAAGTATTCCGTTGCTTCTAATGTCGTAGGCATATTTGCTCCTTCTGCCACTGCTATAACACCGTTAGCAACAAGTGCTTTTGCGTCTTCTAAGAGTAACTCGTTCTGTGTTGCACATGGCAGTGCTATATCAACTTTTACACTCCATACGCCTCTTCCTTCATGATATTCAGAATTCGGACGATAATTCTTGTATTCTGTAAGACGTGCACGTTTCACTTCTTTAATTTCTTTCAATGCTTCAACATCGATTCCATCCGGATCATATACCCAGCCATTAGAATCACTTACCGTAACAACTTTAGCGCCTAACTGCTGCGCTTTTTCTGTTGCATAGATAGCAACATTACCAGAGCCGGATACAGAAACTGTCTTTCCTGCAAGTTCGATACCTTCCATCTTAAGCATCTCTTCTGCAAAATATAAAAGTCCATATCCTGTAGCTTGTGTTCTTGCCAAAGATCCGCCGTAGCTTAATCCTTTTCCGGTAAGAACTCCTTCATATACGCCGCGGATACGTTTGTACTGTCCGAAAAGATATCCGATTTCTCTTGCACCTGTACCGATGTCACCAGCCGGAACGTCTGTGTCGGCACCTATATACTTACATAACTCTGTCATAAAACTCTGGCAAAAAGCCATTACTTCTCTATCTGATTTTCCCTTCGGATCAAAGTCAGATCCACCTTTTCCACCACCGATCGGCAGACCAGTCAATGAGTTTTTAAATACCTGTTCAAAACCTAAAAATTTGATGATACCTAAATTTACAGATGGATGCAGACGCAATCCTCCTTTATATGGTCCGATTGAACTGTTAAACTGTACACGGTATCCTGTATTCACCTGTACCTGTCCTTTGTCATCTACCCATGGTACGCGGAATTTCAGCTGTCTTTCAGGTTCCACAAGTCTCTCTAATAATGCGTCTTTTCTGAATTTCTCTTCATTTGCTTCCACCACTACTCTAAGAGATTCCAGTACCTCTTTCACTGCCTGATGAAACTCAGGCTCTGCAGGGTTCTTTTTCACAACTAATTCAATTACTTCATCTACATATGACATAACTTTTGACCTCCTGATAATGTTATACTGCTTTTACCCTTTACTATCCTAAAGGAAATATGTTCATATGTCAATATTTTCATTTCATTCTATTACTATTTTTTCTTCAGGCAATATACTTTTTTGCCTTTTTCCATGCGTTCTTCCAACACATCTTTTTTTATCTCATACTCCAAAAACACATTGATAAATTGTTTCGGATTCGTAACAGCCAGCTTATTTTTACTGAAAAACTGCCCCACCTGAACATTTGCAATAACCTTCTCAATCTCTGATTTCTGCAAAAATTCTTTTTCCTTCAATTTCTTACATACCAGCTTTTCGCACTTTGCATAAAGTCTTCCTGCAAGCTCCACAGACTGATTCTGCGCTTTTTTGAGACCCCATACATAAATGACCGCCCCCATAACCGCAAACATAAGGACATACGCAACGTATCTAATCATGTTTCTTTTCCTCTTTCAAAACAACATATTTGTTATCCCTCATAATTTCAACAAATTTGATCAGTCTTCCATAAACAGGTTCTGCCCGATCCCCAAATTCCTCTTTTACAAGTTTTCCAACCTCAAATATATTTTTCTTCCCATCCAACTGTTTCCACACAAAACTGCCAAGTACATCCATTGCGATCTCACTCTTCTTTGGTTTCTTAAACACCTTCTGCGCAATCTTATTATAAAAACCTTTCCACGCTACACAAATGCAAATGATTCCGTCTTCTCGCTCATGCCATTCTATTACCGGGTTCTTTTCAAATACATAATCCAGATAATTGTCCTTTTTCTTTCCTATCTTAGCCATATTTTCTACCCTTTCCATGCAATATACTGCTTTTTCGTCTGATAGTAAAAGCATGCAGCCTTTAAAAAGCTGCATGCACATTTTTAACCATTCTTACTTGCTTTTATTCTCTTTTGAAAAAATAGTTACTTTCAGTAATGTTCCAACAACTGCTACCGCAAAGATTACAATCGCTGCGGCCTGACCAACAGAGAATATTTCAGAGATATTGATTATTGTACTTAAGTCTTTATCTCCAATCTTAATAACCGCAAAGATTGCAAGCAAGACTCCGACAATGCCTTCTCCGGCAATCATACCGGATGTATACAGAATACCTCTGTCAACACAAGCTTTCTTCTTCTCCTCTGACATGCCGCGTTTTTTATCTACGACCAGTCTTACAAGACCGCCAACCATAATTGCCGCATTCAATGAAAATGGAAGGTACATACCTACCGCAAATGGAAGTACCGGAATTTTTAAAATTTCAACTACGATCGCGATTGCCGCACCTGCAATAATAAGTCCCCATGGAAGGTCTGCATTCATAACACCTTCTACGATCATTTTCATCATACTTGCCTGAGGCGCCGGGAGCTCTGTAGAACCATACCCCCATGCTTCATTCAGAAGATAAAGCACTCCGCCAATCGCTGCTGATGAAGCAAGTACACCGATCAACTCGCCATACTGCTGTTTCTTAGGTGTAGCCCCTACAATAAATCCCGTCTTTAAGTCCTGAGATGTATCGCCTGCGATCGCTGCCACAATACAGATAATAGAACCGATTGCGATTGCACCTTTCATTCCTGTCGCCCCGCCAAGACCTGTCGCTTTTAACATCAACGTAGAAATCAAAAGCGTTGCAATAGCCATACCGGATACCGGGTTGTTACTGCTTCCGATAAGTCCAACCATTCTTGACGATACTGTTGCGAAGAAGAAACCAAAGATAACTACGATCACCGCTCCAAGAAGGTTAATCGGGAAAGTAGGAAGCAGCCAGATTGCAACTGCGATCAATGCAACTGCCGCAATAATATACTGCATCGGTAAATCCTGATTTGTTCTAAGTTCATTGTTTCCTTTTCCTTTGTTCTTAGACATACTCTTCATTGCCTGAGAGAATGTCTTTACGATCAATGGAAAAGATTTGATAAGGCTCATGATACCGCCTGTCGCAACGGCACCTGCACCGATATATTTAATATAGCTTCCCCAAATCTTGCTTGGAGCCATCTGGCTGATCGGTTCTGTTCCCGGGAAGATAACCGCATCTCCGGCAAACAGGCTGATCAACGGCATAAGCGCCAGCCAGCTTACAATACTACCCGCAAACATATAACTCGAAATTCTAGGTCCGCAGATATAACCTACGCCAACGAGCGCCGGAAGTACATCCATACCTACTGCCGCTCCTTTATATGCTTCGATATCATAATTTACGGAACTTGGGAAAACCCTCAGTCCATCTGCAATAAATTTATAACCGGCGGCCACTCCAAGTCCGGCGAATACCGTAGACGCTTTGGACCCTCCCTCTTCACCTGCAAGAAGAACTTCTGCACATGCAGTTCCTTCCGGATACGGAAGTACGCCATGTTCTTCTACGATCAACGCTTTACGAAGCGGAATCATAAACAGAACCCCTAAAATACCGCCCACAAAAGCAATTAGAAATACTTCAATAAGTCCTGGCGCCTTGATTCCTTCTACGCCTTCTTCTGCCCAGATAAATAACGCCGGTAATGTAAAAATAACACCGGCTGCAACTGATTCACCAGCGGAACCAATTGTCTGCACCATATTATTTTCTAATATAGACTCTTTTCTGAGAATCACACGAATAACTCCCATGGAGATAACTGCTGCCGGGATAGAGGCAGAAACAGTCAAACCAACTCGTAATCCTAGATACGCATTTGCCGCGCCAAACACAACCGCAAGAAGTACGCCAAGAATAAATGATGTAATAGTAAATTCCGGCACTACCTTTTCGGCTGAGATAAAGGGTTTAAATTCTTTATTATCCATTTTGTTTCCTCCCATTTTGGTTTTATCCTTTATACTCGAGCCTCATTATATCATCTTTCCAGGATAAAGTCATCTCTTATTTTTATAAATATCTTTATTGAATAATCTTTATTTGAAATATTCTACGCCAGACTCGAATAATTTCAGATCCTGTTCTCCATAGATATTAATTGCCACAGAATCGCCACGGCGTTCGGAATGTGCCATTTTGCCAAGCACACGGCCATCCGGACTCGTGATACCTTCAATCGCCATATAAGAACCATTCACATTCCATTCTTCATCCATGCTTACATTTCCGTCAAGATCACAATACTGTGTCGCAACCTGACCATTCGCAAACAATTTATCCAGCCATTCTTTATTTGCTACGAAACGTCCTTCTCCATGAGATGCCGGATTTGTATACACGCCGCCAAGCTTCGCATTCATAAGCCATGGAGATTTGTTTGTCACAACCTTTGTGTAAACCATCTTCGACACATGACGTCCAATCGTATTATAAGTAAGTGTCGGTGAATCAGCAGTCTGTCCAACCACATCACCATAAGGTACCAGCCCCAACTTGATCAATGTCTGGAAACCATTACAGATACCAAGCGCCAACCCGTCTCTTTCCTGCAGCAGTTTTTGTACTGCTTCTTTCAGCTTTTCATTCTGGAACGCAGTCGCAAAGAATTTTGCAGAACCGTCTGGTTCGTCTCCCGCCGAAAAACCGCCTGGGAACATGATAATCTGGGCCTTTGCAATTGCTTTTTCAAACACTTCCACCGAATCACGGATATCCGCTGCATTCATATTTTTAAATACTTTTGTAATGGTCTTTGCTCCTGCCCGCTCGAATGCCTTTGCACTGTCATATTCGCAGTTCGTTCCCGGGAATACCGGAATGAATACCGTTGGCTGTGCAATCTTATGCGTACAAATATGAACGTCTTTTGTATCATACAACGGGCTTTCTATCTTAATTTCTTTATTGCTTTCTGCTGAAACTGTAGCAAATACTTTTTCCAAAGTTCCTGTCCATGCAGCCATTGCGTCTTCCAATGCAATCTCTGTATTTGCATAAGAGAATGTTCTGTTATCTGTTACTTCACCGATTACCGTATAGGTAATTGCTAATCTTGAAACCCTCTTGGCCGGAACTTCTGCAATGATATCACCGAATGCCGGAGCAAATAATTCTCTTGCATCCATATTATGCTCTATCTTCACTCCCATGCCATTACCAAATGCCATCTTACTTACTGCCGCAATCACTCCATGGCGGTCGAGCGCATATGCAGAAACAACATTGCCTGCTTTGATATCACTGGTAAATTTCGTATATTGTTCCATTACCTTCTCATAATCCGGAAGATTAAAGCTATCTTTGTCAATACGAAGCCATACAAGTTTATTGCCGGCTGCCTTTAACTCCGGTGTGATAATATCTTGCTGTTTTGCGATATCCACTGCGAAAGATACGAGTGTAGGAGGCACATCAATATCCTGGAAGGTACCGGACATACTGTCTTTTCCTCCGATCGATGGCAATCCAAATCCAAGCTGTGCCTGGTATGCACCAAGAAGCGCTGCAAACGGCTGGCTCCATCTATGCGGTTCTTCCGTCATACGGCGGAAATATTCCTGGAAAGTAAAGCGAATCTTACTGTGATCACCGCCTGATGCAACAATCTTTGCAACAGATTCTGTCACCGCATAAGCCGCTCCATGATACGGACTCCAGCTTGATACATACGGATCGAATCCATAACTCATCATCGTTACTGTATCACATTTTCCTTTTAATACCGGAAGTTTCGCTACCATAGTCTGTGTTTCTGTCATCTGGTATTTTCCTCCGTGCGGCATAAATACGCTTCCCGCACCGATAGAACCATCAAACATCTCCACAAGCCCTTTCTGTGAACATACATTTAAATCTCGCAATGTCGCAAGCCATTTTTCTCTCACATCGCCCACTTCTACAAATCTCTTCAACGGACTGTCTGCTTCGTTCGGAATATCCACCGCAACCGAAGTCTCCTGATGCGCACCATTCGTATCAAGGAACGCACGGGAAATATTTACAATTTCTTTTCCTCTCCATGATAATACCAACCTTGGGCTTTCCGTTACGACTGCAACTTCTACTGCCTCTAAGTTTTCTTCTTTTGCATATCCTAAAAATTCCTGCACATCTTTTGGATCAATGACAACCGCCATACGCTCCTGAGACTCGGAGATAGCAATTTCCGTTCCATCGAGACCCGCATATTTCTTCGGCACCTTATCCAAGTCTACTTTCAATCCTGCTGCAAGCTCCCCAATTGCCACAGATACGCCGCCTGCACCAAAATCATTACACTTCTTGATTAATTTACTCACTTCTTCTCTGCGGAACATCCTTTGGATCTTACGTTCTGTAGGAGCATTTCCTTTCTGAACCTCTGCACCGCAAGTTTCAATGGATTCTTCGGTATGTACTTTGGAAGAGCCGGTCGCACCGCCGCAGCCATCTCTTCCGGTACGTCCGCCAAGCAAAATAATGATATCGCCAGGATCAGATGTTTCACGGATTACTGCGCGTCTTGGAGCTGCCCCCATAACCGCTCCGATTTCCATACGTTTTGCCACATAGTCCGGATGATAAATTTCTTTTACCATACCTGTTGCAAGTCCGATCTGATTGCCGTAAGAGCTGTATCCATGTGCTGCACCACGCACCAGTTTCTTCTGCGGAAGTTTTCCTTTTAACGTTTCTTTCACAGAAACTGTAGGATCTGCCGCACCGGTCACACGCATTGCCTGATATACATAAGTACGCCCTGACAACGGGTCACGAATAGCGCCTCCAAGGCAAGTCGCTGCCCCACCAAACGGCTCGATCTCTGTCGGATGATTATGCGTCTCATTCTTAAAATTAACAAGCCACTCCTCTTCTACACCATCTACCTCTACCGGTACTACAATGCTGCAGGCGTTGATTTCTTCAGATTCTTCCTGATCCTCCAGCTTTCCTTCTTTTTTCAATTTACGCATTGCCATAAGAGCCAGATCCATCAGACAGACAAATTTGTCTTCTCTGCCTTTAAAAATCTCACTATGGTCATTTAAGTATTGTTTGTACGCCGCTTCGATCGGCTCTTTATAATCTCCTTCTCCAAATGTGACCTCTGTAAGCTCTGTTGAGAATGTCGTATGACGGCAATGATCAGACCAATATGTATCCAACACGCGGATTTCCGTCATAGATGGGTCACGTTTTTCTTCTCCTTTGAAATAATTCTGAATATGAAGGAAGTCTTTAAATGTCATAGCAAGTCCCAAAGAATCATATAATTCCTTTAGCTTCGCTTCTTCCATGTCTTTGAATCCTTCAAAAATCTTAACATCCTCCGGCTCTTCAAACACAGTCACCAATGTGTCCGGTTTCTCCTCGACTGCTTCTCTGGAATCTACCGGGTTGATACAATGATTTTTGATTGCTTCTAACTCTTCGTCTGTCAGACTTCCCTCGATAACATAGGTAGTCGCTGACTTAATCACAGGAAGCTCGTCTGCTTTAATAAACTGCACACACTGCTCTGCCGAATCCGCTCTCTGGTCAAACTGTCCCGGAAGATATTCCACCGAAAACGCCTTCGCTCCCTGTTCCATTTCAAATGTTTCTTTATATAAAATGTCTATCGGCGGCTCTGCAAATACACCATTGCAAGCTCTCTCAAATGTCTCATCGGAAAGATTTTCCACATCATAACGAATCAACACTCTGACACCTGTCACTGTTTCGATTCCAAGATAGTTCTTAATCTCTCCCCTTAACTCTTTTGCCTGTACTGCAAATTCGGGTTTCTTTTCCACATATACACGTTTTACACCGCTCATAATGACCTCCTTAAATTTACATTTCTAGTTATTTTTATCGTATCACAAAGTCCTTCATTAATAAAATTAATATATCTTAATAGTTTTATAAGTATTGCTTATTTTGCTTTTTTTCAAGAATTCTATAAACCAAACTAGCTCCCATCAAAGCAATCAGCCAAAGACCAAACATCATGCCAATCCGTACCAGCATATCGAAGAAAAACCCTTCCGGCAGCATACGGATCATATAATCGACAGCTGGATCAAACAGCCATTCCTCATTATCAAAAACAATCTGATGAAACAGATAAAATACCTTTGTAAAGTTCATGGCACAGGCAATTCCAACTACTGCACATATTCCAAGAAAGACAGCTCCTGCCGTAAACGTCATCTTTATGAATACATTTTTCTTCTTCATAAAAATCAGAACAAGATTAAGTCCCACAACTACAAAAAACAAACCATTGCGGAGTTTCAAGCCCCCTATAAACAGCGTTCTCACTTCCCCCATATGAAACCGGTCTTGCTCATTAAAAAAATCTTGTTCCCTACCCTCGACGGTTGTCCATACAGAGAGTTCTTCACGTTCTCCGATAAGATATGCCATCATCTCTTCGGTGACATGCATAACATCTTCCATCTCCATATCAAGCTCTTTTGTCACCTCATATTTTTCATATTCTTTTTCATAAAATTTATAATCTTCATCTTTGTAAACTGCCCATTCAAAGCTAGAAAGCAGCAAACATATGATGAATAGAAATGCAGCAACAAATGCAATTACTTTCTGCAGCCGTTCCACATACGGATTCATACCAAAATCTCCCTTCGTCTATGATAAAATCTATTGTAAAACTTATTGTTATCCCTTATAATCAAATAAGTACTTATAAGGGGGACTAATATAGATGGACATCAATTATGAATTATATAAAGTTTTCTATTATGTTGCAACAACCTTAAGTTTTTCGGAAGCTTCCAAAAAACTTTTTATCTCACAGTCGGCAGTAAGCCAGTCTGTAAAGGCATTGGAGAAAAAATTAGATCAGCCGCTTTTCATCCGCAGTACAAAAAAAGTACAGCTCACTCCAGAAGGCGAGATTCTTCTGCGCCATGTAGAGCCTGCCATGAATCTTATCAAACGCGGAGAAGCCCAGATTGCTGATTCTATTGCAGGCGGTGGTCAGATTCGTATCGGGGCAAGCGACACTATATGCCGTTACTTCCTTGTTCCATATCTAAAACGTTTCCACAGAGAGTTTCCAAACGTACATATCAAAGTCACTAATCAGACTTCGATAAGATGTGTCGACCTTTTAGAAAACGGACAAGTAGATTTAATCTTCACCAACTACCCGAACTCCTATTTGAGCAATATGTATACCATAAAAAAAATTAAACGTTTCCATGACGTATTCGTAGCAAATGATTCCTTTTCTTCTTTACGAAGCCGGAATCTCTCACTTGCACAACTTCTGGAACATCCGATTCTGATGCTGGATAAGAAAAGTACCACAAGTGAATTTCTGCACAGCCTGTTCCAACAGCATCAGTTAGACCTTGTTCCGGAAGTAGAACTTAGCAGCAATGACCTTCTTCTTGACCTTGCAAAAATCGGTCTTGGAATCGCCTTTGTTCCGGATTACTGTATCAATGAATCTTCTGATGATTTGTTTATCGTAGGCACAAAAAACACCTTACCGGAGCGTGAGATCGTGGCAGCTTACAATACGCATATTCCAATTCCCAAAGCAACTATGGAATTCTTAAATTATTTTAAAGAAATCTCTTAAACTTTATCAGCCAGATTTTTGTCGGTCCAAAATCCTTCGATTTTGCGGCCGATTTCTTTTCGGCTGCATACTTCCATATCGTCCCACTCTCTGGGAAAAATCTCCTGATATTGCCTTTGCATAAACCGCTCATCCAAAAGCATGATCACACCTTTGTCTTCTTCCGTACGAATCACACGCCCTGCCGCCTGCAAAACCTTGTTCATTCCCGGATACAAATATGCATAAGAAAATCCATCCATCCCATGACTGTCAAAATACTGCTTCAGAATCTCTCTGTCATTGCATACCTGCGGCAACCCGGTACCGACAATAAACGCTCCAATCAATGTCTCTTCTTTCAGGTCAATCCCTTCCGAAAAAATTCCACCCATCACACAAAATCCAATCAGGCTCCCTTCCCGCTCTTCTTCAAAGCTCTCCAGGAAGATTTCTCTGGCAGTCTCGCTCATATACTGCCCTTGCACGATACTCTCAATATCCAGTTCTATTCCGGTTCTGATACGTTCCTCTTCTACATAAATCTGAAATGCTTCATACACTTCCTCCATAAAATGATAAGAAGGAAAAAAAGCCATATAATTGCCGGTCTTGGCTGTTACCGCCTCGTAAAGATAAATGGCATATCTTTGATACATCTGCGGCCCCCGCAGTGTATATTTGCTGCTCACATCATTTCCCAACACAAGAAGCCTTTTTTCTCTTTCAAACGGAGATTCTGCATAAATAGCATAATCATCCTCTTTCGTACTCAATAGCTTTTTATAATACTGAACCGGCAAAAGTGTTGCAGAAAAGAACACCGTACTGTTTCCCATGCTCAAATATTCCTGAAGATTGTTCGCAGGATTCACACAATACAATTTCACCTTAAACCGATTATCTTTTTCCAGTTCCGTATAGATAATATAACTCTCATCCAATCGTTCATGCACATACAAAAACATTCGTATCTGAAAATACAGATCAAGAATCTTTTCACGTAATTCCTGATTATCACAAAACTCCAAAACCTTTTCCATCTCAGACATTACATTAAGCAATTTCAAGGCAAGCACGGATACACTCTTATGGATCTCATAATTTTCACACTCCCGTTTCCATTCCAGCATCTGCTTATTACATCCATCCAAAAATCTTGCCAGTTTCGGACTTTCAAACTTTACCGCCTTTTTCAACGCCAGGAAATCTTCTTTGTACAGAACAGCGCTGTACATCTCCCTTCCCCGCTCCACTAAATTGTGCGCCTCATCGACCAAAAACAGATGCTCTCCGGCAATCCCTTCCTGAAAAAACCGTTTCAAATGTGCATTCGGATCGAATACATAATTATAATCACAAACAACCGCATCTACCCAAGTTGACGCATCCAGCGAAAGTTCAAACGGACAGACATTATGTGTTCTCGCCTGCGCTTCTAAAACTTCCCTGCTCATGAAATCTTCCTTCTGCAAAAGTTCAAACACTGCATCATTCACCCTGTCATAATGTCCTTTCGCATAAGGGCAAGCTTCTGGATTACACTCTGCTTTCTCCAAAAAACAGATTTTTTCTTTCGCAGTCAGCGTAATGGTCTTCATACGCAGATGTTGTCCGCGAAGCGTCTCAAACGCCTGCTCGGCAACCGTTCGCGTAATGGTCTTTGCAGTCAGATAAAATATCTTCTCTCCCAATCCTTCACCTACCGCTTTTACCGCAGGAAATACAGATGCCATCGTCTTTCCCACCCCGGTCGGCGCCTGAATAAACAATTTTTTCTTCCGCAGGATCGTTCTGTATACCGATGTCACAAGATGCTTTTGTCCCTCTCTGTAATCAAACGGAAATTCCACTCCTTTGATAGACGCGTTACGCGCCTTTCTCCACTCTATCTGAAACTTTGCCCACCTTTCATATTTTTTTACGACGTCCAAAAACCAGTGTTCCAGCTCTTCATACCGATAACTGCTCTGGAATTGTTTCAATTCTTCACTCTCCATCTGGCAATAGGTCATCTGTACTTTTATTGTTTCCAGATTCTGTTTCTTCGCAATCATATATGCATAGCATTTTGCCTGAGCAAGATGTATCCCGACTGGTTCTTTCAACCGCTCGATATCCCCCAGAATGCCTTTGATTTCATCAATCATGATCCCATCGGTCTCTTCGATCACGCCATCGGCACGTCCCTCGACCTGCAGGATAAATCCTTCGCAGGCTACCTGTATCTTCACCGAAACCTCCGCATGATAAGAAGAACCCATCCGTCTTTGTATCTTACGGTGAATTCTGCTTCCCATCTGCATCGCTTCTTTATCCATTTTTCCACTGGTCCTGTTATCAATATCTCCGCTTTGTAATACAAACTCTACAAGATTACGCACAGAGATGCGGATGACTTGCTCCTCCATGTTATCCACACTGCCTCGTCTTTTTTATCTCCTGCTTATTGTAACACACCTTGCCTAAAATACCCACCATTTATTGATTTTGAATTTTACCGTAAAATATCATGAATAGATCAAACAGAACTCTTACGAGAACTCTACCATATACGTTCTTCGGTAAAGCGGGGCATGCTGTCTTTGCAATCCAAGATTTTTCCGTTCTTTAATCGCAAGACTTTCAACAAAACTTTTCCATAATATCTGATACTCATTTTCAGCACAGGAATACTGTTCGATTTTTTCCATATCCACTTTACTGTCATGCACCAAGATCCATTGTTTCCTTGCCTCATGCACTAAAAACATCTGATGTGTCTTATCACATATCATCCAGTTTTCAAGCGGAAGCCGGTTTGCAAAATGCCCGGCGATGCATGTCAGAATCTGGGCTTTCGGCGCGATCTTGGATATCAATATTCCGCTGTCCAATTCCTTAAACCGCACAAATTCCTTGAATATATGAGCTTCATTTGCTACAGCTCTGCTCAATTCAAACACTTTGGCCACTGCCGGATTACTTAGGTGCTCCATGATTTTTCTGCTGTCTTTTACTGTTTTTGCCGACTGCATCACACCCCAGATAGCCGTTCCTTTCCCCGAATCATCCGCAAGGCAGGCATGATAAATATCCCAGTAAGTATCATATCCCATATGTTTTTGAATCAGTCTTTCTACCGCAACAGCTTTGTGCTGACTTTCCTCCACCTCAAAATATTCGCAGAACAACTCCTGTTCTATCTGTCCCCGAATCAAAATGCCGGCATTTTCTATTGTCCTTTCTTCTTTCCATGCATCATAGATGCCGGAAAACACTCCTGTTACTGTATCATTTACTACGTACATCTTTCGCATCACATGCCACCACCCATCGAAATATTTTCTGTCCTAAATTTTACATCATCAAATAACGAAATCTGCTGATAATTCATATTCCTTATATGATCCGGCAGCTTTTCTTTCGTGCTAAGCAGATTTTTTGTAATATAATCTTCTTCTATCTTCACCGGATACATCATTTTCCCGTTGCAGGTCAAAAAGTAGAGTGCACGTTTTAACACGACTCCCATCTTTTTTAAGTCTGCAAAATCTAACACCCCAAATCTTCTTGCCTTCACAATTCTGGACGCGGATTTATAGCCAATTCCCGGAACCCGAAGCAGTGTATGATAATCTGCACGGTTTGCTTCCACCGGGAACATTTCCAAATGCTGCAGCGCCCAGTTACATTTCGGATCAAATAAAACATTAAAATTAGGATTCTTCTCGCTTAGCAGTTCCTTCGCCTGAAAGCCATAATAACGCAATAGCCAGTCCGCCTGATACAGGCGATGTTCCCGAAGCAGCGGCGGCCCTTCATTTGTCTTTGCCGGCAGCGCTTTATCTTCATTGACATGAACAAAAGCCGAATAGAACACTCTCTTTAATCCGAATTTCTGATATAAAGATTCTGCCACATTGATAATCTGATAGTCTGATTCCGGGGTCGCCCCGATAATCATCTGCGTACTCTGCCCTGCCGGAACGAATCGCGGTGCATTTTTGTACTGAACAATCTCCTGCCTATTCTCTGCCATCTTATTCTGCACCAGCCGCATCGGTGTAAGTATATTTTTACGGTTCTTATGCGGCGCAAGCATACGGAGGCTTTCCGCTGTCGGCAGTTCTAAATTCACGCTCATTCTGTCCGCAAGAAATCCCACGCGCCTGATTAACTCCTCATCCGCTCCGGGAATCGCTTTTACATGAATATATCCTTGAAAGTTACATTCATAACGCAGTTTATACAGCGAAGCATAGATAAGTTCCATTGTATAATTCGGTGATTTCAAAATTCCGGAACTTAAAAACAATCCTTCAATATAATTACGCCGATAGAATTCTATCGTGAGTTTACACACCTCATCCGGCGTAAAGGAAGTGCGCACCACATCATTCGATGAACGATTGATGCAATACTTACAGTCAAAAATACATTCGTTCGTAAATAATATTTTCAAAAGTGATACGCATCTTCCATCAGACGTAAAAGTATGACAAATTCCGCTCTTTTGACAATTTCCGATTCCTGTACCGTCATTTTGCCTGTCTACGCCACTCGACGTACATGCCACATCATATTTCGCCGCATCTGATAAAATATTCAATTTTTCATACATAGACATGCTTTCCTGAATCCGCATATATATCCCTCGCTTACACAAACATTTGTTCTATATCTTCATTATAGAACAGATGTTCTTTTCTTTCAAGTGTAAATTTATGGAAAAAGGAAAAAATTCTCATTACATCATAAAAAGCAGCAGCGACAAAGACTATCCTCTTTATCGCTGCTGCTTTTCCTAAACATATTTTATTTTTTAAATCTTTTCCGCAATATTATTCAAATATGCATTCTCTACTTCGTAGAATTTTTCCTTCTCTACCATTTCGGCAAGTTTTGGATCGATCGGCATTTTTCCAAGCACCTCACATCCCAAATCCTTTGCAATTTCTTCGATATGACTCTCACCGAACACATTAATTTTCTTACCGCAGTCCGGACACTCCAGGTAACTATAATTTTCCACAATTCCCAGTACCGGAATATTCATCTGTTTTGCCATATTGTAAGCCTTTGTTACAATCATGCGCACCAGATCCTGCGGAGAAGTTACGATTACAATTCCATCCACCGGGAGAGACTGGAATACAGTAAGCGGCACATCTCCCGTTCCTGGAGGCATGTCAATCAGGAGTACATCTAAATCCCCCCACATAATGTCTGTCCAGAACTGCTCCACCAATCCGCTGACAACCGGACCTCTCCATATAACCGGATCTTCCTCCGACTGCAGCATCAAATTGACAGATACCACTTTTGTGCCGTCCTTTGCCGTACATGGGATCCAGCCAGCTTCCGTACCGATGATCTGGTTGTGAAGACCGTACATTTTCGCGATCGACGGTCCGGTAATATCTGCATCCATAATTCCAACTTCATATCCGCTGGCTTTTAACTGTCTTGCGATTGAAGCAGTTACCATGGATTTACCAACGCCGCCTTTTCCGCTTACGACTCCAATTACCTTTTTAATATTGGAAAATGGATTCGCCGGCTTTCTAAAATCTGTTTTCTGGCTCTCACAATTCCCCGCATGTGCACATCCTGCACAAGATTCCTTTGAGCATTCGCTCTGATTTGTCTCTGACATGATTTTCACCTTACCTTAATTTATTTTTATTTATAAAATCAGTTTTACGTTCCACTGCCTTCTATACCTTCCATATCGCGTGTGACATCTTTGAGCCATTTATAGCTTACATACCGCTTGATCGTCAGCGGCACCTTGACAAGTTCATCACTCATCAGCAGGAAATACACGACAAACACACTTGCATGGAAATAAAATGCCGCTATCGCGCCTAACAAAATAGAAAATCCCCACATTGTAGATACATCCATAACAAGTCCAAACTTCGTATCTCCGCCGGAACGGAAAACACCAATGACCAGTGTTCCGTTAATTGCCTGTGCAAATGTAAAGTAGGACATAACAAAAAGCATAAACCTTAAATAACTTTTTGCTTCTTCCGTCAACGCCAATGCAGAATTTGCAATCGGCGCAGATACCAGAATCAACAGTCCACCGATAAATCCAAGGATCATACTCAGCCACAGGAACCGCTTTGCATAGGCTTTCGCTTCTTCCATCCTTCGTTCCCCAATCGTCTTGCCAAGGTAAATGGCTGTTGCATGAGCAACTCCGAATACGACAACCGTTGCCAGCTGCCTCGCCACCTGTGCTACTGAATTTGCCGCGACCGCAGCGCTTCCCAGGTGACCGATGACCGCCGTATTCGCAGAACTTCCAAGTCCCCACATCAATTCATTTAGCACAACCGGCATGGAATATACCAGATAATCTTTGAATAATACTCTATCAATCTTATATAAATCCCGGATACGGATACGAACCGTCTTATTGCGCACATATGCATACCACAATACGATAAGCGCTTCCAAAATTCTCGAAGTCAACGTGGCAATCGCCGCTCCTTTAATTCCCATCGCCGGAAATCCAAAAAGACCAAAAATCAGCACTGCATTGAAACATATATTATTCAGCAATGAAATTGCATATACAATCGTCGCAATCAATACCCGCTCAATGCTTCGCATAATATTCAGGTATACTTGTGTAAATGCCATGAAAAGATATGAGCATCCTACGATTTTTAGGTATTTAACCCCTTCTTCGATTACGACTGGGTCGCTCGTGTAAATGTGCATCAAAAGCTCCGGAATCAACAATGCTGCCGCTGCAAATACAAATGCAGTCACAAGTCCGGAACTCAATCCGATTCCAAGCACTTTCTCAATCGTTCTGATATCTTTTTTGCCCCAATACTGCGCCGTCAGAACCGTCGCTCCTGACGTAATGCCCATGAAAATCAGCGTCATGATAAACTGTATCTGCCCCGCAAGCGATGCACCGGACAATACCTTTTCTCCTACTTTCCCAAGCATGATGACGTCTGACGCCGTTACACCTACATTGATAAGATTCTGTATCGCAAGAGGCACTACCAGCGCAAACACCGAACGATAAAACTGTTTCCAGTTAATCTGCACCATCTATTCTCCTTCATTTTTACCAAAAAAATTATCAGTAATAACTGTTTCTGCCTCTTAATCTTCAAATGTTTCTTTCAATTTATCCATGAAACCTTTTTTCTTCTTTTTAGGTTCTTCGCCCGCACCTTTTTCCTGGTTCAGACTATTGCCGCTAAGCTCATCGAATCTGCGAAGCGCCTCTTTTGCTTCTGCACTTAATTTTTCCGGCGTCTGGATAACCAATGTCACATAGTGGTCACCGCGAATCTGTGAATTTCTAAGTGACGGCACTCCCTTATTCTTCAAGCGCACTTTTGTATCCGTCTTTGTTCCCGGTTTTACCGTATACAGCACGTCGCCGTCCACTGTTTTAATACGCACGTCACCGCCAAGCGCTGCCTGCGCAAAGGAAATCGGCGCGGTTGAGAAAATGTGCATATCCTGACGTTGGAAAATCGGATGTCTGGAAACGGTCACTTCCACGAGTAAATCTCCTCTTGGACCGCCATTGGTTCCCGGTTCTCCTTTTTCGCGGATACGTACACTTTGTCCATTATCAATACCTGCCGGAATCGTTACTTTTATTTTCTTTTTGCTTGCAATATATCCCGTACCGCCGCAATCCGAACATTTTTCACGTACGATTTTACCGCTTCCGCCGCAATCCGGACAAGTCTGTACGTTCTGAACCGTACCAAAGAATGACTGGGAAGTATAGACAACCTGACCTCTTCCGCCGCATTTTTGACAAGTTTCCGGTGAAGTTCCTGGTTTTGCCCCTGTTCCTCCACACTTGCTGCAAGGATCTTTCAAAACAATATCCAGCTCTTTCTCGCATCCAAAAATAGCCTCTTCAAATGTGATGCGTACGCCTTTACGGATATTCATCCCTTTCATAGGCCCATTATTAGCTCTGCCGCTTCTTCTGCCGCCGCCAAACAAATCGCCGAAAATATCGCCGAAGATATCACTAAAATCTGCTCCGTTAAAATCAAAGCCGCCAAATCCACCAGCGCCACCGCCGCCGTTTTCAAAGGCAGCATGCCCAAACTGATCATACTGACGTCTCTTATCCGCGTCACTAAGTACTGCATATGCTTCGGAAGCTTCTTTGAATTTCTTCTCTGCTTCCGCGTCTCCCGGATTCACGTCCGGATGGTATTTCTTCGCTAAGGCTCTGTATGCTTTCTTAAGCGCTGCATCATCTGCATTTTTATCCACGCCCAACACTTCATAATAATCTCTTTTTGTCTCAGCCATAAATAATCCCTTTCTATGCTTTCAGCAAAACGCAAGTATTCTGCGGAATCCTTTTATCAGAATTCCGCAGAACCGTGCTGTTTACTTTTATTCAAAAATTATACTTCTTTGTAATCTCCATCTACGACATCATCCCCATCAAATCCCTCTGGTGCCGGTCCAGCTTCCGGTCCAGGACCTGCCTGTGCATTTTGCGCTGCCTGTGCCTGCTCATATACTTTTGTGAACAATGCCTGTGAACTCTGCATCAACTTCTCTTTTCCGGCCTTAATTTCTTCTACCTGAGCATCTGTCATGCTTTCCGGCTGAGATTGTGCAAGTAAATCTTTTAATGCCTGAATGTCTGCTTCTACCGCTGCCTTATCGTCTCCGCTGATCTTATCGCCAACTTCGCCGAGTGCTTTTTCCGTCTGGAACACCATAGCGTCTGCATCATTACGTGCATCGATTGCTTCTTTACGTTTCTTATCCTGTGCTTCAAACTCTGCTGCTTCTTTTACTGCCTTGTCAATATCAGCATCGGACATATTAGAACCTGCTGTGATTGTAATATGCTGCTCTTTACCTGTTCCCAAATCTTTTGCAGATACATTTACGATACCGTTTGCATCGATATCAAATGTAACTTCGATCTGAGGGATTCCACGTGGAGCCGGAGGAATTCCGTCAAGACGGAACTGTCCAAGAGATTTATTATCCTTTGCGAACTGTCTCTCACCTTGTACAACGTTGATGTCAACTGCGGTCTGATTATCTGCTGCAGTAGAGAATATCTGGCTCTTCTTTGTAGGAATTGTTGTATTTCTTTCAATCAATCTTGTAGCAACACCGCCCATTGTCTCGATAGAAAGAGAAAGCGGAGTTACATCAAGGAGCAGAATATCGCCTGCACCGGCATCGCCTGCCAACTTACCACCCTGAACAGATGCTCCTAAAGCAACACATTCGTCCGGGTTCAAAGATTTGGAAGGTTCTTTTCCTGTAAGCTGTTTTACTTTATCCTGAACAGCCGGAATACGTGTAGAACCACCAACTAATAATACCTGACCAAGTTCAGAAGCGCTAAGTCCCGCATCAGAAAGTGCGCGTCTTACCGGCTCTGCTGTTTTTTCTACCAGATCAACTGTAAGTTCATCAAATTTTGCTCTTGTAAGGTTCATATCAAAATGTTTTGGACCTTCTGCTGTTGCTGTGATGAATGGCAAGTTGATATTTGTTGTTGTTGCAGAAGAAAGTTCTTTTTTTGCTTTCTCTGCTGCTTCTTTTAATCTCTGAAGCGCCATCTTATCTGTAGATAAATCTACGCCTTCCATTCTCTTGAATTCAGAAAGCATGTAGTCTGTAATCTTCTGGTCAAAGTCATCTCCACCAAGTCTGTTATTACCTGCTGTAGATAATACTTCGATAACACCATCACCGATTTCGATAATAGAGACGTCGAATGTACCGCCACCCAAATCGTAAACCATGATTTTCTGTTCTTTTTCATTGTCAAGACCGTAAGCAAGCGCTGCTGCTGTCGGCTCGTTGATAATACGTTTTACATCAAGTCCTGCAATCTTACCTGCATCTTTTGTAGCCTGACGCTGAGCATCATTGAAATAAGCAGGTACTGTGATAACAGCCTCGGTTACTTTTTCTCCCAGATATCCTTCTGCATCTGCTTTTAATTTCTGCAAAATCATTGCGGAAATCTCCTGCGGAGAAAACTTTTTATCGTCAATGCTTACTTTATAGTCAGATCCCATCTCTCTTTTGATAGAAGAAATTGTCTTGTCAGCATTTGTAACTGCCTGACGTTTTGCAGGCTCACCTACGAGACGTTCTCCTGTCTTTGTAAATGCAACTACGGATGGTGTTGTTCTTGCACCTTCTGTATTTGCGATAACTGTTGGCTGTCCGCCTTCCATAACAGCTACACAGCTGTTGGTTGTACCTAAGTCAATACCTATGATTTTTCCCATTTTAAAATCCTCCTGAAATATGTTTACATTAATTAAATTAGTTCGCTACTTTTACCATACTGTATCTGACAACGCAGTCACGGTATGTATATCCCTTTTGGAATTCTTCCACAATCACATTCTCTCCGGCTTCTTCATCTTCCACATGCATCACCGCATTGTGCAAATCCGGATTAAACTCCACACCTACTGCTTCTATTGGTTTTACGCCAATCTCTTCTAATGTTGTCATGATTTGCTTATATATTTTATCCATACCCTGAACAAACGGATCTTCTTTTTGCTCTTCCGGCACGGCCATAAGCCCTCTTTCAAAATTATCTACAACCGGCAGAATCTTCTCTATCACACTTTTTGCTCCGGTCTCATACATTGCTGACTTTTCTTTCTCTGTGCGTTTACGGAAATTATCAAATTCCGCCATCTGTCTTTTCAGCCGATCTGTCAGTTCTTCGATTTTTTCATCTTTTTTGTCTTTTTTATTTTTCTTTTTGAAAAAGCCCTTCTTCTCGCCTTCAGTTTCTTCTGTTTCCTCTTCTTCCGTGGTTTCTTCCAGCTCTGCCTCACAGTCATTCTCTGCGTTATCTTCTGCTGTCTCTTCCTGCGTCATCTCTTCTTGTTCTTTTGCAGCTTCCGCAGCTTTTTTCGCCTCTTCCATGGCTTCTTTTACCATTTCTTCCTGATTCTTATGATTCTCCAATGGTTCATCCACCTTTCTTCCTATTCTCTTTTATGAAATACGGTATCGAGCTCTGCCATCAAAGTTTTCAAAGTCTTCATGACATGCTCATAATCCATTCTTTTCGGTCCGATGATTCCTATCGTTCCCTGCATCCCTTCTGCCAGCTCATACGTTGCAGTTACTACACTGCAGTCTTTCATCGTCTGAACCGGAGTTTCGTTCCCGATATAAACCTGTATTCCTTTGTTGTCCTCACTGGCAAGCGTCTTGGTCACAAGCTCTGCCAGCTGTTGCTTTTCTTCAAATGCATTGATGATTTCCTGTGCGCTTTGCTTATCACTAAGCTCCGGATATTTAAAAATATTCGTTGCCCCGCTTGTGTAAATCTCAAGATCATCATCTAACTGGATCGCTCCGCCCACTGCATCAAGCACATCACTGATTACTTCACTGTGTACGCCGGCTTGCTCCTTCAGCCTCGCAATCATGCCAAGGTTAATCTCTTCGATTGACATACCGTTAAGACTTGTGTTAAGAAGCATGTTTAGTTTTAATAATGTTTCATTATCTACTTCCTCTTCTACCGTTACGATTTTATTCTTGATAATATTGCCTTCCATAACGATAACCGCAATAAGCTGTGTTTCATCCACTTTTGACAACTGAATAAATTTTAACTTGTTTCTGTTATACGCAGGAGCCGAAATCATAGTCGCATAATTGGTATTCGCCGCCAGTACTTTTGCCGCCTGTTTTAAAAGATGTTCCATCTTATCGGCTTTCTCTAAGACCAGTTCCTTCATCTCTATGATTTCCTGTTCCTTTTCTTCCATCAATGAATCTACATACCACCGATATCCTTTATCGGAAGGAATTCTTCCTGCCGATGTATGAGGCTGCATGATGTAACCCAATTCTTCCAGGTCTGCCATCTCATTGCGAATCGTTGCCGAACTCAAGTTCAAATCTGTATATTTGGAAATTGTTCTTGACCCGACCGGCTCACCCGTCTCCAGATAGTTTTTGATAATCGCATGTAAAATCTTCGTCTTACGCTCGCTCAAAACCACCTCTGTTCCCATCTTCACGCCTCGCTTTCTTCAGCTTTGTTTTATTAGCACTCTTTGATTTTGAGTGCTAACACCTTTGCTGATACTAAGATAACACTGCCATTTTCATTTGTCAACCATGTTTATATTTTTTTTACAATTCTTTCTAACGCTGTTCCCAAAATGCAATTTAAAGTACGATTGCAGATACGACAGGAATCGTGATCACGGATAAAATCGTTGTTAGAGAAACCCCTTTCGTAACTGTCTCCTGATCTCCTCCGTACTGCTGTGCGAGCATCGCTGTCATACTTCCTACCGGAGTTGCCAGCATGACCATACATACTCCGCATAGGATTTCATCTGTCACAAACTGTTTGATGATAAGCATTCCCAGAATTGGTATCACAAGAAGTTTCACTGCCGAGAATATCAGAAGCCTTATGTCCGTAAACAATTCTCCGAGCGGAATTTTCGTCATCGAAATACCTATCACAATCATACTAAGCGGTCCTGTCAGATTGCTAAGCCCTTCTGCGGCAGCTCTTGCAAATTGCGGAACCGGAAACTTACTTATGTATAATACCGCTGCTAAAACACAGGCTAATACACCAATATTCAAAATCTTTTTTATCTGAAACGTTTCCTTCTCTCCATTCGTTCCTTTTAAAATCTGAATGCCATATGTGTAAATGAGTACATTGTACGGAATCATAAAAACTGCCCCATATAATAGTGCACTCTTTCCATAGACTGCCGCTATGACCGGAAATCCCATAAAACCGATATTATTAAATACCGACATTACTTTATAAATACCGTGATCTTTGTGCGGCACTTTGAAAATCCATGGTATGATTTTTGCCAAAAGCAAAAGAAGGATATACATGGCGATCGCGATTGCAACTGTAAGCAGCAACTTATCACCCGTAATTTTACCTTCTTCATTTACGGCAGATGAAATAATCAAAGATGGATTGGCAACATTTACGACAATCCACGATAACTTTTGTCCTGCTTTTGCATCTAACATATCTTTCTTGCAAGCAATATAACCAATCAGCATGTATATGAACAGCACGATCATTTGTTGTAATAATAACATTTCTTTTATTCTCCTCTTCGTTTTTCTTCTGTGTATTGTACCAAGCCATCCTTAAAATATCCACATATTTCTTTTACTATTTTATATTTTTAAGAAAAACATTGACAATACACTATTGCAGTAGTATGATGAAACAAGATATAAAAACCGATGAACAAGAGGAGTACATTTATCTGCGTATTTACAGAGAGCTTTGGGTGGTGGAACAAAGCAATACAAGATTTTTGGAATGGACTTGTGAGGGCGAACTGAACACGCCGCTGGCGTTAAGTAGGCAAGACGGCTTCCAACCGTTAATATGGAACATGTATGCTAGTACATGACAAAGCGTATTCAAGGAACGAATTTAGGTGGCATAAGCAGGATATAACTCCTGTCCTATTTACTATAGGACAGGAGTTTTTTAGTTCATAGGAAATTACGTCCTATACATCAAGAACGCTCCGGGAGATCACATCGGTTTCAACCTCAAATTCACATAAAAAGGAGAGACAATTATGAGCAATGAAAAGACAATCCCTTACAAAATTTATTTAGAAGAAAGCGAGATGCCAAAACAATGGTATAATGTCCGTGCAGATATGAAGAACAAACCTGCACCGCTTCTTAATCCCGATACATTAAAGCCAATTACCCACGAAGAATTAGGCAACGTATTTTGTGATGAACTTGTAAAACAAGAATTGGATGATACGACCGCTTACTTTGATATTCCACAGGAAATTCAGGATTTTTATAAAATGTATCGCCCTTCGCCTTTAGTTCGTGCATACTGCTTAGAAAAAGCATTAGGCACACCGGCAAAGATTTACTATAAGTTTGAAGGAAACAACACTTCCGGAAGTCATAAGTTAAACTCTGCGATCGCGCAGGCTTATTACGCTAAAAAGCAAGGTTTAAAAGGTGTAACGACAGAAACCGGAGCCGGTCAATGGGGCACTGCACTTTCCATGGCTTGCGCTTATCTTGGTCTTGACTGCGAAGTTTATATGGTAAAATGCTCTTACGAGCAAAAACCATTCCGCCGCGAAGTTATGAGGACCTATGGTGCAAATGTAACGCCTTCTCCTTCGAATAAAACGGCAGTTGGAAGAAAAATTTTAGCAGAACATCCTGGCACAAGCGGAAGCCTTGGCTGCGCTATCTCCGAGGCAGTAGAGGCCGCAACTTCCAAAGAAGGTTACCGTTATGTACTTGGTTCCGTACTTTCACAGGTACTTTTACATCAAACCATCATCGGTCTGGAGACAAAAGCTGCCCTTGATAAATACGACATCAAACCGGATATCATCATTGGATGTGCCGGCGGCGGTTCTAACTTGGGAGGACTTATCTCTCCATTCGTTGGTGAGATGCTCCGCGGCGAAGCAAATTACCGCATCATCGCAGTAGAACCGGCAAGCTGTCCAAGTCTTACAAGAGGAAAATATGCATATGACTTCTGCGATACCGGTATGATTTGTCCACTTTCTAAAATGTATACTCTGGGAAGCGGATTCATTCCATCAGCCAGCCATGCCGGCGGTCTTCGCTATCATGGTATGAGCTCTATTGTCTCTCAGATTTACGAGGATAAACTGATGGAAGCGGTATCTATAGAACAGACTTCCGTATTTGAAGCGGCACAGCAATTCGCAAAAGTAGAGGGTATCCTGCCTGCACCGGAAAGCAGTCATGCCATCCGTGTTGCCATTGATGAAGCGCTTAAGTGCAAAGAAACCGGCGAAGAAAAAACAATCGTATTCGGTCTTACCGGAACAGGTTACTTCGATATGTTTGCATATGGCAAATTCAATGATGGTGAAATGAATGATTATATCCCGACAGACGAAGAACTTGCAGTAGGATTCGCAGGACTTCCTAATGTAGAATAGATTAAAATGAGTCAAGGCCACCGCTTATCCGGTGGTCTTGACTTATTTGGCTACCTATTTCTCATTGCCCCTACGTTCTGGAACTCATAAATTCCACAAACACATAATTACTGACATCAATCCCTTTTTCCATTAAAAACATCCTGCCATTTTCTACTTTTATCAGCTTTTCCTTTTCCAGCTTTCTTATCACCTTTTCATAATCGTCAAAAATTGATTTCCCAAAGATATCTCCATATTCTTTCAGTGAGATTCCTTCCATCTTGCGCAATCCTAAAAACAGAAATTCTTCTATACGTTCCTGCAAAGTCAGCACTTCCCTTGCTTCCTGATTCGCTTCTATACATCCGTTTTCTGCATTTTTAATATAAGTCTCGATGTCTCTTATATTCGACCAACGTACTTCTTCCATAAGACTTGCCGCACCGATACCGAATCCCAAATATTCTTTTCGCTCCCAATAACCAAGATTGTGCCTGCAAGCATATCCTTCCCGCGCATAATTGGATATCTCATAACGTTCATATCCAAATTCACTTAAGATTTCTTTGGTGCCTTTGTAAATTGCTCTTTCCGTCTCTTCCTCCGGCAGTTCTTTCTCCCCTTCTTTTCCTTCACCATACCGCTCATAAAAAGGCGTATCCTCTTCTATGATAAGGCTGTATGCAGAAATATGTTCCGGCGAAAGTGCCGCCACTTTTTTCAATGTCTCTTCCCACGAGGAAAACGTCTGTCCCGGAATCGAAGAAATCAAATCCACATTAATATTGTCAAAACCTACGCTTCTTGCCTCTTCATATGCTTCCTGAAAATCTTCCCATGTATGGATCCTTCCAAGTAGTTTTAATTCTTTTTCGTTTGCAGACTGCAGCCCAATGCTGACCCGATTCACTCCGGCTTCTTTGTAACCTTGCAATGCGCCGGGCTTCAATGTTCCCGGATTCATTTCCATTGAGATCTCCGCATTTTTTGCTACTGTAAATGTCTCGTTAATTTTATTTAAAACCCTCACAATCTGCTCTGCTTCTAACAGAGAGGGTGTACCCCCTCCGATGAAAATGGTCGATATCGTATAAAATTCGCTTAATTTCTTATAATGATCAATTTCTTTGATCAATGCTCGCACATAAGACTCTCGCGCCTCTTTCTTCGCTGGTGCGGATAGAAAATCACAATATGCACATTTCTTCACACAAAACGGGATATGTATATATAATTCCAATTCCTTTTTCATGCTCGCTTCTCCACTCTCCATTCGTCATTCTCTATCGATTCTTTCGCAAAAGATGCTGCACCAGAAGGTCCGTCACCCGGTCATAGCTTTCCACACCTTCTGTCTGTCCGTTTGCTTTCAGATATGCATCATTGACTTTCTGTGCTGTCTTTGCAATCTTTCCTTTATATGCATCCCAGAATCGATTATTTTCATTTAAATCCACGACTGCTTCCTCACAAAGTTTCGCTTCCAGTTCACGATAAGCCTCCTTGTCATAGGCATACAACTCGTTACTGCAGTATAGCCACCCAAGCAGTGCGCCGCTATAACGAAATGCTTCCTCTTTAGAACGTTCACAGCCAAGATATGCAATAAAGTTTGCCTCTTCTTCTTGCATAAATCCCTTTAAGTGTGACAATTCATGGCACATCGTAAATGGGATATTATAATCCGGCATGTCCGCATTATAATTTGCCTCTATCGTAAACGGTGAATAGACTCCGGTGAGATTCTGATAGGAAAGAATTTCTGATACCATAAGTCCTTTCGGAATGGGATAGAATCCTTCCAACTCTGAGCACTCCTCTCCTAGTGCCTGCATCGCCCTCACCGCATTTCTCCCCGAATCATTCAACACTGCTCCTCGTTTGCCTTTCCCAAGAATCATAATGCCATTTGCATCCCTTTCTACCGATTTGGCATAGCGATTGACATCTGCCAGCAGTCTCTTACTTGCCTCTTTTAACTCCTCTGCCGTATACTGCTTTTGCTGCATTTGATAAATATCTGCAAACGATTCTCTCTGATAATTGATTCCACACATCCAGGTATATAAAGTAAATAGAATTGCAATTCCAAGCACGATATTTTCCCCCGCTTGTTTCAAGTGGATCACTGCCGATTCTTTCTTTACAACACTTTTATACACTCGATACAATGTCCGCAAGATTACAAACAAAATCAGCACATAAAACAGGCATTCCACTGCCGAATACGGAAACAACCCAAGTATTCTTCCAATAATACCTGTCCACAACGGATAAATCCTGCGCGCATACCAATCTGCCAACATCTCACACACGCGCACAACTCCAATTATCAATATATCTAACACAATCAGCATTCCTGCTGCCTTTCTTTTTTTCATATCTTGTGTTCCTTTCTTACCTTCCATATCCAAAAGGTATGTTAAGGAAAAGCCGGAGGGGTTACGTTCCTCCGGCCTTTTATTTCTGGTATATCTTTTCTCTTTATTTATCGTCAAGTTTCAATACACTCATAAACGCTTTCTGCGGAATCTCTACGTTTCCAACCTGGCGCATTCTCTTCTTTCCTTCTTTCTGCTTCTCAAGAAGTTTCTTCTTACGTGTAATATCGCCGCCGTAACATTTTGCAAGCACGTCTTTACGCATCGCTTTTACAGTTTCTCTGGCAATGATCTTACTTCCAACAGCCGCCTGAATCGGTATCTCAAACAACTGTCTTGGAATCTCTTCTTTCAATTTCTCGCACATTCTTCTTCCGCGCTCGTATGCGGATCCTGCAAATACGATAAAGGAAAGGGCATCTACCTCTTCTTTATTAATTAGAATATCCAATTTCACAAGTTCGGATTGTTCATATCCCTTCATCTCATAATCAAAAGATGCATAACCTCTGGAACGGGATTTTAACGCGTCGAAGAAATCATAAATAATCTCATTTAACGGCAGATCATAACTAAGAACCGCTCTCGTTTCTTCGATATATTCCATTCCCTTGTAGATACCGCGGCGTTCCTGACAAAGATCCATGATTGCTCCGATAAATTCAGAAGTTACCATAATCTCTGCTTTCACCATTGGCTCTTCCATATAATCAATCTCTGTCGGATCCGGCAAATTCGACGGGTTCGTAAGGTCGATGACCTCTCCGTTCATCTTGTGCACCTTGTAGATAACACTTGGCGCCGTTGTTACCAAATCAAGATTATATTCTCTTTCTAATCGTTCCTGAATGATTTCCAGATGCAATAGTCCTAAGAATCCACAACGGAATCCAAATCCCAACGCAATGGAAGTCTCCGGCTCGAATTGCAAAGCAGCGTCATTTAACTGCAGTTTTTCCAACGCATCTCTTAAATCCGGATATTTTGCGCCATCTGCCGGATACATTCCGCAATACACCATCGGATTTACTTTTTTATAACCCGGAAGCGGCTTATCACACGGGCGCTTCGCATCGGTGATCGTATCACCCACACGGGTATCTTTCACATTTTTAAGGCTGGCAGTCACATAGCCTACCATGCCGGCGCTTAATTCTTCACACGGAATAAACTGTCCCGCGCCAAAATAGCCGACTTCTACGACCTCTGCTTTCGCGCCGGTTGCCATCATCTGAATCGTAGTTCCTCTTTTCACGGAACCTTCCTTGATACGGCAAAATACGATAACTCCTTTATAAGAGTCATAAACAGAATCAAAAATAAGTGCCTGAAGAGGTGCGTCCGGATCACCATGCGGAGCAGGAATCTTTGTCACCACCTGTTCCAGTACCTCTCCTATGTTAAGTCCTGATTTTGCCGAAATACGCGGGGCATCCTGTGCCTCGATTCCAATCACGTCTTCGATCTCCTCAATTACTCGTTCCGGGTCTGCGCTTGGAAGGTCGATCTTGTTAATCACCGGGAATACATCCAAGTCATGGTCTAATGCAAGATAAACATTCGCCAGCGTCTGTGCTTCCACCCCCTGTGCCGCATCCACGACAAGGATCGCTCCATCGCATGCTGCAAGGCTTCTCGATACCTCATAATTAAAATCCACATGTCCCGGTGTATCAATCAAATTAAAAATATATTCCTCACCGTCTTTTGCTTTATATACAATACGCACTGTCTGCGCCTTAATCGTAATTCCACGTTCTCTTTCCAGATCCATATTATCAAGTACCTGAGACTGCATCTCACGGCTTGTAAGAAGCCCTGTCATCTCAATGATACGGTCTGCCAACGTTGATTTTCCGTGGTCAATATGCGCAATAATACAAAAATTACGAATTTTGCTCTGATCTATTCGTGCCACGCTCGTTCCTCCAACTTTTCTTTTTATCCAAAATAAGATTATAACGTATTTTCTATTAAAATTCTATTCTTTTTTATGCTTTTCTCGAAAACTCTACAATAAACAACTCTACGCTAAGCCGATCTCCTAAACGTCCTGTTTTTACAGACTCTTCCAAATCTGCTCCCGCCTCAATAATTCTTCTTAATTCTTTTTTCGTAAATGCTCTCGCCTGCGCCTGATATTTTCCGACAGCAAATGGCGGAACCCCTGCTGCAGATGCAATTTCTTTCGGCGGCATCCCTTTTCCTGCCATCTCTTTGACCTGTTCTAACAACCGAAACTGCCTGGTCATCAAAAACAAAATACGCATCGGAGGCTCTTTCAACGTCAGCAAATCATAATAATACTGCAATGCTTTTTTCTGCTGTTTTTCCGCAACCGCATTCACCAAATCAAATATCTGGTTTTTAATATGATTTGTACATACTGCCTCCACATCCTCCGGCTCAATAGATGCCTTGTCTGTCGTATAACAAAACAGCTTTTCCAGCTCATTTTGCAGATTTTCCATATCCATCCCGACTTTATCTAAAATCTGTCTTACCGTAGAAGCGGCAATCTGCTTCCCTTCCCGCTTGACATTGCCAAGAATCCATTTCGTCAGCGTCTGCGCATCCTGTCTTGCAAGTTCCACAACGCACCCCTTATCACGCACCGTCTTATATACTTTTCCGCGCTTATCGATCTCATCTTCGATAAAGACAAAATACGTCGTCTCCGGCACATTTTTCAAATAATCTGCAAGCTCCGGACATGCATTCTTGAAAAATCCGGTATTTTGCAGCATGATTACTCGGCGCTCGGCAAAAAAAGGCATCGTCTCTGCCAAATCTATGACTTCTTTTACATTCGTATCTTTTCCTTCAAAATACGTGTAATTCATAGAATCACCCTCTGCTGCCATCGCATCTTTTAATCGATTCTTATATTGCTTTTTCAAATAAGCCTCTTCTCCATACAAAAGATAGATTTGCTTAAAATCATGGTTTTTCAAATCTTCATTCAACCGTTTCATGGAATTTATCTCCTACTGCTAATCTTGTTTCCATTTTTATTTGTAAAATATATTATCTTTCTCTCAATGTTTCAGCTTTAAGACTTATATCATAACATAAAATCTTAAGAATTGTCCATCAATCACTCTGTCCTCCATCGAGTATCCTAACCCCAAAGGTGTATTGTCCAAAACTTTCATCTGGTAATGCCTAATCAAAAATGAGTATTCCTTTTGCGCCGCCGATTGACGATAAAATAGAGATTAAAATGCTGAAGAGTTATGCAATAATATTAGCAATACAAAAACATTTTATTTGTAATAGCATGAATATTTACAAAAAATGTTATTAGTTGTGTTAGAATTCCATTTAAGCATATTACAATGACAATTATACAAAAGATATTGACAATATCAGAAAAACGAAATAAAGTAAATCAAAATTGAAGCTTTAATTTAAAATATCAAGGAGATGATGTTAACAAATCGTTCTTCATCTGCAAATTAACAATAATATCAGCATATTTCTTGAAATCAACTGACTGCATTTGAAGGACTTCTTCCGGCAACACTTCCAATTCCCTCAACGATTCAGACAGACTTTCTATTTTTCGTTTGACAGCGGCTGCCTGCTCCATTAGAACATCAGCAATTTCATCTGGTGTATCAAGTGGAATCAGTCGGTTTTTTATGTCATCCAAAGAAAATCCTAAATGTTTGAGCGATAAAATCTGATGAAGTTTTACTATGTCTTTATCTGTATATAACCTACGCCCTCCTTCACTCATGGAAGAAGGGGAAAGTAAGCCCTCTCTATCGTAATGTTGTAATGTCCGTACAGTAACGTCCATTTTTTTTGCGACTTCACCAACGGTCATATAACCTTGTGGTATCGCTTTATGTTTATTCATGTCACACCTCCTGTTGCTTTACAGTATACCTTATTACGTTACGTCACAAGCAAGTGCTTTTGCAAAAATTTAATTAAAACTTTCACCAGTAAGATCAATGCCATGCCCGGCACACAACATAAATATCCTGTGCACACGAATGAAAATATAACGATCGGACTTTTCAAAGAGGCAATGCTGAAAATTTTTCTGGAACCAGAAGAAAAGAAACGCCTAAAAAAGCTGGAAGAATTACAGGAAGAAATGGAACGTTATGTTTTGCCCATAAGGGAACTGCCTGGCAAAGAACGAAGAAAAAACATCTCCAATAAATATAAAAATAATCAAAAGAATAGTTTTTAAAATGATTTAAATGTGCAGCAGAGATTCTTAAGTTTATGATGTTGCGCTTAGCACCCTGTATTACTACAACGCACCGAGTTTAGCTACACGGCTCACTGGTGATTACCGTGACCGGACTTGCACCGGCAAGTGTGATCCTGCTTTGCTGGACACACACAATAGAAAAGCCCGAGCATTTGCTCGGGACTTTGTCTACAGTCTGGAACATATATTCATGTATGTTTTCTTTTAAAAATCATAGATACAACAAATAATACCCCCAACCATATCAACGCTGCAGTCAACAAACATGTCGCCACCAAAACTCCATTCTCCATACTTCCAAATGCAGTTCCGTAAAACTCTGTCATAATCACAAAAAACTGTGAAATTGCAATCCCCGCCGCAATAATCGCCTGTGAGAGAATGCTACTGTGATTCTCATGCACTTTCTGATAAATCCAAACAACAACTGCGATTGCCGCCACACACAATGCTATTGTTCCAAACATCTGTCTGTCCTGCGCTTCCTCTTCCATATATTTAGCTATTTGCATACCAACTGGATAAACAATAAGAAGTGCATATACGATTTCTTCTATCTCTTTTGCTTTCATTCCTCGCTTCTTATCAACCACATGATACAAAGCCGCTTTTTCCGTATTCATCTGTTCCACTGTATTTCCAAGCAAACCGTAGAATTTTATGATATAGTCATAAATCCCTTTTTTCAGCCTGCTATTTTCCAAAAGTTCTGCCAGCTCGCCGATAAACTCCTCTGTTTTCACCACTTCTGCATAAGCTTCTTTTGTAAAAAAGAATTTAAATAGCTTCAATTTTTCTCTATATTCCGGTTGAAGCAATATTTGAAATTCGTTAAGCGCCTGAACCAGAATCTGCCGCTCTGGCTCCCCCCGTTCTGCCTCCTCTCGTTCTGCCCGCTTAATAATAGCCTCAAAATCATACGTTGATTTCTCCTGCTTTTCACCCCGGACATTCTTCGCATCCTGTACGCTTCTTCCATATTTTCGTTCTTCCTTACGCTGTTCTGCCTTTTCTCTGACTTCTTCTACGTACTGACTGCTCCTCGTTCCCTTGCCTCTTCTGCGGCTGCCACACACGAGTGTTGTATAGGCTTCATGAATCTCCTGAAATTCTTCGGGATATTCTTCCGGATGAAATTGCCTGGACAAAACTGCATAAGCTTCTTTTATTTCTTCTACTGAACTTCCCGGCAAAAGCTGCAATACTTTATAAGCGCTTAACTTGTCCATATCTGACCGCCACCTTCATCTTCCTCATCTTCCCATTCCTCATCCTGGTATCCATCAAACTCCATAACTGCCGCAAAAGGATCGTAACCTTCCAACATTTCAATCATTTGTTCTAAATACGTTCGATAATTGCGGATGGAGCGTGGATTCTGTTTTGCCAGATAATACTCAAATTGTTGTATCGCATCCCGAATCTGCTCTCTCAGATATGTAGGAACCTCTTCATATAATGCCTGCAGCTTTTCCATAATCAGCTTATTTTCCGAAAGTTCTTTGGGATGTATCTTTAATTTTTCCAGTTCTGCTGCTTTGCGCTCCAATTCCTGTCCTTCTATCTTCTGAGATATCACCTTCGTTATTGTCTTCCCCGTGGATACTACGGTGATATCTACAATCAGGATTCCGTTGATATCATATGTAAAACGGATATCTACAGCCTCTTCCCCTGCTTTTTTGCGCGGTACAGACACACTCATTTTTCCAAGCTTCAGATTGTCATCTGCATAGGCATGCTCTCCCTGCAGAATCTGAATCTCAATCTTTGTCTGATTATTATGAGAGGTATAAAATCTCTCCACTCTGGAGCATGGAAGTACTGTATTGCGCTCTACAATCGGTTCCATATACAAATGCTCCGGATCCGCTTCATTTACAATATCAGTTCCCAGCGTAAACGGACAAATATCTGTCAATACAAAGTCTTTCACTTCCTCTTTTCGCGCTTTCACAGCACAAACCAGACCCAGTCCCCTTGCAATCATTTCATCGCAATTTTCTGTCACGACTGGAATCATCCCAAACAAATGCTGTAAATAGGACTGAACCAACGGCATTTTACTAGATCCACCTACCATCACGACCGTATCCATATCCTGCACCCTTAAATCTCCATCTCGAAGTGCACGCATCAACACATCTTTGATTTTTGCAAAAATAATACCGCTCTCTTCCAGCAATCGGTCATTGGTATACTCACTCTTATATTCCACACCGCCAAGCACAGCTGTCATCGCCGCAATCTCTTCCGTTGTTAATCTCTGCTTACAGGACTCTGCCTGACGCAGCAGTATTGCATACTCTTTATTTGATATCTGTTTTCTGCTCAAATCATGTTCCTTTAAGAAATTTTCCACCATAATCTCATGAAAACTGTCCCCGCCCAGACGATTATCTCCCGACACTGACAAGATTTCCACCATCGTATCAAAGCATTCCACAATTGATACATCCAATGTCCCACCGCCAAAATCAAAAATGAGAAATAACTGTTCATGCCCCGTATCAAAATAGGAAGCCAATGCTGCCGCACTAGGTTCATTGATGATTCGATTCACTCGCACATCTGCCAATGCCCCAGCGCGCTTCGTTGCTACGCGCTGACTGTCATGGAAATATGCCGGAACTGAAATCACTGCTTCCTCCACCTTTTCTCCCAAATAATTCTCCGCATCTTCTACAATAGAGCGTATGACAAAACTGCTCAGTTCCTCCGGAAGAAATACTTTCTCGCCAAGAAGCCATTTTCGTTCTGTTCCCATATCTTTTTTAAAAGATGATACCGTACGTTCCGGCGCCGTTACCATTCTGGCTTTTGCAATCTCTCCGACTACGATACTGCCATCTGATTCCATACTTACCACACTCGGAGTCAAATACGAACCAAAACGGTTGGGTATCAGCTCAACCTTGCCGTCTCTGTACACTGCTCCTAATGAATTTGTAGTTCCCAAATCAATTCCTATCATCGCCATAACCATCTCTCCTATAATATTATAAATTTTTCTTCACACATATTTTAATTAAATTATCTTATTTAAGAATGGGAGCACAAAATTCTGTAAATATCTGCTTTTTCCAATCTACAAGAAGAACACCTACAAGTATACTCGCACTCCAGAGGATTTCCCACCAAACTACATTCCAATTTCGCTCTCTTTTCTTCTTCGCATATTTATACTCACAATATCGATAAAAAGTTAAATTGTCTAATGCTTGAAATTGTATCCTCTGCAGTTGTTCATCTTCTCTAAATATTGTAATTGTTTCTCCCAGTCGCCTATTTGGCTGATTGCATTCATCCCCTCGTTTTTCCAACAAATACAAGTATCTGCATACTTCTCCAATTCCATACAAGACGCATAAAGCACCTCCTACCATATACCCCATCCTTAAACTTTGAACCGGTATCCAGACACATACTAATAATAATAGATGAAACATATTTGCTCCGCAACGCCATAACTTCCAAAAAGCAATCCCTTTTTTTGTCATACAACGTACCTTTCTATTACTTATATACTGCACGAAATGAATCAATACAATTGCCATTGCTATAATGGTCATGATGGTCATGTCTGTTGTAGTATCTCCCCAAACATAATGTCCTTCTTTTTCATAACTCGTCTCCACACCATTTATTTTGACTGGTAAAGCATACATTTCATACTCCCTAACTTCTATCAAGTCACCTACTTTCAAATTTTTTCGGGTAATAGCAAACTTTATCCAACTGTTTTTCCTATCAACTTATTGTAACAGATCTCATGATAAAAGTCTGCATCATGCCTTACATTGTTTGCCTGAGCATTGTTATTCGTTTCATCCCATTCGTTCATATTCTTTTCTTGTTTGCTTTCGTTCTTGTTTCACTCTTTTTTCTTCCATTTCTCTCTTTTCACACTAGAACGAATGGAGAGCCAATTTTGTTACATAAAATCGAAAATTTTTTTATTTTTTTAATTTTTCTGATTTTTACCCACTGGGAAAAGACGTGTGAAAAATACAAGTTTCGCCCAGGCAGTGGGCAGGGAAGTATATGAATTTGAAGATTTGTCCAGACCATGGGCAGAAAAATATATAAACTATAAGGATTCGCCCATGTGATGAGTGAAAGATGTATAACCCGTTATGATTTCCACCTTTGCATTGTAATCTGCTTCTTTATTTTCAAATACAACGGCTTCTCCCCATAAGTACAATCATAACTGCTTCCATGTTCCTTTAATCTCTCCAAAAATTCCTGATGCGGATGCCCATACCGATTATCTTTCCCCGCGGAAATCCAGGTATACGCCGGTCTTGCCTGTGCTAAAAATTCATCAAGGCAAGAATTCTTCGAGCCATGATGCGCCGCCTTTAGAACCGTACATGATTCTAATACTTTGCTATCGCATAACATTTCCTCGCTTACTCCTTCCATATCCCCGGTAAACAGCATAGAAAAGCCGCCATATTCCATACGAAGTATCATGGATGTTTCATTGCCTTCTAATCCTTCCAGTTCTTTGTCAGGTCCCAGACATGTAAACTTCACTTCGCCTCCCCAAAAGCTTCCTTCTTCTATCACAGATATTTTTATATTCTGCGATTTTGCCAGTTCCAGCAGTTGTTTCATCTTCACATCATCTACGCTGTGCTTTTCTATCACAATTTCTTTGATACGTACTCCAACAGCTTGCCGTCTTAACATCTCTTCAACACCATTTATATGGTCTTTGTCCGCATGGGATAGTACGACTTTATGGAGCGTGCCGACCCCTTTGCTTAAAAGTGCTGATTCTATCCGATATTTTGCCACTTCACTCACATCACTGCTGCCGCCATCCACAAGATAATTGCTTCCATCCGGACTTTGTATAAGAATACAGTCGCCTTGCCCCACATTGATCATCATAATCTCAAGAGAATCCTCATATCGAAAAGTAAGTAAAAACACCGCTGCCACGATACACCCAACCGCTTTTTTGTATGTGCTTTTCGACAAAAAATAATATACTGCTATCAGCACAACATAATATGCAAAAACTTGCCAGAACTCTGGTCTTCCGATTATGATTCTTGCAAATGGCAATCTTATCGTCCACACACAGATACGCTCATACAGTTCAAAACAAATACTGCACAGATATAACGGCTGCCAAACACCAAAAAGCATTGTAATACTTCCCACGAAACCACTCCACAAGATCACACCTGCCAAAGGAATGACAAACGCATTTAGCAAAACGGAATACAACGGAATCTCATAATAAAAGTAGACCAATACCGGAAGCAGCATCAGCTGTACTGCCATCGAGACACGAATACCGGATAACCATACTTTTTCTTCTCCCGGAAGAATTTTCATCCATATCAGAATTCCTAACACCGCGCCAAATGATAACAAAAATCCTGCGTCAAACAGATATCGCGGTGATTTGCATAAAATAATCGTGGCTGCTACTGCAAATGCGGTTGGCATATCATACTCCCTTCCACAGATATCTGCTCCGATTTTTAATGCCATCATGCAAAGGGCACGCATGACCGACAATCCCATTCCAACAAGCAATGCATAGATTCCTATGAAACAAATCCCAAACCCACCGGATATCCCATAAGAAAATCCAAGCCTTCTTAAAAGTTCATATCCTGCAAGGCCAATGAAAGAAATGTGCCATCCGGAAATCGCAAACAGATGCCCCATACCATTTTTTTGATATAATTCTTTCATGTCTGCTTCCATTTCCCCGGAAGATCCAAGCATCATTGCTGATAACAGCCCTGTATACTCTACACCAACATACTGGCTTAGCCGGTTAATCCACTGTTCCCGAAACTGATACAATATTTCCCGAAATTGCTCTGGCACCTTCTTTGTATGATTTAGAATTTCTACCTTATCCGCATATAAAAAGCCATAGATGCCATCTTTTGCATAATATGTTCTCTGGTCAAAATTGCCCGGATTGGGCGCATTTTCATACAGCTTAAGTTTTCCTTCCAACATAAGCCTATCTCCGATCGACACCTTGCTTTCTTCACTTGCTCCATAAATAATAAGTTTTGATATTGGGAATGACTGTATTCCCCTGATATAAGAATTGTTTTTCACATATAAGATAAGACCGTTTTTTCCACGTTTCTTTTGATAGACATTTCCTTCGATCGTGATATCTTGCTCCTGCGATATCACTTTTAGATTTGCAAGGGAAGCCTTATAAGACTCCCCTTCCCATATAACAAAAATAAAAAATCTCACGATCAAGATCAGAAAGCATATGGTACAAAGCTTTCGTTTCATCAACACATCTTTGAAAGTGATTCTCACTCTTTTTCCCCTTTCACCAGTTCTAAATTCCTGCCAAAAGGCTCATCCAGCTGAATACTTCCTTGAAATTTCTGCGTTGTTTCCCCATTTACCAGAATCTGCACCTTACTTGCTCCGCCGCTTTCTACAATGGAATTCACAATCGAATAAATTGGAAGCGCCGGATCCAGATTATAAACATAATCCAAAAATACTGTATCAAAATTCACATAACAGATACCATCCCTCACGGAAACGCCAATAATTTTCATATCTGCCGGAAGCGTTCTTTTATTCTTCTCTTCTGTCGGTCCTTTTTGCAGCTGCTCAATGACCACTCGCTCCAGAGGAAGGTTACTGTTATAGCGAACATTTACATTTTCCTTTATCAGATTTTCTCCTGATTCATCAGCAAAATATAGGGTTAAATTTTTCTTTTGATAAGAATGGATTGCCGAACCTGTATTCTGAACAAAATCATTTTCGTACATTAACCCTGTCACTTTCCCATTCCTGTCTTTTTCGGGTTTCCCCTTAATGGTAAACTGGACTGCATTGACGCCTTCAACCTGTACCAGTGTTCTTACATAGGCTTCTTTCAAAAGTGCCTCTTCTGCATAATTTATTTTTTCATAATCTTCCGAAAAATCTATCTTAACAACATTCCCTTCATAGCTGGTGCTTAAAATCTCAACCGATTCCGGCAATGCACTTTTTAGCCCCTCCTCTTTTGGAGCTTCTTTTAGTTTTTGCAGCATCTCTTCCAACATTGCTTCTGTTTCACTCTCAAGCGGTACATATCCTTCTTTTTCCAGTGCCATGCCATCTGCTCTCAAATAATAAATTACATTGGAATATTTCTGCTCATTCTTTTTATCACTGCATCCTGCCAACACAAGACAAACTGCCAGCAAGATCATTATATTTTTTATTTTCCTCATTTTACATCCCTTCTCTCTATACTACATAGGTTAACGGGATACGCAGGGTAAATGTAGTTCCTTTCCCGACTTCACTGTATACTTTGATAGCGCCTCTATGCATAACAATTGCGCTTCTTGCAATTGCAAGTCCAAGTCCTGTTCCGCCAATATCTTTCGAATGCGATTTATCTACACGATAAAAACGTTCAAATATGTGATTTTGTGCTTCTTGCGGAATTCCAATTCCGGAATCCTCTACCTTCAGATAAAAATATTTATAATCTGCATCTAAAAACACTCGCACATGCCCCTGCTCTTGGTTATATTTAATTGCATTTTCTACCAGATTAGAGATTGCAAGAGACAATTTCATCTCATCTACTTCTGCCGTTACCGGACGGATACTTTCAAATATCAACTCGATATTTTCTTTTACGGCGATTGGCCGCAAACGTTTCAGGCACATTTCTACCAATGCATTGATGTCCTCTGATTTTACATTCATAGTTTCGCTTGAATTCTTATCCATCTTCACAAGAGAAAGCAAATCATTGATAATCTTACTTTCACGTTCAATCTCCTGTGCGATATCACCCATGAATTCTTTGTAAAGTTCCGTTGGCACGTCTTCTTGCATCAAAAGCGAATCTGCAAGTACTTTCATAGAAGTCAGAGGAGTCTTCAATTCATGAGACACATTCGATACAAATTCCTGCCTGGAATCATCTAAAGTCTTCCATCTTAAAAGCATCTGGTTCATTGCATCTGCAATTTTAATCGTCTCCAAATATGCATTTTCCCGAATCTCTTCCGTCCCATAGCCTTCGGTTACGGTTCCAATCTGCTTTGTGAGCCGTTTAAATGGCTGTACTAAAAGTGTTGCAAGGAAAAATGCCAGAATACAAATTACGATAAATACTGTACCAATCACCAATTCTGCTTTGTTCTGATAGCTGTATAAGCTATCCACAATATAGTCTGTGGCAACACTTACAAGCATTACGCCTTCTATCTTATCACTGCCTGCGGCGCTGATTGGCGCTGTTACTTCAATATAACGATTCTTCCCATCGTATCTGCTTGTTCCTTTGCCTTTAAAACAGCGTATGACATCTTCTGATACGAGCGTTTTATTTGTATCCATATCATAAGTGTCTTTCAAAATCCGAAATTCTTCATCCACAATCATGACACGACCGTTATTAATATTCGAAAACTGCGTAAGCTCGGCATCGATCACTTCAGAATTGCCCTGGCTAAGATACTGGCTCATCGCCATTTGATTGCTTAGAATTGTACATTGATTTTGTATTTCTGCCGTTTTTAAAGAAACCGCACGCTTTTCATAATCACTTAAAAGTGCGCCCCGAAGTATGATACACGGAATAATCCCCACAACGATCATTATGAGGATTATCCACAGTTTCATGCTTTTAAAAAACTTAAACTTTAATTTTGTCTTAACCCCTAAAATAATAACCAACTCCCCATTTTGTATGGACGTATTTCGGATCGCTTGGATTCGATTCTATTTTTTCACGAAGCCTCCTGATGTGTACATCCACGGTTCTTGCATCTCCTGGATATTCATATCCCCATACAATATTCAAAAGATTTTCTCTGCTGTAAACTTTATTTGGATTGGTGGCAAGCAATTCTAAGAGATCAAACTCTTTTGCGGTCAGATTCATCTCTGTATCCGCAATAAATACTCTCCTGCTTTCACAGTCAATCTTCAGCTCGCCTTTTCTTATATATTTTTCATCGTCCCTTTGCTGTCTGTTTTTCCCTGTACGACGCATGATTGCCCGAATACGTGCTTTCACTTCAAGGATATTGAATGGTTTTGTAATATAGTCATCTGCTCCGTACTCGAGGCCGAGAATCTTATCCATATCATCTCCTTTTGCCGTCAACATGACAATCGGAACATCAGAAAATTCCCGTACCATCTGACACACTTCAAATCCGTCATGCTTTGGCAGCATTACGTCCAGCAAAATCAAATCATATGTATTATGTCTGATACATTCTAAAGCTTCTTCTCCATCGTATGCACAATCTACATTCATGCCATCTTGCTCCAGACTGAACCGAATTCCTTTCACGATCAATTTTTCATCATCCACAACTAAAATTCTCTTTTCCATGCTTCGTCTCTCCGTCATATTTTAATTTTATCTCTGATTTTTTTGAATACGCCTTCTTTGATTCCTTCTATCTGCATAATATCTTCAATACTTTTGAAACCTCCGCTTGATTCACGGTAGGAAATGATACTCTCTGCTTTCGATTCTCCGATCCCGGGGAGGGTCATAAGCTCTTCTTTCCCGGCTGTATTCAAATTCACTTTTGTATCTGCCTCGTTCTTTTCCTCTGCCGCTTCTGCCAAAGCTTCTTCTTTCGAAAGTACTTTTATCTGCTGTCCATCCACAAGCGGCTCTGCCAGATTCAATGCATCCTTCGCCGCCGTTTCCTTCATCCCGCCTGCCGCTTCTATTGCATCATAAATCCTTGCCGTCTGCGGAAGTTCATACACATCTGGATTTTGTATCTCTCCGCACACATAGACCGTGATCATCTTTGGTTTCTCTGCTTCTTTTGTACCTTGCTGCGTTTGCTCTTTTGCTGTATTCTCCGTCTCTTTTGACACATTTTCGATCTCTTTTGACGGAAGAATAACGTCTTCCTTTTTCTGACAGCCCATCGAATATATTCCCAGAAAAATCCACAGGCAAATCATAAACATGCATTTCTTTTTTCTTTGCATAAATCCCTCCTGCATTTTACAGAAAGGCACGCTCCCCTTATTTTATGCTGGCTACTGTTATTGTAACTAAAATTTAGATAAATTACAATCACATTTTAATATTTTTGTAACATTCTTCGGTTATTTCCACTGAAAAATCCCTACTCCGACTAATGCGAGCAGCATTCCGCCTGCTTTTATCCAGCTAAACGGCTGTTTTTCTACCCCGAACAATCCTAATAATTCGATTGCGTATGCTACAATTAACTGTGCGATCACAATCAAAAGCGCTGCTTTCGCAGGTCCTAATTGTTCCATGCTTTTGATAACAGTCCAGGTAATGCCTGCGCCTATGACACCTCCAAGCAGCACATACTTTGGTTCTACCTTGGTAAGCGCCATAATATCGTCTCTGCCTGCAATGAACCATGCTGCAATACAGACTGCAAAAGCGCTTAGCTGCACCCAGCCATTCGATACCCACATCCCTGTCGTCTTTGTTACTTGCGTGTTAAATACTCCCTGCACACTCATGAGTGCACCCGATAATAATGCAATGAAAAACCCAATCATTGGAATCCCTCCTAAACCTTTACTGATTTTTAGTGTTTCCCTCCGATTGGGTATTTATTCCTATATTGCTTTTATGCAAGCGCCTTTTCAAGTTTCTGCATCATTTCGTCCACATGCTCTTTCGTGATTACGAGCGGTGGCAGTAATCTTAACACGTTGCCGCCTGCTGAAATTACGATCAGACCTTCTTCCATGCATTTTGCGATTACCTCTTGAACCGGCTTTTTCAAAACGAGCCCTTGCATCAATCCCATCCCGCGTCTTGCTTCTACATTTGGATTCTCTGCTGTCAGTTTTTCCAGCCTTTCTTCCAAATAAATGGTTATCTTTTGGACATGTTCCAGTATCTGTTCTTCCTCAAATATCTTAAGCACTTCATTTACCGCTGCGCATACAAGTGGATTTCCGCCATAGGTTGTTCCATGATCGCCTGGCTTAAGTGAATTTTCTGCAACTTCTTCTGTCATTGCAAATGCACCTGCCGGGACCCCGTTTCCAATTGCTTTTGCCATTGTCATAATATCCGGTTTCACGCCGTATTTTTGCCAGGCAAACATCTCTCCGCTTCTTCCCATACCGCACTGGATTTCATCAAAAATGAGCAAAATATCATGCTCGTCGCAAAGGGCTCTCACGCCTTCTAAAAATTCCTTATCTGCCGGATAGATACCGCCCTCGCCTTGTATCGGTTCTATAATAATTGCACAGGTTTTATCGTTAATCTTTGCTTTGATACTTTCAAGATTGTTATATTCCGCAAATTTCACACCGCTAATCAACGGTTCAAACGGTGTGCGATAGTTCTCATTGCCTGTCACTGCTACAGCGCCCATACTTCGTCCATGGAAGGAATGATTCATCGCAATAAATTCATATTTGCCGCTTTGTTTTGTATAGGCGTATTTTCTGGCAGCTTTCAATGCGCCTTCTATTGCCTCCGTTCCGCTGTTTGTGAAAAATACACGGTCCATCTGTGCTGCTCTTTTTAATCGCTCTGCCGCCTCTGCTGCCGGTTTACTATAAAAGAGATTTGATGTATGCATCAACCGCTCTACCTGACTTTTTAAAGCTTTTGTGTACCTTGGATGTCCATAGCCTAACGAGCACACCGCAATCCCTGCCGCAAAATCAAGATATTTCTTTCCTTCATCATCATACAGATACACGCCTTCTCCTTTTTCCAGTACAATCTGATATCGGTTATAGGTATGTAAAAGCGCATTTTCTGCCTGTTCAATATGTTGATTTCCCATAATCAGTCCTTCTTTCTTCTACTCGTCTTTTACAATTGCTGTACCGATACCTCTATCGGTAAAGATTTCCAAGAGCAGACAATGCGGAATTCTTCCGTCGAGAATATGTACTCTTTTTACACCACTTTCAATCGCCTCGATACAGTTTTGCAGTTTTGGAAGCATTCCGCCTCCGATATATCCTTCCGCGATCAAGTCTTTTGCCTCCTGTACAGTCAGCCTCGAGATTCTGGTAGTTGGATCGTTCGGATTTTTATAAACACCTTCAATGTCTGTTAAAAACGCAAGTTTTTCTGCGCCAATGGTACGCGCTACTGCATCCGCTGCATCATCTGCGTTGATATTGTATGTCTCATACTCATCGTCCATGCCAATCGGACAAATAATCGGAATAAAATCCTTTTCTAATAAGTCATAGATAATCTGAGGGTTTACTTCCCGAATCTGTCCAACGTAACCGATATCTGTCCCATCTGCATATTTCTTTTCTACTTTTAAAAGACCACCGTCTTTTCCGCAGATACCGATTGCTCTTACTCCAAGCTCTTCTACCATACGTACCAGGTTTTTATTCACGCGGTTTAAAACCATCTCGGCAATTTCCATCGTATTTTTATCTGTCACGCGAAGACCTTTCACGAATTTCGGCTCCATACCGGATCTTTCTACCCATTTGCTGATTTCCTTGCCGCCGCCATGTACGATGATTGGTTTAAATCCTACTAGCTTCAAAAGCGCGACGTCTTCAATTACTCTTTTTTGCAGCATCTCGTCAATCATCGCACTGCCGCCATATTTTACTACAATAATTTTCCGGTTGAATTTCTGGATATATGGCAATGCTTCAATCAATACTTCTGCCTTGTCCAGATATTTTTGCATATCATTATTCATTTTTCTATACTCCTTTTATGAACGGTAATCTGCGTTGATTTCGATATAACCGTGTGTCAGGTCACATCCCCATGCAGTTCCTTTTGCTTCTCCACTTTTGATATCTGCAATCACAGTCACTTCTTCTTCTGACAAAATCTTTGTTGCCTCTTCTTCGCTGTAATCTACTGCTGTTCCATTTTCAATAATCTTAATTTTACCAGCTTTGCTTTCAAAAAACAAATCCACTTTTTCTGGGTCAAACTGTGCCCCGGAATATCCCATAGCGCATAAGATACGTCCCCAGTTGGCATCATGACCGGCAATTGCCGTTTTCGTAAGATTGGAACATACAATGGATTTTGCAAGTGTCTGTGCCTGTTGCTTGCTCTCGGCGCCGATTACTTTTGCCTCGAATAAAGCAGTTGCTCCTTCGCCGTCTCCTGCCATTTTCTTTGCCAGCGTTTCATTCACCGCATGGAGTGCTGCTGCAAATATCTGGTAATTTTCTGTTCCGATTTTGATCTCCTCATTTCCTGCCATTGCATTTGCAAGTAAAAGCACCGTGTCGTTTGTGGAGGTGTCGCCATCTACAGAAATCATATTGTAAGTATCTTTGACATCTTCGCTTAGAGCCTGCTGCAGCGCTTCTTTAGAAATTGATGCATCGGTTGTAATAAATGCAAGCATTGTGCACATATTTGGATGGATCATGCCGGAACCTTTTGCCATACCGCCAATGGTGACTTTCTTACCATCAATCTCAACTTCTACGGCAACTTGCTTATCGCGAGTATCCGTTGTCATGATTGCCTTTGCCGCCTTATTTCCGGCCTCTAAGGTATCCGTTTTTTCTTCTGCCAAAAGCGTAATTCCTTTTTTGATTCGCTCCATCGGAAGCTGCATTCCGATTACTCCCGTAGATCCGATGAGTACCTGCTCCTTTTCTACCTGAAACACTTCTGCCGCTGCCTTTGCCGTTTCCTCACAATAGCCATAGCCTTCGGTACCAGTACACGCATTGGCAATTCCCGAATTCACAATCACCACCTGCACCGTCTCACTCTCTTTTACAATCCTCTGATCCCATTTCACCGGCGCCGCCTTCACTACATTCGTCGTAAAAGTTCCCGCCGCCACACACGGTACCTTGCTGTACACAAGCGCCATATCGTCACGACCCTGATATTTAATCTGCGCCCCCACGCCAGCCGCCTCAAAACCAGCCGCTCTCGTCACACCACCTTCGACAAATTTCATCCTAGAAACCTCCTTTTTTCTCGTTAAATTTCTATCAATCTTTCACAAACCCTCAGAGGGTTTTTAAAAAGCCTCCGAGGGTTTGCAACTATTTCTACTTATTAAATGCAGTTATGTTTTTTTCGTTCAAAACAAACTCATAATAATTCAAATCTTCTCTTTTTTCCCAACCGATTGTCCGCCAGAAGGAGTTACCTATATCATTTTTTGTAAACGCAATCAGCGAAACTTTATTAATATGCTCTGCCTGCAAAGCCTCCATAGCCTTAACTACCATGGCTTTTCCGATTCCACGTCTTCTATATTCTTCATCTACACAAACATGGTACAGACATCCTCGACGTCCGTCGTGGCCGCACAGTATACTTCCTACGATTTTGCCATTTTCCTCCGCAACGATACTCGTTGTCGGATTACGTTTCAGAAAATGTTCGATTCCCACTCTGGAATCATCAATGCTGCGTATTCCAAATCCCTTGATTTTACGCCATAATTCATATACTTTATCATAATCATCTATCGTCATAATTCGTATCATTTTATACCTCATTTTTTTCAGTTAGCGTCAGAGGGTTTTTAAAAACCCTCTGACGCTAACAATTGGTTACGGAAATGTTGGTACCATCATTAAGCCTTGATTTTCCGGCAATCCAAACATGAGATTCATATTTTGTACTGCCTGGCCAGCTGCACCTTTTACAAGATTGTCCATAGCGCCCATCATGATGATTCTGTCGGTTCTTTCATCGATTTTAAAATTTATATCGACATAATTACTGCCTTCGGCCCATTTCGTCTGCGGACAAATGTCTTTTTCAAGTACTCTGACAAATGTTTCATTTTTATAATAAGTGTCATAAATTGCTTTTACTTCTTCATATGTAACTTTTTTGAGCAAGGATGCATATGCCGTGATAAGAATTCCTCGATTCATCGGAACGAGATGCGGTGTAAAGTTTAAGTATACTGGTTTCCCTGCCGCATAGGAAAGCTGTTCTTCGATTTCCGGTGTATGACGATGTCCTGTCACGCCATATGCTTTAATATTTTCATTCACCTCGCAGTAAAGATTATCTGTTTTCGCACTTCTTCCGGCTCCTGAAGTTCCGGATTTTGCATCAATGATAATTGTTGAAGGATCAATGATTCCTTCCTTTACGAGCGGATAGATGGATAATGTAGAACAAGTCGGATAACATCCTGGATTGGCTACTAACCTTGCTTTTTTCACATCTTCCCTGTTGATTTCACATAGTCCGTAAACGGCCTCTTCGATAAATTCCGGGCTCTTATGTTCCATGCCGTACCATTTCTCATAAACAGCAACATCCTTAATACGAAAATCCGCACTTAAATCTATGATTTTTACTTTTGACAAAATCGCTTCATTTACTAAAGATGCACATAACCCTTGCGGTGTTGCAGTAAAAATCACATCCACTGCATCTGCAAGTACTTCCATATTATCATCCATACAGACATCGTCTACAATCTGAAACATATTCTGATATACTTCGCAATATTTTTTATCTATATAACTTCTCGAGCCATACCATTTGATCTCTACATCTTTATGTCCAATAAGGATGCGCACCAATTCCCCGCCTGCATATCCGGTGGCTCCGATAATTCCTACTTTTATCATAATCTTTTTCCTTTCGTTATTCATTTTGGCATTTCATTTATAGCTTAACTACAGTCAAAAGTACTTGCATAATTATACATCCTAATTGAATATTATGCAAGTACTTCACAAGAATTTATTTGCCTGATCAGGATTCCCTTATCTGGCCATTTCCGAAAATAATGTATTTTGTTGTAGTCAAAGCCATAAGTCCCATTGGACCTCTCGCGTGCAATTTCTGTGTACTGATTCCGATTTCTGCGCCAAATCCAAACTCAAATCCATCGGTGAATCTGGTACTTGCATTGACATACACTGCTGCCGCATCGATTTCATTCTGGAATTTTAATGCATTTTTATAATTATCTGTAATGATCGCTTCCGAATGTCCCGTATTATACTGATTAATATGTGCGATCGCCTCCTCAATAGAAGCTACTGTTTTCAGAGAAATGATCCGATCCAAATACTCCATTCCCCAGTCCTCTTGCGATGCCTCCTTAATCCTGCTATCCAAGCTTCTTGCTGCTGCATCTCCACGTACTTCCACGTCTTTTGCCATTAATCTGTCCACAATAAGCGGAACGACTTCTTTCGCCGCCTTTTCATGTACTACCAAAGATTCGCATGCATTGCACACACCAAGTCTTTGCGTTTTGGCATTTTCAATAATATCCACTGCCATCGTAAAATTTGCAAATTCATCTACATACACATGGCAATTCCCCGTTCCAGTCTCAATCACCGGCACGGTACTATTCTCCACGACATTTTTAATAAGACCTGCTCCTCCTCTTGGAATTAAAACATCAATATATCCGTTTAAACGCATCATCTCATTTACAATCGCACGATCCGTATCTTCCACAAGCTGCACAGCGTCTTCCTCGATTCCTACCCTCTTTAACGCCTTCTTCAGCACGCTTACAATCGCTTTATTGGAATTGATACAATCACTCCCGCCCCTTAAGATCACTGCGTTTCCTGATTTCAAGCAAAGTCCAAACGCATCCGCTGTAACATTCGGCCTGGATTCATAAATAATTCCAACAACGCCAAGAGGCACACGTTTTTGTCCAATTTGTAACCCATTTGGTCTGGTTTTCATGGAAAGCACTTCGCCAATCGGATCCTCTAATCCTGCAATCTGCCGTAAGCCTTCTGCCATACCACTAATCCTTGCCTCAGTTAAAAGGAGACGATCGATCAAGGATTCTTTCATCCCCTTTTCTTTTGCAAATACAATATCCTTTTTATTTTCTTCGATCAAAAATCCTGCCTGAGATTCCAGTTCCGCAGCCGCCTCTAAAAGGCCCTCGTTTCTCACACACTGCTCCAAGATTCCGACTTTTCCCGCTGCCTGTTTACTCTTGTATCCAATCTGCTCCATATACTTCATATGCTTTTCCTCCTGTTTTGTTATGCCCATCACCTTTGAACAACGTTCCTATTTGCCTTCCTGCCATAATATCATTAATGGTATAAATATTGGCTCCATTTGCGATCACCATATCCACACCCGCTTTCATCGCAACCTTTGCTGCCTCAATCTTGGTTGCCATACCTCCGGTTCCATGAACACTGCCTGCTCCTTTTCCCATATTCTCCAACTCTTCATTAATATAATGAACGGTATGAACAAACTTTGCATGTGGATTCTTTCTGGGATCATCCGTGTAAAGCCCATCAATATCTGACATCAATATCAACAAATCTGCGTCCACAAGTGTCGCTACATTTGCCGCCATCGTATCATTATCTCCAAATACGCCATATAGTTCTTCGTCTACAGAAATCGCATCGTTCTCATTTACAATCGGAACAACATCCCTTCGCAGCAACTCATCAAATGCAATTCTCGCATTTTCCCGGCAATCCTCATTCACGACAGTCTCCTTCGTCAAAAGAATTTGTGCAGTAAGCTGACTATATTCCGCAAACAATTTTTCATACATCATCATCAGTCTGCCCTGTCCGACTGCCGCACAAGCTTGTTTTCTGGCACCCTCCTGCACTTTTTCTTCAATTCCAAGTACCTTTTTCCCAACGGCTACTGAGCCAGATGAAACGACAACCACTTCTTTCCCTTTATCTCTTAAATTAATCAAAATCCGAACAAACTTCTCCAGCTTTTCCAGATTAATATTTCCGGTCTCACTATGCGTGATCGTTGTCGTTCCTACTTTTATTACAACTCGTTTCTTATTTCTTATTTCTTCTCTTCGTTCCATATGTATTCACTCCATTTTTGCATATCTTATTATTTTACAATTCTCACCCATTTTGTCAAGCTTTATCCCTGTAAAATACTAAATTATTAAACTATATCCTCCATATAAGTACCAATAAAAATTCCGAAACAGAATAAATATGCAACATTTTTGCATAAATTATCATTTTTTCGTTTTTTCTCTTGATTTCCATTGCCAGAAGGAGTATAGTAACGATAGAAATTTTGAAAGTCATTTTTAGGAGGAATAGACTCATGAAAGAAAAAGTAGTTTTAGCATATTCCGGGGGACTTGATACAACCGCAATCATCCCTTGGTTAAAGGAAAATTTTGATTACGAAGTTATCTGCTGCTGCATCGACTGCGGACAGGGTGAAGAGTTAGATGGTCTTGAGGAACGCGCAAAATTATCAGGCGCCTCCAAACTTTATATCGAGAATATCATCGATGACTTTTGCGACAATTACATCATGCCATGCGTGAAAGCAGGCGCTGTGTATGAGAATAAATATTTACTCGGAACTTCTATGGCTCGTCCGGTTATCGCAGCAAAATTAGTGGAGATTGCAAGAAAAGAAGGTGCGACTGCTATCTGCCACGGCGCTACCGGAAAAGGAAACGACCAGATCCGTTTTGAACTTGGTATCAAGGCTTTGGCTCCGGACCTTAAGATCATCGCTCCTTGGCGTATGACGGACATCTGGACCATGCAGTCTCGTGAAGATGAGATTGCATACTGTGAAGCTCACGGAATCCATCTTCCATTCGATGCAAACCACAGCTACAGCCGTGACCGTAACTTATGGCACATCAGCCACGAAGGTCTTGAATTAGAAGACCCTGCACAGGAACCAAATTATGATGACTTATTGGTACTTGGCGTTTCTCCGGAAAAAGCTCCGGACGAAGGCGAATACGTGACAATGACATTCGAAGCAGGCGTGCCAAAGACTTTAAACGGTGAATCCTTAAGCGTAGCCGAAATTATCACGAAATTAAACACGTTAGGCGGAAAACACGGAGTTGGTATCGTCGACATCGTAGAAAACCGTGTAGTTGGTATGAAATCCCGCGGCGTATACGAGACACCGGGCGGAACCATCCTCATGGAAGCGCACGATCAGTTAGAAGAACTTGTATTAGACCGCGCTACATATGAGACCAAAAAAGATATGGGCAACAAATTTGCCCAGATTGTTTACGAAGGAAAATGGTTCACACCGCTTCGCGAAGCAATCCAGGCATTCGTTGACGTAACTCAGCAGTATGTGACAGGAGAAGTAAAATTCAAATTATACAAAGGCAATATTATCAAAGCCGGCACAACTTCTCCATACTCTTTATACAATGAATCTTTAGCAAGTTTCACAACAGGTGATCTGTACGACCATCACGATGCGGAAGGATTCATCAACTTATTCGGACTTCCTTTGAAAGTACGAGCTATGAAAATGGCGGAAGTAAACGCTGACAAATAAGGTTTTTCTTTAAGTAGAACAAAGTGCGCATCCCGCAGAGCGTTTTATGATATAGGAAAGTACAAACTTTCCTATATCATATCATGAAAAAATGCTGCCACAAAATGACGTGACAGCATTTTTTTATGCTTCGATTCTATGATCGCCTCAGTCCCTCCAATTTCTCTCCATAAATACTATACTGAAACTGCTTTCCATTTTTCATCCAGATACGAACCTCCATCATATCTTGCTTTTCTTCGAATTTTGATTCTATATTCCGGCTTCTGAAAGTCAGCGCATCAAGTATTTTCTGCATCTCATCCACATCAGTGACATTACTCCATTCATCTTCCTTTTCCAGTTCGCTTCTCTCTCCTTGCGTATTCTCAGTCTCTTCTCTCTTCAAATCCTTGACATATAACTGCGCTACCTCTTTAGCATCGATTTTTTCATGTACCGGACATCCAAGTTTCTCTAAGACTGCTTTCGTATTTGTAAAATCCTCATAAATGAAAACAGTCTTGTTTTGTATAACCTCATTGATTCCATTGGCATTTGGCGTGGCGACTGCTAAGATCATCTCTGCCTGTGGATAAGCACTTTTCCATGTGTCAAACGCACTCTTCTCCACATCTTTTTCATATGCTTCTTTTATTTTTCGCGCATAATCGCTGTTGTCCTTTGCAAATTCTATACTTTGGGAACCATACTCGGTACAGATATCATTCACATGCATCCAACGAATGACTTCATCATCTTCCCAATCACCGATTCCTAAAAATACCTTTCGCCAGTTTACATCCTTCCAAAGTGTTTCCATGCACGCTTCCAGATCCTTCTGCTCTACGAAATACCTGCGATTCTTTTTCGCTCCGTTTTTCATGGCATATTCAACAATAACCGACGTCTTTCCCTCTTGTGCCATTGTGGCTTCCAAAGCTGAATTCCATCTTCCTCTGTTCTGCCTTGCATTTTCCACTCCTTCTTTTGCCAATTCGTAAATTGCCCCAAATTCTTCCATTTTCATGTCCAGAATCTTATTCTCTTCTACTTCCCAGTAATAAGGATAAGTACTGTCTTCTATAAAAGACATACTCTTAATCTTTCCTTCCTTAGGAAGCATGCTGTCATATCCAAATACATCATATTGATATATGATAATAATACCCGCTGTCAAAACAGCCGATACCACGATCGCTATCTTTCCATGCAAGATTCTTTTCATGTCTGTGTGATAAATAAATTCTATGATCAAACATAATACAACCACTGTCACTAATGCATATAACACACACCACCTTATAAGAACTTCACTATAGGATGCGATATAACCGCTAAGCAGCAGCGCTCCTGAGACCGACAGCACTACCTTGATTCCCTCTGACATTTTTGGAAATGCAAGTGCGTTTTTCGTACCTTCCGATGGCCTTTTAAGATAAAAACCAAAAGCCGCAGCGCCCAAGGCAATTATCACAAATACGATTAAACCCATATGTTTCCATATGATTTCATAAAAAGCCCCATCATCCATACTCATGCAAAGACCGCTTCCAACCGGTGAAAACATCATATGATGTGCAAATGCATACTGATTTCTGGTATAGGTGCTTAGAAAAATTTTCCCAAACATTCCAAAAATGTTCGATACGATCGTTCCATACCCTAAAAATACCATTGTCGCAAACACGCCAGTGATCACTCGTCCGGTAAGGACAACTGCCAGAATACTAAAATGATACACCAAAAGATAATAGCAAACCGGAAGAATCATCGTCTTGAAAAACAATAATATCGGCGCTTCAATTCCAACACCTTTTATGCTCCCTATCACTAACATTGCCGCCTGACAAATAACATACGGTATTAAAACTGCCAGAAGTCCTGAAAGGTATGTTTTTAAATACAGCTGGCTGCGCTTTACCGGCATGCTATGATAATAGTCTACCTTTTCCGATGCATACAGATAAAAGAATCCAGAAAATGCCGCAATGATCGCCAGTATAATAACTGCCATCATAACCCAGCCATTTCCAAACGTAAGATACTCAATATACCATTCTTTTAATGCCTCCTGCGTATAACTTCCTTCTTTGATCCAGCCTAGCTTATTTTCCAGATGCATAACAGCTGTGGCGGGAAGTGCCAGAATAAACAATAAACTGCTCAAAACCACAAGCCACATTCTCTGTCTCAAATCGTCCCCAATCATTTTAGTCAAAGAATTCTTTGATGTCATATCCTGCCACCTCCGTTTCACTGATAAAGATTTCCTCCAAGGTAAGCGGAAGCACTTCTGCAAATATCGGTTTTACCGCTTCTACCGTATCTAATATCTCTAATCTTGTGCCTCTTGCCACAATCGTCACTACTTTTCCTCTGTGATGATGCTGCATAACTTCCAGCCTCGCAAGCACATTCTCCTCATCCACCTCATTTTGAAAAACGCACTGTACTTTATGACTGTTAAACTTCATATCTTCCAGATCCTTTGTAAAGAGGATTCCACCTTTATGAAGAAGCCCTACATGATCGCAAATATCCTCCAACTCTCTTAAATTATGAGATGCGATCACCGGAGTAAAATCTCGTTTCATAATCTCCATTGCGAGTAAGCTCTTCATCGCCTGACGCATAACCGGATCCAGTCCGTCAAAAGTTTCATCACACAGAAGATATTTCGTATTCGCACAGATTCCTAATAGCATTGACATCTGCTTTTTCATTCCCTTGGAAAAAGTACCTATTTTTCTATCCAAATCCAACTTAAATGTTTCTGCAAGTTTTACAAACTGTTCTCTGTCAAACTTCGGATAGAACATCTCGTACTGTCCTGCCATCACCTTCCCCGTTGCATTCGGCAAAAAATATGCAGTGTCCGGAATAAAACACAAATTTTCCTTTGCCTTCACATTCTCATATACCTGCTCCCCATCTACAAGAACCGTTCCTCTATCTTGCTTTAAGATACCGCTTACTATGCGAAGCAATGTACTTTTCCCTGCACCATTGCTGCCAATCAATCCAAAAATCGCGCCTTCTTTAATATTCGCATGTATGTCTTGTAATGCCTTAATCTCTTCAAATGACTTACTTACTCCTTGTATCTCAATCATAGCGCTCCCCCTTCCATATTGATTCAATCTTCTCTATACAAGCTTCTTTCGTAATGCCAATCTCCTTGCCCCATCCAAGAAGTTTTTCCAGTTGTCCCAGAAAATCCCTTTTCTTCTCTTCTACTGCTTTGGGATTCTCCGCCACAAAATTCCCCCGTCCCTTAATCGGATAAATATATCCTTGCTGTTCTAACAGCATATATGCCTTCTGAATCGTATTCGGATTAATCGAAAGCTCTACTGCCAGAGAACGCACAGAGGGCATCTGCGTGTCCGGAGGAAGAATGCCTTTGATAATCAACATCTGGAACCTCTCCATAATCTGTTCATAAATAGGTTTCCTGCTCTGATAATCAATTGTAACCATCTGTTCTCCTTTCCATAGTGTATTTAGTGTACTATTATTAGTAGTACACTAATAATATAGCATAATAATTTTTTTAAGTCAATGAAAAATCCAAATTTCCTATATCAATAACAAAGTGGGCAAGCCCACTTCAACTCTCCCATCCCCTCATTCATGAGGGGCTTGCACGCTTTGCACGCCGAGCGTGGTCAGCTTTTGCTGACTGCTTCCGCTCACGCGAGTGCGTATCCCCCGGAGGGGTTTGTCTTACAGGAAAAGCTTTCATGCTTTAGCGTGACAAGGTATTTCCTGTAAGATAAAAAAACCTTACAGCGAACTGTAAGGCTTTATAACGTGGGCGAGAAGATTCGAACTCCCGACCTTTTGGTCCGTAGCCAAACGCTCTATCCAGCTGAGCTACGCCCACATATCATTGCTTCGTTGCAACAACAATATGTATTATATATGATGAATTGCTAAATGTCAATACAAAAATGAAAAATAAAAAATGAAAATTTTCTGGTAAATTTCATTGACTTCGGGAAATAGCATGGTATGATTATGTTAATAAGAGGGAGTAACCTGCACAGAGGTGTTTACGATGTCGTCAGTACGATGATTTCATCCGTATCGTAATGAAATGGTGAGACTTTTATTGCATTTTTAGAGTGCAATAAGGGTCTTTTCTTTTTGCATTTGAATGAAAGGATGAATAGGAAGGAGATTATTTGTGAAAGTATTTTATCAGTTATCAGAAAAGGAGATTCGTATACAGTTAAACGGACATGAAAGAGCACTGGAAGCGTATGAGATTACAGAGCACAGAGAGAGATATGGAAAAAATGATCTGGATGGAGAGAACAGGCAATCTGTTTTGAATATTTTTTTAAGACAATTTACCGATTTCCTTGTCATTATTTTAATTGGTGCTGCAATCATTTCAGGATTCTTAGGGGACATGGAGAGCATGGTAGTTATTTTGTTTGTGATTACAATGAATGCGGTGCTTGGAACCGTACAGACTGTAAAGGCAGAAAAGTCTTTAGCGGGCTTAAAGAAACTCTCTGCACCGGAAGCAAAGGTTTTAAGGAATGGCAATGTGATGATGCTTCCGGCAGAAGAAATTGTAGTTGGCGATGAGGTTATACTTGAGGCAGGGGATTATGTACCTGCCGATGGGCGAGTAATAGAAAGTGCTGGACTTAAGGTAGATGAGAGTGCGTTGACAGGAGAAAGCCTTGGAGTAGAAAAGACGACGGAAACGATTGAAAATGAGGTGCCTCTTGGCGACAGAGTGAATATGGCTTACTCTGGAAGCTTTGTGATCTATGGCAGAGGGCGTCTATTGATTACAAATGTGGGCATGCAGACAGAAGTTGGAAAGATTGCCGGATTGTTAAAAGAAACGAAGGAGAAAAAAACCCCGCTTCAAAGAAATCTCGATGATTTTGGCAAAAAATTATCAATACTCATTTTGGTATTTTGTGTGATACTATTTGGAATCAGTGTGTGGAGAGGAGAGTCTGCCGCAAACGCGTTTTTATTTGCAGTCGCACTTGCAGTTGCAGCCATTCCAGAGGCTTTAAGTTCTATCGTGACGATTGTATTGGCATTTGGAACACAGAAGATGGCAAAGGAGAAAGCAATTATAAGAAAGCTTCAGGCAGTAGAAGGGCTTGGAAGTGTTTCGGTTATATGTTCCGATAAGACAGGAACGCTTACACAAAATCATATGACAGTAGAACAATATTATGTAGATGGCGAGGCTATACAAAAATCAGAAATGATGTTGGAAAATGAATTACAGAGAAAGCTTTTGGAGTATGGTATGCTTTGCAATGATGCTTGTGTAAATGGAGAAGAGGAGAGTGGGGATCCGACAGAGACAGCTTTGATAAGAGCCGGGATAGAGGCTGGAGTTAATGCAGGCATTCGTCAAGAGCACCACAGAATATCCGAGATTCCATTTGACAGTGAGCGAAAGATGATGTCTGTATTGTGTCAGGAGAAGGAGCAAAAGGTGATGATAACCAAAGGAGCTGTGGATGAACTTTTAAAACGGGTCTTTTGGATAGTATCAACAGAGGGGTTGGAAGCATGTGATGAAAAGAGAAAGGAAGAGATTTTAAGGCAAAATGAGGCATTTTCAAAAGAAGGACTTCGTGTCCTGGCAGTCACATATAAGATGACAGAGGAGATGTGTATCAGTTTTAAGATGGAGAATGATTTGATTTTCTTAGGTCTTATCGCAATGATGGATCCGCCAAGGGAAGAAGCAGAAATGGCTGTGGACACATGTAAGAAAGCGGGAATACGGCCAGTTATGATTACAGGGGATCACAAGGTCACAGCATCTGAGATTGCGAAAAGGCTTGGAATTTTGCAGGAAGGTACTATCGCGTGTGATGGAATGGAAATTGACGGTATGAGCGATGAGGAGCTTAGTGGGTTTGTGGAAAAAGTATCTGTTTATGCGAGAGTTTCTCCGGAACATAAGATTCGAATTGTCAGAGCATGGCAGGAGAGAGGAAATGTGGTCGCAATGACTGGGGATGGTGTAAATGATGCACCGGCGCTGAAACAGGCAGATGTCGGTGTTGCGATGGGAATTACCGGAACAGAGGTGTCAAAAGATGCGGCTGCTATGGTACTGGCAGATGATAATTTTTCTACTATTGTGAAAGCGGTAGAGAATGGAAGGAATATATATCAGAATATTAAGCGTGCCATCCAGTTTTTATTGTCCGGAAATTTCGGAGCGATCCTTACTGTTTTAGCAGCTTCTTTGGCGGGATTACCGGTACCGTTTGCACCAGTTCATTTGCTTTTTATCAATCTTCTTACGGATAGTCTTCCGGCAATTGCGTTAGGCATGGAGCCGCACAGAGCAAATGTGATGGAAGAAAAACCTCGTCCGATAGAAGAACCTATATTGACAAAAAGTTTTTTAGTGCAGCTTGGCAGTCAAGGTGTTATAATTGCAGTAATGACTATGGCGGCATTTCTTACGGGATTATTCAGGGAAGGAGCATTGCTTGGAAGTACGATGGCATTTGGAACTTTGTGTATGGCACGTCTCTTTCATGGATTTAGCTCGAAGTCAGAGAAGGCAGTCTGGAACAAAAAAATGCTTTGGAATAATCAATATCTGATTCTTGCATGTTTGATTGGATTTGTGTTGGTTAGTATGGTGCTTCTGATATCTGAGCTGAATGTGGTATTCCACGTACAGACGCTAAAGTTTTCGCAATATGTGGTTGTATGCGGATATGCATTTTTGAGTTTCGTTTTAATACAGTTAGGGAAAGGAGAAAAGGGAACATGGATTTAAACAGAGAAAATCTGAAAAAAATCAGAGGCTTGATTTTATATACGATTTTGATTCTTGTCGGAATATGGAATTATGAGGTGATATTGGAATATATCGGAATCATAGGAAATATTATTTTTCCGTTTGTTTTAGGAGGAGCAATTACCTTTGTGCTAAATGTACCTCTTAATTTTTTCGAGCGGCATTTGTTTGGCAAAGAGCCGGAAAAAAGAGGGAAGAACGCAGCAAAATTTGCAAGACCGGTAAGTCTTTTATTGACGCTGATATCTGTGATAGGCGTAATCGTATTGGTAATGTTTGTGGTGGTTCCGCAGCTTGGAAAAACGTTTATCAGTTTAGGTCAGCAGATTCAGCAATTTGTGCCCGAATTTCAGCATTGGGCAACAGAGTTTTTTAAAAACAACAAGGAAATCGTAGAGTGGATCAACAGCTTTGAACTGAATTGGGATAAGACGATAGAGACTGCTATCGATTTCCTGAAAAATGGCGCCGGAAGCGTGATTGGAACCACATATACGGCGGCAAAGAGTATTATAAGCGGGATGACAACATTTTTTATTGCTTTTGTATTTGCGTGTTATGTATTGCTGCAGAAAGAGCGTTTAAGCGTACAGGCGAGAAAAATATTATATGCATATTTCCCGCAAAAAAGAGTAGAAAAAGTACTTTCGATATGTTCACTTACGTATGATACATTTTCTCATTTCCTCACGGGTCAGTGTACAGAGGCTGTGATTTTGGGAGCGATGTTCTTTGTAGTAATGGGAATCTTACGTCTGCCATACGCATTGTTAGTGGGAATTTTGATTGCGTTTACAGCATTGATTCCGATATTTGGGGCATTTATCGGCTGTATTGTGGGAGCTTTTCTGATTTTTATGGTAAATCCGGCTCAGGCACTTGTATTTGTAGTCGTGTTTTTTATATTACAGCAGATAGAAGGAAATTTTATTTATCCGCATGTAGTGGGGAATTCCGTAGGGCTGCCATCTATCTGGGTATTGGCGGCGGTGACCGTAGGCGGAAGTATGATGGGAATTGTAGGAATGCTTATTTTTATTCCGGCAGGCTCTGTTATCTATGCGCTCTTCCGGGAGAATGTGTATCAAAGGCTGCAGCGTAAAAAAATTGTTAAAAAGCAAGAGTAATATATGAAAATATGTAAAAACGATGCCGGGAATTTCAGGCATCGTTTTTATAATAATTGCTATTTTTTATAATGTGAAAAAAGTACTTGCATAATAGTTTGCAATAATTTATAATAATGATTATCATAATATAAACTAGAGAGAGGGTGATGGATATTGGAGCAGAAAGGCTATTCTGTGTTGAAATTTGTAAAACATGGAAATAAGTATCATGTGGTTATGGACTATCGGCAGGGGATACTGATGTATGACAGAATGCGAGGAAGACCTGAACTCGTGAAAGAGCAGGTGATGGGATGGATTCTGCAGATAGCAGAACTTTTGGAAAATCACCATAAATGTGAAAGACAAGAAGGTTATGGCTATGTGAACCCATATGGATTTTTAATCACGGAAAAGGATGAGATATATCTTGTTGATATGTCAGACGAATCGAACGAAGAGATTAAAAAGAGAGCAGAACGGCGACAAAATTGGTCCTATTTTTTGCCGGAAGGAAAGGTTATTGGGCAGAAAAAAGATATAGAAAATGATATTTATGGTTTTGGAAAGATTATTCAATTTCTATTTGCCCAGACAGATATTTATCCGGCACTATCAAAAGCGGAAGAGTACGCTTATCTAAAAATGGTACATCGTTGTACCGGGGAAAATTCAAAAAGAACATTTCAAAATTTTGAACAAATCAGACAAAAAATCCCAAAAATAAAGAGAAAAAAGAAAATATTGTCTTTGTTGTTTGCAGGTTCTTTATGTACTGCCGCATTAATAGGCGGACTTGGAAATGCATTGGCAAGAATAGGTACAGAAGAGAAGAAAGAAGTAAGAATGAAAAATGTAGTAAAAGCCAGTGAGGAAGATGCAGAAGATGACAATATAGAAATATGGCGCCAGCAAGACGAAATCTATATGGAAGCAGGGCTAGTGTATTTTCTTGAGTTGGCAGATTATGCAAAGGCATTAGAATATTTTGAAAAAGTAAGCGAAGCGCATGAGCAGGGAAGACAGTATCGTATGCTCTGTCGATATTTACTTGGAAAAGAGCATAAAGAGGAGAAAGAAATCGGAAAAGTACTCCAGGAATTAGAGGAATCTAAGGAAGCTTTAAAATTGCAATATATGCAAAGTAGGATTCGTATTTATGCAGGATTTGAAAAAGAGGATTACAAAGAAAAAATAATTGAATTGGGGGAGAAAATTTTAAGCGCGGCAGAGTTAAAAAGCACAGATCAGGAGCATTTTCGGGAAGAGGAAGTGAGAACTTATCTGGAACATGCTTACGAAGCTAAGAATCAGATGGAAAAAGTATTAGAGCAGTATCAGGAAATGGAGAAAAAAGACATTTCGTTTGAGCGGAAAAGAGAATGGATGTATAGATGGGCGGAGTATTTAGCGGAGCATGGAGATTTAGTTGGAGCAGAGGGCATATGCGAAAAGGGGATTGGTACATATGGAGGGTCGGAAAAGTTGTGTATGATACATTTGGAATTGTTGTGCAGACAGCCTGATATACAAAAAGAAGAGGTGATACAGAAAGCAAAGCAGTATAATATGTTGTTCCCGGGGATTCTGGAAAGTGAAGATTACATAAAAATAAAAGAAATTTATCAGTTGTAAGGGGGAAACCGAATGAAGTTTAAAAAGCAGATAGAAGTTATGATCTTAGTGATAATGTGTTCATTTTCAGCTGGCTGGTATGTGGCAGCTGAAGAAAATGAAGGAGAGGAAATACAAAAAGAGTATGAGATAAGGATAGAGGAACCAGATGGAGAAAACGGATATTATGTGACAGCTCCTGAAATGATGTTGCGGGCATCCGGAAGGGAAGAGATTTTTTATAGGATGGAAAAGGCAGATGGAACTGTGGAAAGCGGAAAACTTGAAAAAAATATTGGGGAAGATAAAGAAGAAACGAAAGAGGAAGGGGAGGAACCAAAAGAACCGGAAGAGATAGAAAAGAATTGGGTATCACAAAATTTTAAAGATGGGGTCACTATACTGAAAGTATGGCAGGAGGTTGTGGATGAAGAAGGCAAGATAAAAAGGGTATATGAAGAAGAGCAGATAATTCCGGTAGATACTAAAGGACCGAGCATATGGCTGGAGAATGAAAAAGATATAAAAGGCTGGCTGTCTGTAGCGCCAACTATAATTGCTCGGGCAGAAGATATAACGAGTGGGATGTCTGTAATGGAAGGATATACGGAAAAAGAAAAGCAGATATTCGGGAAGGAGCGTATTTCATTTAAGGTAGATGTAACATCTGTAAGCGGACAGGCAGTGCAGGTACAAATTTATGCAAAAGATGTGGCAGGCAATCAGAGCTTTGTTATGAAAGACTTATATATTGATATGAATCCACCTAAGCTATCATTAAAAGGGATTACGAATTTTGCAATTGTAAATACAGATGTGGAAATCTTAGGACAGATAGAAGAAGAAAATACAGTCGGAGAATATGTATTTGAAGGGATATGGAAGACGGCAGATGGAAAAGAAAGTCTGATAAGCACTTTGAAATGTAATCAGGAGAAAAATGTGTTTTCAGAGAATGGATTATATCAGCTGTGGCTCAAGGCAAGAGATGCAGCCGGCAATTATTCGGAAACACAATGCATTTTTTTGATTGATAAAGAGAAACCAAAGATTAGATATGTAGAAGATCTGGAAGGCAGATCTTTAAAAGAATTTTGCTGGAAATATGAAAAGAAAGACGTAATCCAAGATTACACATTTTGCAGCGAAGAGTTATTATTGGATGGAAGTACCTATGTAAAAGGAGAGCGGATTGTAAAGGAGGGGAGACATAGATTTTTGATAAGGGCAAAGGATGCTGCAGGTAATGTAGAAGAAAAAAGTGCTGCATTTGTCATTGATCATACAGCGCCTGAAATTATTATAAAAGGGGCAAGGGATGGAGAATCGTATGAAAAAGAAAGGCCTCTTCTTGTCGCATTGAGGGATTCAGAAGATTTGCTGGATGTCGTCCGTGTAAATGGAAAAGAACAGAGGCTGGAAGATAGTCAACGAAAGTGTTATTATCATGCGGTGAAGCCAGGGGAATACAAAGTTTTTGTAGCAGCAGAGGATAAAGCGGGAAATAGGACAGAAAATATGATACATTTTTGGATAACGGAAGAAAAAAATGCAGTAGAAGAGCATGGGAACATGCCAGAAAACCAGATTAAGGAAAAACATGTAAAAAAAATAGCTAAAGGAGAAGGAAAAAAGACAGAAGAAAAAAGGACAGAAGAGGAAGAATATGACAGACGAGAGAAAGAAATTCACATAGGGATCGTAGTTGTGTTTCTGGTATTTGTGACAGTTTCTGCGATTGGAATAAAGTCTCTCGTGAAAAGGGAGGATGCCGGGTAGCTGGCGGTCAGCTCCCGGCATGCATTATGAAAAAGTTTATTCAAATAGTATGAACTACTAAGATGATGTCGTTCTTATTGTTTGACTTAATATTAGTATATTCTTTAGAAATGAATAAACAATGTAATAGTAATGAAAGAATTTGAAATAAAAGATGAACAAATTATGAATAATATATTATACCATTGGATTTCTTGATGGAATGTTTTATACTGAGGATACATGAGAAAAGGAAAATAGGGTGAGAACAATGAAGTATTTATCAGTTACAATTCCATGTTACAATTCGGCAAAATATATGGACAAAGCGATCCAGTCTCTTTTGCCGGGAGGAGAAGACATTGAAATTATTATTGTCAATGATGGTTCATCAGATAAGACCTTAAAAATAGCAAAGCAATACAAAAAAGAGTATCCAACAATTATAAAAGTTGTGGATAAGGAAAATGGAGGGCATGGTGATGCTGTGAATTCAGGGCTTGCATATGCCTCCGGAAAGTATTTTAAAGTCGTGGACAGCGATGATTGGGTAGACGAAGAGGCATTGAAGAAGATACTGGGAAAATTGCATGAATTGGAAAATAACGGGAAAGAAGTTGATATGTTTATTTCCAATTATGTGTATGAAAAGGTTGGGGCAGAGCATAAAAAAGTGATCCATTACAGAAATGTGCTGCCGCAGAAGGAGATTTTCACGTGGAAAGAAGTGGGGCGTTTTCATATTGGGCAGTACATTTTAATGCATTCTGTCATTTATCGTACAGAACTTCTGAAGCTTTGTCAGCTGCAGCTTCCAAGGCATACATTTTATGTGGATAATATTTATGTCTATTATCCTCTCCCGCATGTGAGGACTATGTATTATCTGGATGTGGATTTTTACAGGTATTTTATCGGCAGAGATGATCAATCGGTAAATGAGAAGAATATGATTAAACGTATTGACCAGCAGATTTTTGTGACAAAGACGATGATCGATATGTATTCTTTGAAGAAAATACAGGATAAACGTTTGAAAAATTATATGATCAACTATCTGGCGATTATGATGACAGTTTCTTCAATCATACTTATCCGATGTAAGACATCGGAAGCTTTGGAAAAGAAGAAAGAGCTGTGGCAGTATCTTAAGAAAAAAGATTTCCGGATATACCGGAAAATTCGTCGTGGAATTTTAGGGCAGACAATGAACCTGCCTGGACGTTCCGGAAGAAAAATTTCTGTACTCGGATATCAGATGGCAAGACGTATATGGGGATTTAATTAAACGAATGAAATAGGGAATAAATGGATAGCCATGAGGCATACTACTGATTAGAGAGGAAAAAGGAGTGTGCATTATGGATATTGAATTTAAAAACAGTAAAACAAAAGAAAATCTAATGAGGGCTTTTGCAGGAGAAAGTCAGGCGAGAAATCGTTATACGATTGCTGCGGAACAGGCAAGAGAACAAGGCTTGTATGCGGTGAGCAATGTGTTTTTGTTTACGGCTGATCAAGAGCGTGCCCATGCACAGCGTTTTTATGAGTTATTAGGCGAATGTGCGGGAGAGACCATTGAAATTGATGGAGGATATCCGGTAGATATCGCAAATAAGACAGAAAGCCTGCTGGAAATGGCTCGTCATAATGAATATGAAGAGTATGAAGAGGTCTATCCGGCATTTGGGGAAATTGCAAAGGAAGAGAGATTTTTTGAGGCAGCATCTGCATTTCTACAGATTGCAGAAATTGAAAAAACACATGGGAAACGTTTTGAAGAATTGGCAGAGCTTTTAAAAAACGGAGTATATTTTGAAGCGCCGGAAGAGGAAAAATGGATGTGTTTAAATTGCGGACACATTCATATTGGGAAACGGGTACCGGAACTATGTCCGGTTTGCAGACATCCAAAAGGATTCTTTATTCCGCTTGGTTTGGCGCCATATACCGGAGGAATCGTATAAATATAAAACCAGGTTATCTGATTTAAAATGAAGTTAGCATATTTTACTTTAAGATTACAATGAAAAGAGGGAAGCGTGTATCTATCGGATACGGGTCTCTCTCTTTTGATGTTCAGGAGGTTCTTATGGAAAATTCATATGTATTACAGCTAGTCGATTCAAAGTTTGAAGAGTTAGTGTTGTGTTTCTGCGGTTATGCTCAGTGTGGTGCAAGACATTATTTTGGTCCGGCCGTCAGACCAAATTATATCATTCATTTCATTTTATCAGGGAAAGGAATCTATCAGGTTGGAGAGAAACGTTATGAGCTGCATACAGGACAGGGATTTTTGATTGAACCGGAGGTTATGACGTTTTATCAGGCAGATGAAGTAGAGCCATGGACATATTGCTGGATCGGATTTAGCGGAACGAGGGCGAAGGAATATATTAGTGATATCGGATTGAACAGCAGCCAGTTGATTTTTCAGTCAGAAAGAGGAAAAGAGTTAAAAAAGATTGTTTTGAATATGATGAAATTAAAAGAGATGACGGTAAGTAACCAGTACCGTCTGCAAAGTCTGCTGTATGAGTTTTTCGCAGTACTTACGCAGGATCTGGTCATTGACGGCGGGAAAGAAGAATCCAAAGAAAGCGTGTATATCCGTCATGCAATACAGTATATCCGTAATCATTATGCCGATAATCTAAAGGTGACGGATATAGCAAATTATATCTGTGTGGACCGCAGTTATTTATACAAATTGTTTGAAAAGACATTGGAGATGTCACCAAAGGAATTTTTGATGCGCTTTCGGATATCGAGAGGAAAAGAGCTGCTGACAATCACAGAACTTTCGATCGAAGAAGTAGCAACAGAATGCGGATATAAGGATTTTCGGGCATTTTCCAGATTGTTTAAGAAGGTCATTGGGACGTCGCCGATGAAATATAGAAAGGAACATCGGCGGGAAGTAAGGGAACATTTGGTACAAGGGGAACAGAATGTGGATGCCTTGATGGAAGAGGAAGAACCTAAATAAATGTTGATATGATAAAGAAAAGGAAACATTTAGTCACATCATGGAAACAAAAGAAACTAACAGTATAAGAGATTTTTGTTTATAATGAGGGCAGAAAGAAGAAATGTGCACAAACCTCTTCTGATTTTAAGGAGGATATGAGAATTATGAATACGAAATCTGTAGAAGGCGGAGCAACACAGTATAAAAAAGTGTCTGCCCGTGAAAAGTACTGTTTTGGAATTGGAGCAATCGGTAAAGATGCAATTTGTAACATGGTTGGTGTGTTTTTGATGGTGTATTTTACGGATACATTGTATATCGCACCTGCTTTTGTGGGAGTCTTATTTTTTGTGGCACGTATTTGGGATGCAGTCAATGATCCTATGATGGGAATGATCGTGGATAATACTCATACGAAATATGGTAAATTCCGTATTTGGTTAGTGATAGGAACACTGATTAATTCAGTTGCGTTTGTTTTCCTGTTCTATAGTTTTCATTTGCAGGGAACGGCATTGTACATTTATGTTTCTGTGATGTATATTCTTTATGGAATGACGTATACGATTATGGATGTTCCATATTGGTCATGGCTTCCGAACTTGACAAATGATCCGCATGAGCGGGAAAAGGTATCTGTTATTCCTAGATTTTTTGCCAGCCTGGCAGGATTTTCCGTTGCAACTTTTGGTTTATATGTTATCACGGGACTGAATAAAATGAACGGAAAAGAAGAATATGCAGAAACCGGATATACGTTGTTTGCAGTGATCATTGCAGTGATATTCCTGGTTACCATCGGAATTACGGTCTTTAATGTGAAAGAAGAGTCTACAGTTGGAGCAAAGGCACAGAAGACAAGCTTGAAGGAAGCATTTCATGTTATTTTGAAAAATGATCAGCTGCTTGCGTTTATCGGAGTGCTGTTGACATTTAATCTGTGTACACAGATTGCAAAAGGATTTGCAGTTTACTATTTTAAGAGTGTGTGTGGGAATGAGTTTTTATATTCTGTATTTGGACTGGCAATCATTGCAGAAATGCTTGGGTTGATCTGTTTTCCGAAAATTGCAGAAAAAATCAGTAGAAAGAAAGTATATACAGTAGCATGTATGCTTCCTGTGATTGGATTTGTTCTCCTGGGAGTGCTGGGATATGTTGCACCACAGAGTGCGCCGGGTGTTGTTGTGAGCTGTGCATTTATTTTCTTTGGCTCTGGATTGTCTATTGGTGTAACAACTTGCTGTATTGCAGATGTAATTGACTATGGCGAAGTGAAATTTGGTGTAAGAAATGAAAGTGTGACATGTTCTGCACAGACATTTTTGATGAAAGCTGCAATGGCAGCGGCAGGAGGTCTGACAGGAATCGGACTTCAGCTTGTAGGCTACCGGCCAAAACTTGAAACTCAATCGGCAGGAACACTTCTTGGAATCCGTGTTTTGATGCTTGTGATTCCAATTGTTCTGGCCTTTATCAGTCTTGCGATTTATAAGAAATGCTATAAATTGGAAGAAAATATTATGAGGGACATAGTGAAGAAATTAAATAAACTTCATGCGGATAATAAATAGAAGGCGGGGAAGCAGTAATGAGTATTATTTTTCATGAAAAGAGTAAAATATTTCATCTACATAATGATTCAATCAGTTATATTATGATGATTCTGGAGAATGGTCATTTGGGCCAGCTGTACTGTGGAAAACGAATTCATGACAGAGAAGATTTTTCCTATTTGCTGGAGAAAGCTCCCCGTCCGATGAGTTCTTGTGTCTACGAGGATGACAAAACATTTTCGCTGGAGCATATCCGTCAGGAAATGCCGGTGTATGGGACAACTGATTATCGTCATCCGGCAGTGGAGGTTTTGCAGGAGAATGGCAGCCGTATTTCGGAATTTGGATATCAGGAGCATAGAATTTTTTCAGGAAAGCCGAGATTAGAAGGACTTCCGGCAACTTATACAGAAGATGATTCGGAAGCAGAAACATTGATTATTACGTTAAAGGATGAGTTGACAGGAATAAAGGTGGAGTTATCTTATACAATTTTCGTCAAAGGCGGGATTGTAGCAAAAAATATGTGTTTCTTCAATGAGGGAAACGGAAGTGTACACCTGACACAAGCAATGAGCTTGTGTCTGGACCTTCCGGACTATGAGTATGAATGGATTCAGTTATCTGGAAGCTGGGCAAGGGAACGACATGTGAAGAATCGTATTTTGACACATGGAATTACAGCGATTGGCAGTATGCGTGGTAATTCTTCTCATGAGCAGAATCCGTTTATTGCATTGAAACGCCCTTCTGCGGATGAGCAGCAAGGTGAGGTATTTGGCGTTTCTCTTATATACAGTGGAAACTTTTTGATGCAGGCAGAGGTAGATGCGCATGACACATTGCGAGTGCTGGCAGGAATCAATCCATCCGGCTTTGATTGGAAACTGGATCCGGGAGAACATTTTCAGACACCGGAGGCAGTGCTTGTGTATTCGGATAAGGGTCTGAATGGAATGAGTCAGACATTTCACGGGCTTTATCAGAAACGGCTTGCAAGGGGATATTGGAGAGATAGAGAACGTCCGATTTTGAATAATAACTGGGAAGCAACGTATTTTGATTTTACGGAAGAAAAACTAGTTGAGATTGCAGAAAAAGCAAAGGAATGTGGTGTAGAATTGTTCGTTCTGGATGACGGATGGTTTGGAAAACGCTGCAGCGATCATGCCGGATTGGGAGATTGGATTGCGAATACAGAAAGGCTTCCAAATGGAATCACAGGTTTGGCAGACAGAATCGAAGATCTGGGAATGAAGTTTGGTCTTTGGGTAGAGCTGGAAATGGTCAATAAGGATTCTGATTTGTATCGTGCACATCCAGATTGGATTCTGGCAACCCCAGGGAGAAATCAATCGCATGGAAGATTTCAGCATGTACTTGATTTTTCCAGAAAAGAAGTAGTGGATCATATTTATGAGATGATCGCAAAGATTTTAAGTGAAGCGAAAGTTTCTTATATCAAGTGGGATATGAACCGCAGTATTACAGAATGTTATTCTGCTGTGCTGCCATCCGATCGTCAGGGTGAGATTTTCCACAGATATATTCTTGGTGTGTATGATTTATATGAGCGGCTGACAAGTCGTTTTCCTCACATTCTTTTTGAGTCCTGTGCCAGCGGCGGCGGCCGGTTTGATGCGGGGATGTTATATTACGCACCGCAAGGATGGGCAAGTGATAATTCAGATGCGGCAGAGAGGATAAAAATCCAATACGGAACGTCTATGTGTTATCCGATTAGCAGTATCGGGGCGCATGTTTCGGTAATTCCGAATCACCAGGTTTTCCGTACGACGCCATTACATACACGTGCAAATGTGGCATATTTCGGAGCTTTTGGATATGAGCTGGATCTGAATAAATTATCAGAAGAAGAAATAAAAGAAGTCAAAGAACAGGTTTGTTTTATGAAGAAGTATCGTAAGATATTGCAATTTGGCACATTTTATCGATTGAAGAGTCCGTTTGAGGGCAATGAAATGGTGTGGATGGCAGTTAGTGAGGATCAAAAGACTGCGATTGTTGGCTGGTACAGAATCTTAAATTGTGTCAATGCTACATTTACGAGAGTGGAACTGCAAGGACTGAACCCGAATTATCAGTATAGCAATTCACAGACTGGAAGAGTCCATTATGGGGATGAATTAATGAATCTGGGATTGATTACTTCGGATTCTACAGCCGGACAGGCAGAGGGAGATGCGGTGCCATGCACTGATTTTGAGTCACGTATTTATGTACTTGAGGCTGTGGAGTAATATGAACTAAGTTCGAGATATAAGAGAGGATACGATTAGATGATGAAAGAAAAAATTGCAAAGAAAAACAGTCCTGAGCGAATTGGGAAGATGATTTTTGGAATTTTATTAATCGGAATGTGTGTGGCATTCTATCGAATCAGCTTGTTTGGAGTAGATGCATTCAGCTGTATGAATCTTGGTATCAGCGGATTTTTGGGACTTAGTTTCGGAACATGGCAATTGATTATGAATACGGTAATCTTGGTTGTTGTGTTTTTTACAGTCAGGGAGAATATTGGTTTAGGAACCGTTGTGAATATGGTTTGTGTGGGATATATTGCGGATTTTTTATGTTGGCTGATTCTTGATGTGATTGGACTGCAGGCAGGATTTGCTTTGAAAATTGTGTTTTTGTGTATGGGAACGTTATTAGCATCTCTGGGGTGTGCGCTGTATATGGTAGCAGGACTCGGGGTTGCACCATATGACAGTGTGGCGTTTATCATCACAAAAATGACAAAAGATAAAGTCTCATTCCGTTTCGCAAGAGTACTTTCTGATGTGACGGCAGTGGTTGTTGGTGTTGGTTTCTGTCTGGCGGCACATAATCCTGTCTGGGAAATTGTTGGAGTAGGAACGATCGTGAATGCGTTTTTCAATGGTCCGTTGATTCAGTTTTTCCGAACAAAGCTGGAGAAGTGAAGATAAGTGTGCAGCGGATTAGATGCTTTGTATTTTGATCAGACATAAAATCGGGTTATCTGGCTTATAATGAAGTAACAATAGAAGCGGTTTTGGCCGCTTTGCAATAAAGAAGGAATGCGGATTGAATAGCCAGAAAGCAGAGAATCTTTTGAATCTTGCCTTAGATGCAACGGAAAGAGAAAGGGAGAAAGCACCGGAATTAGAAATTGGATTTGAACAGGAAGGGCAAATCTGGGAATTGATCGTAAAATATACGGGAACGCTTGAAACGATACGAGAACTGACTGAGTCGATTGTGGAATTACAAAGCGGCTACGCTATTATCACGATTCGGGAGGAGAATCTGGAAAGATTTGAGAGACTGGATGCGGTAGAATATATAGAAAAGCCAAAGCTGCTATATTTTGAGATTACAAATGGAAAGAGGGAGTCGTGTATCAATTCGGTACAAGCGTCTCCCTTTTTTTTATCGGGAAAAGGAGTGTTAGTTGCAATTTTGGATTCGGGAATCGATTATGCCAGTCCGGTTTTCAAAAATGCAGATGGAACAACGAGAATACGTGCCATCTGGGATCAGACAATACCAGGCAATCCGCCGCAGGGATATGCAATTGGAACAGAATATACGAAAGAACAGATAGATGAGGCATTACAAAAAGATATTCCGGCAGAACAGCGGGCGATTGTCCCAAGTGTGGATGTGTCGGGACATGGAACTTCGGTAGCGGCAATTGCGGCTGGAAATGGTCGAGGAGTAGAGGGGAATCTGCGAGGTGTGGCGTATGAAAGTGAAATTATCGTGGTAAAGCTTGGTAATCCGAGGCAGGGAAATTTTCCTAAGACGACTGAGCTTATGCAGGCAGCAGATTATGTAGTGCGAAAGGCGATAGAATGGCAGATTCCGGTAGCGATTAATATTAGTTTCGGGAATTCTTATGGCTCTCATGACGGAACGTCACTGATGGAACGCTTCCTGGATGAGGTGGCAGGAAGATGGAAGAATGTTATCTGTGTGGGAACAGGTAACGAGGCAACGACATCCGGACATACTTCAGGGACAGTGACAGAGTATACGGAGACGGTGGTACCGTTTACGATACAAAAAAATCAAGCAGCGACAAATATACAGATATGGAAAGAATATGTGGATGAGATATCGATTTCACTTGTATCGCCGGCGGGAGTTCGTGTCGGTCCGATACAGGAAGTGCTTGGTTCGCAGCGCTTTCGGCTCGAAGGAACAGAGATTCTTTTGTATTATGGGAAACCAAGTCCGTATAGTGTGGCACAGGAAATTTATCTGTCATTTATTCCGACAGAAACGTATCTGACAGAAGGGGTGTGGAAGATAGAACTCGTGGCAGGGAAAATTGTCAGTGGGAGTTATGAGATGTGGTTTCCGGGAAGTAGTACGGTAAATGTGGGAACCGGATTTTTGTATCCGAGTGAACGTACAACGCTGACGATTCCCTCGACAGCGAGTCAGGTGATTTCCGTGGGCGCATATGATGCGACAACGCTTGCATATGCAGAATTTTCCGGCAGAGGATATACACGATATGTGGAAATGACGAAACCGGATCTTGTGGCACCGGGAGTCGATGTGATGACAGTTGCGCCCGGAGGAAAAACAGCAGTCCTTAGCGGAACATCATTTGCGACGCCTTTTGTAACAGGGGCAGCGGCGCTTTTGATGGAGTGGGGCATCGTAGAAGGTAATGACAGATTTTTATATGGGGAGAAGATGAAAGCCTATCTAAGACGTGGGGCGAGACCATTGCCGGGATTTACGGAGTATCCGAATCCGCAGGTAGGGTATGGGGAGGACGTTATAATAAGGTTACATTGAAGAAAGTCAGTAAAATCAAGTGTTTCCGTTCATTTTCCCAACACAGAAACGAAGCACTTCCGCCATGATTTTGAAGAAAATCTGCCCGGGTTGGATTCAAAATAATATGGAAAGAAAGATTTGTAGCAATGACGTAACATGAACATCTGGTTCTGTTACAGATAAAAGTTTAAACGAAAGAGAGGTCTTATGAATATGAAACTGACTTATACAAATGTAAATGGATACCTGATTCCGAACCTCACCTATATATCTGGTGAGCAGATGGTGCAGCTTGGCAAATATGGATTCTTACGCAGAGATTATCTGAAGAACCATCGAAATTCAACGTATCAGGTGATGCTTTTACAGGATACCATTGGAGAGCATCTTCTGGAAGTGGACAAGGCAGCCAGGGAACGGGAAGAAGTGATTCTGAAACAGTTGGAAGAAAAAGAACCACTGCCGGATAAGGAGAAAGATCAGATGGCATGGGTAAGAGCTGCCAATCAGCACAGAGCGATTGCAGAAGAGATTATCCTGAAAGAATTGATTTATGTATAAGGATAGCCAGTAATCAATCTGGCAGGTAACTGATAAAAATAGAATATTGTGAGTGAAGTAAGGCGTGAGTCATAAAATATGGCTTGCGTCTTTTTCTTTGCCTGAAAGGAAGTGATAAGTTTGAACAAGAAGTTTTTGAAGCATTATATGGACACCAATCCAGAAGGGACAGCACAGACCTATATCTTTTTGGTGGACAATCAGGATATAACGTTAAATATTGTAATGTCAGGTTATCAGGCACTTTGTCTGGTGCAGGAAGATGACGGGTATTATTTCAGTGCAGATTCTTTTATAGAGGAAATGAGAGCTATTCAGTTTACTGGCAGCTGTCAGTGTGCCTATCATTATGTGGCTTCCTGTACGGTGAAGTGGGTAAATGATAAGTTACTGACATTTTTCAAAAACGCTGGTCTTGATGGAAAAGCGGGCTGGCAGTTGTTCAAAGAGAAAGAGTATCTTGGCAAACTGGATAATCAGAAAGAAGTTGAGAAATTACTGGAACAGTATATTCTTCGGTTTGAGCGAAATCCGAAAGAAGAACCGGAACTGAGCCGTTTTCACTTATTTGATGCAAAAGGAAATGTGAAAGGTGTTCGGGATATGGAGATTGTAGATTATCTGGTGGAGAATGTTCAGTTTTTTGTGGTAGGAATCACACTGTATTATTATGAGCATGGTGTTTTCCTGGAAGACCATGATGGGGTAAGAATGAAATACCGTATCCAGAAGCTGATCTATCGAGACCAGGTACAGAGTGGCGTGATCAAAAGAATCTATAATCTGCTGATCACACAGCCGAAAGTCCACAGAGAAGCCTATGAATTAAATAAACAGCCGGTAAGGTGGATCAATTTCAAAAATGGATATTATGATCCGGTTACGGGTGAAATGCTAGAACACAATCCGGATTATCTGACAATCAATCAGATTCCATTTCCCTATTATCCAGAGGATTGTGGGCAAGTGTTACAAGGTGGAGAAAATATCAAAAAGTATCTGGCATCGTCTCTTCCTAACAAAGAAGAACAGCAGACATTCTGGGAGTATTTTGGATACTGCATGACACAGGATACGCAGTTTCAGAAATTTCTTACACTGAAAGGAAATGGTGGAACCGGAAAGTCTGTGGCAGTATCGCTGATCCAGCATGTAGTTGGAATCACTAATATGTCCAGTATTTCTTTACAGGATTTAAATAAACGATTCTATGCGACTGGAATGTACGGAAAGCTGTTAGATGCCTGTGCAGATATTCCCTGCAAAGCAATGGAGAACACAGATGTATTAAAGAAAGCAGTCGGTGAAGATACACTGATCTATGAGAAAAAGGGACAGGATGCAATCCATTTTCACTCTTATGCGAAGCTGCTTTTTTCTACCAATGAAATGCCGCAGAATCTTGAGGATAAATCAGATGCTTTTTATCGTAGACTACTGATTCTTGATATGAACCGGGTAGTAAAAAGTGCTGAAAAAGATCTGCACTTAAAGGAAAAGGTACAGGCAGAATCCGATTATGCAATTCATATGGCGATGATTGCATTGAAAAATCTGTACGAACAGGGAAAGTTCACGGAGAGCGAACACAGCAAAGAATGTGTAAGAGAAGTGCAACGGACGTCAGATAGTATCTGCGCTTTTATTGATGAGTCATTGGTGCGTGCCAAAGGAAAACGTCTGAAACGAAGTGAAGTGTTCCATATGTATGAGGAATACTGCAAAGAGAATGGCAGACAGGGGCATGGTAAGTCCAACTTTTTCAGGAATATGACGGATAAAGGTTTCCTTCTGAAGCAGTACAATGGTGAGTTTTATTATCAGGATATTGCAGTTAAGGAAGAAGATTTTTGTCCTGTAGATCCAGAAGAAAGAATACCTTTTGAAATAAGGCTACCGCAATCCCACTGGCTTTAGACGATGGGTTAAGGTAGCCAAAAGTGGCGGTATCTGTTATACTTGCGTTATGGGAACATGGAAATCTAAAAACAGACATAAGTATTTATTACAGTACCATATGATTTTTGTATGCAAATATAGAAAGAAACTGCTAGTATCAAAACAGATAGCGGATGATATAAAACAGTTTTCGTATGAGATATGTCAGAAACATCATGTAATTATCAGATATATGGAAACGGACAAAGACCCTATCCATTACATGATAGAAACAGAACCAACAGTGTCTGTGAGTAAAATTGTAAACCTGATGAAAAGTTACACTACATATCATATTTGGAAAAGGCATCAAAATTATCTGCAAAAACATTTCTGGAAAGAGCATACATTTTGGACAGATGGATATTTTGCTTGCAGTGTAGGGAGTGTTTCCGAAGAAATGTTACGTAGATATATAGAAAATCAAGGATAGTAAGGAGGTGACAGCGGATGTTAAAAGCGTACAAATATAGAATATATCCAAATAATGAGCAGAAAATACAGATTGCAAAAACATTTGGCTGTTGCCGTTTTGTTTATAACCAGACACTTGCCTATCGAAAAGAAACATATGAGAAGGAAAAGAAGTCTGTTAGCAAAACAGACTGCAATAATTTCTGCAACAGGGAGTTAAAGAAAGAGTATGGATGGCTGAAAGAAGTGGATAAATTTGCCCTTACGAATGCTATTTATAACATGGATTCTGCATATCGGAAATTTTTTAAGGAACATGCAGGATATCCGAAATTCAAGAGCAAACATGAGAGCCATAAATCCTATACAACGAACTTCACAAATGGAAATATTGCGATGGATTTTGAGAAAGGAAAGGTAAAATTACCAAAGCTAAAAACAGTAAAAGCAAAACTGCACAGAGGATTTATGGGAGAAATAAAATCAGCCACAATCTCACAAGTGCCGAGTGGGAAATATTTTGTGTCAGTACTGGTAGAAACAGAATATGCGGAAATGCCGCACAAGAACAAAAGCATTGGTTTGGATTTGGGAATTAAAGATTTGTGCATCACATCAGATGGAAAAAAGTATGAAAATCCAAAGACAACAAGAAAATATGAGAGAAAGCTGGTAAAATTACAAAGACAGTTAGCCCATAAAGAAAAGGGAAGCGGTAATTATTACAAGAAGAAAAGACAGATAGCATTATGCCATGAGAAAATAACAAATACCAGAAAAGATTATCTGCATAAAGTTTCCCAAGAGATTATCAGCGAAAACCAAGTGATAGTTTCAGAAAACTTACAGATAAAAAATATGGTAAAAAATCATCATCTGGCAAAATCAATATCAGATGTATCGTGGTACGAATTAACAAGAC
>OFGN01000117.1_pt1 | contig 86681 bp, 82 predicted proteins | sample 1521821 | NCBI WGS metagenome assembly OFGN01 (sample SAMEA3504094, study PRJEB24116) | mouse gut metagenome | biome: mouse gut; feature: mouse-associated habitat; material: faeces | place: Denmark | collected 2011
ATCGTGCTTATCCTGCTGGAAATATTCCTTTTGCCGGGAATAACAATTGCCGGTGTCGGAGGATTTCTTTTCGCGGCATCAGGCGTTATTTATGCCTATACGGTAGGTGAAACGGTCGGACATATCACATTGTTCCTGTCGTTAACAGCCTTTGCCGCCTCATTTGTATGGTTATACGTGCCCGGTCATTCAACAAGGTCGCCCTGAAAACGGATGTCGACTCCAAACTGACTTCAAGCCGTGACCTGGGCATCGAACCGGGTGACGAAGGTATCACGCCTTGCCCCCATCGGCAAAGCACGCATCAAGGGCATCACTGTCGAGGCGAAGTCGATGGATGAATTAATAGACGAAAACACGCCGGTCGAAGTACTGCGTGTCGACGGTTATAACGTATTGGTTAAGAGAAAAGAACAAACAGATATTCACGCTTAATTAAATTTATATGGAAGAATTGAACTATTTGCCTTTTATCCTACTGGGTGCAGCGGTATTGCTGCTGGCAATTTTCTTTTACTATGTGCCGTTCCTGCTATGGATCTCGGCCAAAGTATCGGGTGTAAACATCTCGCTGATACAGCTGTTTTTGATGCGTATCCGTAATGTACCTCCTTATGTTATCGCCCGTGCCATGATCGAAGCACACAAAGCCGGTCTGAAGTCGCTGACCCGTGATGAACTGGAAGCACACTATCTGGCAGGCGGACATGTTGAGAAAGTGGTTCATGCACTGGTATCTGCCTCCAAGGCAAATATAGACCTGCCTTTCCAGATGGCAACAGCTATCGACCTGGCAGGCCGTGACGTATTCGAAGCCGTTCAGATGTCGGTTAACCCGAAAGTGATCGATACTCCTCCTGTAACTGCCGTTGCAAAAGATGGTATCCAGCTGATTGCCAAAGCCCGTGTAACCGTTCGTGCCAACATCAAACAGTTGGTCGGTGGTGCCGGTGAAGAGACTATCCTTGCCCGTGTCGGTGAAGGTATCGTATCGTCCATCGGTTCGTCCGAAAGCCATAAAACGGTATTGGAAAACCCGGACTCAATCTCTAAGCTGGTACTCCGTAAGGGGCTTGATGCCGGTACGGCATTTGAAATCCTGTCCATCGATATCGCGGATATCGATATAGGTAAGAACATCGGTGCTGCTCTGCAAATTGACCAGGCTAACGCAGATAAGAACATCGCACAGGCAAAAGCCGAAGAGCGCCGTGCCATGGCTATCGCCCGCGAGCAGGAAATGAAAGCTCTCGCGCAGGAAGCCCGCGCCAAGGTTATCGAAGCCGAATGTGAGCTTCCCAAGGCAATGGCACAGGCATTCCTCAGTGGCAATCTCGGTATTATGGATTACTATCGGATGAAGAATATGGAGGCCGACACCACCATGCGTCAGACGATAGGCCATAGCCCGACATCTACGCCTGAGATACGTCAATGACGACTCTTCTTGTATCACTTGCCATACTCGTAGGGGGCTATGCCCTCTACGGTTGGCTTATAGAGAAAGTGTTTGGGGTTGACCCCAAGCGCCTTATGCCTGCACAGACACGTGCCGACGGAGTCGATTTTGTGGAAATGCCTACTTGGCGGGTGTTTCTCATACAGTTTCTCAATATCGCGGGTCTCGGCCCGATTTTCGGTGCCATAATGGGCGTGATGTTCGGCCCGGCGGCGTTTATATGGATTGTCGCAGGTACAATCTTGGGCGGTGCCGTGCATGATTTCATCTCGGCGATGATGTCGGTCCGTTCGGGAGGCGAATCCTTGCCTGAGCTTGTAGGACGCGAACTCGGCCCGGTTGTGAAGCAGATCATGCGTGTGGTATCGGTAGTGCTGCTCGTGCTTGTAGGTGCTGTGTTTGTGCTTACGCCGGCCGGACTCCTTGCCAACATGACACCCTCTTGGGCAGGACTCGGATTCTGGATAAGTGTGATATTCGTATATTATATCGCCGCCACTCTTTTGCCTATCGACAAACTGATAGGACGCTTTTATCCGATTTTCGGTTTCGCGCTGCTCTTTATGGCCGCCGGGCTCCTGACGGCACTTATCTTTGGCGGCCATGCGATCCCCGATGGTTTTGCTGAAGGACTTCAGTCGCGACATCCGGCAGCCGACTCACATCCTCTTTTCCCGATGATGTTTGTGAGTATAGCTTGCGGAGCGATTTCGGGTTTCCATGCCACGCAGTCGCCGATGATGGCGCGATGTCTTAAGAACGAACGCCTTGCTCGGCCGGTATTCTACGGAGCCATGGTTGCCGAGGGTATGGTTGCCCTTATATGGGCGGCTGCCGCAATTTCCTTTACCGGGGGCTATGAAGGCCTGCAGGAATATATGGGCTCGCATACAGCCGGCGACCTTGTTCATGACATCTCGGTGTCGTGGCTTGGAGTCGTGGGCGGCGTAGTGGCGATATTGGGTGTTGTGGCCGCCCCTATCACCACCGGAGATACGGCCCTGCGGTCGGCACGCCTGATTGTCGCCGACATGCTGAAGATAGACCAGAGCAAGCTTTTGCGTCGTCTGTTGGTGTCGGTTCCGGTGTTTGTCTGCACATTTGCGTTGATGATGCTTGATTTTGATGTGCTGTGGCGCTATTTTGCATGGACCAACCAGATGTTGGCTGCTTTCACGCTATGGGCAGCCACGGTTTATCTTGCCCGCCATGGCAGAGCATTTGTCGTGACGATGGTGCCGGCGCTCTTCATGACAACAGTGGTTACAACTTATCTTTTTACCGCCCCGAGCCCTGAAGGTTTCGGTCTCGGCTTTGACAAGGCGATTATGGTGGCTTTTGTCGCCGATGTGGCTTGCATGGCGATGTTTGTAAGATATCGTATGATAGGGGTAAAGAGTGTAGGATGTGAGTGACGGGGTTTTCGGGAATTTTTTTGAGGTAAGAAGAAATTTATGGATTTTAAAGAAATAATATCACGGACACGGGATTATAATTTTCACAGTCATACGCAGTTTTGCGACGGCAGGGCTCCGATGGAAACCATGGCACGGGCAGCAGTGGCCGCGGGCATGAAGCACTATGGATTCTCGCCCCACAGCCCCATACCGATTCCATCGCCATGCAATATGCTTACCTTGGATGTAGATGGATATCTTAGCGAGGTAAACCGCCTTAAGAGCTTGCCTGAGCTTCAGTCATGTAAATTCTATGCCGCCATGGAAATCGACTATCTTGGGTCGGAATGGGGGCCGGCGAATGAATATTTCAAGACCTTACCGCTCGATTACACTATAGGCTCGGTACATTTCATTCCTTCGCAAGAGGGTGTATATGTAGACATCGACGGTCATTTCGACAACTTCTCACGAAGGATGAAAGAATATTTCAGGGGTGACATAGAATATGTAGTGGACACATATTACCGCCAGTCACTCGCGATGATTGAGGCCGGCGGTTTTGATATCCTCGGACATTTTGACAAGGTGGGGCAGAATGCCAATTACTATGCGGAGGGAATTGAAGAAAGCAGTTTCTACCGCAGCAGAGTAGAGGAGATGATTGAGTCTATCGTGGCGCACGGTTGCACTGTGGAAATCAATACAAAAGCCCGGGAGCCGCACGGGCGCTTCTTTCCCGGCGAGCGCTATCTGCCTTCGCTTGTCGACGCCGGCATAACCCTTATAGTCAACAGCGACGCCCACCAGCCTGAGCGCATAACAGCGTCAAGAGACGAGGCATTTGAAATCCTTAACCGACTTGGATATGCGCACTCTTGAGCTTCTGTCGCCGGCACGCAATGCCGAAGTCGGGCGCATAGCCGTGCTTGCCGGAGCCGACGCGGTATATATCGGAGCTCCTGCTTTCGGTGCCAGAGCCGCCGCCGGCAACAGCGTAGATGATATCGCCGGACTATGCTCTTTCGCCCATCGCTTCAGGGCAAGAGTGTATGTCACGATGAACACGATACTCTACGACAAAGAACTTGATGAAGCGCGCAGACTTGTATGGCAGCTATATTCAGCGGGTGTAGACGCACTCATCGTGCAGGATATGGCATATCTTGAGATGGATTTACCACCCATCGCACTTCATGCCAGCACGCAATGTGATATCCGCACACCTGAGAAGGCGCGGCTGCTCGCGCAGGCCGGGTTCTCGCAACTTGTGCTGCCTCGCGAATTTACCTGCGATGAAATACGCTCGTGTGCCGAGGCTGCCGGGGTGCCGGTGGAAGTCTTTGTGCACGGTGCATTATGTGTGAGCTACAGTGGTGATTGTCAGGCCGGATTTGTGGCGACGGGGCGCAGTGCCAACCGCGGAACATGCCCGCAGATGTGCCGACTGCCTTACGAACTTGTCGACCGTGCCGGCAGGCAGGTAGCACCGCGCAAGCATTATCTGTCGTTGCGCGACCTTAACCGGAGTCTGTCGCTCAACGAGCTTGTGGAAGCCGGAGCGTCGTCATTTAAAATAGAGGGACGTCTGAAAGACGCCCGCTACGTGGCCAATGTGACGCGCCGCTACAGTGAATTGCTCGACAAGATTTGCCAAGAGTCGGACAGGGCATATATCCGTGCTTCAAAAGGAACTTCCACGTCTGCTTTCGAGGCTGACCTCCTGAGGACATTCAACCGCGGATATACCTCGTATTTCCTTACCAAGCCAGGGCGTATGGCGTCGATTGACACCCCTAAGTGGGCAGGTTGTGAGATTGGCGTCGTGACGGGAGCTTACGACCGTCGCCGACGCAGTTTCGCGGCGCGCTTGAATACCGAATTGGCCAATGGCGACGGTCTCGGATATTTTGACAAGGACGGAGAATATCACGGTTTCCGGCTCAATAAATCGGAAGGAAACATACTTTATCCTGCGAGTGAGCCTGAAAAACTAACGCCGGGAATGAAACTCTACCGCAATACCGACAAGGCGTTCTTCGATGTTCTCGACAGCAAGGATTCGTCGTGCCGCCGGACTATTGATGTGGAGGTCGCGATCACAGCGGTTGACGGTAAGCGTATATGCTTGGAGCTGAAAGACGAGCGCGGATGTGGTGCTACATTGGTAGCCGACAGCGAATACCAGCAGGCGCGCAGCGACCAATCGGAGCCTCGCCGCCGTGTGATTGAAAAGACCGGAGATACAATATATAAGATAGCGAGTACCGACGACCGCCTCGGCGACCGCTTTGTAGCCGCGTCGACACTGACGCAGGCTCGTCGCGACGCATTGGAATTGCTCGACAGCGTAGCGGCCGCAAGGTATGTCTACGACCGCCGCAAGCCATCGGTTCTTGCCGAGGATTCTTTTGCCGGCATGAAGCTTGATTATCACGACAATGTATCAAACCGTCTCTCGCGCCGATTTTATGAATCTCATGGCGCTAAGATAGAGCAAGAGGCGTTGGAGACAAATTTGCCAAAGGGGGAGATACGGGTAATGCAGACCCGCTACTGCATACGCCGCGAACTCGGAGCCTGCCTGCGCGAAAAAGGTGCAGACAAGCTGCCGCAGCCGCTGTATCTGCGCAATGAGTCGGGGCAGTATAGGCTCGACTTCGATTGCCGCCGGTGCGGCATGAATGTGATAAAAGTGGAGTGATTATCCGCGTCCGTTCTGCGGCTTTGTGGCCGGAGTGATTGAAGCGCGAAGAATGTGGTTGACGCGGCGGCGCTCGCTATCGAAGAGCCAACCCCATTTGTTGAAATAACGTATCATATTGGTGATATGAATCCACAGCATGCGGCGGCTTTTTCGCGAAGCTGCCGCATGTTCGTGTATTATGCTGACTCCGGGCCAATACATAGTTTTCCATTTGCGGTGGATACGTCGGGTGATGTCGATGTCTTCGGGATACATGAAGAAACGCTCGTCGAATAGCCCGGCGTCGCGCAAAGCTGCAGTCCGGAAGAAGAGGAAGCTCCCCAACAGATATGGGCAATTCAGCGGGAAATCATGGTCGTGGTCTGCAAGGAGGTAGCGCTCCATCCGGCGGCGGGTCAAAGACGGTGGCAGGAAGCGCTTTGCAAACAAATCGTATGGCGTGGGCAACATACGGCAGGCGTATTGAAGAGCACCGTCGGGGTAGTAAACCTTGGGCATTACCATGCCGACATCCGCATTGTCTTTCATGTAAGCGACAAGGGAAGTTATTATGTCGCCCTCCCAGCAGACATCGGCGTTCATTACCAGATGGAATTGAGAGCCAATGGCGAGCGCCTCGGCAATGGCGATGTTGTGGCCTGCCCCGAAGCCTCTATTCTCTACATGGTGGTATATCACAGCCGGCGGGCATGAATGTTTCAGGGAGTCGGAAGGGCTGTTGTCGATCACATACACCGCATGAAACCGGTATCGCAGCAGACATTCGAGAGCCTTCTGCAACTGAGCCGGAGGTGTATTATGCACGACAATAGAAGCTGTGACCATGATATAGAATAAAAAAGCGGACTGAAAGAATCAATCCGCTTAGGGTGCCCAGTGGGATTCGAACCCACGACCTTCGGAACCACAATCCGACGTTCTAACCAACTGAACTATGGGCACCATCTGTTTTGCGGTGCAAAGTTACGCCTAAAATTTGAACTGTGCAAATTTTTCGGCAACTTTTTTAAACTTTTTTTATTTTGGAGAAAAATTTGTAATTTTGTAAACATTAATAAATCATCATAGAGATACCATGAAAAAGACCTTGCTGAGCATACTTATGCTCGTCATTGTAATGCCTCTAATAGCTTCTACCAAAGAATCCAAGGCTGTCCGCGATATGATAAGCAAAGTGAACAATCACTGGCAGTCGGAGCATAAACCCGAGACACGTGCATTCTGGGACAACGCCGCTTACCATACCGGAAATATGGAAGCGTATTTTCTGACCGGCAACGACGCTTGGCGGGATTACTCTCAGGCATGGGCAGAGCATAATCAATGGAAAGGTGCAAAGAGCAACGACCGCAGCAAATGGAAATATAACTACGGCGAGACAGATGAGCATGTGCTCTTCGGCGACTGGCAGATATGCTTTCAGGTATATGCCGACCTATATAACATATTGCCTGACGACAGACGTATCCGCCGTGCGCGCGAGGTGATGGAATATGAGATGTCGACTCCGGCCAACGATTATTGGTGGTGGAGCGACGGCCTCTATATGGTAATGCCTGTGATGACAAAGCTCTACAATATCACCGGTAACGGAAAGTATCTTGATAAGCTCTATGAGTATCTGTGCGTGAGCGACAGCATAATGTATGACGCCGAAGAAGGACTCTATTACCGCGACGCAAAATATGTGTATCCCAAGCATAAGAGCGTAAACGGCAAGAAAGATTTTTGGGCCCGCGGCGACGGTTGGGTGCTTGCCGGCCTTGCCAAAGTGCTCAAAGATCTTCCTGCCGACTATAAACACCGTAAATTCTTTGAAGACAAATATGTGAAGATGGCCGACGCTGTAGTAGCCCTTCAACAGCCCGAAGGCCACTGGACACGCTCAATGGCCGACCCCGACCATGCTCCCGGCTATGAGACGAGCGGTACGGCATTCTTTACCTACGGCTTGCTCTGGGGCATAAACAACGGCTATCTTAAAGATGAAAAATATCTCGACGCAGCCAAGAAAGGCTGGAAATATCTGTCGACTATAGCACTGCAGAAAGACGGCTCGATTGGTTATGTGCAGCCAATCGGCGAGAAAGCTATTCCCGGGCAGGTGGTGGATGTGAAGTCGACATCAAACTTCGGCGTGGGCGCTTTCCTCCTTGCCGCATGCGAATATGTGCGCTATCTTGAAAAAGACAGCAATGCCGACCGCAAATATTGGGTTGACCTTGCATATAAGATGGCAGCCCCCGTGCTTAAGAATATGGCAGAGGGCAAACTGCAGGCCAACATGGAAGTGGAGGTAAGCCCTACATGGGACGGCCGTGACAAGCGCGTGACATACATGGAGGCTTTCGGCCGACTTATGGCCGGAATCGCGCCGTGGCTCGCTTTGCCTGATGATGATACCGAAGAAGGCGCCCTGCGCCGACAGCTCCGCGAGTGGGCTCTGGCAAGCTACCGCAATGCCGTTGACCCCGAAAGCCCCGATTACCTGCTGTGGCGTGGCGAGGGGCAGGCGCTTGTCGACGCCGCTTATATCGCAGAATCATTCCTCCGCGCCTACGACACTCTCTGGGTGCCTCTTGACGAAACAACAAAGCAACGCTATATAGAATCATTCAAGGGGCTCCGCGTGGTTGACCCGCCTTATACCAATTGGCTTCTGTTCTCATCTACAATAGAGAGTCTTCTTGCCAAGGCCGGGGCCGACGCTGATATCTATCGTGTCAACTCAGCCATCCGCAAGACCGAGGAATGGTATACCGGCGACGGCTGGTATGCCGACGGCCCTGATTTTGCCTTTGACTACTACAGCAGCTACGTGTTCCACCCGATGTATCTCGAGACTCTTGCCGCCATGCGCGACAGCGGTAAACGTACACGCATAAACTATGGCAAATATCACAGTCAGGCCCTTAAGCGTGCGCAGAAATACAGCATAGTCCTAGAACGCTTCATTTCTCCCGAAGGCACATTCCCCGTATTCGGGCGGTCGATACCTTACCGCATGGCCACCATGCAGCCGCTTGCTTTGATGGCGTGGTACGACAAACTGCCTGCCGGCCTCACTCCGGGGCAAGTGCGCGCAGCCCTGACAGCTGTAATGCACAATATGTATGACGGCAAAGAGAATTTCAACGACGGCGGCTATCTGACTATCGGCTTTACCGGACGCCAGCCGGGAGTGGCCGACTGGTATACCAACAATGGTTCGCTCTATATGACCTCTCTTGCTTTTCTGCCTCTCGGACTGCCGAGTACACATCCGTTCTGGAGCGATTCGGCACAGGATTGGACCTCGCGCAAGGCTTGGAGCGGTAAAGATTTCCCGAAAGACCACAAGTGGTGAACTGACACTATATTTGGGGCTGTAAGTTTTCAAGACTTTGCGGTTTGCGAATTTTTGAGTAACTTTGGGGTCTTAAAAACTACAGAAATATATGCTCACATATAACAACCGACTGAAGAAACTCGTTTTGCCCGAATACGGGCGCAACATACAGAATATGGTGGACTACTGCACCACCATAGAAGACCGCGAGGAGCGAAACATCTGCGCCACCACGATAATCGACGCAATGATGACGCTTTTCCCGGCCAGCGGAGATATCGAAGAATACCGCCGCAAACTGTGGGACCATCTGGCTATAATGAGCGATTTCACGCTTGATGTAGACTATCCCTATGAGATTGTTGACCGTCGGGTGTTCGGCGATATGCCCGAGCCGGTGCCGGCAGAGCGTCCCGGCTCGTTTCCCTATCGTCATTACGGCCGCTTGATACCGCGCCTTATCGAAACAGCAGTATCAATGGAAGACGGCGACGAGCGCAATGCCCTGATTACACTCGTCGCCAACCAGATGAAGAAAACCCTTATGGCCGCCAATCCTGAGGGCGTGGATGACCGCCGTGTGCTCAACGACTTACGTGCTATGAGTCATGGTGCGATTGACGCAGACCCTGAGCGGATATATCTTCACGAATTCAAACAAGCTCCGACTCCCTCGGGCCGTAAGAAGAAAAAGAAATGACCGGACTGCAGTTGCTTGAGGTAGGCGAATTCGGCAAGCCCCACGGCATTAAGGGTGAAATCTCGGCCATGATAGATGTAGACGGCATTGAAATCGAGGCTGATGATTTTGTGTTTGCCGAAATCGATGGTCTTGACGTGCCTTTCAGAGTCGCGGGAGTGCGCTATAAAGGTGCGGGATATCTGCTTACCCTCAAGGGTATAAATAATGAAAATGAAGCGTCGATGCTTGCCAACAAACCGCTGCTGATGGAGTGCGACCCTGCAGATCTTGAAGATGATGACGACAGGATCTATCTTGAAGACCTGAAAGGATTTGAACTCAAAGACTCTGGTGCGCCCATAGGCACTATAAAAGACTATATAGAGCCGACGGAGCACAACCCTCTCTTTGTAGTGCAGACTCCGGCCGGAAACGAAATATATGTGCCGGCGAGCGAAGAGCTGATTGCCGATATCGACGTTGAAAATCAAATAATCGACATGGACCTGCCCGCAGGACTTGTTGACCTAAACTCCTCAAAAACATGAAAGAATACGATGAAAATGAGGCCATAGAGGCCATGATTGCCACCCTCGCGGCCGACAGGCGTAATGAAGAAGCTGTATTTGAGATTCTCGACCTGATATATTCATTCTACGAAGAAAACGGAGACCTCGACATCAATATGGACGATGAGGACGACGATGAGCCAGATATGGCAGAGATAGTGGCTTATATATCGAAACAGCTCCGCCGTCATCGTGCAGCTGTAGACTTCAGTGAAGAAGAAATCGAGGCTATGGTAAAAGCTGAATACGGATACCAAGAATCCCTGCTGTGATGAAAAGAAGTATCATGGCAGTGTCGCGGCCTCTGATTGCCGCGTTGGGTATGATTCTGTCGGTGGCGGTTTTTGCCGCAGAACCGGCTGAAGATCCGTATTCGGTAAATATAGAGCAGAATATAGCAACCCCCGAGGTTAACCCCAAGCATAGTGAAGCTGTCGCCAACGCGATGGGACTGCTTACCCGCACTCTCAAACAAGCCGGATTCGAGGCTCAGGGTGTGCGCAAAGGTGAGGTCACTATGGTGACTATACCGTGCCGCAGTCTTTTTGGGGCCAACTCGACATCTTTAAAGGATGGGGGCAAGCAGATTCTTGCAAAGCTTGTGCCGTATATCAAGCGCGATGACAAATATAAGGTGGTGATGGCAGTCCATTCCGATGATACCGGCGATGAGATATATGCCGAGCGTATAACAGCCGACCGAGTAAATGCCATCGACGAGTATTTCGCTCATGCGCTCGGAGGCGAGAGCCCGGTGATACCCTACGGCCTTGGCTATGACGAGCCGGTGGCGCCCAACACCGGTGTGGCCAACCGTGAAAAAAACCGCCGTGTGGAGATTTATTTCGTACCGACAAAAGATTTCATAGATAAAGCCCGCAAGAAAAAATGACAGAGCTAACAGCAACATTCCGTCAGAACCGTCGTCCCGGCGCTACGGCAGCATTGCCGCCCGAGATTGCCGGGCGCCTTGTGCCGCGTGCAGTTGAGATTGAGGCTGCCGTGCTTGGCGCGCTCATGCTTGAAAAAGACGCTTTCTCGCTTGTGTGCGACATACTTAAGGTAGAAAGTTTCTATGAGCCGCGTCATGCCACGATATATCGGGCCATACAATCGCTCGGTCTTGCCGAAGAGCCTATCGATATGATAACGGTGACAAACCGTCTGCGCAACGACGGCGAGCTTGAGAAAGTGGGTGGTGCCGGTTTTGTGGCGTCGTTGACTGTGAATGTGGCCTCGGCGGCGCATATCGAATATCACGCCCGCATTGTGGCTCAGAAGTATCTTGCCCGCGAGTTGATAGCGTTTGCCTCGAATGTAGAAAACGGTGCGTTCGACGAGAGTAACGATATCGACGATCTTCTGCAGGAAGCTGAAGGCAAGCTTTTCGAGATATCACAGCGCAACCTCAAGCGAGATGTAACGCAGATCGACCCCTTGCTCACCCGCGCCATCGACCTTATGCAGATAGCGGCACAGCGGTCGACAGGTATCAGCGGTCTGAGCACAGGTTTTGTGGGGCTCGACAAACTTACCTCGGGCTGGCAGAACTCCGACCTCATTATCATCGCCGCCCGCCCGGCTATGGGTAAGACTGCCTTCGTGCTGTCGATGGCTCTGAATATCGCCATGCAGAATAATCCGGTGGCTGTATTCTCGCTTGAGATGAGCAACCAGCAGCTTGTGAACCGTCTTATTTCTAACGCCTGCGAGATTCCCGGCGACAAGATCAAGAGCGGACATTTGAGCGACCTTGAATGGAATCAGTTGCTCAACCGCATACAGCGGCTCAACGGCTTGCCCCTTTATGTCGACGATACTTCAGGTCTGTCGATGATGGAGCTCCGCACCAAAGCGCGCCGACTCGTGCGCGAGCATGGCATAAAGCTGATTGTGATTGACTACCTGCAGCTTATGACGGCCGGTATCAAGCTGGGCAGCCGCGAGCAGGAAGTTTCTACTATATCGCGCTCGCTCAAGCAGTTGGCAAAGGAACTCGATATCCCTGTAATAGCGCTGTCGCAGCTTAACCGAAAGCTCGAAGACCGCGGCAATAAAGACAAGCGCCCGCAGCTGTCCGACCTCCGTGAATCGGGAGCGATAGAGCAGGACGCAGATATCGTGTGCTTCATCCACCGCCCCGAATATTATCTCAAGGCGTCGGTCGATGAGGATGGCAACAATATCAAGGGTAAGGCCGAGTTTATCGTGGCTAAGCACCGTAGCGGTAGTACTGATACGGTAGATATGTTCTTCCGCCATGAGTATGTGCGCTTCGAGAACTGGGACAACAGCAGCGAAGCCGCCTTGCAGACCTACGGCTCCATCTCGGCGAGCGACAATGCCGATACAGCCGTCGCGCAGGCCAACCCCGAGCAGGCAGCCGCCGACGCTGCCGCCCTCGGAATCGGAGGCCCGGCAGACAATGCCGCCAACAGAGACGACGGAACACCTTTCTAATCTTGACCTACCATGAAAAACATCACATACATTATTCTCGCATTACTCCTGTTGCTGCCCGTACAAGTCAGGGCAGGGGAGCGCAAAGCGGTATGGATTGGCAGCGAAACTTGCCAGAGTAAGCCTAACAGCTGGCTGATATACCGCACGACAGTAAATGCCGACAATTTGCCGGCAGAACTTATGGCTGATATTGCTGTAGACAGTAAGTATTGGCTGTGGATAAATGGAGAGCCGGTGGTGTTTGAGGGTGGTCTTAAACGTGGGCCGGCTCCCGAGGCAACATATTTCGACCGCGTGGATATCGCTCCTTATCTTAAAAAAGGAGAGAATACGATAGCACTGTTGGTTTGGCATTTCGGCAAGAACGGATTCTCGCATGTGAGCAGCGGCACGGCCGGCTTGTTCTTTGAGGCTTTGTCGCCCGAGCTTGAGATTGTATCTGACACATCATGGAAATGTGTGCCTTACGACGCTTACGGCGACACAGAGGCGCCTCACCCAAATTACCGCCTGCCTGAGAGCAATATACGCTACGACGCACGCCGAGAGCGCAGCGGTTGGTATATGCCTGACTACAAGGGAAAGATGGCTAATGCGGTATATATCGCCGACGCTTCGCGCTCGCCCTTCGGACGGCTTGTAGAGCGCCCTATACCCCAATGGAAAAACAGCGGTCTGCGCGACTATGTGAGCCGCCGGCAGAGTGGCGATACCATTATCTGTAAGTTGCCTTATAACGCTCAGGTGACGCCTTGGCTCAAGGTGAAGTCGCCGGCAGGTGTGAAAATCGACATGCTCACCGATAACTATATGGGTGGCTCTGCTGCGAATATGAGGGCTGAATATATAACCCGCGATGGTGTGCAGGAATATGAGAGTCTCGGCTGGATCAACGGCCATGAGATGTACTATATCGTGCCGGAAGGCGTGGAAGTGATTGACCTCAAATACCGCGAGACGGGCTATGACACTGATTTTACAGGCTCTTTCGAGTGCAACGACGTGTTCTTGAACGAATTGTGGAAGCGCTCGGCCCGTACGCTCTATATCACCATGCGCGACAATTATATGGATTGTCCCGACCGCGAGCGGGCGCAATGGTGGGGCGATGAGGTCAATGAGCTCGGAGAGACATTCTATGCTCTCTCGCCCTCGGCATGGCAGCTTGCACGCAAAGGAATATACGAGCTGATGAACTGGCAGCGCGACAGCGGCGTGATAGCGTCGCCGATACCGTCGGTGAACTGGAACCGTGAATTGCCGCTGCAGATGCTTGCCTCGGTAGGCTGGTATGGTTTCTATACCCAATATTTCTATAGCGCCGACAGCTCGTTTGTGGCGGATATCTATGAGCCGCTGCTCCGGTATCTTCATGATGTCTGGGAGCTCGACGGCGAAGGCCTCGTAGTACACCGCGCCGGCGACTGGGAATGGGGCGACTGGGGCGAGGATATCGACATCGATATCCTTGACAACTGCTGGTATTTCCTTGCCTTGAAAGCCGAGAATGAATTTGCTCAGCTGCTCGGCAAGGAGGCCGACGCCCGGATGATACAGGCAAAAATGGACTCGATAAGCAATGCTTTCGACGGCCGCTTCTGGGATGGGACCGCTTATCGCACCCCGTCGTATAAAGGCGCTACCGACGACCGCGCGCAGGCTATGGCGGTGGTGTCGGGGCTTGCGTCGGAAGATAAATATCCTGCGCTCATTGAAGTGCTTGTGGAGGAGAAACATGCGAGCCCGTATATGGAAAAATATGTGTTAGAGGCTTTGTTCAAGATGGGGCGTTCGGATCTTGCGCTCGCACGTATGCGCGACCGCTATGCCAAAATGCTTGCCTACGAAGATTACACCACACTTTTCGAGGGCTGGGGTATTGGCGAGGAAGGCTTCGGCGGCGGAACTCTCAACCATGCTTGGAGCGGTGGCCCGTTGACACTGCTGAGTCAGAAAGTATGCGGTATAGAGCCTGTGACGCCCGGATTCAAGACATTTGCTGTCAATCCCGATATGGGTGACCTTAAAACTGCCAAAGCTGCGGTAGACACTCAGTTTGGCTTGATTGAGGTGTCGCTGCGTCGGAATAAGAATACTGTCAAGGCGCAGATAACCGTTCCTGAGGGCACATGCGCGTTCGTGCCCGGCAGGAAAGAATGCCTTGGAGCCGGAACTCATACTGTGACAATCAAAAATAAATAATTCAAGTTTAAAGCGTTTTCAACGCTGTTTATGAAGTTTAAAAAGTTTATGTATACAGATTTATCTAAACTTTTTAAATCTATTAAACTCAGAATAAACAAGTTTCGTTTGCAAAACTTAAGTAAATAGTATAAAACCATGAAGAAATTTTTACTACCGGCCATAGGTCTGCTGCTTGCCATGGGAGCCTGTGCCGAGAAGAAAGAAGTGGTGGAAGATGATGTATATCTCTTCTCTTACTTTACAGGGCAAAGCGATGGCCTGCACCTCGCGTATTCTTACGACGGCCTTAAATGGACTGCGATCAACGACAACAAGTCGCTGCTCAAACCGAATGTAGGCAACGACAAACTTATGCGCGACCCGAGTATCTGCCAAGGTCCCGACGGAACTTTCCACATGGTGTGGACTTCGAGCTGGAATGATCAGATAATCGGCTATGCCTCGTCGCCCGACCTGATAAACTGGTCGGAGCAAAAAGCCATACCGGTGATGACTCACGAACCCGAAGCGCTCAATTGCTGGGCTCCGGAGCTCTATTACAACGCACCCGACAGCACATACCATATCTTCTGGGCCACGACAATTCCCGGCCGTCACTCGTATGTGGCTACAAGCGAGCGTGAGAAGCAGTGGAACCACCGTATCTACGAGACTACCACGCGCGACTTCGAGACATTCACTCCGGCTACATTGTGGTTTAATCCCGACTTCAGTGTTATCGACGCCGCGATTGCGAAAGTGCCCGGCGGCAATGACCTGATTATGGTTGTAAAAAACGAGAATTCCAATCCTCCGGAGAAGAACCTGCGCATTACACGCGTAGATGATATCAACAAAGGTTTCCCGACTGAAGTGTCGGCTCCCATCACCGGCGACTATTGGGCAGAAGGTCCGGCTCCGCTCTTTGTAGGCGACACACTCTATGTGTATTTCGACATGTATACCTCGCACCGCTATGGCGCTGTGCGCAGCACCGACGGCGGCCATGAGTTCACTGAAATAAATGATGAGGTGAGCTTCCCCGAAGGCATACGCCACGGCACCGCTTTCCCCGTAAAGAAATCAGTGCTCGACAATCTTCTCAAGCACTATAGCAGCGCAGAATAAGCTCTAAGATATACCAAGCCGCCGATACCCGACAGAGGTATCGGCGGCTTGGCCGTTAGGTGGGGCGTATTATTTAAAGATTATTCTTGATTGCCTTTTATAAGCATTGCCCCCGGCTCTTTGAAAGTTATAGGCAAAGTATACCCTATGCGGTGTTTCTTTGGTGTAAAGAATTTGACGCGGAATTTCGGCAGAGCATTTACAAGCCTGATGGCCTCGGCATTGGCTGCTTCGTTTTTGCTTGGTCTAACAATATTTGGGTAGGTGACAGAGCCGTCGGGCTGAACGTAGAAGCTGACAATGACTCTTTCGTTACCTTTATATCCGTCAGGTATTTGTATATTAGCCTCCAGCCATTCTTTGAACAGTCCATTACCTCCGGGAAATTCACAAATAGGGTCATAGTCTGCCAAAAAATTTTTAGTGGCTTCTTTTACATCGGATTTTAATTTTTCGAGGTTTTCCGACGAGATAGTAATGAAGACCGCGCGGTTTTCATACTCATCGTTTTTGACTTCCATCTTTAAGATTGAGTCGGTTTCGACCATATCCGGGCGGGCTCCCGCAATCCATTCGTTGTTGAAATAATAAAATACTGTTTCAGTGTCCTGCTCGGTCAGCGGGAATTGGATTTCTTTGAAAGTGATGTCATTTTCGCAGCAGTTTTGTGCGAATACAAAACAGGTTTGGATGACAAACAACAAAAGTAAAAGAAGTTTCTTCATACCATTAAGTTTTGTTTCCGGCAGCTCTTCGGAAATGATACAAAAAGAAAACGTGAGCTGACTATGCCACGTCGTAATTGGAGGTCGTAGGAGAACCTTTAGCACAGATGTAACAATAGCTGCCCACGCTATACGCGTGAGAACCACTATGCTATCCTTGTGCTGATGAAAATTTCCTACGTTTCCAATTACAAGATAAGCATAACGCTTCTTAAGAGTCAAAAATGTCGAGACAGAAACTTATCTGTCGGCTGCAAAGTTACAAAAAAGATTTTGAGTTATAGCATATTCCTTAAGAAAAATTGGCAAGATAGGATGTTGATGTCAAAATGAAATACGGTCATGGATTTGTGAGATTCAAGATAAATTAGTAACTTTGCAGTCGCAAAAGCGAAGTACTGAGACCGCTGTGTCGGGCTTGATTAATAGGACTGTCGCTGATTGCAAATCATTTCTGCAAGTGGAATCCACAGCAACATATTGGATTTCAGACCCTCTTTCGAGCCTCAGGGCAATAAGGAAGGGGGAATTTGAGTATATTGTGGTAGAAGTGCCAAGTTCGCTGATGTCTGCCGTATAACAGACTGATGGCCAGTAGTATATTGTATGTCGTTTGATGAGTTTGTTGCAATAAAGCTCGAAGAAACGTCAGATTCGTCGATAACGTATAAATCGCTTGCGTCGTATATGCAAGTCATGCGTGATAAGCGTGGCTTGACTATTGATGAATCGCTGAAACTATGGCTTGTCACGATGATAGACAAGGGCAATACGGAAGCGAGCCGCAAGAGATATGTGGAGAAACTTGGCTGTATATATAAGGAGTATCGCGCCGGAGACGACGGCGATGTAGAGCCTTTTGAGCAAATAAAGAATCTTCGAGGCTATACGGATACACCGGCAAGGAAAGAGATAGAATCGCAGGGCCGGATATTTAAGCGGATTTTTAATACTCTTGTAGAGGATGCGCGGAAGCGCCCTGAGCTTGCTCTCTTTCTCTATCTTTTCTTCAATGCTTCGTCAGATATAGAGGGCGCGATATCGCTCGTTGTAGATGAGTATGAAGATGTAGTGCCGCAACTTGAGGATATTATAGATACGGCAGCCTTTCATCATCGGCGCAAATATGTCTTTGACCTCGGGCAGAGCCGCAAACGAATGCCCCAGATGGTAAAGGAAGTCAACCGCTATCTGGAATTATATCTGTCGTCGCGAGGGTTGAGATTTACATCACATTACACGCCTGATAAAATAGTGGCCTTGTGGATAGCGATGGCTCGGGAGGCAGGGCTTGACCTGGCCGAGATAAAGTCGGCGGTCGATATCGTGCCTGAAGAATACGGCTACATGTCGTTCCTTGATGACGCCGGTTTGTCGGTCGGCCAAAAGATGGCATTAAAAAGATGTGTGGCGGAATGGTGCTACCCGGTGAAAAAACGCTGGTATGCGCTTAAGCTGAGGCGGTCGTCCTCATTTGAAGAACTGCAGCAGATTGTAGGCGACGCTTTAGCGGATAGCTTTGTTAAAATAGAATATTTCTATCCTACCAAAGAAGTCGCAAAAAGAGTAGGCAAGAAAATCGTCAAAGAGTCGGTGCCTTTTATCCGCGACATAGTGTTCCTGCGGACGCGCAATACCGATATCGTTGCGATAGACAAAATAGTGCGGACCGCGAATGTGGCATGGACATACCGCCGGAGCGGAGCACAAAGCGAATATTCGATAATCGAGCCGAGTGCGATGGCGATGTTCCAAAGAGCCGTCGGCAGTTTTACATCCGACATGAGAATCGACGTCGTGAAAGGCGCACCGGTAGGAATCGGCCGCAAAGTGCGCATAACCGGCGGCATAATGGCCGGCTACACAGGCATAATCTACGACATCAAACCCGCCACCGGATTCCCCACCCGCATAATCTACGTACGCCTCTCCGAAGACTACGGCATAAAATTCGAACTACAGATAGAAGAAAACCTCTTGGAGGGAGTGTAGAAATTGAAACCTAAACCTCGGTTTAGCCAATTTCCATATCAAAAGTTGATTCATGGAAGAACGCAATAAGCGAATAGCTAAAAATACGATGATGTTGTATATCCGCACTTTCATTACGATGATTGTGGGATTGTATACGGGTCGTGTTATGCTTGAGGCTCTTGGTATTGACAATTACGGTATACAAAATGTAGTGGGTGGAATCGTGGCCTTCTCTTCACTGATAGTCGGCACTACTTCTGCCGCCAGCAGCCGATATATAACGTATGCATTGGGTGAAGGCAATCTTGACAAGATGCGTAACGTATTTACAACGGTAGCTAACGTTCAGATACTGATGGGTTTGGCTGCGGTTGTTTTTCTTGAGATTGGAGGTGTTTGGTTCCTGAATGAATTTGCCAACATCCCTGAAGGGCGAATGTTTGCGGCAAATTGGGTTCTTCAATGTTCTGTCCTGACCACATTTGTCGGGCTTATCTCCACACCATACGGTTCGAGTATCATTGCACACGAACACATGTCGATTTATGCTTGGACAAGCATTGTTGACGCTATAGTAAAACTTCTTATCTGCTACATAATTATGTGGTATGATAGGGACAGGTTGATACTTTATGTGTCACTAATGGCTGTGGCACAGATCCTAATGACACTTTTTTATGCCTTTTACAGTCATAGGAATTTTCAAGAGGTGCGCTATCGCTTTAAGTTAGACCTTAAGTTGCTTAAGGAAATGGCTTCATATTCCGGTTGGAATCTATTCGGAAACACGGCATGGATATTAAACACCCAGGGCATTAATATGCTTATCAATGTTTTTTTTGGAGTAGCATTTAATGCAGCCAGGGGCGTGGCCACAACTGTTAATAGTTGCGTTCAAGGTTTTGTCAATAATTTTACAACAGCATTCACGCCTCAGATAACAAAATCTTATGCCGCAGGCGACTATGATTATTGTTATACCCTTGTCAATCGTGCCTCAAAAATGACATGGTTCTTAATGTATATTTTTATAGTTCCGGTTTGTATTGAAGCAAAGACATTGCTTTCGTTATGGCTTGTCGACGTTCCTCCGATGGCAGATGTATTTCTGTGCTTTACGATGTTTGAGTCCCTGTCTATTGCATCAAGCCAGAATTTATTCAGAATAATTCAAGCGAATGGAAATGTAAAGAGATATACTGTCGAGGTGTCTCTTTATGGCTTCATGGTTTTCCCTTTAACATGGATTGCTTACCGACTTGGAGCCCCCGTTTGGAGTTCTTACCCGATATTCATATTTATCTATTTTACGCTGGTAATCTTCCGCTTCAAAGCGTTGCAGAGACTTACCACTTATGATTGGCATAGTTTTATAAGAGATGTGATGGTTCCATGCCTGAAAGTCTCGGTCATCTCATTTATTGCACCACTTGTGATAGCATATTTTTGGCCGGACTCAACTCTTAGATTTTTTATACTTGCGCCCCTTTCAGCCGCGAGTGTTGTTCTGACAATCTATCTGTTCGGGCTGACCAAAAATGAACAGATCTTTTTTAAAGATAAACTGCAAATCCTCTTAAATAAAATAATTTTTAGAAACAAGACCTTGGCCTAATGGAAATGTTTTATTCAGCTGAAAAAGCCGTAAGACTGCTTATTTCGCTTCTTAAACAGCATAATATCAAAAAGATAGTGGCAAGCCCCGGTGCCACAAATATAACGTTTGTGGCGAGTGTGATGCACGACGAGTGGTTTGAAGTCTATTCTTGCGTCGATGAGCGTTCTGCGGCTTATATGGCTGTTGGAATGGCAGAAGAATCCGGTGAGTCCATAGTCCTGACATGCACAGGTGCTACTGCTTCACGAAATTATCTTCCGGCTATAACAGAGGCCTATTACCGAAAACTGCCTATATTGGCCGTTACGGCAACTCAAGATGAAAATAGAATCGGTCACCTTATTCCGCAAGTACTTGACCGAAGTGTTCAGCCTAACGACACATATATAGAAAGTCAGCATATACCATTCGTTGAGAGCAGCGAGGATGAATGGGAAGCAACAATACGACTGAACCGTGCAATCCTTGCTTTGCACCATCACGGAGGAGGCCCGGTACACTTGAACTTTACTACACACTATCTTCGCGACTATTCGGTAAAAGAACTCGAACAAGCTAAAGTAATCAGACGGTGGGATCTCACCATGGCTTCACAACCATTGCCTCAGATACCACAAGGACGCGTAGGTATCAGGGTTGGAAGTCATAAAGTATGGACTGGAGTAGAAACACAGGCGGTTGAGAAATTTTGTGAGGCCTACGGTGCTGTAGTTTTCTGTGAACTTGGCAGCAATTACGCCGGCAAATACAGAGTTTACTCTTCTTTGCTGAATTATCAAAAGTATGAGAAGGATTTGTTTGACTCTTCCCTCATTATACATATAGGCGAAGTACCCTCGTATGGCAACGACAGTACAGGACGGACTAAAGAGGTATGGAGAGTAAATCCTGACGGAGAATTAAGAGACCCGATGCACCGATTGACAAATGTGTTTGAGATGCAAGAGGTTGATTTCTTCAATCTCTACGCTAATCTTGCTCCGGCTAATGGGAATGGTAAGACGGAAGCGGAACAAAGGGTTGCAGAGTTCAAGGAAAGATATGAATATCTACATTCTCAGTTGACAGACCTGCCGTTCTCAAATGCTTGGCTTGCGCAGCAAACAGCGCACCGTCTTCCAGCGAACAGCAAACTGCACGTTGCTATTCTGAACTCACAACGCACATGGACAATCTTTGAGTTGCCAAAGTCGATTCAAGGAGAATGCTTCGTCAATACCGGAGGCTTCGGTATTGACGGTTGCATGTCATCTGCCATAGGTGGGGCAATAGTGAATCCTGACGTATTGCACTTTTTAGTTATCGGAGACCTTTCGTTCTTCTACGACATGAATTCTCTTGGCAACAAGCATATAGGCAACAATCTTAGAATACTGTTTGTAAATAACGGAAAGGGAACAGAGTTCAGGAATTATAATCACCCCGGAGCTATGTTTGGCGAGGAAGCAGATAAATATATTGCAGCAGGAGGACATTTCGGAAACAAGAGTCACAAATTGATAAAGCATTTCGCCGAAGATCTGGGCTATGAATATATTTCCGCAACCAACAAGGAGGAATATCTCGATAAGCTCGACAAGTTTATCTCTCCGAAGATAACTGACCGGTCGATGGTGTTTGAGGTTTTCACGGACTCAAAAGATGAAAGCGACGCAATCTATATGATAAACAATATCATAGGACCCGAAGAGACAACCCGCGATAAAATTCGCGAAGCACTTCCTTCTGGAGTCGTCAATCTCATACGCAAGATAAAGAATTAAATCATGAGAAGTGTATTAAACCGAATCGGGCGATATCTAGAAAGAATAACGACACCACGAATTACCAACAATGTAGTGGCCAATGTCGTATCTCTTTCAAAGAACAATCTCTTGGATGGCAGAAGTGCTTTTATAACCGGTGGCACTTCTGGTATAGGATTATCTATAGCCAAGGCATTTCTTAATGCAGGCGCAAACGTTGTGATTGCCGGGCGTAGCTCTTCGAAATGGATGTCAGTAAAGCAATCTATCGTTTCAGAATATCCCGAGTTTGTAGAGCGAATACACTTTATTCAACTTGATTTGTCATTATCTAACGATTATGACAAGGTTGTTGCAGATATCCTTACGCTTACTCCCAAATTTGACATATTGGTAAATAATGCCGGGACTCTTGGTTGTCAATTTGGAACCGGGTCAGAAGAAGAATTTGACAAAGTTTTGAATACGAATCTCAGAGGCGCATTTATGTTGTCTCAGGCTGTCGCCAGATATTTCGTATCACAAGGGATTAAAGGCAATATTCTTAACATCTGCAGTTCAAGTTCATTCCGACCGGCAGCCTCGGCTTATACATTGAGCAAATGGGGCATAAGAGGTTTGACACTCGGCATGGCGAAATCTTTGATTGGGAAAGGAATTGTCGTAAACGGTATTGCGCCCGGCCCGACAGCCACGCCAATGCTCCTTGCTGAAGGGCAAAAGAATATTGATTTACCCACCAATCCTTTGGGTCGATATACGATGCCTGAAGAGATTGCCAACATGGCTGTAATTCTTGTATCCGATCTTGGTCGTACGATTGTAGGCGCGATAGTGCCGATGACAGGCGGTGCCGGCGTTATAACATTCGATGATATAAAATATGGGTTCTGATAGGCGGGGATACATATTTTGATTTTCTGTGTGGAATTGCGATAATTTTTGTTGTCGGGATTTATACGCGTGCCATATCAGGATTATCTTGCTTAGAGTTATATTCTAAGAGTTTATACTGCAAATAATCACCATTGCAGTACCTCTGTTTACTGCTATAAGTGGATATTTTCTTATTGACAGACACTATTGCTATATATCAGAGAAAACTGCAATGATATAAAATTGTATAAATTTACGTCGGTTTTGGCTTATATTAGTCTGCTTATAATTTTCATAACTACAGTATTGGCCAGCGTTAGGTCTTTTTTTTTACCAATATTCAAAATCATTAATTTGGGACATAAATGAAAATAGCGATTTTGACATTGCCCCTACATTACAATTATGGAGGTATTCTCCAAGCTTGGGCTATGCAAACAGTCTTGGTACAAATGGGACATTCGGTTGAAATACTTATGCCAAAGCAACAACAAGGGCATAAAAAAATGATACTTCCAATAGTATGGGCCTACCGGTTTTTACGACGTTTAACTGGGAAAAACGATATACCAGTTTTTGCGGAAAAAGAATTTCGGAAAAACCACGAGAAGATTTATGGTGGTTTAGATAGTTTCAAGAATAAACAGTTCAAGGCAAAATACATTTCAACCTTCGAAGATTTGAATAACTCTGATTATGATTCAATTATAGTAGGTAGTGACCAGATATGGCGAAAACAGTATATCCACCTTTTATGGAAGACAGAGTTTGTGTCAGACGTGTTTTTACGTAAAGTAAATGGCAAGAAGTTGTTAAGAATAGCGTATGCTGCATCTTTAGGTGTAGATAAATGGGAATATACACCCAATGAAACATCGGAGATAGCCGCAGCCTTGTCAAAATTCAAAAGAATATCTGTCAGAGAAAGCAGTGGAGTTGATTTACTATTAAAAAATACCGGATGTAAGTCTTCATGGGTAATTGATCCTACAATGCTCCTAAGTGCACAAGATTACCGCCGTCTATATGATAAGAACAAATCATCTAATCAATTTGAAGTTGTCAGTTATATATTGGATTCAAATATAGAAACGACAAACTTGATTAGTAAAGTTTCTAATGATTTAAAGATGTCTGTTCATGAATTAAATAAACGTCAAGCACAAGAAAGGAAATGTTCGTTGGAAGAGTGGCTACAAGCAATTGATAAGTCAAAGTTTGTTATTACTGATAGTTTCCATGGTTGCGTGTTCTGTCTTATATTCAAAAAGCCATTCATATTTGTAGGAAATGTAGAGAGAGGAAATGCACGCTTTAGTACATTGATAGAGAAATTTGATATTGGGAATCACTTTATTGATTGTATTGAGTCTTACTCTAAAGATAAGGATTACCGGATTTCAGAAAACACTATACAGTTAATCGAACAAAGTAAAGAAAAATCATTTTCTTTTTTGTGTGAAGCTTTACGTTAAATATGGTACCCGATATTTCAATAATAGTTCCAATCTACAATCAAGAGAGGTTTTTATATGACTCTTTATTGAGCATTAAAAATAATCTATTTACGAATTATGAAGTGATTTTGGTAAATGATGGTAGTACAGACCAATCCGAAAAAATTTGTAAAAAATTTTGTGACGAAGACTCAAGATTTAAATATTTTCGAAAAGACAATAATGGAGTTGCCTCGGCAAGACAATTTGGATTGAATGTTTCTAATGGAAAATATTTGATACATGTTGACCCTGATGACCGGGTTGAACCAGATTACTTATCAGAAATGTTTATCAATGCTATTTCTACAAAGGCTGATATTGTAATTTGTGATTATTTTGAAGAATACGATGAACAAACAAAGATAGTCTCACATCGTGCATTCTGTGGAATGACATTACAGGACTTAAAATTAGAATTAGCCGAAGGAGCTTTCTGGGGCGTTTGTTGGAACAAACTTATAAAAAGTGATATAATAAAGGGAAAAGTTGATTTTGCTCCTCATATAAATTTCCAAGAAGACAAACTATTTATTTTCAGAGCCCTATGTGAAGCCAAGAAGGTTTCCTTCGTCCAACGTCCGCTGTATCATTATAATAGGGCTAATCCTGATTCAATTCTAACTTCAATTACATTCGAAAAAGCAGCTCAAGTATGGCCGGTACGGCAATTGATATTAGCTGAGGAGTCTGGATTGTTTAATAGATTGAGACTGAGTAATAGGTTGATAAATTTGAGGTCTGTAATGGAGTTAACTTTGTCTGAAGGTGTAAGTAATGCCGATTTCCAAAAAACAATAAATCAATTTAGATTAGTGATATTCTTGAAGTCGATATCTCAACGAAGAATTAATTTAAAGACAAGACTGATAGGCTTGTTTTCTTCATTGGGCGTAAGTGTTAGAGTATTCCAATTTGTTATGCGCATTAAACACAAGTATTGATGGTAAAGGTCTCTATAATAATCACCACATATAACCGAGCTCAGTTTATCCAACGGATATACAAACAGGTAGTAGCTCAGGATTATAGCAATTTTGAACTATTAATAATCAATGATGGTTCAACTGACGAAACGAGTGAAATCCTCTCAAGTTTTGACGACATTAGATTAAAAATTTTTGATGTACCAAACGGTGGCGTCAGTAACGCTCGAAATATAGGCTTAAGCAATGCGAGTGGAGAATACATTTTTTTCATTGATGATGATGATATCATTCCATCGGATTATATCTCGAACTTTCTTAAACCCAACTTAAAGTCGTATGATTTAGTTATTGACTCATATTCAAGGACATCAGATTTCAAAAAATATGAGAAAATTAATTTTTCTCCAATCTGTCTCAATGGTAGTCAAGAGATTATCGGTCATTTATGTAATATGATGCCTGAAAATCCGTATTGCTTCTTTGTGCACGCTAAGCGTTTTAAGGGTGATTTGATAAAAAAATATCAATTGCGATTCAACCATAACTTAACCCTAGGCGAAGATCGTGTATTTATAATGGATTATATTCAGGTTGCAGGGAGTGCAATTATTGTAAACGACGCAAAATATGTTATTGTAAATGATTTGTCAAGTGGATATAGATTAAGTGACAATAAGAAGCCTCTTGGTCTATTATGGAAAAATTTCAGACTAACATACGAATATCTAAAAAAATACGAGAAATCTACCTCACTTGTAATTGGCGAATACATAGATAATTATATAACCACAAGAATTTACGATTATATACTTATACCATACTTAATGCAATCAACCAAATCTTCTTCAGACAAAATTATTTACAAAGAGGTGATTGCATTATGGAAAAAGAATGTTAATCCAAGGAACATTCGAAGAGCTGACGTCAAACGTTTTGGCTTGATGTTGAGATACGTTGGCTATAGATTTGCTATAACAGTATTATCGTCAAAAATAAATCTACTAAATTTTATAAGGCGGAATAGGTCTATATGAATTATTACTTTCGGTTATATTATACTCTTAGATTATATCGTGTATTACATAGATACAAAAATCACCCCAATAGGTCTTCGAAACCGAGATGTTTTATATTTCTTGCGGCAGACTATGGGAATTTAGGTGATGTGGCTATCACATTTGCTCAAAGGGAGTTCTTAAGCAGTAAATTTCCGGAATATGAAGTCATAGAAATACCAGCTGCTGATACGCAACCTGCTATACATTGGTTGAAAAGCTCAATCGGGCCTAAAGATATTATAACAATAGTTGGGGGTGGCAACATGGGGGATATGTATGGAGACATAGAACTTCATAGGCTCATGGTAGTTGAATCTTTCAAGAAGAATCGAATTATTCTATTTCCCCAGACTATAGATTATTCAAGTACCAATGAAGCACAATGGCTTTTAAAGTATAGCCGGAAAGTCTATGGCTGTCATAAAGATTTGCTTATGATGGCCAGGGAGCAAGTTTCCTATCAAACGATGAAAAGACTTTATCCAACCGTCGACGTCAGATTAACACCTGATATAGTAATGACTCTGGACCAACGGATTTCAACTGTTAATCGTAAGAATATTGTGACTTGCTGTATGCGTAATGATGACGAGAAAGCAGATAATGATTCGATGTATCGGCGGGTTATAGATAATGTGGGGAAAATGGGACTGGAGGTACGGTTTTATGATACACATATCGGCGGCGATCGTTATGATGAGTCTCAGAAATATTCCGAACTCGAAAAATTGTGGATGCAGTTTAGAACAAGTAAACTCGTAGTTACAGACAGGTTGCATGGAATGATATTCGCTTTTATTACGGGGACTCCCGCCATTGTGTTTAGAAATTCCAACTTCAAGGTTAAAGAGTGTTTCAGATGGATTAAAGAATGTGGATATATACATCTTGTCGAAAGTGAAGATGATTTAAGAATCGATGAATTTCTTGCCCGTAAGCACGATAACTTCGCAAATGTTCGAACTGAAATTATCAAAGCCTTTGAAAGTGTAATATGAAAAAAATCAATATACTTTTTTTTCATTTTGATTTAGGAAATGGTGGTGCTGAAAGAGTGTTGGTTAATTTAGCAAATGCTCTTGATCCGCAAAAATATAATATAGAAATCCGAACAATATTTAATTCCGGACCTAATCGAAAGAGAATTAATCCGAATATAAAATATTCAAGTGTATTCAATCGCAAAGCATTCAGGGGTATAAGTGTATTGATGAAGCTTTTATCACCTAAGTTATTACACAGATTATTTATTAAAGATGATTATGATATTGAGATTGCGTTTAGGGAAGGTGGGCCAAGCAGGATAATCAGTGGATGTACTAATCAGAAAACTAAAAAATTCTCTTGGATTCATACAACTCTTAGTGATTGCAATATAGCGGCGAGGGGTTATAAAAATCTGAATGAGTTTGTCGAATGTTGTAAAAGGTTTGATGGTATAGCCTCGGTTTCGGATGTGGTGAAGAAATCTGTAGAACGATGGTTGCCGGAAGAAATTAAAGTTACGACTGTTTATAACGTAATTGAGCCTGATTATATCCGGAAACAGGCAAGTGAGCCTATTGAACTTGAAATAAATAGGAATGGGACACTAAACATGATAACAGTAGGACGATTAACGCCGGTTAAATCCTTTGATAGGCTTTTGAATGTATTAGGAGAAGTAAGACTTACTGGATATTCCAAATGGCATTTATATGTGATTGGAGTCGGTGAACTTATGGATGAACTATTTGCCTTATCTAAAAAAAATGGTCTTGAGAGTAATGTTACATTCTTAGGTTTTGAAGAAAATCCACATAAATATGTTTCGAAGATGGATTTGTATGTATGTTCGTCTTTGATTGAAGGATATAGCACCGCAGTAACCGAATCTATAATAAATGGTACACCAGTTCTCACAACCGATTGTGCCGGGATGAGTGAAATATTTGGTGATACAATGGCTGGAATTATTGTTAATAACAACGAAAAGGCTCTTTACAGTGGTATTACCGAGATAATGGATAATCCTCAGAAATTAGAATTGATGAAAAGATCTGCAGTGTCAAGGTCTTCGTTTTTCTCTAAGGAAAATGGCATAAATCAATTTGAAGCATTTGTCTTACTATGAAAAATCCATTAATTTCAATAGTCATGCCGGCATACGGTGTGGAAAAATTCATAGGAGAGGCCATAGAGTCTGTTTTGTCGCAGGATTACGGTAATTGGGAACTCATTGTGGTTGATGATGGGACAAAAGACAATAGTGCTGAAATCGCCAAATTTTATGCTGTAAAAGATTCGCGAGTCAGAGTTGTGTCCAAATCTAATGGAGGATTATCTGATGCCAGAAATTATGGTTTGAATTTCGTTTCCGGGGATTATGTTCATTTTTTTGACAGTGATGATTATATAGAACAGAGTTATTATTCAGACTTGGTATCTTGTTTAGCGACAGATTCTCCAGATGTCTTAATTTCCGGATTTACTACCGAGCATAGGGATTGTAATAATTCAAAGATAGCCCAATCGGTTTTTAAACCTCAATCATCTAAGGATATTCCTGCCAAAAGTTTATTGAAGTTCGTGGATTTTGCATGGAACAAACTTTTTAGAAGACAATTTATTATTGAGAAAGGGCTCAAATATGAACGTGGATTATATCTCATAGAAGACTGTGAGTTTATGTCAAGAGTACTCAGACTTTCTCCGATAATCAAAGTATCAGACAGTGCTGGTTATCATTATGTTAATAGACCTCGAATAACCCTAAGCAAAGCGTTTGATATCAATACTTTGTCATTTGTTAATAGACGTATCGATTACACTCGTTCGATTCTGAGCCACTGGGGGTATGACGATGAAACAATTAAAGACGTAATTGAATTGGTGAAGTTTTCGAATATAAAGTTCCTATTTAATCTTTTATTCACTTCATCCGAAACCCATAAATATAATAAAATTAAGGAGATTTTAAATCTATCAAATTTGCAGAATGTTGATTTGTCACATACTAAGTTATCTCTTAAAGATAAATTGATTTATTATTCGATACGGTTTAGAATGACATTGCTGCTACAGTATGTTTATTCTGTAAAGAAATATAGGATAACAGCTCCCCAAGACCAAAATGCTTGATGCTCATCTTTATTTAGGAATTTATCTTTGCGCAATAACTATTTTGACCATTCCCATGGTTCTGAAATATGCGGAATTGGGAAATCCTTATTGTAGGCAATTAGATGTTGTCAAAAGTAGAAATACATCACTCATTGTAACTTCTATTTTGATAATAATTTTCCTCGGATTTCGTCCCATATCCGGAGTTTTCGTTGATATGAGAAATTATGAGGATTTGTATTATTTTTATCAACTCCACAATATAGGTCCTAACCTCAGTGTCGATAATTTAATATTTGACAATGGATTCCGACTGCTTGCGATTAATTATATAGATATTCGATTCTTTTTTGTAATAGTTGCGTGTATATATATAGGATGTATGGCATTTGCTCTGAAGCGAATATTTCCGAGAGATGCATTCTATGCATTTATAATATATTTGGCAGCTTTTTCAACATATACTTTTGGAACCAATGGAATAAAAGCCGGAGCAGCTGCTTCTATTTTCCTGCTAAGTTTAAGTTATTATCCAGACAGAAAATTCACATGCCTTATTTTGGCTTTATTGTCTTTTGGATTCCATCATTCAATGCAATTGCCGGTGGCAGCATTGTTAATTTGTATGTTTTATAAGAATACAAACTTCTATATTGCCTTATGGTTTTTATGTTTGTTTATATCTATGGCGCATATCACCTATTTTCAGTCGCTCTTTGGATCAATGACAGACGAACATGGAGCAGGTTACTTAATGGGGAGTTCGGAAGGGGTCATGAGAAAATCCGGATTTAGATATGATTTTGTAATATATAGTTTTATTCCAATTGCTATTGGTTGGTGGGCAAGGAAGAAAAATCCGAATATGTCTACTTCGTATACTTTTTTTTATAATATATACTTGTTTGTAAACGCCATTTGGTTGCTTTGCATATACGCTCCATTTACTAATAGAATAGCATATTTATCATGGCAACTTTTGCCATTGATATCAATATTTCCATTCTTTAATATGAATTTACATTCAAGTGGTCAATATAGAATACTAAACCGTGTTGTGATAGTGTATCTTTTATTTACCTTATTATACAACGTAATATAAACTCGGTTTATGTTGTCAGAAGCTGAAACGAAACCTCGAGTCTCAATTCTTATGGGTGTGTATAATTGTGAAGACACTTTGGAAGAGGCTTTTGATTCTATTATAAATCAGACTTATCAAAGTTTTAAAATAATAGTATGTGATGATGGTTCTGTAGATTCGACTTTTCAGATAGCTACTGATTATGCGAACAAATATCCGGATAAAGTTATATTAATCCGAAATGATAGGAATGAAGGTTTAAATTATACACTTAATCGTTGTCTTGAGTTAGCCGATACTGAGTATTGTGCAAGGATGGATGGAGATGATATATCTTTGCCAACACGGCTTGAAAAAGAATTAGAATTTTTAGATAGCCACCCCGAGTATGCAATTGTAAGCACTCCGTTGATTCAATTTGATGAAAATGGTCCTTTCAGAATAGGTAAGGGTGGCTATGAACCAGCAAAAGATATTTGTGCGAAGAGAACCCCCTTCTGCCATGCTCCGAGCATGGTAAGGACACAGGCATACCATGCAGTCGGAGGATACAGCGTTTCTCCCAAACTGCTTAGAGTTGAGGATTATCATTTGTGGGTAAAACTCTTTGCTAAGGGATATCGAGGATTTATATTGGATGAACCGTTGTATATGATGCGAGACGATTTAGCCGCGTTTAAAAGACGAAATTTCAAAGGAAAACTACATGTTTCTTATGTGCAAAGATATGCGGTAAGAACCTTACAACTACCTAAATGGAAATATATTTATAGCTTACGTCCAATTATTGTTGGTCTGATTCCGCAGTTTTTATATAATAAAATACATCGTAAATAGTAATTGAACTATGGTGAGAATATCAGTTTTGATGGGGATTTATAATTGTGAACAGACTCTCAGGGAAGCTCTTGATTCGCTCCTTGCTCAGACTTGTCAAGACTTTAAGGTAATTATGTGTGATGATGGTTCTAAAGACGGGACGATGGAAATAGCGAGCTCGTATGTTAGGAGATACCCGGAAAAATTCCTTTTAATTCAGAATGAGAAGAATATGGGATTGAATTTCACACTTAACCATTGTCTGGAATATGCGGATACAGAATATTGTGCGCGAATGGATGGTGATGATGTCTCACTTCCTCATAGATTTCAAGAAGAAATCGATTTCCTCGACGCTCATAAGGAATATGCTATAGTGTCAGGTCCAATGATTTATTTCGATGAACAAGGAGAGTTTCGGCGTGGGAAAGGACGAGGAATGGTCAGCCCAATTGACTTTATTCATGGAAGCCCCTTTTGTCATGCTCCTTGTATGGTCCGGACAGAGGCTTATAAAGCCGTCGGAGGGTATACTGTTGACAAAAAACTATTGAGGGTAGAGGATTATCATCTATGGTTCAAAATGTATAAGGCAGGGTTTAGGGGATATATGCTAAAGGAACCAGTTTATGCAATGCGAGATGATAGAAATGCAACATCTCGTCGCACATATAGCAAACGAATTAATGTAAGTAGAGTGATGAGTTGGGGTTTTCGTCAACTTAAACTCCCTGTTTGGACTCAGATATATGCTCTTCGCCCTTTAATCGTAGGATTATTACCGATGAGTATTTATACATATCTGCACAAGCATCATTAATATGTTGGAGATTATAAAGCAAGACTTGTACCGTCTTATAGGGAATAAGTGTCATAATCTCAAATACCAAATTGTATATTTGCTAAAGTCTCCTGGGTTTAAGTATGTATATATCTTTCGTCATAGACAGGCTGCAACTAATTTATTTTCAAAAACGTTCTGGGAACTATTATTACATACCAGAAACGTAAAACTGGGATTCAGATACCTTCAGTCACGTCTATTGGCCGAGGATTTAGGATTCTTCACTTTGGTGCCCTCGTTTTAAACCATGAAGCTGTAATTGGTGAGAACGTAACTATAGTTATTGGAAATCCATGGGAAATAATTCAAATGAAAGAGAGTCCTGTAAAAAAAATATATAATATATTCTGTCTATGATTATGGAAAATAGTAATTCTTGTAATCGTTCAAAAAAGATACTCCAGATTATAAATTTGGCATCGAGTGCGCGAAATTTTATAGGAGGACAATTTAAGTATCTTCATGATCATGGTTATGAAATGCATCTGATATGTTCTGATGATGATGAGATGGCAGTTTACGCTAAAAATAATAGAGTAAAGTACAATCCTGTTCATCTCGAACGAACATTATCACCAATCAACGATCTAAAGGCTCTCTTTAAAATATACAAATATATTAAAAAGGAAAAAATCGATACTGTAATTGCTCACCAGGCTAAAGCAAGACTTTTGGGTACTGCAGCGGCTTTTTTTGCAAGAGTGCCCAATCGTATTATATTCGCCCACGGCATTCTGTTTGAAACGCTTAAGGGCACTAAACGAAAATTAGTTATATTAATGGACAAGTTGGTGGCAATGATGTCACATAAAACTGTCTGTGTAAGTCAGTCTGTTGCGAAAGTTCGAATTGATTATAATATAGAAAAGGCGTCTCGACAATACATACTCGGCTATGGTACATGCGGAGGGATTGATACAAAGAATAAATTCAATCCTGACATGTTGGATCCTGAAGAACAACTCAATATAATGAAGTCCCATGGAATTACCAGTGATGATTTTATCGTTGGTTTTTGTGGACGTTTAGTAAAAGATAAAGGAATATTTGAATTGGTAGAAGGATTCAAAATATTCAAGCACAATCATCCTAATGCTGTAGAAATAAAATTATTGATTATTGGTAAGCGTGAAATACGTGATGCTATATCGCAGTCATTAAACGATACCATAGACAATTCAAGTGACATTATACATATAGAATATGTAGATAATACTCAAATTTATAAGTACTTTGCGCTCTTCAGCGTAATGGTGCTACCTTCTTATAGAGAAGGTTTTGGTATGGTGACAATAGAATGTGGAGCTATGGAGGTACCTGCAATTGTCAGCAAGTCCACGGGTTGTATTGACTCTATCAACGAAGGTGAGACTGGTGTATATTGCGATATTTCACCTCAATCTATTGCAGAACAATTAGAATATTTTTACTCAAATCCAGCACAAAGAAAGACAATGGGTAAAAACGCAAGAATCTACATCGAAAAGCGCTACGATTCCTCTGTCGTTTGGCCTCATATAATAAATGTAATCGAAAACTGACAACATGGAAGTACAAAGACTTAGTTTAACCTATCGGATATTGCGTAAACTTGGTCTCCATTACTCAGAAACGGAGTATGGCCAAGTAACAATATGGCAGCTCATAAAACGCGTCAATAAGACATTTAGGGATTCATTCTTACTGAACTGTATAATGAACAATTGGCTGCTTTCACCTCTTCTGCCACGCAAAATCAGGCCTTGGGTTCTTCGCAAAATTGGTTGCAATGTTGGAAAGAATGTATTTGTGGGGGATTCTGTAAAGATAGACTCGGGGCATTCTGATTTAATAACAATTGAAGACGGGGTAAGTATTGCTGGTGGAACACGTTTACTATGTCATCAACGCGATTTTTCCAACTATTGTGTAGGAGATGAATATTTAGCATTAGGCTATATTCTAAAGCCAATCGTGTTGAAAAAAGGATGTTTGGTTGGCATGGAGTCTTTTGTAATGCCGGGTGTTACTATTGGGGAAGGGGCTGTCGTGGGCGCCGGTTCTTTAGTTACCAAAGCTGTTCCAGCTTGGACAATCGCTACAGGCCGTCCGGCAAAGGTCGTAAAGGAAATTCCCAAACGAAAATCGGCAGATGAACATACTGACATTTGATATTGAAGAGTGGGTGCTTGAAAAAGAACACTTCGGTAATCGGAGAGAAAAATATGCCAAATTTGACAAGACTCTTGATTACATTCTTGAGCTGCTTGCTGCTAATAACCAGTCTGCGACTTTTTTTTGTTTAGGTAAGTTGGCTCTCAATTTTCCTCATGTAATTCGTAAAATTGCATCCCAAGGCCATGAAATAGGTAGCCATTCGCACTCCCATAAGTGGATTAACAAAATGGATCAAGAGGAATTTCGAGAGGATACCCAATCAGCAATAAAAGCAATTGAAGATGTCATTGGCAAAAAAGTAGAGAGTTTTCGCGCTCCGGCATTTTCTATAGGAGAATCCAATAAATGGGCTTTTGAAGTTTTAGTAGAATGTGGTATTAAAAATGATGCCTCGATTTTCCCGGGAGTCCGAGACTTTGGAGGTTTTCCTTCATTCAATGAGCAGCAACCTTGCCTTATTGAATATAATGGCTGTACTATAAAGGAGTTTCCAATACCACTTTATAAGATTCCCATAATTGGTAAAGATCTTGCCTACTCTGGTGGTGGATATTTCAGACTTCTCCCGCTCTCATTTATAAAGAGTCGTCTTAAAGCCAACGGCTATAATATGTGCTACTTTCATATTGAAGATTTGTTGACAGAAAAAGTCAAGATGATGACAAAGGAAGAGTTTGAAGAATACTTCAAAGAACCGGGTACATTCAGAAATCGCTGTATCCGTTATCTGAAATCAAACATAGGCAGTGGCAATGCGATGAATTGTCTTGAAGTTATAATGAAAGATTTTAGATTCATTTCCATAGAAGTGTATGGTATAAAATATCAAATAGTTAACACTGTAAAAATATAAATGATGAAGCCAGAACCTGTAAGAATTTTTTCCGATGACCCACATCTGAATTGCGAATTTTGTGGGAAAAATCTCTTGGAAGGCAGCAATCTCGGGAATTATATCGTTTTTAAATCGTCAGATGACAATTATGCTGCCATTAGATATGCATGCAAAGAACATGACTCAAATGTGACAGACAATGCTAATCAGGAAGACTTAAAAGATGATGGATGGGATGATGTCGACGATATGTTGCTTCCCACTATCTGGATTAAAAAACTGATGGCATTCATGAATGAATTGTATACGTCAAGAGACAAGGTTTCAGCACAGTATTTTGATGATGTCAAGAAACTATTCCTCAATACTTTCCCATATATCGCGAGAGATATGTCGAAAGAAGAGATAGACAGGGTAAGAAAGATTTTTTCTTTTGAATTCTAATCATACACACCTTGTATGTTATGAGTGAACATATATTATATAGCAGGCATGATGGACCAGTTTGCTATCAAAGAGTATGAGAAGTATTTTTCCATAAATTTTGAGTCCATCTCTCTTAAGGAAATTCAAAACATAGAGGGTAAAATCCAAGACGATCAAAAGTTCCAGATTGCTCTGTTCAATCAAAGGCTTCGATTGTCTGGAAAGAATGCCATTATTGAAATGTCTAAATCTGTTTTGTCTCTAAAGAAAGCTAATGAGAATCTATAAATCATTCTTCAAGCGAGCCATCGATATAGCAGCTTCCGGCGGTGCTTTACTCGTACTGTTTATACCTCTTGCAGCCGTGACTGTATGGCTTCATTTCGCAAACAAGGGGGCGGGTGCTTTTTTCTTTCAGGAACGCCCGGGCAAAGGCGGCAAGATTTTCAAGGTTGTGAAGTTCAAGACTATGACTGATGAGCGGGATAAAGACGGTAATCTGTTACCTGACGCGCAGCGTCTTACGAAAGTAGGACGTTTCGTCCGGTCTACGTCGATTGATGAATTGCCGCAACTTTGGAATGTGTTCAAAGGCGACATGTCTTTGATCGGGCCACGTCCTCTTTTAGTTCAATATCTTCCTCTTTACTCAAAAGAGCAGGCTCGCCGCCATGAAGTGCGTCCCGGAATCACCGGCTGGGCTCAATGTCATGGGCGCAACGCTATATCATGGAAGAAGAAGTTTGAGCTCGACGTTTGGTATGTTGATCATATCTCTTTCATGACAGACTGCAAAGTTATATTTACTACGATTAAAAAAGTGGTTTGCAGAGAGGATATTAACTCGGCTACTGCCGCTACAATGGAACCGTTCAATGGCAACAATTAACCTTTTCGGAGCAAGCGGCCATGCCAAGGTGGTAATGGATATCATTGCTGCGCAAGGAGATGAGGTCGGAGCCCTCTATGATGACAATCCGCATTGCGGTCAGATAAATGGCAAACGAGTCTTCAAGGCTGCAGATATAACCGTTAATGGGCCGCTTATTGTCAGCATTGGTTCTTGCAGAATCCATAAACTTATCGTTGAGAGATATTCCCATCTTGAATTTGCAACTGCAATACATCCCAAAGCAATTATCTCTGATACTGCTACAATAGGAATAGGATCTGTTGTAATGCCCGGAGCGATAATCAATGCCGATGTTACAATCGGCAAGCATTGCATTATCAACACTAAAGCGTCTGTAGACCATGAGTGCACTGTCGGCGATTATGTTCACATTGCCCCCGGGGCAACCCTGAGTGGAAATGTCGAGGTCGGTGAATGTTCGTGGATTGGTGTGGGTGCTTGCGTTAAGCAGGGTGTCAAAATTGGCAATAACTGTATGATTGGTGCCGGTTCGGTGGTTTTAAAAGACATTCCCGATAACGTTGTTGCATACGGTAATCCTTGTAAAATAATAAAACAGAATACTTAGACAATGAGAAAAGAACGCATATTGCTTTGCTTGGCGCACATGAGCGGCAGGGAGCAGGATTTTATAAAGGAGGCGTTTGACCAGAACTGGGTGGTGCCTCTGGGGCCGAATGTCAATGGCTTTGAGAAGGATCTTGAGGAGTTTGTTAATGAGCGCGTTGGCGAAGCACCTCTCGACAAGAAGGTTGTGGCGCTGTCGGCCGGTACGGCGGCGGTGCATTTGGCGCTTATTGCCTGCGGCGTCGGCCCGGGCGATGAGGTGCTGGTGCAGTCCTTCACTTTCTGCGCCTCGAGCCACCCAATCACTTATTGCGGTGCCACGCCGGTGTTTGTTGACTCTGAGAAGGACTCTTGGAATATGGACCCCAAACTTCTCGAAGAGGCTATCAAGGACCGTATCGCCAAGACCGGTCGCAAGCCTAAGGCAATCATCCCCGTAGCTCTCTACGGCATGCCTTACCGCGCCGACAAAATCATGGAGATTGCCAACCGCTATGAGATACCGGTCATTGAGGACGCCGCGGAAGGCCTCGGCTCGCGTTTCAACGGGCAGGTGCTCGGCACATTCGGCAAATATGGCGTGCTGTCGTTCAACGGCAACAAGATGATCACCACCTCTGGCGGCGGTGCACTCGTATGCGACAACGCCGAGGATAAAAACACCATCATGTGGTACGCCACCCAAGCCCGCGAATCCTACCCCTACTATCAGCATGAGGCCATCGGCTACAACTACCGCATGAGCAACATCTGCGCCGGCATAGGCCGCGGACAGATGACCGTAATAAACGACCACATCGCCCATCATCGCCATGTGCAGGAGCTTTACTGCGAGTTGCTTAAGGATGTCAAGGGCATTACCATGCACTGCAATCCTGCGCCGGAGTATGACTCCAACTTCTGGCTCTGCACAGCCACTCTCGATCCCGAGCTGCGCATAAAAGGTCAGGAGAATGCCTACAAGACCATCATTACCGGAGCAGTAGGCGGTGCGGCAGGTGTGATCCACGCAGCCTCTACAGCCTCGACCGATTGCCAGCCCAACGACAACGTCGAAGCCCTGCGCGTCTACCTCGACAAAGCCAACATCGAGGCACGCCCCCTGTGGAAGCCCATGCACAAGCAACCGGTTTACAAAGACGCCCCCGCCTACGTCAACGGCGTCAGCGAATCCCTCTTCAAAGTCGGAATCTGCCTCCCCGCCGGCCCCTACGTCACCGCCGCCGACGTCCGCTACATCGTCGACACCATCAAGGATAGTATTATAAATTAGTTTGTATATATACGATTGATATATGCAAACATAGAAAGTTTCTTTGTAGTAAAAGCGGCAAGTCGGCTTTTCCCGAATAGCGGGACATTTAGGGTATAAAGAACGTGAATAGAGCGGTGAGGCAACTGGGTCTCATCGCTCTATTTACGTCTATTGGCATTAATGTTCTCCTTCTCTCTGCTATCATCAGTTTTTGCAGGATTTTTTTGCAATGTAGAGGAATAAAATAAAAAGTTTGCGTATGATATATAGAATTGATAATTTTTAGACTCTATATATCATGGCAATTTTCAACATCGATTACAAGGCTCTCCGGGAGAGCATATTCAAGTGGAGCCGCAAAGCGGGCCGCACTGCAACCCGCCCTGTTCTTCTTATGTGGTATGTGATGAAGAGCAAAGATACGCCCCGAGCCGACAAATGGGCAATCTTCGCCTCTCTTGCTTACCTGATACTGCCTATCGACATCCTTGATTCAAAACGTCTGCCTGTTATCGGCTGGCTTGATGAAGTCACATCGCTCGCAATACTCGTGCAGAAAATGTCGAAATACATCACTCCGGAGATGGAGATAATGGCTGATGTGCAACTCGACAGATGGTTCTCAACCGGCTCTGAATATATTGAATACGAACTGATTGAGGGCTAACGTCATGAGCTTGATTTTCTAACCGACAAGCTGTTATAGACTTATGAAAATTCTATTTGTATGCACAGGCAATGCCAGCCGCTCGGCAGCCGCCGAAGCCATTATGAAGAAACTCATTACGGATGAAAACCTTGAGGGTGTTGAAGTTTCTTCTTGTGGCACAGGAGTTCCTGACGGCCTTGACCGCGAAGAAATCATGTGCCGGATTGCCGCAGAGCATGGTTATGAGATGGGAGGCAAGGCTGTCGCTATGAATGAGGAACTGCTCAACTCTGCGGATCTCATAATCGTAATGACCGAATGGCACCATGAGAAAGTTACCCGCTTGCTCCGCTACGACCATTGGAACCGGATTGTCCGCTTCAATGACTTCTGTTTTGGCGAATCTTCCGACTTACCCGACCCTCATTATCAGACCGAACATGTATATCGCACATGTTTTGACCGCGTAGAGGCCGGTTGCAAGGAAATCATTAAAAAATTGAAATAACCGACTGCATTATTAATTTTATGGATAATATACGCAATAAATGCCTCGGCTCACTGATTGGTGGAGCAGTCGGCGACGCTCTCGGCTATGAGGTCGAATTTATGAGTCTTTCTTCAATCCGGAAGCGCTTCGGTAATGCAGGTATCCGCAATTATGTGCTCAACTCCGAGGGTGTTGCAAACTTTTCGGACGATACCCAAATGACAATATTCACTGCCGAAGGTTTGCTCAATGCCATCAACGACGGTATACATCAGCCGAAAGATATCGCGCCGTATATCTCCAAGGCCTACGAACATTGGTATTTCACGCAGGCATATCCACCGCTTGCCATGTCATCGAGTTGGCTGACCCACATAAAAGCTTTATGGGCTCGGCGCGCACCGGGCAATACTTGTATGATTGCAATGGAGTGTATCACGTCGCCGCAAGCAAGGCCTGTTGTCAATAATTCAAAAGGATGTGGCGGAGTCATGCGGGTTGCCCCCATCGGAATCTTTGCTGCCTCACATCCCGACATAATCAACCTTACCGAAGCCGGTACTCTCGCAGGATATGCCGCAGAAATAACCCACAAACACCCCGCAAGCACATTCTCATCAATGGCAATGGCTATGATTGTTGCCGAATGTATATCTCTTGAAAGGGTTGACCGCGGCAATTTCAAATTCATAGTGATTGACCGGGTTTTCAAGCTCCTTGGTTTGACATACAATGGCGATTCCGAATTGGGGGTTGTCAAAAATCTTGTCATCAAAGCTCTTGATTTAGCCCAATCAGATATTTCTGACACTGAAGCAATCCGTCAGCTCGGCGAAGGTTGGATTGCAGAGGAAGCTCTTGCAATCGCCATATTCAGCGTCATGCGACATATCGATGACTTTGTGGAGTGCATAGTCTGCGCTGTAAACCATGACGGCGACAGCGACTCCACCGGAGCAATCGCAGGCAATATAATCGGTGCAATACTCGGCTATGAGGCAATACCACGCAAATATCTTGGCAATCTGGAGCTCCACGACGTAATTGTATCGGTTGCGGACGACCTCTCCGGATTCTCGTCAATTGAACAGATGAAAGAGAGATATGACAAGCATATCCCCTCCGGAGTCGCCAAAGAACTTCTGATCAAAAACTAACCGAATACCGTATGGCTAAGAAAACATCAGATCATCCTACCCTGCTCTCTCAGGCTTTGGCATGGCTCGACAATATGCGCATACCATATCAAGACAAGGCTCCTGAAGGATTCTACACTTTTGAATACAAAGGCTTTGATATCCACCTGACAAAAGATTGCGAAGACAATCAATTAGGGTTTTATGGCATGGTTTTCATCCTCCCGGAAGATGACGATAAAGATGAATCGACCTATACTCTTATCTATAAATTCGCCGAGCGGTTTGCCAAGGATACCTTTCTTAAAGATGGAGAAGTTGAATATTGCTCTGACGGACTATGTCTTGTCTACAACTGGTGGGAGATGAATGGGAGTAGTAACAAGCTCTATAAACATAATTTTGTAGAAATGTTGGAATCAATCCGCCGGCTCCAGATTGACTTTCATTTAGCGCTGAAAGGAGCAGAACAAACTCTTTTCTATCCTCCCAAAGAAGTGATGGAAGAGGTTTTCTGAGATATAGACACTTCTGATACCAATTTCACCATCGAAGGCAACGTTTTTGCAGATTGCCCGGCCGACTATAGCGGTAAGGTTATAATTCCCGAAGGAATCACCAAAATCGGCGACAAAGCCTTCATGTTCTGTGACAAGGTGACAGAAGTTATACTGCCCAAGTCGCTCGAAAGCATTGGTCAGGCGGCTTTTCATGCCTGCGGCATATCGACAATCGACATACCCTCATCTGTAACGAGCATTGCCGATGGGGCATTCCTTACCTGCTGCAATCTGAAACGTTTGGAGCTGCCTCCCGGCTTGAAAAAGATAGAAGAGGCTCTTTGTTGTGGTTGTGACAATCTGGAAGAAATCACGATACCCGAAAGTGTCACATTCATTGGCGAGAGCGCATTTTATGGCTGCGAGAAACTGAAAGAAATAGATTTACCTCCAAATCTCAAAACAATAGAACCTCAAGCTTTTCAGGCATGTACGTCATTGAAAAAAATATCGATTCCCGACGGTTGCCTCGTCATAGGTTGTGGCGCATTCAGAGATTGCACGGGACTTACATCTATCGAACTACCTGACTCTCTGTGGTCGACAGGCGATTATGATGAGTCGGGATGTGCCTGTTTTGAGAACTGCACATCATTGAAAAAGATAAAGTTCCCCACAACAATGCTTAACGTCCCGGCATATTGCATGGAAGGCTGCACCTCCCTTACAGAAGTCATACTGCCCGAAAAAGTCCGGATAATCGACAGCGAAACATTTAAAAATTGCAAATCACTAACGACAATCACCCTGCCACCATCGGTGGTTGAAGTATACGAAGACGCCTTTCTCGGATGTGAGAATCTTCGTCATGTCAAAGCCCCGGTGTGCGCTGTAATAACAAACACAGCTTTCCGCGGCTGCCCACCCGTAACCATCGAACGCTATTTGAATTAGCAAGCGCGACTGCCGTTTTTGGGCAGTCGCGCTCGTAAGCTGAAATAATATTGATCAGGACTATTACTTGTTGATGAATTCTTGCTATTGGAAGTCGTAATGTTGGCCGTCCTGATTGGTTATGCTCTGGACCTTGAATTCTACTTCGCTCCAGAAGTCGTTGAGGCGGAGCAGGTCGGGAATTGAGTAGAGTTTATGGTCGGTCAGGTCGTGGACGGCGTAGCAGATAATGAAATCCTTGAACTCCGGGAAGCGGTTGAAAGGGTATTCATACCAGCTCACACCATCGTCGAGCGGGCCATGGTGCTCATTGATTGTGACAATGCTTTCAATGCCGTAATCCACATACACTTCATAGAGCGTCTTTATCATCACGGCAAAGTTTGAGCCGTAGTAATCGTCATCGGGCAAACGAGATATTGAAGTTTCGTCGTTGAACACGAATTTAAGTGTCCCCTCTAATTCGTAGTCATCATCAAAATCGTTGGAGTCGAGCAAAATATCTTTCTTGCTGACGATTCTTTTTACTCTCTCATTGAGAGCCATAGTCAACCGATAGAGTTCGTCGTTGAGCTTGCAAAACTGAGCGAGATTTGCCTCGGTAGGCTGAAACAACTCGTTGAGAATGTCACGCCGCTCCTGAAGAAGTAGTTTCACCTCCTCTTTCTGCTCTTTGGAAAGATTATCATAGTTGAACTCATCAATGTCAGAGCCGACAAGTTCGATGATTTGCGACTCTATTAGCTTGATCGATCTTCGCATCTCTTAATTTTATAATATTTTCAATGCTATGGCGGCGCAGGCTTCGGCGTCAGCCAGGGCGTCGTGATGATTTTCGAGGTGGAAGCCGCAGGCCTCGGCTACGAGGTGGAGCTGATGGCTCGGGAGGTCGAGGGAGCGGCGGGAAGCCGCGAGGGTGCAATGAAACTCATAGTCAGGATATTCCATACCATACTCCGCGAAAACTGCTTTCAGGCAGCTTTCATCGAACGGGCGGTTGTGGGCGACTAATGGTAAACCCTTAATCTTTTCTTCTACTTTTGCCCAAACCTCGGGAAATGTTGGAGCGGAGTCGGTGTCAACCTGAGTCAGACCGTGAATCTCAGTTGTCCAATATGAGTAGTAATTCGGGATAGGCCTGACAAGACTATAAAAACGGTCAACAATCTCGCCGTCACGCACTATAATAAGGCCAACACTGCACACGCTGCACCGGCGGCCGTTGGCCGTTTCAAAATCTATCGCTACAAAGTCTTGCATTTTCACTTTCTGTTATAGACGTTATACAAATCATTTACCCAACCCTTCATCTGCTCAACTACATAGTCGGGCGACAACACTTCGATCAAGGCCCCTCCACGGAGCATTTCCATAAAAAACTCCTCGGTTGGGCGAACCGTGATGTCAAATTCGGCATATTCGCCGTTCTCATCGACAATCAGTTTCTGCGAGGGATGTATGGGCAAGGTCTTGACATAATGTGCATGAGGATATTCAACCCTTATGCGGATTGTCTCAATCTTGACTTTCTCGTAGAGCGATACTCCGAGAGTGCCCTCGAAAAAATTTTCAGCATTGAAATCTTCGGGATATTTGAATGTTTCGTCTAACACCCTCGCCTCTTCAATCCTGTCAAGACCGTAAATCATCTCCTGCCACTTTTCTCTATAGAAACATTGACCGACCACATACCAGCGATTTTTATAGAGTTTCACACACAGAGGACTTATCGGAAACGTAGAGCTAAAGTAACTTCCAAAGCCTCTGTATGTGATTTGCAGGCGATGATTGCTTTTCATCGCCGCGACTATCGGCGCCAAATGAACGAGACCCGATGGTATCTGCTCCAAAAGAATCCGGTCTTTAATATCAAGATTGCCCATTAGGGTTGTGCCCATCGAAACCGAGTCTAAAAGCCATTTGCTGACCTTATCATCTTCAATATCTTCAGGGTTAGCGATATAATAGCGATATCCACCGCTCTTATTGCATTTGATGTCCACCTTGAACTGGAGTTCAATCGCGGCTTTCCATCTGTTGAAAGTGGCACGGCCAAGAGGCTTTTCTTTAGCCATATAGTCACGCCATTTATCTGAAATCTCTTTCAGAGACAACCCTCGCCCGCGACTCCGGTGGATGGTATTCAATAGCCAGATATATTTTTCGGTCTGTGTCATATTGCATAAAAATATTTACGGCACAAAGATAACGATTCAGCTGTTTCATTTAATATTACAAGTCAAAAATAATTAGAAAATTTGTCCTCTTGCAATTTATGATGACACCATAAAATTGCTAAACGATATGGAAATCCTGCCCCAACTCCGCCTATCAAGTCACAACCACACCCAACACGGCTCACAATCCGACACGTCATTCTCCAACGGCCCGCTTGCCAAATTCAATGCGAATAACACACAAAACGACTCCAAGTACAGGTATCAGTACCATCGCTCGGAAGCCAATCGGGAGATGCCCCCAAAGAAGCCATACGCAAGTTCAAGGAGAAACAGAACCAACGTTTGCTAGTGATATTAAAACATCAGTCGGCAAAGCCGGAATGCGTTAGCGCAGCTACTATTACTCAAAACACAAAAGCCCTGCAGCGCAAAGCCCCCAATATGTTTTACAGCATATCGGCCTTGTCAACTCAAAAAATTTGTATAACTTTGTATAAGAAAATATGAATGACATTCTTAATAGCCTTCCGAATTATACTAAAGGTGCACCCGTTTTTATTGAACCTAATCAAATCTATTAATAGCTATTTGCAATGCCTTACCCTATAGAAAAGAAATTTGTTGTAGCCGTGTCATCAAGTGCTCTCTTCGACATGAGAGAGTCAAATGAGATATTTGTTAAAAGTGGTGTGGATGTTTATCGAAAATATCAAACAGCCCTTATTGATACGCCACTGGAAAAAGGAGTGGCTTTCCCATTTATTAAGCGATTATTATATCTTAATAGCTCTTTCTCGGAGAATCCTCCGATTGAAGTAGTTTTGTTTTCTAAGAACAGCCCAGAAACCGGACTTCGGGCATTTCGTAGCATCAAACACTACAACCTTGATATATCGAGGGCTTGTTTTTCTTCAGGTAAACCTAATTTCCAATATCTGCCCTCTTTTAACGCGGCTTTATTCCTATCTGACAATGAAATCGATGCTAAAGCTGCAATTAGAGCAGGATATGTAGCTGGAACCGTTATAAATGGAGGTATTGCAGACGATGAAAACGATAAAGAACTGAGACTTTCATTTGACTTTGACGGCGTTATTGGTGATGATTCTGCCGAGGCTTACTACAAAGAGGTGGATGGAGACATGAATAAATATCATGAGCATGAAAGGAATCTGGCCGATACTCCTCTGCATTCAGGGCCTATTGGAGAGTTGCTTAAGCAGATTGCCCTTTTTCAGAAAATGGAGAGAAAGAAGCAATTACGAGAACCGGAATATATGCCTTTATTGAAAACCTCTATTGTGACCGCACGTAATGCCCCCGCTCATGAGCGAGTAGTTACTACATTGAGAGATATGAATGTAGAGGTTGATGAGGTATTCTTTTTGGGCGGAATCGATAAATCCAGAGTGCTAAGCATTTTGAAACCGCATATATTCTTTGACGATCAAATGGTTCACTTAGAGAAATTGAAAGATATTCCTGCTGTTCATATTCCATTCGGAGTGGCTAATAAATAAAAACATGTTATGCAAATAAAAATGAACAGCTAAAATGTGATGCTATTTTAAAATTCTGCATAAATTATTTTAATCCTGCCAGATTCGTAAACAAAGGTGTTAAACTATTTGAAATCCAAAGAGAGGCCCAAAAATCTTGCCGATTTTTGCTGATATTTGCAGCAAGTGTGCGACTTTTGTGCGACTTATGTGCGACTTTATAAAACATAAATAACTGTTAATCAAATGATTAACAGCTATTATCTGTGCCCAGAACAGAACTAATATACTTACTTTCTATTACATTGAAATACCGTTTATATTGCACTGATATAGTGGATTATACAAATGGAACTTTTTCTTTCAGTGAGTTTTGAAGTGTTAAAAATGAGGAATTTTGCACGTAAATTTGCACGTAAAGCGTGTTTGAGTTATATTTGCAGTGGGATTGCGTGCTGCTACGTTCAGTGGCTGTGATTCCATCTGATTTTAACCCTTTAATTCTCTCCAATATGGCTACATTCCGATTTGAGCTAGACCATCGTCCGACAAGAAACAAGACCTACAACCTTTACCTGATGGTGACGGTGGGTAAGAAGCGCACCAAAAAGAAAACCGGTATTCAACTGAAACACATTGACGATTTCAATCCGTCGTGCAAGGGCAATAACTGGATTCGTGCAAATGTGCTCGATGCGAAAGCTCTCAATGAGCAGTTGCGGCTTATGTTGGTCAAGGCGCAGGAAACATACAATGAGCTTGAAGATGATGGCGAGGTATCATCGGCCCGTATTATCAAGACTATGGACAAGGAGATTGTCTCGCCTTCATTCCTTGCCTTTGCCCGTGAACGAGCGAAAGAGATTGAGGAGGAGGGTGGATTCAGGAATATGCGCAAGTATGTAGGGCTTTGCAATAAACTCGACGCTTTCCGTAAGAAGATGCGTATGCACGACATCACGATGGAAGACCTGACGGTGGAGTTCCTGACCAAGTTCAACAATTTTCTCCACAAGTGGAAGAATGAGAAGAATCCCGAAAAGTTGCTCCACCCGAATACCATAGAGGTGCAACTCAACATCTTCAAGACTCTCGTTAACCGCGCAATCAATCTCGGTTATATGTCGGCCGACAAAAATCCCTTCTTGAAATTCTCATACAAGGGTGTGCCTACTATGAAAGAGAAGTTGGAAATGGCGGAGATTCAGCGTATCATCAATCTTGATTTGCCGGAAGGCTCACTGATATGGAACGTAAGGAATTATTTCCTGTTCAGTTTCTATTGTGCCGGAATACGCGCCGCAGACTTCATTCAGTTGCGCTGGCGCAATGTGTCTTCCGAGGGCCGCTTGATTTATTCAATGGATAAGAACGGTAAATTCCGCGACATTGTCCTTGTGCCGCAGGCATTGGAAATATTGAAGCATTATTTCCGACCCGATGCCAAGCCTGATGATTATATCTTCCCACTGCTCGACAATACGGCTCCGTATGCGAAATATGTAACCACTGCCGACAAGAGGACAATTACACCGGATATGCGCAAGACACTCTATGCCGCCGTCTCCGCCAAGAACGCCCTCATCAACAAATATCTGAAAAAGATTGCGGAGAAGGCTGAAATCAGTAAGAATGTGTCGTTCCATATCTCACGTCATTCATTCGCTAAGGTTGCAAAGGAAACCGGACTTGACAGCGGTATCGTAAAAGAGCTGCTGGCTCACAGCAACCTTGCCACTACCGAGAGATATATGGGCAACTTCGATACGCAGAAAACCGACAACGCCCTCATCAACCTTTTCGGCGGCGTTGAGAAGCCCAAGGATAAGAAAGAGGAGGTAATTGAGGCGCTGAAAGGAATGTCACCCGAAGAGATAGCCGCCATACTCTCGGCAATTCAAAAATAGTTATATTCGCGAGTCGGCAAATATCGTATTTCGAGCTTTAGCTCGGTGCGCGATTCTGAAAGAAATTTGACCGACCGACAAATAATTCGTAAATTCGCAATCGCCATGAAGATAGAAAAATTCTCATCGAACCCGACAACCGACTATAGCGTTGCGGTCAACACCATAAAAGAAGCCATTCTCCGCAGTCAGTATCAGGCGGCGAGGTTGGTCAACCGTGAAATGCTGTCGCTATATTACGGCATCGGACGATATATCTCTGCCAATTCCCGTGAAGGATTCTGGGGAACTGGCGCCATCAAGACCATTTCTGAACGACTGCGCAAGGAACTCCCCGGACTGAAAGGGTTCTCGGAAAGCAGTCTCAAGAATATGAGAATGTTCTATGAAGAATGGTCTCCAGTCTTTGAATCAAAGGACACGTTGGCTATTTCGCCAATCATGATTGGCGAAATAGAGACCACTCTATTGCTATCACCCAAATCGCCAATCACGATTGACGATTTGGAGTTATTTGGCAATTTGAGTTTTACTCATCATGTCAGAATCTTGAATGGCGAAAAAGACGTTCACAAACGCTGGAAATATATTAAACTGGCTCTTGAAAACAAGTGGGATACACGTTTCCTCCAGCAGCAAATCAAAGAAAATGTCGCCGACCATTACGGTGTGATGCCATCCAATTTCGGAGTGACCATCAAAGACAGCCGCGATGCCATCAAGGCCCTCAGTATGTTTAAGGACGAATATCTCCTCGACTTCATCAACACCGAAGAAATCGGCATCCGCGACTATCAGGATATTGATGAGCGAGTGGTAGAGAAAGAGATTGTTCACAACATCAAGAAGTTCATCATGACTTTCGGGCGCGATTTTGCTTTCGTCGGCAATCAATATCATCTTGAGGTTTTCTCTCACGACTTCTTCCCCGACCTGCTTTTCTTCAACCGCGAGTTGAATTGTCTTGTAGTCGTGGAACTGAAAACCGGCGATTTCAAGACCAGCTATCTCGCCCAGCTGATGACTTATCTGCGTATTCTCGATGATAAGGTAAAGAAGCCCCATGAAAATCCATCAATCGGTATCGTGCTTTGCAAGACCGCTGACAAAGACTTCGTTGAATACGTAATTCAGGACTACGCCAAGCCGATGGGCGTAGCCACTTACCGCATGAACTCCGATATGCCTGAGAAACTACGCGAGGCATTGCCAGATGTGGAAGACCTAAAAAAATTGCTGTAACCAAGCCGTGGCAACGGGATTTGATACAAATTTCAACGCCGTTTGAACATGCTATCTCAGCTTTCAGCGGAACGGAAAATGGGGAGTGCGACTTCGGAGCACTCCCTTTACATTGCAAGGTTGTTTTGTGGGGCCTCGGTTCCCCAAAACCTTTTGAGTTACTCAAAAGACACCTTGCTATGTTCATGTGAACATCCTGCATATTATAACTGATGTTTGCAATGCAGAATAGGCTTGTTCTACAAAAATTATGAGATTTATCTACACGAAGCCAAGACAGGAGGTGGAAAACACGAGGAAGAATGCGGAAATATGGGTACTTTATGCGGTCGAGCTATGCAAATATTTGGAAATCTGAATGATTGGATTGTATATTTGCAAAGAATTTGATTGACAAACCTGCAATTAAGGCGTTCAATATACTAATCTTCGGAACGACACTTCTATTGTAATGTTTGTCTATTGAATTATCTATAATCCAATGTATTAGCAATCTTGTTGAGCTATCAACCGATTGAAAAGTCAATTTATTGAACAATAGATTCCTAAGTTCCTCAATTCCTAAGGTACTTATGTACGGATGTCCATGTCCAAAGTGGATTCGCACCTGTATAAATGGCGAAAATACGGCCATATCCATACTTTTTGCGGTTACGTGCTGACAAATATTCCAATGTGGATTAGTGTGGATACTAATATTTCAATCCGTATTTATGGATGCCATGTAAGAGATATGTATTTCTTTCAATGCCCATTGATATTAAAATCCATATATTATTTTTACCATACAGATTTTTATAAATCGTTGGCTACTGAGATATTTCTACATCAATACGGATACTAAATTCTTACTATTCAGACAGCGATATATAAACATATTTCTCTTAATATTTTGGATATAGGTCTATAAGGACTTATGGACACATGAGCTATCCGTTGCAACGCGAGAAGTAGCAGATAATTATCGGGAAAATATCGGTTGGACATTGGCTGCTTCAAGTGGCCAAATGCGGCCATAGCTATACTTTGTGCGTCCAAGGGATACAAATATTTGGAAATCTGCGCCTCCCGATATTATTTTTGCACTGCGACAAAGATTCAACGAGGGGCAACTTGGCCCTTCAATACCAAACAGCATCCTTTCTTATGTTGGATGCCAAGCCTTGATACACCGGCAACTTCATCCTCCGACTGTTTTTTCATTGGAGAAGAAGTTGAAATTAGCAGTCTTGACTGCTGAAACATAAACACGAATGAGCAAAAGCTCGCAACCTTCAACAATCTCACCCATCACAATGGTCATGATTCCGCAGGAAGAATGGCAGTCACTCAACGACAAGCTCGACCGCCTTGCCGAGATGATTGAGAACCGCAACGCTTCCGACCGCGACGCCGAGTGGCTGGAATCCGAAGCCGCGCGAAAACTACTCGGAGTCTCGTCCAAGACATGGCAAAACTACCGCGACCAGCGCGTCATCCCCTTCTCCCAGATCGGCCGCAAAATCTACGTCAACCGCGCCGACCTAAACGCCTTTCTATGCTCACACCGCATTAGACACTGATTTAGGGAATGAATTATAGGGTCTGCCACTTCATTGTCGCAGGCCCTTAACACTCTTCATTTGACCGATTTCAGTATATTTGGAATGAAAATCGGATAAAATATTTTGTTCCGTGGAATATTTTTTATAACTTTGTTGCCATAATTAACAAGTAAAAGTATGGTAACAGCCGAAATCTTCACCAACTCCCTCTTTGACGAGTTTAAGCCACCTTTTGAGGCGGCCGCTTTTCAAGATGAAATTTTAACCGCTGATGTCCAGCGTGCTATTTTTATGGCTCATCGCAACGCCTACCAAAAGGCTCGCGAATTAAGAGAGATGTGCACTCAAATCACATCTGCAAGTATAACGCATGATTGCACCCATTATTACCTCGAACAAAAGCTTTCTCCATTGGGTTTTGAGTTCACTTCGGATTCAATTGGAAATTCAAGAGCCTTTTTTACAAAGGGAGACTATATCTTCATCTTAAAAAAGAAGAATGCTCCTTCAAATCCAACAGAGGTAAGCAAAAATATTCGCGAACAGAAAGTGGCAAAGCACGTAATTACCATATCCTATGAAACCGATGCTTTCCACACAGACATTTCAAGAATTTATGTACAGTATCTTCAGGGGAATACAATAGAATATAATTTTGTCATCACCCCGGAAGATATGTGGAATCTCGAAAACTGCGTTAACGAGAAAACACAACAAGAAGTGGTTGAACATAAAAAGCCACGTCTTAAAATTAAGAAACAGGATGCAATATAATTATGAGTGAGACTGTTAATCCTAAGTTCTTGGAGCTTGCCCGACATCTTCGTCAGTATACCCAGAAGGAGGCTGCTGAATTGCTTGGTGTATCACAGGGTAAACTCTCCAAGGCCGAAAAGGGTCTGCAACCTCTCCCCTCCGATATTATAGAAAATCTCCAAACGGTTTTCAACTTACCTCTATCATTTTTCTACCAATCAACTGATGCGTCTCAGGTAGGTCATCTCTATTATAGGCGCCAAATGTCAATACCCGCAAAAGTATTAGATGCGTTAGATGCGCAAATTCGCGTTCAGAAAATGGCTATCGATCAAATGTTTGATGCCATTGAATTACCAGAGTTTGATTGGCAATTTGAACAGCCAAGTGATGAACTGACACCAGCAGAAATCGCTCGTAGAACAAGATATTCACTGGGACTGCACCGAGGCGCAATAGGAAATTTGACTGTTCTGCTTGAAGACCATGGCGTTATCATACAAAAAATGGATTTCGGCACAGAAAAGATGGACGGACTTACTTCTATTTCAGATCGAGGTCGAAGAGTTATCTTTCTCAATACAAGAATGCCAAATGATAGAATGCGCTTTTCACTTGCACATGAACTGGGGCATTTAATTATGCATCTTAGTTTTGTTCCAAAGCATCCTGAGAGAGTAGAGGATGAGGCTAACGAATTCGCTTCTGAATTTCTTATGCCTGAGGCAGAAATAAAATCATCCTTGAAACGAATCACCCTACCAATGTTAGGTAACCTTAAGCAACAGTGGGGCGTTTCAATGCGTGCGCTAATTCGACGTGCAAGAGACTTACAAATGATAGACGATAAAATATATCGAAACTATCAGATAATATTCTCGAAAAAAGGCTACAATAAACGTGAACCGATAAACCTGCCATACGAAAGAAGTAATATGGTACATGATGTGGTGGAGTTATACAAAACAGAATTGGGCTACTCAGATGAAGATTTGTCTTCAATTTCTCATCTTTTGCCCGATGATTTCAAACGTTGGTTCATATTGAACAACTCTCCCATTTTCTCGTTCAACCCGACAATTTCAACCTTTAGAAGAAACTGATCATGAACAAACAGCAACTCGCATCCAAAATATGGGCTTCGGCCAACAAAATGCGGTCGAAGATTGAAGCCAACGAGTATAAAGACTATATACTCGGCTTTATCTTTTATAAATTCCTTTCTGACAAGGTGGTTGAACTTGCCATAAAGGAGGATATGACCGATGAACTCCAACCTCAATACCTGACCGAAGAAAACTCGGAATGGGCTGAGCATTGTCGTCAGACCCTTGGGTACTTCATAGCCTACAATGACCTGTTTTCAACTTGGATTAAACCGGAGCGTAACTTCTCGGTCGGAGATGTGCGAGATGCTCTTACCCGCTTTGCACGTCTTATCAATCCGGCTCACGAGAAGGTTTATAAAGGAATCTTCGATACTTTACAGAACGGTCTGAGCAAACTCGGTGAAAGTGCCGGTGCACAGACCAAGGCGGTTCAGAATCTGCTCAATCTTATTAAGGATATTCCGACCGATGACCGTCAGGACTATGACGTTCTCGGTTTCATATACGAATATCTTATCAGCAACTTCGCGGCTAATGCCGGAAAGAAAGCCGGTGAGTTTTATACACCCCACGAAGTTGCTCTGATGATGTCGGAGATAGTCGCCCACCATCTTAGCGACAAGTCAGAAATCAAGATTTATGACCCTACATCGGGTTCCGGTTCGCTGTTGCTCAACATTGGTCGAAGCGTTGCCAAATATCTTGACAAAGACAAAATCACATACTACGCACAGGAACTTAAAGAGGCTACCTACAACCTCACCCGTATGAATCTTGTGATGCGTGGCATCCATCCTGATAATATTGTGGTTCGTAACGGTGACACTCTCGAAGAAGACTGGCCTTGGTTTGATGACAGCGACCCGACATCAACCTATGCCCCTTTGTATTGCGATGCTGTTGTCAGCAATCCTCCTTATTCGCAAGAGTGGTATCCATGTGAAGAAACAGCGTCAGACCCTCGTTATAAGAAATATGGCGTCGCGCCTAAGGGAACAGCCGATTATGCTTTCCTTCTCCATGACCTGTACCACGTAAAGCCCGGCGGCATTATGACTATTGTCTTGCCTCATGGTGTTCTGTTCCGTGGCGGCAATGAGGAAGAAATCCGCCGCAACCTTATTGAGAACAACAACATAGACGCTATCATCGGTCTCCCGGCTAATATCTTCTTTGGCACCGGTATTCCAACAATCGTTATGGTGCTTCGTCAGAAGCGCGACCGTGATGATGTTCTCTTCGTAGATGCTTCCAAAGGATTCATCAAAGTTGGTAAAAACAACCAGTTGCGGGCACGCGACATACGCAAGATAGTTGATGCTGTAACAGAACGGCGTGAAATGCCCAAATTCTCACGCTGTGTTGACCGTGAGGAAATCCGCAAAAACGATTACAACCTCAATATCCCTCGCTATGTCAATTCAGCAGAAGCAGATGAACAGTGGGATATTTACGCCACTATGTTCGGCGGCATACCTAACAACGAGCTTGACAGTTTCACAAATTGGTGGGATATATTCCCCTCGCTGCGAAATGAATTGTTCAGTCCGGTTAATGAGGCATACAGTAAACTGATACCTTCGCCGGACCAGATTTTTGACACAATCAGGCGAAATCCTGAGGTTTCAGAATACCAACTTCGTTATCTCGAAGCTGTCAATCCTCTGCGTGACGCTCTCATTGACATTGTTGTCAATCCTTTGTCAAGTCCCGAACGTCTTCGCCGTCTAAATCCGGCCATTGAGTTCAACTCTTTCTCCGCACATCTGTTTGAGGTCATCAAACCATTCGCATTGATTGACTCATACGCGGCCTATCAGATTCTTGAAGACAACTGGCGAAAAATAACATACGACCTTGAAACATTGCAGTCAGAGGGCATTGAAGCTGCCAATGCCGTCGATGAGAATATCATCATCAAAAAGAAAGATGGCAAGGATGTAGAGGTACAGGACGGTTGGGTGGGTCGTATCCTTCCCTTTGAACTTGTGCAGCAAGAATTGCTCGGTTCTGAGCTTGGCAAACTCGCCAAACTTCAGGAAGAACGTGATGCTACCATCGATCGTATCGCTGAATTACTTGAATCGCTTCCCGAAGCCGAGGGTGCTACGCCGTGGATTAAAGATGATGGTTCTGCTTTTGTCCCCAAGGAACTTAAAGCCAAGGTTAAGAAAATCAAACAGGAGTTTGGCTCAAAACTCCCTGAGGATTCAGCCGAAGCCATGCTTGTCGAGGCTGATAAACTTATTGACCTTGAAAAGAAACAGAAGAAAGCCGTCAACGAAGCCAACGACCTTCTTCAAGAAAGCACGATTGCCCTTATCAAGAAATTACCGATGAAGGACATCCTTCACCTGCTCGTAGCCAAATGGATTGAACCGGTGCGCAAAGGTATCGCCGATCTTTTCGACAAGGAGGTCAAAGACTTCGCCGAAAAACTCGATGCTCTTGATACCAAGTATTGCGACACCCTCGTCAACATAGATGAACGCATCTCTAAATCAGAGAAATCACTCGCTTCGCTGATTGACAACCTCACAGGCTCAGACTTTGACATGGCCGGACTCCGTGAGTTCCAAAAACTTCTGCGCCATGAGTAAGACACTTAAACCACAAATCCGATTCAAGGGCTACGATGATGAGTGGCAACAGGCCAAAGTTCGTGAAGTCTTTAATCTTGGCAATGGTTACACTCCGTCGAAAGCGGTAGCGGCATATTGGACTAATGGCACTATACCTTGGTTCAGAATGGAGGATATTCGTGAAAATGGTCGCGTTTTGGCCGATGCCATACAACACGTTACCCCTTCAGCCGTGAAATCGTCGGGGCTTTTCCCTGCCGGGAGCATAATTGTGTCAACCACCGCGACTATAGGAGAGCACGCTCTCCTAATTGCTGATTCGCTTGCGAATCAGCGATTTACGGTTTTTCAAACCGTAAATCGCTGGAGTTGGCTGAAAGCCAACTATTTACTATATCGTTTTTATGGTCTTGGTGATTGGTGTCGTAGAAACGTCAATGCCGGAGGTCTGGCGGCTGTTAATATCTCTGACCTCCAGAAGTACGATATAGATTATCCTAAGGAAGAAACAGAGCGTGATTCTATAGCCGAATATTTCAGCAATCTTGATACTCAAATAAAGGAGGCGGAGCGTGAGGTTGACCGATTGGAGAAGATGAAAATCGCATCGCTTCAAAAGATGTTCCCACGTCCCGGTGCAACCGCCCCCGAAATCCGCTTCGCCGGATTCTCTGAGCCGTGGAAAAACAAACGGCTTGGAGAAATAATGAACGTCGGTTCTGTCAAAAGAATACATCAAGAAGATTGGAGAGACACAGGAGTGAGATTCCTTCGTGCACGAGACATCGTCGCCGAACTTAAAGGTGAGAAAATTGACGATCAACTTTATATTGATTACAAACTCTACGAAGAATTTTCTGCCATCTCTGGAAAGGTTGAAGTTGGAGATTTGTTAGTTACAGGAGTAGGTACAATTGGAATTCCTTATCTTGTAAAAGATACAGAACCTATCTATTTCAAAGATGGCAATATAATTTGGTTCAAAAATTCAAATTATTTGGATGGTAATTTCTTCTTCTATTCATTTATTGCTGCTCCTATACAAGACTTCATTTTGATGTCATCAACAGTAGGCACAGTAGGAACTTATACAATTGAGAGTGGCAAGTCTACTCCAATTACTATTCCTTCCTTGGCCGAGCAACGAGCCATCGGCGAGTATTTCCGCAACCTTGACGAACTGATAGCCGCCAAGCGTAAATCTATTGTAAAACTCCGCAACATCAAAAAGGCTTGTCTGAGTAAGATGTTTGTTAATGATACCAAGCTATGAGCCAACAAGTCTTTAACTCAGAACCGCAGTTTGAGGAGGCGGTCATCAAGAAACTCCAACAATATGGTTGGGAAGAGAACGTCTTGAAAAATCCGACCGAAAAGGAACTCATTCAGAACTGGGCCAATATTCTCTATGAGAACAACCGCGACCGTGACCGTCTCGACTGCTATCCACTCACTGAGGGAGAAATGCAACAGATTATAGATAAAATCAATTCGTTGAAGACTCCGCTCGCCCTTAATGAGTTTATCAACGGAGGCGAGACTTCGGTGAAGCGCGATAATCCCGATGATAAGGAACATTTCGGCAAAGAGGTAACACTGAAAATCTACGACCGCAAGGAAATTGCTGCCGGTGACAGCCGCTACCAGATTGTCCAGCAACCTAAGTTTCCCACCGCTTCACCATTGCTCAACGACCGTCGTGGAGACCTGATGCTTCTTATCAACGGTATGCCAGTGTTCCATATCGAGCTCAAAAAGAGCGGCGTTGATGTAAGCCAAGCCTCCAACCAAATAGAAAAGTATTCACGCGAGGGAATCTTCTCGCAAGGACTTTTCTCTCTGGTGCAGGTGTTTGTGGCCATGAATCCCGAAGAAACGCTATACTTTGCCAATCCGGGTCCTGACTGTATATTCAATAAGGATTTTTATTTCCATTGGGCAGACTTCTACAATGAACCCATCAACGAGTGGAACAAGGTGATTGAGAGACTTCTCTCTATTCCAATGGCTCACCAAATGATAGGATTCTATACCGTACCAGACAGCAAGGACGGCATATTGAAGGTTATGCGCAGTTACCAATACTATGCCGCCGATGCTATCCGCACAAGAGTAGCCAAAATTCATTGGGAGGATAAGGAGATATTTGGAGGCTTTGTTTGGCACACAACAGGATCCGGTAAGACTATGACCTCGTTCAAGGCCGCTCAACTCATTGCTCAGAGTGGCGATGCCGACAAGGTGGTGTTCCTCATGGATAGAATTGAACTCGGCACACAGAGCCTTGAAGAATACAGAGGCTTTGCCGGAGACGGCGACAGCATTGAGGGTACTGACAATACCAAAGACCTTGTTGATAAACTGAAAAGTGATGATAAGGGACTGACCCTGATTGTTTCTTCAATTCAGAAGATGGGTCTCGTTTACGAGCACAAGCCCGGCGAAGAAGGAGGTTTTGCCAAGAATGAACTTGATAGAATCCGGACAAAACGCATCGTCTTTATCATTGACGAATGTCATCGCTCCACATTTGGCGAGACATTGGCAGGTATCAAGAACAATTTTCCCGGCGCACTCTATTTCGGTTTCACCGGTACTCCGATAGGCGATGAGAACAACGTGCGCGACATGACAACCCGTGACCTCTTTGGCGAGCGGCTGCATCTCTATTCAATCGGCGACGGTATCCGCGATGGTAATGTGCTTGGATTTGATACATACAAAGTCTTGACCATGCGCGACAGCGATGTGCGTGAAAAGGTAGCGCTGAGTGAAGCCAAAGCAGAAACCACTGAGGAGGCTCTTGCTGACGAACAGAAAGCGGAGGTATATAACCGCTTCATGAATATGCCGATGGTTTATACCGAGAAAGATCCGCTCACCAACAGGTATCCGAGAGGAGTTGAAGATTATCTTGAAAACTCACAGTATCGTCGCGCAGAGCATCGTGAAAAGGTTGTAGAGGATATTATGCACGAATTTCCACGCAAGAGCTGGAACGGTAAGTTTCATGCTATCCTCGCAACAAGCAGCATACCCGAAGCGATAGCCTACTATCGGCTCCTGCGCGAGAAGATGTCGCAGTTGAAGATAACAGCTATCTTCGACCCGACGATTGACAACAACGGTCAAGACCGAGCCGCAATCAAGGAGGTGGCTCTTGTAGAGATTCTGACGCAGTACAATGAGTGGTTTAATCAGAAGTTCTCGATACCCACTTGGCAACTCTTTAAGAAAGATGTGGCCAAGCGCATGGCTCACAAGAAGCCTTATAACCGCATAAGCCGCGAACAGCAGCTTGATATAATGATTGTCGTTGACCAGATGCTCACCGGCTTCGACTCTAAATACGTCAACACAATCTACATGGATAAGGAACTGACTTTCGCCGACCTTATCCAAGCATTTTCGCGCACCAACCGCTTGTTCGGACATGAAAAGCGATTTGGAATTATCCGTTTCTACCGTCGTCCACACCGAATGCAGCGCAACATAGAGGATGCGTTTGAACTCTATGCCCATGGCAAGCCGCAGGGAATTTTCGTGCTCAAAATCGGCGAGAATGTAAGCGGCATGAATTTCCACTATAACGAAATCAAGCACATGTTTGAACGTGCGGGCATTGAAAACTTCGCATCGCTGCCGGAAGACAACACTGTCCGCGCCCGTTTTGCAAGAGAATGGAAAGCACTGAACGCCCGGTTGGATGCTGCCAAGATGCAGGGGTTCGTCTGGAGCAAGAAGCGTTATAAATATGATGATGCAGAGGGAGTGCGTCGCTCCGCCACTATTCAGTTTGACGAACCGACATACCTCACTCTTGCCCAACGATACAAGGAACTGTTCAATCAGACAGGCCCGGGGACTCAACAACCTCGCGGTGGCGATGTTCCTTTTGAAATCGAGCCATATCTCACGGAGATAGATACCGGCGTGATTGACTCGGCATATATGAACAGCCGTTTCCAGAAATATCTCGAAGCGTTCTACAGCGACGAGCAGCAAGCCACAATCGACGATGTGCTGAAAGAGCTGCACGGTTCATTCGCTCATCTTTCGGCGGAAGACCAGAAATATGCAAACATATTCCTGAGCGACATTCAAAGTGGTCGTCTGGAACGCGATGACATTGACTCGGAGAAGTCGCTGTCAGACTACATTGCCGACTACCGGGCGCAGGCAAAGAATGACCAGATTCATCGCTTCGCTCTGGCTATCGGGCTTGATGAGGATAAGCTACGCCATATCCTCAGTCTGCATTTGCCTGAAGACAATATCAACCGTAGCGGATACTATAAAGGCTTGTATGAGACTCTTGACAAATCAAAAGCTAAATTCTTCTTTGAGCGTGTTGAGGGCAAGACCGTCCCGGCATTCATGATACCTGCGAAAGCAGATAAAATGCTCCGCTCCTTCATAATTAGTGGCGGATTCGATATTGATGATTTATTTGAGTATGGCTCAATAAAGCCGTATTCGATAGACGACAATACACAAACTTCAATAGCTGCAGAACCATAATATAGAATTATATGTCAGGAGAGACAATGGATAATTTAGTCTGGAAAGACCTATGGTACACAGCTCAAACGGTAAAGGTTTATGAGCTATGTTGTACTCGTTACTCCAACAAAATGAAACGACGGAATCGCATTTATGAATGGATTATTATTGCGCTTCCACTCATCGGCGCCGCATTATATAAACTTCACCCACTGTTTACCCTTATTGCATCTATTCTTACCGGATTAGAAGCCATACTTGAAAAATTTAAACCATTTCTAACTCAATCAGAAAAAGAGTTGTCTGAATTGCGAGTATTGCAGGGTAAATTTGCAGAGATTTTATCCGATATTGAAGATGGCATTCTTTCATTTAGAGTCGATTCGGCTACCGATTCAGATCTAAAAACACTTCTCACGAAGAAGAAAAAACAAATCAGCAAACTTTCTCCGTTGTTAGATTCCATTGTGAGAAAAGTCCCCGATAACGAACATCTCAATGATGAAGCTTTAAATTACTTAAACTCTAAATATAATGTCTGATAAAGGAAATTCTAAGCCCACTGTGAGTGGAACTGCGAAAATCGCTAATGTCCATGGCGAAGTACCCAATATTCGTTTTAGTGCCCCACCTCCACCCCCTAAAAAGAAATGAGCATATACTTTAGAACTAATTAGTTTATACATTTATGATACCACCAAAGCAAATAAATAAACCATCTGATTCTGGCACACGGGAAGAGCTCGTTTTGCCACAGATAAAATATGTTGTACCCCCGCCTCCTCCCCCCAAAAATAATGTGACATCCACAAACCATACCCGCGAGGTGCCGAAGATTTAAACTTCGGCATCTCCGCCATACCCTTCCATGAAGAGATGGCTGTCATATGACTTGTTAAGTATATAGCATAATTTACACATTAACAATTAGGACCAATGGTATATTTCTCTGAAATATTTGGAATTGAAGAGAGCGTTCTTGAAGAGTACGGAGCGCTCAATATTTCGTTACTCAACGATTTGCCATTATTTGTAGACCCATTTTTGCTTTATGCCAGTGAGAAGCCGGAATATCGAAATCTGCACGATGGGATTATCAAATATCTCACATTCCTTCGCGAAAAAATGTTGGATGGTCATATTTCTGATGAAAAAATCAAACGTTGGTATCGTTTCCCGGAAGTTAAGCAAGTATGGTTAGGGTATAGTGAAAAAGGGAATTGCGGGGCTGGTTTGGGTGGAAAGTTTGGTCGCTCAATGAGCGAGGCTATTGTCAATGTCTATAAAGACCTAAACAATGAGACTATCACCAACACTTCTCATCTTGAAAAATTAGGCCTTTTCAAGTCTGGTGTAGGCAGAGATAATATCAGTGATTTTACGTGCAATCTGATTAAACAGTATTTATTGCGGTATACACAAGAGTTCGCAATAAGAAATCTTGCTGAGACTCAAAGAAGAAGAATAAATGTGAGCAAGGTATATTTTGACTATAATCTGGAATCTTGGATGCCAGAAGTATTCGAGTTGCCTTATTTTAACGGAGACTATATTATTCTTACTCCAACGGACATATTGACTAAAGATGAGAATTGGATTAACTTTAGTGACATGAAAGCAAGTTACTTCCAAATTCAGCAATCTATACCCAATGAAGAATTGCGAGATAGAATAAATGATATTTATAAAGCTCAGATACCTCGAAGAAAGGCTAAAGAGGAGGACTATACCCGTGCTATCAATGAAATTGTACGGAAATATCCTGAATTCATGGGCTACAAGATATAAAATTATATAATAAACTGATTTACTATATTTTATAGAGTGCATAAAAGAGTAGTTTTGTAATTTAGTACCATTTTAGCATCACTATTTAGCCATCGTAAATAGAATCAAGAGATGGCGCAAATGGCATAGGACAATTAACTTCTTTGGCTGCATAATCCACATTCGTTTACCGTCCTCAAATCAGTCAACACCTTCCGGAGATAATCAGACGGTTAATTTATAACCACAACAAATAGATATTCACTGATTTTATATTTGTATTGCGTAGTTTTTCTACAATAATCGTATTTATAATTTGTTGTATGAGATTTTATTTGTATCTTTGCACCATACAATAGATAAAATCAACGATTATGATAGCAGAGTTCAGCATTGAGAATTTTTTCTCCATTAAGTCGGTTCAGAAAATCAGTTTTGAACCATCGGCAGATACTTTTATGTCTGATGAGTACTCGTATGAAGTTAAGGACGGTGTAAGATTACTGAAAGTGGGCATCATCTATGGTGCTAACGCTTCCGGTAAAACGAATATATTAAATGCCATTGAATTCTTCAAGATGCTGGTTTTGAGAATGCCTAAAGACAGGACTGAGAAAACCGGAGTTGTCCCTTTCATGTTGGATGACACCTCAAGGAACGAGAAGACAAAGATGTCAATGGTGTTCTATATCAACCAGTCGAAGTACATCCTTAGTTTTGAATTGGACGCAAAGCATATCTATTCCGAGACATTGATTGTTTATGATTCCATTCGCCCGACCAAGCTGTACAACCGAAGTTATGATGCCGCAACAGATTCCACGACCATTGACTTTGGCGTAAATCTGAAAATGACGAAGAAAAGCCAGGATGTGATTTCCGGCAACACTATCAATAATTGCAGTGTGCTTGCCGCGTTTGGCAAAAGCAACGTGGAACGGACAAGGCTGAATGATGTGTACGATTATTTTGCCAAGCAGGTAAAAGATGTATTGGCTCCCGGTATGTTGCTTTCGGGATATGTCAAATCACGATTGGATAAAGACGAGGCAGGAGATTTGAAGAAATTCATTTTAAATTTCCTGAAAGCGTCCGATTTCAATATAGAAGATGTGGTATTAAACGAAGAGGAAGAGCTGATTACCCCTGAATTGGAACAACTGATTCAGAATGCCCCTATTGATAAAGATGCAAAGGCTGAAATGCTTAGAAAGGGGAAAATTACAAATACGGAATTGACCTTCAGGCATAAGGCAGGCGATAAAGTATATGATTTGTCGGAAGAATACGAGTCCAATGGCACCATGAGGTTCTTGGGAATGGCGGTGATACTGAATTACCTGTTAAAGACCAATAGGTTTATGCCCATTGATGAAGTGGAGACAAGTATTCATTATGAACTGTTGGCTTATTTCATAAAAGTATTTTTGGCAAACAGCGACGGAACATCTCAGTTGCTATTGACAACGCACGACATCAATCTTCTCAATGAGGATTTTATTCGCCGTGATACGATATGGTTCACCGACAAAGACGAACTTGGCGAAACTAAAATAGTACGCCTGTCTTCTCTTGGACTGCACAAGAATCTTTCCCCATACAATGCTTACAAGCAGGGAAAATTGGTAAAGTTGCCGTTCTTAGGTAGTCAGTATATCAACCTGAATGACTAATGATATGGGACGGACAGTAACAAAAAGTATCGCCATCATTGGCGAGGGAGAAACGGAATGGTTCTATTTCGATTCTCTGAGAATTGCGTGTCGCTATCCTTTCAAGGTTGCGCCGGCTTTTCCGCAGCATAGCGACATCAATCATATCCTGAAACTGGTTGAGTCCTATTTGAGTAAGCAATATGATTATATCGTATGCCTGTTTGATATGGACAGGCTGTATCAATATCCTTCCGAAATGCAACTATACCAACGAGCAAAGAAAGAGTATAGCAAGAAGAAATATGCCGGAAAGGTGATGTTTGTAGAAACGAATCCTTGCACGGAGTTTTGGTTTCTGCTCCACTTCTTGCCTAATGTGGCCTGTCGGCGATACGAGAGTTACGAACAACTGCTTCCTGAATTGCAGAAATATATGCCGGGATATGAAAAGACAAAACGGTATTTCATACGCACCAATCTCTATAAATACCTGACAGAGAATGGTGATTTGGAGCGCGCGATGTTAAACTCAGAAAAATTGTGCCAACTCTGTAAGGAATCGCCGGAGGATTTGAAGGCATATTCTGAGATTCATAAGGTTATCAATATACTTAACAAACTATGAATTTGATTCATCAATATGAAATAAAATATGACACAAGAAGAATTTGAACACAAACAGCATATAGAACTTCTGTCCAAACATTTCCTTGAAAATGATTGGGTGTGGTTATACAAGAAGCAACATTACAAAGACGGAGCAATTGATATTTACTATAAATACTGGTGCTATTTGGCAACTCCATCTAAGGCAACAGATGCGCTATCATCATATATGGTGGATATTCCTGACAATGTGCGAGGTGCCTTAGTCAATGGATGTGTATATAAACCTTTTGCACACGATGGCTTTGAACCATTGACAATAATTCGTGACTTCAAAAATGGGTCTGAACGATTCATTCAGATTAGAATTGCAGAAGAAATTGTTTTTTACCATAATTTATATGAAGTACATAAAGGGAATGTAACTCAGTTTTTTGATGATAACGACATTCTTGCTTGTGAAATTACAGATACTTCCGCAAGAATACTTAATAAACACCTTACTGAATTTATGGCAGCAAAAGGAATGGATTTGATCTGCCACTGTCAATCAGAAATTGAATACAATTTTAATGATTACTCTCCAACTTTTAAATATAAATGTACTTCTGAACAAGGAGAAGACATAAGTCGGACTGCATTACAGCATTACAATATTATGGTGAATCCGTGTTTTACCAATATGCGTAATTGGTTCAATGGAAAGTCTGTTTTTAAGTACACACCACTTAAAGAATACATGAAATCTATGAACGCTCAATATATTATTGCGACAGATGAGAACGGGTTAGACATATTTTCTGATGAAAAAACCTCCCCATATACTCCAATTTTCTTTGATAAGAAATTACACTCTCTCTATATGGGACGCGAAAAATATGTGATTGAACCACTTAGAATCACTACACCAAGTTTCTCTATCCGTTGCGACAACGTAAACGAAAATTATATTGTTGCCTTTTTAAAAGATGTTTTAGATCTCCCATACAGAGAACAAAATGTTTGGAAAGGTTACAACATCGCTCCTAACGGTCGCGGTTTTAGCGGGCATTTTCAAGAAACAATGATTCAAGGTAATTGGAATTCTTCTGCTGAATCAATTGATTTCGTTTTCAGGGACACATACAAAAATTTATTAAGCAAGTGGGAAGGCAAGTATAAATTTCCGCTTGTCAAGTCTCTGAATCATGCTCAGAGCGAAATTCCTGATAAAATTAACCTTTTGCAGGATAATGATTATTTCGCACTCAGTCAGTTACTTCAACAAATCGGATTGATGTTTTATGATAGTCTAAATAAGGCAGAACTCTATAAAAATATCCTTAATCCTACAGAAGAAGAAAAAAAGGAGCATCGATTGCATACTTACATAGATTATTTGAGCATCTTAAAATTAATGATACGGAACTTAATACTTTCTTAAAAAACGAAAGGACATTACGTTCAATACTTTCACTTGCTCATCATAATGGGGCGAAAATCACAAAAGACAATGAAAAACAATCTTTAGCCTATGTAGGATTAAGCATTGAAAAATTGAATACCAAAGAGGCAGCAAAAAATCTATTAACAAAGGGTAGTGAAGCAATGCAAAAAATCATAGAACAACTATAAAAACAAAAGGTTATGGCAACAAATCCACCGTCAGGTGATGGACATCGCAATGGTGCAGTGAGAAAACGTTCTCAGGTTTTTAATCCCAAAACAGAACAATGGGTAAAACGGGATAAAGATACAGGACGCTTTATTGATGTAAAACAGGATGGTACACCATTTAAGGGTGTAACTAAAGAAAAGTAATTTTTTACGAGGGCAAGAGACGATGATACTTGCCCTCTTTTATTTACATTGGCTTTATCATTGATTCTATAAAGGATATTTCATCTTCTGATAGACCGTATTTTGCATAGAGTTGAGTATCTATTTCAGATATGCTCCTACTCCAATTTATATCGCTGTTGGAAGTGAAATCTTGTAATGGAATAAATTGAAATTTTTCTGAGGATAAGTTTATAGATGATACAGAGAGCATTAGTAAGAAACGAAAAAAGCGTGTTTGGATATATTTATATTCGTTTTCAACAACTAACTTACTCTCGGAAGCTCCAACAATAAGGTAGGAATCTGTACACACATCATTAGGTCCAATAATCTCTGTTCTGGAGATTATCTTAAATTGTCCTTTTTTATCTGGTTCTCCCGCATGTTCAGCAGTAACCTTACTCATCAAAATTTTATATTTTGAAAGAAGTTGATTAGTAGGGGCAATTACAGATTTTGATAGCCATGATGTTCCAGCACTTGTTATTAGACGGATTTCTCCCGTCTTTTCACCACGGATATTAGATGATAGTCCGAATGGATTACGAGAGTTAACTATTGATGCAAAAGAATTATCAGATTGACATTTATGCACTATATGAATAGCCGAGTTATAGCGAATAAATACTGAAAATTGGTTTAATGGACGCTGTTCCATGTCTCGTTGCGTTCCTTGAATAGTCGTGATACTACAATTGCCTTTGTAGTTTACATCCCATAAAATATAATTGACACCACCACCAATACTTGCTGTAGGAAAACAATCTTTGGCATTTACATAGTCAAAGATATGGCTAATTCTTTTATCAGATAACATACTTTCTCTGAAAGAGTCCAGTCCTTTCCCTCCTGCAAACCATCGAGAAGGCATAATCATAGAAATATAGTTAGGAGCTATTTGTTTTGCAATTTCAACAAATAGGTTATATACAGGTTTTGCACTAACTCCAGCACCTCCATCCATGATTTGATACGGCGGATTCCCCACTATCGCATTGATTTTCATATTCTTTATTCCTGTTCTGTCCGTAATGAATTTATCTACCTGCTTGATAAAATGTTCCGGTTTGTTTTTGATTTGATTGATTAAGTCCTCGAAATATCGGGTGTTTACCTTCGCTTTACGGAAACCTATAAGGGTGCGTTTGGTGATGCTCTTTGCCATCGGAGTTTTACAGATGACGAAGATGTTTTCAGCCACCACCTTGTCCCATATACGCTGTTCATCCTCAATGCTTGACACCGAAAACAGGGAGTCCTTGAGCCTTGTACGGTAAATGCTGTATGCCATGTATAGAGGATATAATCCTGACTTGGAGTTGATTTCAAGGATATGGGAATCCGGGGCAAACACATTGGCAGTCACTTCGCCACGGTCGATGAAACGAGGTTCTGACAAAGTGGTTTCATACCCCTTTTCAAAAAAGTTATAACCGCCTAAACAATCCCCAAGGTGCATATTGACGACACGCCAAGGGGTAAGCACCGTTTCTTTGTCGGGATTGCGGAACGTGCTGAATATATCCGTGATGCGCTCAATGCGTTCCTCCACACTTAACTTGTCAGCAGCACGAGCCATGGCACGGATGCGCTTGCCTGCCGCACAGAATATTTCCGGGTCATAGTATTTCTTGATGCTGTTGAACTTCTGTTTGGTAACACCCTTGGGCATGAATTCCTCCCACGATTGCGGGTCGATGAGTGAAGCGAAGTTGTCAATCGTTATATCTTGACTCTCATCGCTCAACTCTGCACCGTAGATAAGCAATGGCATACGGATGGAGATACCCCGAAGAATGGATATGGCAGCCTCGCGGTTGTTCTTTTTCTTCTTCAACTCTTCAAGACGCTTCTTCTCTTCTTCCGTCAAAGGTTGCTTGTCCTTGCCCCTCTTCTTGGATTTCTTTTCAAGGTCTTCAAGTTCCTCGTATTGCTCATCGGTCAGCCCTTGGTTGTTGATGTCCACCTGATTGGTTTTGGGCATTGCCTTGGTCTGGCCGATAATCTTTTTCAGGTCATCAAACTCCTGCAATTCCAAGTCATTGAGCTTCATCAACTCGTCATTATACAGGCTCTTGTCCTCGAAACCGTTGCGGACAACCCTTTCCACATAAACACGTTTGAGTTGCTCCAACATCTTGGGTACATCGAACTGGCTCATCTTGGAGCCTTCGATGGAGATAATCGGACAGAAGTTCAGGAACTCACCCATAATCTTGCGGTCGTTGCCGCTGGTTTTTCCTGCCTTGGAAGAAATCTTTGCAGTCTCGGCAATGACTTTCAGTGTCCTGTCGGGAGCAAAGTCAAACACATAACACTGTTCCTTGACGCGTCCGTTGATGGTGGCAGGTGTCTGCACACGGAAGATGGTCTGCATATAACTTGATGCAGCGGTATTATAAGAGCCGGACAACATGAATACGCCCGTCCACGCCTTGACACTGACACCCGTGGTCAATCGTCCGCAGGACAAGGTAATGGTACGGGTGGCATCAGGGTCTTTGCCGATGGCTTCTTCCACCGCTGCAAGCGCATCCTTGCTCTCTTCGTCCTCGTCACCGTCTCCTGCCACATTCACCACCTTGAAATGCTGGAATACAGGATGTGATTGCAGTAAAGCACTCATGGCACGAGCCTCCTTCACGCCCGGCAACATCCATAGCGTATGACGGAAGATGTTGCGATATTCCTCGTTGGCAAACGGATAGCAACTATCCTTGTCCTCCTTGGAGATAAGACTCAAAAATGCCTTCACATCCTTTTCATGGATAAAGTTTCCGGCTTCATTTACCCGGAAAAACTCACGGAAGTTAAAAGCCACATCTTCATCCACGAACTCATGGAGCAACCGTCCGAGGTCGTATGTATAGATATTCATCGTAGGCAGGGAGGCGTATGGATTCGGATCACCGAAATGGGTCAAATCCCATGAAGCCTTTGCCCGTTGCTCCATCACATAGTCCCAAGTGTAAATCTCGTCCTCCTTGAAGTCGTCCAACAGGTTGAACGGAGTGCCGGAAAGACGCAGTATCTTGGTATTTGCTTTTGTCAGTTCCTGCATGACAGCCTTGCCGAGTTCTGTCTGTGTCCCTTCGTGCGCCTCGTCCACGATGATGCAATCCCAAGCGGTGGCAAACACCTCATTGTTCTTGTCGAAGTTGCCGCCCACAAGTTCAGAACCTCGTAAGTCCTGCATGGAAGCGAAATACACATACCGGCATTTTCCCTGTTTGGCTCTCACTTCAAGTGAGGCATGGCTGTCACCGTTGTTCTTTGAGCCATACGCAAAGTCGGGACTGTCATAGAATATCTTGCCGAAATCCTCGAACCAGCCGCTATCCACCACAGGGCGATGAGTAAGAATCAAAGTACGGCTGAAATCCATATCTTTCACCACCTGCAAAGCCGACAACGTCTTGCCGAAACGCATCTTGGCATTCCAAAGCATCTGGTTGCTTTTCTTGAATTGCTTCTTGGTTTTTTCAATTGCCTCCTGTTGTTCGGGACGGAACACAATCGGAGTTTGGTCGTGTGAAACTTCGGCGGAAGAGAGCGATTCCCGTCCCTCCTTTACGGCAACTATTGCCCGTTTGACAGTCTCAAGGTCGGTAATAAACCACTCGTTGGCCCTGTTCTCGGTATCGAATATCTTTTTTCTGATGCCGGAACGTTCCAGAACGCTATGCACTTCCTTGTCGTTGAAAGAACACAAGCCCTTTCTGCTGTTGTATATCGTCAGTTCCGTATATAAGAGGTCGTATGCGATACCAGCCGTCTGCGTATATTGGTTGATGCGTTTCTTCGCTGACTCGTTGAGAGCCTTGCTGTTCGGAGCAAGACCGAAAACATTGTCATTGTCACAAGTGGCCTCGCCCACTTTCAGACATCCCCTGTGTGCGGCATCATTGATGCGGAACACATATATCAGTTTTAATTTTAGTGAAGATGTGAATTTCATGCTGCACTATTTTATGAGGTCGATAAATCGGATTCGCTTTCCCATTTTTCCTGTTTTAGGATCTTTGGCCCGCCAGTCCTTAATTTGGCAATAGACACCGTTGTGCCTGCGGATGTCATCTTTCTGACAGCCTTCGCATTGACTGACTTCTTCCTTTGTCCCGAACAAATCAGCTACAACAGTCCGGCGTTCACCGCAGCTGTTCGGGATGACACCTTTAAGTCCGTCCATCTGCCAGACGTTCCATGAAATGATGTAAGCGATATAATTGATGGATTTCAACAAAGGTCGCTTGCCGAACTTTTGTTGATAGTATTCGATAAAGGAGATAAGCATGGATTCACGGGCAATCAGCAAATTGTCACCTTGCCATTCGTAGGCGTAAATGCTCTTATACGCTTCCTGTACCCATTCCAACCATTCGCCGGAAGTTTCCGTGTTTTCGCCAACTACCCGCAACTTGCGGTCAAGCAAACCGATGCGTTCCTCAATATGAATGGTCTCTCCCGTTGTGGTGTCATAGCGACTGACGATATAAGGGGCTTCCCCGCAGGTTATCTCCAGTCGGTTGTCACGTACATAATCTTTCCAAGTCTTGTCTTCCGGAAATTGAATTTTCTCTGAGTTGGGTCTCCACCGATGACAACCCTGTTCGTCGGTGTACTCCGTATTGAACACATCCTTTCTTCCAAACCATGCTTCATCGATCAGATTGTTCTGCGCATTGCATATCCATGACGGAGTGAATACCTCTGCCATTTCTCGCGAACGTGCGGTTTGGGTGTCACGACTTTTGAGGATACGCGGCATGATGACATGCCCGTTATCTCCGGTAATAAGACAGGGAAGAATTGGCGAATCACATTGATATCCTTCGCCCAGATATTCATAATCGGAAGTAGCCCAAAAGATATTGCGCTGAATATCCTCCCTGCTCGTTGTATGGTCTTTGAGCAGGATATTCAACAGTTCGGGTGAAAGCCGAAAGATGCTATCTTCCAATATATCAACTTCAACAGGCATTTTATATCGGGTTTATGAGTATCTCTTGATAAGAGAGCCATCCCGAAGAAATAAGCACTAATAATCAGTGTTATAGGAACCCGATTTGACGGATTTACAAAACAGATTCTCACAAAATGCCTTTCATATATCATTATAAATGAGGATTAAACACGGAATTTGAAATATTATGCGTACCTTTGCGAAATAAACTATATCTCTTATCAAGAGATTCGTCTTTTCGCTCAACACATTTCACCATAAACATTCGGTCAAAAATCTTTCAGGATAAGGCTGTTTGCCTTGTCCACCACGCTTGTGTCAAGCGATGCGAGATAGATGCGCGTGGTCTCTTCCGAATCATGTCCCATACCCTCGCTGATGACTGAAAGAGGAATGTTCTTGCTCTTGGCAACACTCGCCCAACAATGCCGGGCAACGTGCATGGTCAGCGGCATGTTCAATCCTGCCAAACCGGCAACTTCCTTCAACGCCACATTGATGCGGCAGATGGCGTTACGGTATTGTGTCCGTTCATCGGAGCATGGGTTGGTGATTATCGGCAGGAGGTAGCGGGTGGTCGTATTCTCGCCGTACTTGGCGATGATGTCTTCCATGCACTTCTCCCACTTGACGGTGAGCTGCTGCCCCGTCTTTCTTCTACGGTACGTGATTATTCCGTTCTTCAAGTCCGATTTTTTCAGATAGGCCATATCAATGAATGACATGCCACGGGTATAAAAGGAGAATAAGAACATATCCCTTGCATAGTCCAGATGCGGTTTCAGGGTCAGGTCAAGTTCCTTGATGTGCTTGATGGCTTTCAACGGGATGGCGCGTTTTACCGTCTTCCCGATACCCGTGTAAACGTGTTTAAAAGGATGCTTCTGTTCCATCAGTTCCATTTCAACGGCACGGTTATAAACGGCACGGAGTATGCGCATATAAAAGGAAACCGTGTTGGGGCAGATGCCCTTGCCTTTGAGCCAGGCCTCGTAAAGCATCATGGTGTTGCCGTCTATCTCGCACAAGAGTATGTCCTGCCCCTCACGGAACTTCATAAAACTGGCCAATGCCGCTGTATAGGTTTCTGATGTGCGGACTTTGCCAAGCTGCTTCAACTGTCCTATGATGCCCTGCATGAAACAGAACAGCGATTGTTCGCCCGTTTGCCCGTTGAACTTCTCGACGATGCTGTCAGCGGAATCAATTCCTCCTTGCCTGTCGCATTGGGCGACTATGGCTTTCAACCGTCTGGTGTCCCAGTCAATATGTTCCGCCACTTCACGGAGATACCGTTTCCTGTTTTCACCGATTTCGGACAGGATTTTCACAGAGGAAGTTCTCTTGTCCCATTCCGTGTCAAATATGCGGTAGTCCGTCTTGACTTGGCGGACTATGCGCCCGTGGATTACCTGATAATATATGCAGCCCTCCCTGCCGCTTGCGGTGGAAGGACGAAATTTCACTTTTATGGATGCCATTCACTTTATTTTTGTTGTTTGGATTGTTTTTCTTCCTCTCTCGCTATCTTGAGCTGCCGGTTGAATATGACCAGCGTGGAATCCGCACCGACAACATCCACCAGTTTTTCGTATGCTCCAACGGTCACGGCCAGTTCCGGGTGCAACTCGTTAAGCATGCTTGTAGTCACATGGTGTTTGTCTGCAACCGTTCTCAACCGTCTGTTTTCCTCCCGGTACTCATGCCATTGTACCCAACTGACAGTAAACAAGGTAAAGAATACGAGCGTACAACCGATACCGGTCCATGCGTAAGGGCTCTTGTGCCAGCCATCGGGGACTTTCGCCCATTGTCGTTTGATACTCTTTACCACATTGTCGGTACGGATTGCCAGCCAAGAGCCTTGTCTTTGTTGTGCAGCTTCGGTGGACGGCTTATGATTATCGACAAGTTCGGTCTGCATCTCCAGTATCTTGTAAAGCAAATCCTTGATAGTCGGTATGCCACGTTTGCACATATCTTTGTTGGTAGCATCAGTATATTCCTCCATACTTACAATCACACCGTCACACAATGATTTCTTATAATTTTCGACAGATTCCCGGCTCCCGAAAATCTCACTGATGTTTTTCGGTGTGCTGCCACCAAAGAAACGTATAACAGGCTCCAGCTTTACCGCCAGTCTTTTCACCGCCTCGTCCTTGTCCGGGTTGTCCGTTGCATCCAGTTTCTTTTTGACTTCCTCAATGTCCTCCGCCAACGCTCCGATAAGGTCGGCTATGTTCTGTATGTTGTTGTCCTTCATCTTCTCCTCCTTCTTGGTTTAAGTTTGTCCTTTTCATTGTCATTCTCGCCCCAGCCGCTTTCGTTTCCTCCACCACCTCCGCCAGATGAAACCTTGGCTTGCTGTGGCTGAACGCACAACTCCATGAGTATGCCGATGGTCACTTGGGCGATGTTCGAGTCGGATTCAACAGAACCGCCAACACTGCCGTCCGTGTCCGTTCCGATTGCTGATGATTGGGTTATAAAAGGATTTGTTATGGTGTTACCTGTAGCTATATCTTCCCTCATTGGCTGTAATTGTTTTTCAACTCCATTCCCATTGTACGATACATCGGGCTTCCATTCCACTCCCTCGGCTATACAGCTTCCAAACAGCTTGTCCAGTTTATAAAAGCTCATGCTTCGGTCTATCCGTGAGCCACTGAACGAGATTTCATCCTTCGTGAACGACACACCGATTATTTTACCTTCGTTCCTATTGTATTTGAAATTCACCCTGATACCCTGTTTTGCCAGCCTGTCACACAAATCCGACCAGCAGTTGCAATGAGGTAAGGCAGCTTTGATGGCATCATAGATTTGGTATTTCACCTTGTCCTTACCACGCAGGCGGTCACGTTTCACGTTCATCTTGCCCTTGGAGAAGTACAGTCCGTATTCCCTCGTGAGAGCTTTGCATACTTTTACATTACGCACATTATCGTTGCTGTCACTGATGGTGTTCCCGTCATTGTCCACCCTGTTGGCCACGATATGCAGATGCTGGTGTTCCCTGTCGGTATGACGGCACACGATGTATTGGGTGTTCGTTATGCCCATGCGCCGCATATACTCACGGGCGATTTCGACCATCAGGTCATCTGTCAGCTTGGGTGTGTCCTCGTGTGCGAAGTCCAGCGAGATATGATACACCGGATTTTTCAGCTTGCGCCCCAGCTTGTCGTCCGCCTGTCCCTGCATACTCCTTGCGATGGTGGCGTTATCATCAAGCCTCACGTCCTTGCTGTCGATGATCCTTGCCTTCTTCGGGTTGTTCACGTAGTTCACCACTCTGGCGAAGCTTGCCCGTTTTTTCAAGTCGCCCATCATATCCTCTCTATGATTTTGTTGAACTCGTCCAGCAAGTCCATGATTTTGCCTTTCAAAAGAGAAAAGCCCTGCTGGTGCGCCATCTTCGCCAGTTGGTTCAGGTTGTTGCATCCTCCCTCCAGCATCCTTATCTGCTGCCTGTCTTCCTGTGTCCGTGCAGACACGACCTTGCCGTGCAGCAACAGTTCACGCAGAAAGTGCGACGGTTTCTTGCCCGCATCGGTAATCCTTTTCATGCCCGCTTTCCACTCGGCAAGCGTGAGCCGTGTGGATATGGTCTTTGTCCGCGCCTTGCCTTTCACCGCCTTGGGGCGGCCTCCCTTGTTACTGATCTCCTGATATGTCATATTCGTTTTCTTTTATCCGTTAAACCGTTCTGTTTTTTAGGGCTGTAATCCGGGCTTGTCGTTTCCCGTGTGGCTGGGTCGCCATTGGTGGCGTGGTTTTCGTGGACGAAAACATTAACTTGCCAGCCCTAAAAAATATCCCTTCTAAAACGCTGTCGCTTGCCATTCCTGCCGTATCATTCCTGTGGCTGTTTCCATTTCCGTGAGCCGGACAGTGTATTGCCATCCTTTAAAACAGGTGTGTTGTCGGCATCCACGACGGCATTTTCCGCAGTGCTTTCCACTTCGCTTTCGATTGTTGCTGCCGTTTCGGTTTCCGCTGTTCCTGTACCTTCTATAATAGGATTGGAATGGGTCGGATTCATGGACGGCAAGCCATCTGTTCCCTCTGACGTTTCTTCTGTCGGTTTTTCTTTCTTCTTCCTTGCCGAACTGCGGCGCAAGGTCTCTAATCGTTGCCCGTTGAAAAGGAAAATCCGTACCCCTTCGTATGCCTTGACTGTCTGGCAATATGTCGTATTCTCGATAAGCCGCCCTGCTATCATCCACGACTTCACGCACACCATATCCATGATGGAAGTCACAGGATTGGAATCAACACGGATTAGCCCTCGTTCCGAGAAATCCTCCAACAGACGGGACACCGCCTTGCGCCCGATGCCCCATTCCTTGGCCAGTACCAGCATGGAACTGTCCACCTGTCCGGGATGGACGGCATAGCCCAATCCCCGTTTGGTGCTCTGTACTTCCGATACTGTCATCTTCGACAAAAGGGAAAGAAGATAGGTAAGGTTGCATATCCCGTCCGTACTCCCGTGCAGGAAGTACCATGCCTCCACGGACATTGCCATCTCCAATTTGTAGCACGGCAAAACAAGTTGTTTCAAATTCTTCATAAGCCTTGACATTTTTTTGTTGTGCGTCTTACAAATTATCCCTTGGCGTTCTTGTCGGCCTTCCTGTTGGTGGCTTTCAGGCTCTTGATGCGGTCTATCTGTTCCTTGGGAAACAGGACACGCCGTCCTATCCGCTGTCCTTTGATGTGTCCCTGCTTCTCGTGCCGCCAGATGGTCGCTATGCTCACGCCCCATTTCTCCGCCAGTTGCCGGATGGTGTAATACTCCGATGTGTCCTGTGGTGCCTGTTCCTGCCGGTATTCCTCAAACGCGCACCTCACGCTTGCGCCGATAAGCTGTTGAAGCTCGTCGCGCGATACCAGTACCATTTCTGTCTTATCTGTCATAATTCACTGATTTTAAGTTCGTGGCAGCAAAGGTAGGGCAATAATAAAACCTGTGAATTTGTGGTATTCTGTGAAATGACACCGCATGAAAAAAGCCGTCAAACAACTGGTGCTTAACGGCTTGTGGAAGTCTGTGGGTTGTGGTGAATTGTAGCCACCTGTGGGTTATGTCACAATTTTATCATGGGAAGCAACTCTTTGAGCTTCGCTATAAAGGTTTTCTCCACGTTATACTTGGCGAGGCTTTCGGGTGTCAGCCCCATGGAACGGGCTGCGGATGCCCTGTAACCTTTCCAGTCCTTGAAGTATGCTTTGGACAGCAGGATGGCGACACAGCGCATCTTGCCCTTCACGCAACTGCCGTATATCGTGGAATAGTCGGCACGCATGACGGCACGGAGGAAGTCCCGGTCGGAAACGGCATTGCCGTCCAATAGAGGCTTGCCCTTGTCGGGGCCACTCTGTACGGTATAGGTGGTAAGGAAACGGTACAGCCTTAAAACGGGAACTTGCGCGGTCGTGCTGAACGTACCGCCTTGCATTGTATCTGTGGCGGTAAAACCGGATGACGCTTCTTCCGTACAAGAGGGTATTGTTTGTGATGTTGCCGACTTGGACTCGTTCTCATGCAGCACGTTCCTCTTGACATATCCCATCGTCATTGCGATATGGAACATCTTTATTCCTGCGGACTGCGCTTTCACATCATCATTTTGGGGCAGCATGGAAAGGTGGACGGCTTCCGCAAAATATTCCGTGAAGAGTTGCGCCAAATCCTTGTCGTTGGCATTGACAATATACTCCTTGACGGCTTGGATTTTCGCCTTGTCCACTTTGGCAAGCATGGCATACATTTCTTTCCCTCTGTTCCCGTCTGAATCCTTTGCACACTTCCGTATGGCAGCACGGATGGTGTCAATGCAGTCGGTGGCTTCGGTACGTGTCATTGGTTTGGGAGAAATATCAGAACCTTCCGGCGATACTTGCTCCTGTTCTTTTTCGGGAAAGAAGTATTGACTTATGACTTCCATACTCAGGTAAGCCACCCCTGTGCGGAAAGCCGCCTTGTTCAAGTCCGCATATTTGGAGCAGATACCGTGAAGCCTTTTCGTGTCATCGTGAAGTTCGACAAACTTCCGTGCCAACTCCTTATCCTCGTGCTCGGTGACATATTCCCTGATGCCGGCCAAAAGAAAAGACAGGGGTTTTAAGTTATATCTGATGTTCCGGCAAATATCCTTGCAATCCGTTTCGTCACTGCCGGAAGACTTGTCGGCAAGCGATTCCGCAAGTTTCAGGCTCCCACTGATTACGTTGGACAGCTTGAACAGGTCGCTAATGATGTCAAACCTTGATTTTTCCATAAGCACCTCCTTATATTTCGATGATACCCTTGAAATCCTTTAACGCTATGACGGCCTTTTCCTCCGCGTCCAGTTTCAGGTAGCGGCGCAGTTGCGCCTCGCTGCTGTGTCCGGTGATGGCTTGGATGGAAGGCAGAGGGACACCAGCCTTGTACGCGTTGGTGGCGAAACTTCTCCGGGCTGTATGGGAAAGGAGCATGTCGCAGAACCTCCTTCCCCGTTTGGGGTTGAGACGCTTCTCGTCAAAACCGCAGTCATGTGTCCAGCCGAGCAACAGGCCGATGGTCTTCACCAGCTTGTTCATTTCATTGGGATGAACCGGGGGCAGCTTGCCGTCATACTTGGCAAGTATGGCTCTCACGCGCCTGTCAACTGGGATATAGACTTTCTTTTCCGTCTTCTGTTGGGTGATGAGTATGAACTCCGTGCCGCCGATTTCCGTTATCATGTCCTCGCATATCCTTGAATAGTCGGAAACACGCTGCCCGGTCAGGCAGCCCACGATGAAAATGTCCCTCACGTGCTCCAGTGTCCTGATATGGGTGATGCGGCATTTGGAAAGTTGTGCCAATTTCTCGTCCTCGCTGATGTCAAGTGATTCCAGTCTCTTTTTCACAGCTTCCTTGGTGGAAAGGTCGAGGTCGAGCATTTCCTGTATCTGTTCCGGCGTGAGGTAGATGTTGTCCACCTCCTCCTTTTTCGGAACGAAGTCGGAATGACGGAAATCATCGCATTTGGTCAGCTTGTCCTCGTAGGCCGCCTTTGCCACCGTGCGGACATCGGTCATGTACGAGTTGATGGCGTTGGGCATCAAGCCCCGTTCCTTCCAGTAACCGACAAGGCTGTTGCGTGTCTCCATCGTCATGTCATCCAGTCCGAGTTTGCGGTGGGTTTCCTTTTGGTAGTTGAGAATCTGTTTTTGGATAATGCGCAGACCTTTTATATAGGCAGGTGATACTTTCACGGTACGGCCTTTCTTGGTGCGCCGTCCGGTTTCCATGTCTTCTATATAAGAGGTGAGAAAATCCTCAAACAGCATTTTGCCCTTGGGTTTGACCTCCACAATCTGCATCATACCGTTGAGCACGTCGTGTTTCACGCTCTCGATGATGTTCTTTGCCTCCTTGGGATTGAAGCCGTCAGCCTCAAATGCCGCCTTTATCCTCGCGAGGACTTGGGCGAACTGCCCGTACTTTATCCCGATGCTCGACATCAGGGCTGACGAGGTATATTGCAGGCTGCGGTACTTTTCCCATTCAAGCTGCTTGATGGTGAAGCCCGTCACGACTTTCATGTTCGCCTTTCCGGTGCGCACACGGGCATAGATGGAACCGTAGTCTTCCTTTCCGGCCTTGGATGATTTGATGAAGATGAAATCCATACGCGATATATCTTGGTTACTATGATGCAAAGGTACAAAACATATCCCGAAATATGGTATCAAATAGTACCAATATTTTCTAAAACCGTGAAATTTCGTGAGTATTCAAACCAAATGAAAACATCTGCAAATAACTGATATACAAAGATAACATATAAAATGGAATTTCACTGAATGTATTTAGTGAATAGTGGACTACTATATACGCCTAAAAGAGGATGATAAAGAAGGGGCTAAGAGTTCTTCGCAAAAAATACTCTCTGAGGCCTCACGGGTTTATATCTCTAATATACAACTCCTGATTGAAAAATTAGTTCATAATGGGTTTTATGACATTCCTCTACCGAAAGATTCATATGATGAAACACTTCAGCGTGTTCTATTTTTCAAGGATGTGATTGAAAATCAGGATGGCTATAAGCTATTGTATACTGACCACAAACCTATTAAGAAAGAAAAAGATTTACAGTTGTTGTTCAAATTCACTTGGTTTGCAACCATTTTTGATGTAAATGCAGAAGTAAATAACGGACGTGGTCCTGTGGATTATAAAGTTTCTTTGGGTAGCTATGATAAGACACTTGTTGAGTTTAAACTCGCAAGTAACAGCAAATTAAAGCAGAATCTTCAGAATCAGATTAAAATCTATGAAGCTGCAAATGGGACGAAGAAAAGTCTTAAAGTGATTTTTTACTTTAGGAAAGATGAATTGTACAAGATTAAACGCATCCTTAAAGAACTAAAGTTGGAGAATGATGAAAATATCATTCTTATAGATTGTACCCCGAACAAATCTTCGGCATCGAATGTAAAATGACTAATCACGCTTTATGGATTCAGACAATCAGATAATCATATATCAGGGTGAGGACGGAGGGACTCGCATTGAAGTGAGGTTTACCGGCGAGACGGTTTGGCTGTCGCAGCAACAGCTTTGCGAGTTGTATCAGACGAGTAAGGCTAATGTCAGCGAGCATATCAAACATATATTTGAGGACGGTGAGCTTGATGAGGATTCAGTTGTTCGGAAATTCCGAACAACTGCCGCCGATGGTAAGTCGTACAACGTGACCTACTACAATCTCGACATGATTATTTCGTTGGGGTATAGGATTCGGTCGGTTATCGCCACGCATTTCCGAAGGTGGGCTACTGAGCGGCTGAAAGAATATATCATCAAGGGATTTATTATGGATGATGAGCGGTTGAAAGGGAATGGTGGCGGTGCTTACTGGCGAGAGCTGCTTGACCGTATCCGTGACATCCGTTCTTCGGAGAAGGTAATGTACCGTCAGGTGCTCGATCTTTATGCTACCGCCGTGGATTATGACCCTCGCAGTGACATCTCGGTGGAGTTCTTTAAGATTGTGCAGAACAAGCTACACTTTGCAGCTCATGGTCACACTGCAGCTGAGGTTATCTTTCATCGAGCAAATGCAGAATCACCGATGATGGGGCTTACTTCTTTCAAAGGTGACCATCCAACGCTGCGCGATGCCAAAATTGTCAAGAACTATCTCAGCGAGGATGAATTGAAGATTTTGAACAATCTTGTATCGGGATACTTCGACTTCGCAGAGATTCAGGCGATGAAACGTCGCCCGATGTATATGAGCGACTATGTGCAGCAGCTCGACAATATTCTGTCCTCGACAGGCGAGGCTTTACTCAACGGCTCCGGCACGGTCAGCCATCAGCAAGCTATGGAAAAAGCCGAGCAGGAATATCGTCTGTTCCAAGTGCGCGAACTGTCCCCCGTAGAGCGAGCCTACCTCGACACGATAAAAGCCCTCAATGCAAAAGCGAAAGGGAAGGGCAAGAGTTCCTAAAAATAATGGTAGGAGTGCCGGATGAGGTTCGAGGGGAGGGTGAACGGCGGACTTCGGTTGACACCATTTGCACGTAATATGCACGTAGAATAAAATGAAAGCGACTTAACTTTTGAATTATCAAATAGTTAAGTCGCTTTTGGGGTGCCCAGAACAGAAGCAACCAAATGAAAGGGTATGCACTGTTATGGAAGCAGGTTCGAGTTTTGGAGAAATTGACAATATATTGACATATAGGTTATTAAAAATCAATCGTTGCAAAAATAGTTGTCATTCGTTTCCAAGAAAAATCGTTAAATTTCAAATAGGAGGACAAAAGGAGGACAAAAAAATTGGAGTGTAATAGATTAATTGCTAACTTTGTAAAAAGGATAATCAACTGTTAATTCCGATTAACTCGCCTAAAAATGGCTGATTTTCCGTCCTCCACCCATTAAATTTTTTGTCCTCCTATGGCAAGTATCAAGCGTTATATCTCCTCCAAAGTAGAGGGTAACGGCAGGTCGGAAATGATGTTTCGGCTTAGCCTGTCGAAAGACATCAAACTCCGTCTAAAGACCGGAATATATATTGAGCCGAGTCGTTTCAATCCTAAGACTGGTGCAATATCAAAGCCTCGTGCCAATCAAAAGGAAATATCCGAAATAAAAGACACTGAGCGCAAGATCAGAGCCCTTGAAGATTATATATACGACCTATGCGAAGCGCATACGTTGGCAGAACTTACAAAGGACTTCTTCGAGAAAGAAATTTATCGCTTCCATAATCCGAAGAAAGAGCGCAAGCCTAAAGAAGTGGAAGCAAAGCTGCAAAAGAAATTCGTCGAGCTTGTCGAGGAATTTCCGGATAAGCGTGGACTTTCTGAATGGCGTCATCGTCGTTACGGCGTACTGAGCCGTAGCCTCCATCGCTTTGAACTGTATCGCAAGATCAAAAGACGTTTGCCGTATAAACTTGATTTTGAAATGTTCACTACCGAGGTGCTTGAGGAATATGAGGAGTTCCTGCGTAATGAGCCGGCCATTTTCGACAAGTACCCCAAAATCTTTGAGGAGTTTCCGGCTGAGACACGCAAGGCTCGCAAATCACGCCGTCCTTTTGAAAAAGGCGACAATACCATTATCGGAATATTTGCGTGCTTACGTACTTTCTTCAAATGGGCCAATGAGGAAGGACTGACGCAAAACAACCCATTTGCCAGATACCACGGCAAAACCACTGAAAGATACGGCACGCCTATCTATATCACAATCAAGGAGCGTGATATAATCGCGGATTATGACCTTTCAGCCAATAAGCCGCTTGAAGTGCAGCGCGATATATTCATCTTCCATTGTTGTATCGGTTGCCGTATATCCGACCTCATGCGTCTCACCCCGGCCAATATCATCAATGGCTATGTGGAGTATATCGCAAGCAAAACCAAGGCTGATCGCTCTGACGTTATACGTGTTCCTCTGACTCAGAGAGCAAAGGACATACTTGAAAAATACAAGGACGTGGAGAAAGACGGAAAGATTCTGCCATTCATCAGCTCGCAGAAATACAACGTGGCTATAAAAAAGATATTCAAGACTTGTGGCATAACACGAATAGTTACCGTTCTCAATCCCACGACTGGAGAGGAAGAACAACGGCCTATTGATGAGATAGCCAGCAGCCACCTTGCCCGCCGTACATTTGTCGGCAACCTCTACAAGAAAGTTAAAGATCCGAACCTTGTGGGAGCGTTGAGCGGGCACAAGGAAGGTAGCCGGGCATTTGCAAGATACCGAGAGATTGATGACGACTTAAAGAAAGAAATGATAGGATTTATCGAATAATCCGGATTTTGAGGGGAGATAATCAGCTATGACTGAACATTTCCCCTCTATTTGTAGTTGACAAATAAAATATTTTTATTAACTTTGTCAACCAAAGGATATATCAACATGAACAAGCAGACTAACGACATATTTTCACGCCGTCTTAGACAGGCCCGTATGATGAAAGGTTTTTCGTTGGAGAAACTTTCTCAATGTGTCACTCCTGCCATAACCCGGCAGGCCATAAACAAGTATGAGAAAGGATTGATGATGCCGGACAGTCGTGTGCTGATAGCACTTGCGGCGGCTCTTGGTGTCAAGATTGACTACTTTTTTCGGCCGTTCACCGTCGAGGTTGACCGTGTGGAATTTCGTAAGAAACCGAAATTCCCTGAACGCATGGCAATGGCTGTGAGGGAGAAGGTGCGAGAGGAACTGGAGCGTTATCTGGAGGTGGAACAGCTTTGCGGTTGTTCTACTGAATTTTCAATGCCACGCAAGCGTGTATCCAACATTGATGAAGCGGTACTTCATGCCAATGAAGTACGCAAGCATCTTGGCTTGGGATATGACGGCATAACCAACGCAATAGAAGTTCTGGAGGATAATGGCGTAAAGGTAATTGAGATTGCTGAAGATGCCGACTTTGACGGATTAAGCGGGTATGCCAACGGCTCTATCCCTCTTATAGTGGTTAATGGCAACTTTCCTACTGAGCGCAAACGCTTCACTGCCTTGCATGAGTTAGGACATCTGCTTCTTGATATTCCTGAAGAGGTATCTTCAAAGGAAGTTGAGCATATATGCAACGCTTTTGCGAGTGAGCTGCTGCTTCCTGTCAGCGTGCTTAAAACGAAGTTGGGAGATTCGAGACATGACATATCTTTGTCAGAACTGACTGATATACAGCGTCAGTTCGGAATATCTATTGATGATATAATGATAGCCCTGCGCTCAAATAATGTAATTTCTGACAAGCGTTATTCCGGTTATCAGACTAAGAAGAACAGACTTCCTGATTTCAAGAAACTTGTCGAGACCTCACGTGTGGTAAGCGAGCGGTCAGGACGGTTCGCACGCATGGTTTATCGTGCGTTGGCCGATGAAGTCATCTCTTTTTCTAAAGCCGCTGTACTTCTGAACACCTCTGTCGAGAGCGTCAAGTCTCAGCTTCAATTAGTGTGAGAAGATGGAGATAATTGTCAACGATACAAATATCTTCATCGATCTTCACTCGATAGGATTGCTAAGTCAACTTTGCGATCTGCCTTACGAAATACGCACGGTGGATTTTGTGATGGCAGAAATTGTCGATAATCGACAGCAAGAAGATATGGGGCGTCTTGTCAAAGAAGGGAAGATTACGGTCGAGAGCTTTACAGCTGAGGAACTTATTGAGATTGTAAATGAACACGCCACCGTGTCCGGCAACCTTTCCATACCAGACTGCTCGGTATGCTATTATGCCCGTAAACATGACATAACTCTGCTTACCGGCGACCGCCAGCTACGCAGATATGCTGAGTCCCATAATCTCACTGTTCACGGCATCCTTTTTATTTTCGATGAACTTGTGGCACATTCAGTCATTTCTCCGGAGGTCGCCGCAGGGAAATTGAAGGAATTATACTCAATCAACGTGCGCCTGCCGAAGTCCGAGATTCAAAGACGGATTGACCGTTGGGGTAACAACACATGAATATCATGGATATAGTAGATATACAGCACTCCATCGGCAAGATGATTTCGGATCTTTGTCTTATCCGGAATACGGTCTGCACAGCCTCGGCTGACGGATTGAATATGCTGTCAGAATATTTGACCGACAATCAGCTTGAATATGAAAAAGCTATCAGAGCGGAAGTTAAGGATAAAGGAAGTGATTATTTTGTTGGTCAGTTATACCGTAGCCTATCATCATATCTTTCGTGGTATGCTGAGAATAACGATGCCTATTCTGATAATGCCGCAGTGTCTAAACTAATTTATGACAGGATAGTTTTCCTTTGGCTCCCACCGATAGAGAACCTGTTCCCTGGAGTCGTAAAGGCGAATGAAAACATAACAACACCAACCTGTGACAATAAAGATCCAAAAGGTTACAATAGCCCATACGAACAAGTCGGAGAGCACTATCGCAGTATAAGATACGACATTGTTGAGAACAAAGATTATCCGCATCTTACAAATGATGAGATATACCGAAGACTGAAGGAATTGGCTGCATCTGTATCTGCCGAAGGTGTGAAAATCGCCATGATTCTCAATATAGCGATAAAACATCGCCTGTTACTGAAAAAACCGCAAGGAAAGTCACTTGAAAGAGAACTTGGAATGACCTGTACCATTGCCGCAGTAACAAATATAATCGCAAGTCCCGACGAGCATTTCTATATTGACAAGTGGGGAAGGGAAATGGAAGCTAAGTTGCTGAAACAATAGTCGTTCACATTCAAAATATATCATACACTCCTATCGCTTAAACTTTAATCCCTTAAATTTAAGCGGAGGATACGAAAGTTAAAGGAGTCCTGTACGTACAGGGCTCTATTTTTGTGCCATAATTCTAAAATCAAAGGATATGGCAGCAGAAGTTATCAATTCCATACTTGATGGTCCCAAGGGGATATATCTTGTGGTCGATGCCTCTGATATGAAAGTGGCATTTCGAGAATTTCTCCAGATGATTCGAGAGTCTGAGGACGAAAAAAGAGCCTACGATGAGGAGTTGGCTACGGTGACGCGAGAGGAGGCCTGCAAGATTTTCAACCGTTCATACAGCACTCTTCTCCGATGGGAGAAAGACGGTTATCTTGTACCTGTGAAGATAGGCAAAACGCCCCTGTATAAAATGTCGGAGATAAAGGATGTGCTGAATCAGAACTTTGGCAAGTAGTGCGAAATAAAGTACAAAAATTCAGAAACCTATGTCACAATACAAAATGACAAAAAGCTCCCACACAGGTATTGTCTGATACTATTTCTTTATTTTCTGACCTAATATAACAGCACGTTGAATTCAAACTCATAAAATCTCTCGGAAATACAGATTATGGCACAAAGCCTTGATACGATGAATTGTAAAGATGCAATTAAGTGTCCTCATCGTAAAGGGAGGTGGCAATCCATGACAGTGGGGCAAGTATTAACTGGCTTGCCATTACATTATGGAAGGCATAAAAACATTGCTTATGAAAGCAAAGAAATTGCTTGCCGTTGACCCGACAAGACTTTACACCCGGCAGGAGGTAGCAACTATGTTTGCCCTTACGAACATCGAGTTATTCAGCTACGTCAGTCTCCCGGACGGTCTGCGCTATGAAACAGTAACCGGATCTCCGCTACCACAATTTCGTGGGAGCGAGCTTATCCAGTTCTTCTCCAAAACCTATAAGTTATGCCAAGATGGATGCCCGTCTATGAAGACGATATGACGCACTGGCTCTGGGATAATGCACAGCGTTATCAATGGTGGCTCGAAATAAGGTTCCGCGCTGCTAAAACTCCAGGCATGAGGTATGTGGGTGATACGAATATCCGCATACGGGTGACTTATGGAGAATGGCCTGTGACAATCGCATATCTGGGTACCCGGTGGCACGCCGATGAAAGAGCCATCGTATCTTTCCTTGAAGCATTGGAAGAAGATGGACTAATCACACGCCGAAAGAGCGGTCTTATCACAATAATATTAGTTTGCGGTTTTGAAAAGTATTGCTTCAATATGGAGCGAGATGGAAGTCATGAGGCAAAGGATAATATGACTAAAGAATTGCCGGATATTCCGCAAAACTCCATTCAGGAGGATTTGCAAGAGGAAATGGATGCTGAGACGCAGAATGAGATGATAACCGAAACGGCAGACCAGACGCTGGCATATTTAGATAAAAGAAAAAATATAAAAGAACTTTTTATTGAGAGTAAACGCGCACATGAAGAAGAATTTTTAGAAAAACTGAAAAAATCAGATACCGTTCTGATGGAAATGGCAAAGTGCCTGCACTGTGATGTGGCGGATCTGATACCGTTGGTTGATGATTTCAGCAACGCGACTATTTCCACCGAAGACTGGCACTCCACGTTTTCGGCTTTCAAAAAACATTTTCTCAACTGGGCCCGGCTGAGATTAAAAACGACTAAGAATGAGATACCCACAAAAAATCAACCCGAAAGAGGCTATAATCCAAATGCAGGCCGCCGCCGAGGACCGATTACACCCGATTGCGGACTTAATGAAGATTGATGCATACAAGCAGTATTTCTTGCATTGTGCGAAAGCAATTTGCTCCGGCTATATCGTCCGTGACGACCAACGCAATATCTTGAACGACATCGTTCATTGGGCTTTGAAAGATTACGATGGTAAACTTGACCCAGACCGGGGACTGTTGCTTTGGGGCGACATCGGCACTGGTAAATCAACGCTTCTACGCATAATCCGGCAATTCTGCCATGACATACGTCCTCCCAAAGATGGTATGCGGTATTGGTTTCGTATGACAAACGTTATCGACATCTGCGCCGAGTTTTCCGATGAATCGCGCGATGGCGGCTATTATGCCATACAAACCTACATAACCAGTTCCCGTCAGGCTTTTGATGAGCTTGGCAGTGAGACAACGCCTACCGGACGGTGGGGCAATTTTGAGAATGTCATGCAGTATGTTCTTCAGCGGCGATACGATCTGCGTGACAATCAGTTCACCCATGCCACGACAAATCTGTCGCTTCAGCAGCTGTCAAAGGTTTACTCACCTCGTATCTACGACAGATGCAAGGAAATGTTCAATTTCGTGGAGATTCGAGGCAAGACGTTCCGAAAAACCTATAAATCTGACAACGATGGCTAAGCGGAGACAAAATAAGAAGGTAAATATTTCGATGATTGACCGTGAACGGCTATACACCGTTTCAGAGGTGGCACGGATACTCGGCATAAGCCGGTCATATTTCTACTACTGTTTCGACCATGACGAGCAGTTTCCCCAACCTACGCTCATAAATGGCATGAGCCGCCTGACCGGAAATGACATAATTGAGATTATAGCATTGCGAGGTCGTAGGGGGCAATAAATTCAATTAGTTCCAGAGATACCACGGCGAGGGGTGCGGGGCAGAGAAGGCTTCGGAGAGGTCGATGGCGAGTAGCCATGCCCGGGTGCGTATGCCGTCC
>OFGN01000118.1_pt1 | contig 85991 bp, 81 predicted proteins | sample 1521821 | NCBI WGS metagenome assembly OFGN01 (sample SAMEA3504094, study PRJEB24116) | mouse gut metagenome | biome: mouse gut; feature: mouse-associated habitat; material: faeces | place: Denmark | collected 2011
TTTAATTAATTTGTCAATTGGTGGCTCTATCATCATAAAGCATACCCTCCTAAAATTTTATTATATCTGCTTACTGCAAATTTATTGTTAATTTATTTAATTTCAAAACTTATAAATCTTGTTAGTTTATTTAAAAGTTTCTATTATTTCTGAGTTATCTTTACGTGAAATCTTTAACTTTTCAGCTTTTATTATATTAATAAAACAATCCGCACAGCTATCAATTGTATCATTGATAATTAGGTAATCATAGCTAAGTGCTTTTTCAATTTCCAACTTCGCTTTCCCGAACCTTTTTGCAATTTGTTCTTCCGTTTCCGTTCCCCTTCCAACAAGTCTTGAGTGCAAAGTTTCCAAATCTTTAGGTACGATAAAAATCATTACAGCTTCAGGCATTTTTTTCTTAACTTCAAAAGCACCTTCTGTATCTATTTCAAGCACAACATCTTTGCCCGCGCTTAATTTGCTTTCAACAAAATTCAAAGATGTTCCGTAATATTCGTCGCCATAAACTTGTTTGTACTCCAAAAGTTCGCCATTTTCAATCATTTTTTTAACATCTTCTTTTGTCTTAAAAAAATAATTTACGCCGTCTATTTCGTTTATCCTTGGCTTTCTTGTAGTAACAGATATTGAAAGTACAAAATCAAGTCCTTTATTTTTAACTTCTGCAAGCAATGTACCTTTTCCACTGCCTGAAGGTCCACTCAACACAATTAATAATCCTTTATTCATATTAGCTCCATTTTTAACAAATATATAACATATTTTTACTATCTACTAAAATTTTAGTTTTATTATAAGACTATCTGTAACCATATTAAAATTAATCTTAACAAATTCAAGATTATTCAATATTTTGGATTTGTTCTCTAATTTTTTCAATTTCAGTTTTTAGTGTAAGTACATAATTACTTAATGATAAATCACTACATTTTGAACCGATAGTATTTGATTCCCTATTCATTTCTTGTGTTATAAAATCAAGACTTCTACCAATAGCACCGCCATTATTTATTATCTCTTTAAAATGAGCAATATGTGCATTCAATCTTGTAAATTCTTCGTCTGTTGCAACTTTATCCGCATAAAAGACTATTTCATTCATAAGCTTATTTTCGTCTATAGAAATATCGCCCAAAGCTTCTTGTACACGATTTCTTAATTTTTCACGATAGTTTTCCACCTGTACAGGTGCATATACCTGAATTTTTGAAACAACTTCCGTCAAAATATCAAGTTTTTCAAGCAAATTCATTTCTATCTTATCGCCTTCTGTCTTACGCATAACTATAAGATTGTCAAGTGCAATATCAAGTGCTTGATTGATAAGTTTTTGTGTTTGCTCAATATCAATAGTACTTTCGTCTTCTTCGATTATTCCCTTATATTCAAACAAATCACTAATTGTTAAATCATTTTTAATATTAAATTTATTTTCAATAGTATTTGCTATATCCAAATATTTTGTAACCAAGTTTTCATTATAAGTTATATTTTCTTGCTCTGCAGACAAAATTTGATAACTTACAAAAACATCAAGATGCCCCCTTGAAACACGACTTTTTATTTGATTTCGTATACTATCTTCAAAACTAATCAAAAGGCGTGGCAACTTAATGCCTAAATCCAAAAATCTGTGGTTTACAGACTTAACTTCAACCGCAATTTTTAAATTTTCGTCACTCGCTTCACCCTTACCATATCCTGTCATACTAAGCATAATATTACTCCCAAAACGCTAATTGCATCTTTAAATACATATTTATACAAATATATTCTAGCACAAAATAAATAATATTACAAGCAAAGTTTTATATTTATTTAAAATAAATTAATAATAAAATTTAGCTATTAGTTTAACAAAAGCTTAATTTTAACTATAACAGCCACTTTTTCTATTTTAATTTTATAATAAAAAATGCACCGCCTAAGTTTAAAACTTTTGGGGTGCATTATTTTCATTCTGTTGATTTAACCCGAATAATTGATTTTTTCAAAAAATTCCTTTTCCGTCCAAAGCTCTATGCCAAGCTTTTTAGCTTTTTCCAACTTAGAACCTGCATCTTCACCATACACAACAACATTGACATTTTTTGATACGCTGTCCGATACACTTCCGCCGTTATCGATTATCAATTGTTTTGCCTTACCCCTAGGTATTGATATGCTACCTGTAAGACAAATATTAATTCCAGTCAAAACACCTTCTTTTTGCTCTTTAAACTCGATTTTCACACCCTTTTCTAACAAATTTTGTATCAACTTTATATTTGCGTCATCATTAAAATAATTGTAAACGCCTGTCGCCATAATCTCGCCAAAATCGTCCATATTAAGCAAATCTTCCATTGTTGCAGACTGCAAATTTTCAAGCGATTTAAATTTATCTGCAAGTTGTTTAGCAGACTTTTTACCAATATTTGCTATTCCTAAAGAATAAACAAATCTATCAAGTGAAACATTTTTACTGTTTTTTATAGCAGTTAAAATATTGTTTACCTTTTTATCTTTAAAGCCTTCCGCTTGTATTAGTTGGTCAGCTGTTAAATCGTAAATATCGTCAATATCTCTTAAAAATCCTAAATTATAAAGTTGCAATATTGTTCTTTCAGATAGTCCTTCAATATTCATTGCTTCACGACTTGCAAAATGGTCAAGCCTTGATATATGAACTGCACCGCAGTTTTCCTTATTTGTGCAATAAACAAAAGCACCATTTACTTCAACATCACCGCCACAAGAAGGACATTTATCAGGTGGGATAATAGTTGTGCCATTATTATCTTCTGCCACCCCCAAAATTTCAGGTATAACGTCATTACTGCGTCTTATAAACACCCTACTACCAATTTTAACACCTTTTTTTGCTATATCGTCCAAGTTATTAAGAGTTGCACGCGATATTGTTGCACCACATAACTCCACAGGTTCAAGAACTGCAAGTGGATTAAGTTTTCCTGTCCTTGAAACTTGCCATATAACATCTTTCAAAATTGTGGTAACTTCTTCCGCTTCGTACTTATAAGCAATTGCCCAACGCGGTGATTTTTCAGTAAATCCCAATTCATTACGATAATTTTGTGCATCAATTTTAATAACTGCTCCGTCAATTAAATAGTCCAAGCTATTTCTTTGTCCTTCAATTTCACTTATAAGCTCTTGAATATCAGCCATATTATCGGCAAACTTAACATAATCGCCTATTCTGAACTTATTTTTTACTAAAAAATCCACCATTTCCTTTTGGCTCTGAAATGTAATATCAGAGTAACCAACACTATACGCCATAAAATCAAGGTGTCTTTCTGCAGTAACCTTTGGGTCAAGATTTCTTAATGCACCAGCTGCGGCATTTCTTGCATTTTTTAGTGGGATATCGTGAGTATTGTTGTATTTTTCAAGCTCGGATAATCTCATTATGCACTCGCCTTGTACTTCAATTTCGCCTTTAAAAGGGATAGTTAGCGGAATAGTCCTAATAGTTTTTGCACCACTTGTTACAACTTCGCCTTTCTCACCATTTCCTCTTGTTGTCGCTCTTACAAGGTTGCCATCTTTATATGATAGATTTACTGTCAATCCGTCATACTTATACTCTACAGAACATAAAAATTTTTCCTGTCCCAAAGCATTAGCACACCTTGTCCACCAGCTTTCAAGTTCGCCAAAAGTTTGACTTTTTGCTAAAGAATAAAGCCTTTGTTTATGAACATAACTTTCAAATTGTTTAAGCAATTCGCCACCCACTCTATGTGTTGGTGAATCAGGAAGAACAATCCCAGACTCTTTTTCCAAAGCAACTAATTCGTCATATAAAATGTCATATTCCTTATCTGAAACAATAGGCTCGTCTAATGTATAATACCTGTAAGCATATTCATTTAACTTTTGTACAAGCTCAGTCATTCTATCCATATTTAATACCTGCAATTAAATTATTTTTTGATTTAATACCGATTTTCAGCGGTTTTATTTTGATTTTTTGTTAGTTTTATTTTTTCAATTCTATTGGTGCAAGTTCAAGATTGAAATTTTTATTACCCAGTTTTGCAAACAAAATTGTTGCTGTAGAACCATCTAAAGCTATTATCACACCTTCGCCGTATCTTGAGTGAACTACTGCACTTCCCACATTAAATACCGAAATATCTTTGTTGACATTTGGGCGGATATTGTTTGATTTAGTAATAGGTCTTTCTTTTGTAAGATTAGCATACTCGGAAATTTTAAGCGGTGTAAATTGTGCTGGGTCTTTTTCTATAAGTCCTGCTTCTTCCACAAACCTACTAACAAGATTATACTCCACTTTGCCAAATCTATAGCGATTACCTGCACTTGTCAAATACAATCGTTCTTGAGCTCTTGTTATGGCAACATACATACAACGGCGTTCTTCTTCCATTTCAAAAGGATTACCTAAAGCCCTGCCACTTGGAAAAATATTTTCTTCCAAACCGACTATAAATACAATTTTATACTCAAGTCCTTTAACTCCGTGTACTGTTGCAACTGTAACAAACTCTCCTTCTTCGCTGTCGTCTCCGTCACTTACCAATGATATAGACTGCATAAAGCTTTCAAGGGTTGCACCTTCGTTTTGCTCACAATACTCGTGAATTATTGTCATAAACTCGTCTATATTTTCAAGTTTATTTTTATCTTCTGGATTATCTATATCATAAGCTTGATAAAAATCAACTTTTTCCACAAGATATTTTGCAAAGTCTTCAAACTTCATTTCTAGTTTTGCACGCATTAAATCCACAATCAAGTTTGTGAATTTTGAAAACTTATCTCTCATACCTTTGTTCAGGACAGGATTTTCGTCTATCTCAAGCAATGCTGTAATCATAGGTTTGTCCGACTGAGAACAATAATCTCTTAATCTTTGTATAGCCGTTTCGCCTATTCCCCGTTTTGGAAAATTGATTATTCTTGCTATGCTTTCGCTATCAAGCGGATTTGCAATCATTCTTAGATATGCAATGGTATCCATAATTTCTTTTCTGTCATAAAATTTAAAACCACCAATAAGCTTATATTTTATGCCATACATATTCATTTTTTCTTCAAAGTTACGAGTTAAGCTATTTAGCCTTACTAAAATTGCAAAATCGTTTAATGAATAGCCGTTATAATCACAAAGTTTTCTTATTTCACCAAGTACATAATCAACTTCTTCTTTATCGTTATAACAAGACTTGTAAACTACTTTGACACCTGCATCACCATTTGTCCAAAGCTCTTTACCCATACGCTGCTTGTTTTTTGCAATAACTTTGTTTGCACAATCAAGTATATTTTGAGTACTGCGGTAATTTTGTTGCAATTTATAAATTTTGCAATTAGGATATGTACCTTTAAAATTAAGTATATTGCCTACTTCTGCACCACGCCAACCATAAATGCTTTGGTCGTCGTCACCTACTACAAAAAGATTGCCGTGTTTGTATGCAAGCATACGCACAAGCAACATTTGTATTTTGTTTGTATCCTGAAACTCGTCCACGTGAATATATTTAAATCTCTCTTGATATTTTGCTCTTACTTCAGGAAAATCCTTAAATAATTGCACTGTTTTTAATAGCAAATCGTCAAAATCTAAAGCATTGTTTTCTTTAAGTTGCTTTTCATACACAAGATAAACTTGCTTTATAATGTCTGAATTTTTACTGCCTAAAGCATTACAATACTCGTCAATATCTGCACCTATATTTTTTACATTGCTTATATGACTTTTTATGTTTTTAGCTTCTTTTTCGTCAATATTAAGTTCCTTAACTATTCTTGTGATTAGGCGGTTGCTATCAGATGCGGTAAATATGGAAAAGTTAGACGAATAACCCATTTTTTCTATTTCATAACGCAAAATTTTTGCACAAAAACTATGGAAGGTCGATATCCAAATATCACTCCTACCAGTAATTTTATAAACTCTCTCTAACATTTCGCGTGCGGCTTTGTTTGTAAAAGTTATTGCTAAAATATTGTAGCCGTCCACACCTTTTTCGTCAAGTAGGTAAGCTATCCTATGAGTAAGCACACGCGTTTTGCCACTACCTGCACCTGCAAGCACTAAAACAGCACCTTCAGTGTCATAAACGGGCAAAAGTTGTTCGTCATTCAATAATTTTGTATAATCCATATATATTATTACCTTTTTACAATTTTTATTAAATTTACCCGCACTTTTGCACGGGTATATTTTAAATTATGCTATAATTTTTAAGTTCGTTTTCAAACGCTTTAACTTGGCTTGTATATGCTCTGTTTGCAAGTAGTGCATATTTTAACCCCAGCCATAACGACTTGATTAACATTGTATTTCCGCTTTCTACCGCAAAACACAAACCTTCCAAAATCACATAAATTTCGCGTCTTATCTCATCGGATAATGTTTTGTCGCCTACTATTTGGTCGCTTATAGAAATAATATTGTTGTTAAGTAAATCAACTAACTCTCTAGGTAAACTTTTTGTTTGCACATTAAATTCCGCATCAACTACTCTGTCCTTTTGACTAAGCAACCTTTCAAATGCTTGCACATAAGGCAAAACTATACCATTACAAAAATCAATAAAGCTATCTGAAATATTAACACGCGGAAAAATATTGTTCAAAAAATTCAAATAATCTATATTGCCCCTATCAATATCAAACAAGATTTTTGTAACAAGTACAATAATTTTATAATCGTCTTCAGGCATTTTTAATCTGCCACCTGCCATTGATTCGTTAAAAATACTATCAAAATCAAAGTTTTGACTAGCGTGTCTTACCGCAAAAAACAATGGTTCGTTTGTAGTTACAAATTTCAAAATTTTAGTAATAATATCGCTTGACATTATAAAATTGGACCTTTCAAGTTCAATATACAACATTTTAAAAGATTTAATTAGTTCTTCATTTGAATTTTTCATACTATCCTCCTACAATCTTATTTTAACACATTAATAATAATATTGCAACTAATTGTCATTTTTTCTTGCAAAATTACTTATAATAGTGTATACTAATATTGTAATAAAATTATATTGCGGTTTAACATATATTTAAAAGATTGCAATATAGAATTGGAGGGTTTATGAAATCAGTACAAATTAAATTAAAACTTGCAGAACACGTAAAATCTTTTGTGCAAAAAGTGGCTGTCTTCCCTGGTGAACTTGATCTTCGCTCAGGCAGATATGTTGTTGATGCAAAAAGTATTCTTGGTATTTTCAGTTTGGATTTATCAAAGCCAATCACATTGGAAATTTATGACAATGACTGCGAAGATTTACTAAAAAGCTTAGAGGAGTTTATCATTAAATAATGCAATTAAAGGACAGAGCGCTTAACAAAGTTATTCTGCTTTTTGTTATGGATTGTATGGAAATCCCTTTGAAAATCGATACATTAACTGAAATTTGCGATGCAAATAAGTGGGTCGGTTTTATGGATTGTAAAGATTGCGTGGTGGACCTTATTGAAGTTGGACATATTGTAGACATAAGCAAAAATAACGAGAAATTATATACACTATCAAATAAAGGTAAGGAATGTTTGAGTATTTTTTACAAGGAAATACCGCTTTCCAAACGAGACGAAATAAAGGCAACTGTTAAAGAACAACGTTGCCATTATCGTCGTTTGCAAGATTATTTTAGCGATTATTTTATGAATGACGATGGCTCATATACTGTTATTTTGCGTATAGACACCCCTGCTCAACCGCTTTTGGATTTAAGGCTTTGTGTGCAAAACAAAGCAAGAGCAAGATGGCTTTATAAAAATTGGATTGAAAAGGCACCAAGCGTTTATGAATTTTTACACTCTCAGTTACTTGAGTAAAAAATTGTGAATATTTTGTATTCACTTTTTTTATATTTAAGTTTAATTAAACCAATAAGAAATTTAAAGTAAATTACTATAGCAATATCGCAAATTTTGTGACAAAGATAGGAGAAATTATGTATACATACAAAACAAGGGGCGTTTGCTCAAACGAAATACTTTTTGATGTAAAAGATAATATTATTACAGAGCTAAAAATTGTAGGCGGTTGTCGTGGCAACACTCAAGGTGTGGCAAAACTTGCTATTGGAAGAAATATCGACGATGTAATAACTTTACTAAAAGGCATTAGATGCCGTGGTAACACAAGCTGCCCTGACCAATTGGCAAATGCACTTGAGATTTATAAAAATCAAAATAATCAATAAAATATTTTTATGTATATAAATCCCCAACTCATTAAAAGTTGGGGATTTTGTTTATAAATTTTTAATAAATTGTAAAACTTGCATCTTTTTTTATCTTATTACCATATCTATCTGTCCACTCAATTGTAAACTGCCTTGAGTCACCATTCTCAAAAAATACAGTTTGCACAACTGTTTTTTCAAGACTTCCGTCTTCATAAATCACGCTAGCTGCAATATCGTTCGCTTCATCTTTATATAATCTGGTCGTAATAATTTCTACTTCTTTAACCGCTTTTTTAGCAACATAATTTTCTTTATCACACTTCTTTTTATCAAATATGATACTTGAAACTCTTTTTTCGCTGTCAAACTCTACTCTAATAAATTTATAAACCAAATTTTTAAGTTTTTCTTCAAGTTTTAATTCTTTATCCAAGTCTCCAAACAAATCGTCCAAATCGTCTTCGTCAAAGTCAAAATCTTCGTCTTTTGCACGAACAATGCTCATATCGGAATCATCACCTTGAAGTTTTTTCAGTTGTCTATCCAATTTTATGTATTCTTTATCATAATACTCCCATATAAAATCACTCTTTCTATACGGCTCACCTAATATAGCTTTAACTTCTTCCTGCTTTGTACCTATATCAATTCTGTTAACTGTACTTGTTTTAAAAATGTTAAGTAAATTTGCAAACACACAAACCAAAACAATGATAGAAACAACTATTATAGTTACTATTTTAAAAGCTAAACTAACTTTTGGATTAACTTTTTTCTTTTCAGCTTTTTTCATTAGTTTGTATGAATCCAAAACTTTAACTTCCAAAACAATTTTTCCTGTTACAAAAAGCAATCCGATAGCACCATATACTATGCTCATAATAAATCCTGTGCCTAGTTTTGCTCCTGCATAATCAACTGAACTACAAGCTGAATAAGCCACAAAGCCGGAAACCATAAATAACAAACATACCACAATATCAAGTACCCAGCAAAGTTTGTTTTCAACCAAGTCATAAGGATACCATATTGCCGAAAATAACTGATAAATACCATATAAAATACATATACTTGATGTTACAACCAAAATAACTGCAGCTATACATAAGCTTGTATTCATACCACCTACTAATGCTACTGCAACAGAACCTACTGACTCTGAAACACCAAAAAAACTTTCAACCAAAGCTGGCATAAACAAGCAAATAAGCCCCATAACACCGCCAAATAATGCTAAAATACTACCAATGTATCTATAAATTTTTTCAAATAAACCTTTAAAACTAATTTTTGGTAATTTCCCTTTTCTTTTTATAAAGTTATAACCACATACACCGCAAAAAGCTGCATTATTTAATCTTTCTGCCCCGCAATTAGGACATCTACTAAATTGCAATTCATCACCTTTTGAACCGCAATTTGGACAAAAATTTCCTTCATATTCCGTACCACAATTTTGACAAAACATTTTTCCTCTCCTTAATCTTCTGATATTGTTAATTTAATTGATTTACTAAACTCTTTTCCCCAATAATCTACACCTTGAAATGTTTTTGGTAAAAATATTTTATTTAATATAAAATCTGTTTCAAATTTTTTGCTTTCAGGCGTAAAATTTTTTTCTATGACAAATTTATACAAACTGCCATCTTTATACGATATTTGATATATTAAATCTATAGACTCGTCAGGTTTGATAACATCTGTGAATAAATTTTGCGAATAAATTTCTTTATCAGGTTCTTCAATTAATGAAATTTCTTTATCAAGCACTAACCATTCAACTTGCTCACGCCTGTCAAACTTGATACAAATATAATCATATTTTAAAGTTTTTAAGCTATCTATTTGTTGTTTATAATTTTCAGAACTTTCATCTAAAAGGTTTTTTACATCGCTTAATTGCATATCATCTGTATAAGAATCACCGAATATTTTTTTCACACCATTTACAACATCTCTATAGCTACGGCTGTAATATTCATAATAATCCCCATCAACATTTGTCGGTTTGCCAAGTGTTTTTTCTACTTCTTCTTTTGTGTCGGAAATATTGATTGTATTCACTTTTCCATAAGAAAAGCCCTTTAATTCCTTTATAGTTATTAAACTCATAATGATAACAAAAAATACAACAATTAAAAAACTAAATACCGTTTTTACAATATCCGACACCAATATTGTGGAAGTTTTTTCTACTTTTTCACTCATTTTATCACTCCTTTTAATTAGTTCAATTTACAAAAATATTAAATTTAGTACCGATTTTCGCAAGATTTTAAACAATAAAATCAAACATATTCACTATAAATCATTTTTCAAATTGTCAGTAAATGTATACTTTTTCTGACAAATAATACTTGACAAAAAATAATTTATTTTGTATAATAAAATAGTAAAAAAAGGTAAATTTTACCAATTTTATAACCAAAACTTATCAAACTAACATAAAATAAAAGTGTCAGAAAAAGTATACTTTTTCTGACACTTTTTAAATATAATGAGTAAAAACATTATAAAAATTCATAATGCTGAATTATAAATGCAAAAATCTGCGATTTTATCGCAGATTTTTTTTGTTAACAATTTAAATAAAATTTTTGATAAATTTTAAATTATGCTCTGCTGCCTGGTTTATAAATTGGTAAACCTTGTTTGCAAAGTGGACATTCTTCTGGCTCGAAAGACACAACTTCCATTGATAAAAGATTTACAAACTTAACGCCAAAATCAACTTTACCATTACTTCTGTCAACGATACTTGCAACAGCACTTACTGTGCAACCGCTCTCTTGTACAAGTTTTACAACTTCTTTTACAGAACCGCCTGTTGTTACAACGTCTTCAACAACAATAACATTTGCATTTTCAGGTAAAGAAAAACCTCTTCTAAATGTCATAGCACCATTTTCTCTTTCTGCAAAAATATTAGGCACGTGCAATTGTCTTGCCATTTCATATCCCATCAAAATACCACCAACTGCAGGTGAAACAACTATATCGCAAGGAATACCTTTTAGTTTTTGTGCAAGCTCACCACAAAGAGTTGCTGCAGATTCAGTATCTACAAACAATTTTGCACATTGCATATAAGTGTCGCTGTGTCTGCCTGAAGTCAATTTGAAGTGTCCTTTAAGCACACCACCTGTTTTTTGAAAAATTTCCAAAACTTGTTCATTAGTCATCATAAAAATATATCTCCTAAATATTGTATTATCTAATTTTAATTATTTTTCAAATATAATTTTGCCGTCTTTCAACCTAATAATATGGTCTGCAACAGATGCTTGCTCTTCATTATGCGTTACCATTATTACTGTTTTACCGCTAGCACAAATTTCTTTTAATATTTGTATTACTTCTGCACCACTATTACTATCAAGGTTACCTGTAGGCTCGTCCGCTAAAATAATTTTAGGGTCATTAACTAGCGCTCTTGCTATAGCAACTCTCTGTTTTTGTCCGCCTGACAAAGTAGAAGTTTTTGCGTGGGCTTTATCTGTAAGATTAAGTTTTTCTAGCAGTTCTTTTGATTTTGCATCTTTAATTTGTCTTTTTTCACCCGCAATTGTAAGTGGCAAAACGATATTATCAGTTACAGAATACGCAGGCTCTAAATAAAATGATTGAAAAACAAAACCAATATTTTTATTCCTGTACTCACACAATTGTTTACCTGTCATTTTAGTAACATCAACGCTATCAACAATTATTGTACCGCTTGTAGGGCTATCTATACAGCCAATCATATTCAAAATAGTGGACTTGCCCGAACCGGACTGCCCTAATATTACTACAAATTCGCCATCGTCTACATTAAAGCTTACATCTTCGAGTGCAAAAAACGAACTTGTACCCCTACCATATTTTTTTGAAATGTTTTTAACAGAAATCATAATTAATCTATAACAAATTCGTCTTGTTTATCTTTTTTTGATTTTTTGTCTTTTTTAGGTTTAATAGTACCAATGCACATAATAATAGGAACAGCAAGAAAAGCAATACCCATAATTATTCCGCCAATAAATATCAAATATTGTGCCCATTCAGGCTTAAAAATAGATACTAAATCATTGTAAATAGGTGCGACAAAGCCGTCAATAAAACCTGTAAAAGTAGCACCGAATTTTTGAATTAAGCAAAGTACAAATGTCAAAAATAGTGGAATTGTCAAAATTGTGCTGTATGTTGTAACAGCAATAGACAAAATCGCTTTTGCAGGATTTTTACGCCTTCCTGCAAACAAATTGAATGACATTATGCCTATAGCCATAGAAATAACTACTATAACATAGCCAAGCAAAATGTGTTCAAAACTTTTATAAAATGGCATAATATCCGCAACACCAATAATTGTAAGCAAAGATAAAATACCAAATACATTTCCTACTAGTGAAACTGTAAGAATTATATAATCAATAACTTTTTTCATAGTCGCTCCCTTTTTTTATTATAGCAAACATACTTTTTTATGTCAAGGATTAATAAATTGTATAATTTACTTAACATAGTTTTTAAGTAGATGATTGCACTATTTTAATAGATTTTTTGCAAAAACTAAATTGTACTTACCAAATTTATTCACTTCTTAGTGCCGTAACTGGGTCTTTTTTAGCCGCAATGTTTGAAGGTATCAAGCCTGCAACAATTGTAAGTAGCGTACTTACTAGCACTAAAACAATACCTGCAACTGGTGACAAAAGTACTATGTTACCCAACACATAACCTTGTGCAAAATGTTTTATAATTATATTAATCGGGATAGAAAGCAACCCCGCAATACTAACACCCATAACACCTGATGTAATACCTATAGTTGCGGTTTCTGCATTAAACACATTGCCAATATCTACCTTTCTTGCACCTATTGCTCTTAAAACGCCAATTTCCTTTGTTCGCTCAACCACAGATACATAAGTAATAATACCTATCATAATGGAAGACACTACCAAAGATATAGATGCAAAACATACAAGTACAATTGATACTATATCAATAATCTGTTTTACCATATCAATCATCATCCCTGAAGCATCTAAGTATTGAACTTTGTCATCGGCTTTTTTATTATTGTTATACCCGTCAAGATATAGTTTTACTTCGTCTTTAGACTCAAATGACTTAGGATATATAAAGATATTGTTAGGCATCAAACTTGCACCTATCTTTTGCATATACACTTCGTGTCTTTCGTCTACATTCAAATAAAACGGATTTAGTTCAGATTTATCCCAAGGAATACCAAAATCGTCAAACTTTTGGTCAAACATTGGCAAATCTTTTACATCAATTAAAACGGTTGGCAATTCCTTGCCGTCTATAACTGATTTTTCAATATATTTTTTGTCCTTTTTTGCCTTTTCATACTCTTGATTTTGAGCAACAACCATTTTAGAAGTTAAATTTTCCGCAACTATTTGCTCTCTTAATTCTTTTCTGTACAAAACGCTTGTAGAATAAAGGGATAAAGGAGAACCTTCTTTAACTCTCATAACCGCAGTAATTTCAAGCTGATGAGCATCGTCGGTGCAGTTATTATATAAGTTTTTTAATTTTTCGCTATCGTCATCTGCAGGTGGTTGATACAAACCAGTGCTACTATCATACCAATCGTCATATTTGATAATGCGCATTTTTCTGCCAATAAAATCGCCGTATTTCAAATTGCTTATATCCAAATCGTCCAAGAAATTAAATTGTTCAAGCACACTTCTTGAAATCTCATTATAAGCGTTTACAACCAGTGCAATTTGATTAGGTTTTGTAGGATATGTACCTTGAACAACATCATAATTACCACGCATATAGTCGTCGCCAACCATTTCCATAAAACGATTATCACTACCCATCATTATTTCAAATATTGGGTCAATTGTTGCAAAGCGAACCTTTTTATACTCTTTATCATCGCCCTTGCCTGTTTCGGTAATCAAATTCATTGACATTGCGTAAGTATATGATATTTCTGAAATAATATTTCTATCAATATTTTCAACATAGTCAATATAGTTTTGATTTATTCTGTTATAATGCAAAGTGCTGTAAAGTCCCATTGCCATATTGCTTGTAGGAACGGTAATTTTATCCGTATTAGGAAATTTAATTGCTGTATCGTCTTTTGGCTGTCCCATTGGATTCATCATATTTGCCATATCCATATACATTTGTTGAACAGAAATAGGATATTGTCCCAACATAGTTTGTTGCATATCATTTATGTACAAATTGAAACCATTGTTTACAGCAAGAACCAAAGCTATTCCTACAATACCTATCGAACCTGCAAAAGCAGTCAAAAAAGTCCTATTCTTCTTAGAAAACAAATTTTTAAGCGACAATTTAAAAGCTGTAAGCAAACTCATTGATGTCTTTTTTACTATCGCCTTTTTCTTTTTATTTTGTTGCTTTTCAAATTGCTTTAAAACTTTTTTTGCGTCCCTTTCGTTTAGTTCACTTATATCTGGTATCGGGTCTTCTACAAAGAAAGTAACTTGTTCCATATCATTACTAGAAGGTTCGTAAGCGTTTGTATCTTCTATCACTTCACCATCAAGCATTTTAATTATTCTTGAAGAATACTGCTCCGCAAGACTATCATTATGTGTTACCATAATTACCAATCTTTCCTTTGCAATTTCTTTTAATAATTCCATTATTTGCACGCTGTTTTTACTATCCAATGCACCTGTTGGCTCATCTGCCAAAATAATTTCAGGGTTGTTTACAAGTGCTCTTGCAATTGCAACTCTTTGCATTTGTCCGCCCGATAATTGGTTAGGCTTTTTATGTAATACGCCGTCTAGTCCAACTTTTGCAAGTGCTTCTGTAGCTCTTGCCTTTCTCTCCTTTGGGCTTATACCAGATAATGTTAAAGCAAGCTCTACATTTTCCAATATTGTTTGGTGATTGATTAAATTGTAATTTTGAAAAATAAAGCCAACATAATTATTACGATATGCGTCCCAATCGTTATTTTTAAAAATCGTAGTTGACTTGCCATTAATCATAACGTCACCGCTAGTATATCTGTCAAGTCCGCCTATTATATTAAGCATTGTAGTTTTACCGCAACCTGAAGGTCCAAGCACTGCCACAAATTCGGAATTTCTGAATGACAAAGTCACACCTTTTAAGGCGTGTACTATAGTTTCGTCACTACCATAATCTTTAACAATATCTTTAAGTTGTAACATAAAGTCCCCTTTAAAAAAGAATATTCTTATATGTAAAATATCTTAAATTTTAGTTTTATTTCCTTTTCATAAAACCTTTACCAATAACTTCTCTAGTATTAATTGCGTATACAAATGCGTCTTTGTCAATTTCCTTAAGTATTCTTTTAAAATTACTAATCTCCGTACGAGTAATTACGCAAATCAACATATCTCTGTTATCGCCTGTATAGCCACCTTCACAGGAGACAATTGTAACACCTCTGTGCATACGATTATTGATTTCACTTTTAAGTTCATCGCCTTTATTTGTAATAATTTCAAATTTTACTGCAGGTTTTAGTCCGTTTAATACAAACTCAATACACTTAGACCCTAAAAACACTTGTATTAGTGAGCAAATGATTGTTGTAATACCAGTTTGCAAATCCATACCGCCAATTGTCATATACAAAATACTACCAAGCGTAACAATAAAAACATTGATTGCAAGTATAATAAATGACATTGAAGATGCAATATATTTTTTTTGCACAAGCAAACTCATTATTTCTGTACCGCCCGAACTACCGCCACCTTTCACTAAAAGTCCAATACCTACACCACCTATAACGCCACCTGCCAAAGCAGATAACCATACTTCGTTAGGATTAAAAAATTCGTACATTTTAATTGCTCTAAATATTGCAAGAAAGCCGGAAGTCATACCAATACCCAAAGTTGTTTTTATTGCAAACTCTTTACTTAAAAAAATGAATGCCAAAATAACTAAAGGTGCATTCAATATAAGCATTGAATAACTTGCGGAAAAATCAGATAATGTTTGAATTATAATAGTTAGTCCCGATACACCACCTGGTATAAATTTGGACGGCAACATAAACATATACATTGCAAGTGACAGGCAAAACGCACCCGCCATCATAATCAATAAGTTTATTAGCTCTGTTAAAATTTTCTTTCGTGTAATATTCATAACACACTCCTATAGTATTTGTAAGGGGTAGTTAAATCTAGTAATTATTATAACATAATTTAATCCCGATTACAAGACATTTATATTTATTTTTTAATATACTTTTAAGATATTCATTTTATTAATATATAGTTCTCTTAATAAATGCAAATTGTATAAAAATTGATTATAAACTTTACTCATAAATAACATTTAAAAAAAACTTACAAATCCATTTTAAATATTTTTTGAAATAAACCAATTTTTTTACAACCGCTCTAAATCAATCATTAGCAATTTACCCCCGATTTTCAGCGGGTTTTAGTAAAAAACTTTCAAATATAAAAAAGTATAATAATATATTGATATTAAAGCTATTTATACAATTGACAAAAAAACACAAATTATGATAAAATTAACTCAATTTAAACTATAGGAGAAATTTATGGAAGTCCTAAACAATGTAGTACAATTTATCCGTAATATACTTTGGGATTATATTCTGTTATTTATACTGCTTGGTGCGGGGCTGTTTTTTACTATAAGATTAAAAGGCGTACAATTCAGAAAGTTTGGCGAAGGCTTTAAAAACACATTTAAAGGTATGAACCTTAATGGGGAAAAAGCCGATAAAAAAGGTATGTCGTCCTTTCAATCTTTAACCACTGCTCTTGCAGGACAAATAGGTACAGGTAATATTGTAGGTGTAGCAACTGCTATTGCAACAGGTGGTGCGGGAGCTATATTTTGGATGTGGGTAAGCGGTTTACTTGGTATGGCAACCATATTTGCAGAAGCCGTGCTTGCTCAAAAGTACAAATATACCGATGAAAATGGTAATGTACACGGCGGTCCTGTATACTACATACGAGCTGTATTTAAAGGTAAGTTTGGCAAATTTTTAGCGGGATTCTTTTCGGTAGCAATTATATTTGCCTTAGGTTTTATGGGAAATATGGTACAATCAAATAGCATAGGTACTTCTTTCCACACAGCATTTGATGTTATCCCAACTTGGGCTATTGGTATTGCAGTGTCAGTTCTTGCAGGTATAATTTTTCTTGGTGGCGTTAAACGAATTGCATCATTTACAGAAAAAGTAGTACCTATTATGGCGGGACTTTACATACTTGGTTCAATTATAGTAATCGGTATAAATTATAAAAATATCGGGACGGCATTTAGTGCTATTTTCGTACACGCTTTCAATCCAAACGCTATAATCGGCGGTGTTGCAGGTGTTGCAATAGTTAAAGCTATGAGCAAAGGTGTTGCAAGGGGGCTTTTCTCTAACGAAGCAGGTATGGGTTCTACCCCACACGCTCACGCTTTAGCCAAAGTTGACCACCCTTGCCGTCAAGGTAGTATTGCAATAATCGGTGTTTTTGTTGATACTTTTGTCGTACTTACTCTTTCCGCTTTAGTTATTTTAACTTCAGGTGTCAATATTTCTCCTAGTAGTGAAAGCATTTTAACTCAACTTGCATTTAGCCAATCATTCTCAATCTTTGGCAACTGGGGTAGCAAATTTGGTGAGATATTTATTGCTATTTGCCTTTTCTTCTTTGCATTTTCAACTATTATAAGTTGGTATTTCTTTGGGGAAACAAATATACGCTATCTTTTTGGCAAAAAAGCAACTAAATTTTACGCTTTGTTTGTAATAGCTTTTGTTATGGTTGGTTCTGTTTTAAAAGTTGATTTGGTATGGAACTTATCGGATATTTTTAACGGCCTTATGGTACTTCCTAATATTATCGGTATAATCGCACTATCTAATATGGTTGCAAGCTTAGGGAAAGAATATGACGATATTAATAAAGTTATGAAAATGAATAAAAAAATACTAAAAGAAAAACAAGAAGCAACTACAATAATAAACGAAGAATAATTTAATTTTTAAATAAATCATAAACTTGCTTAAATTATTTAAACAAGTTTATTTTTTTAAATATTGGTAATTATATTTATTGAATATAATCTTATATCACTATTGACAAATGGTAAAATTTACCTTATAATAAATTCATTAAACACTAACTAAGGTTAGAAAAAGGAGATAATATGAACAAATATAAAGGTACTCAAACCGAAAAAAATTTACAAGCTGCTTTCAGCGGTGAATCAGGTGCAAGAAACAAATACACTTACTTTGCATCAGTTGCTAAAAAAGAAGGATATGAACAAATTTCCGCAATATTTTTAAAAACTGCTGAAAACGAAAAAGAACACGCTAAATTGTGGCTAAAGGAACTTAATGGTATTGGTGACACTACTACTAACCTTATCGAAGCTGCTGCTGGTGAAAATTTTGAATGGACAAGTATGTATGAAGAATTTGCAGCAACTGCTGAAAAAGAAGGCTTTACTGAGCTTGCAGCAAAATTCCGTGCTGTTGCAGCAATTGAAAAACATCACGAAGAAAGATATCGTGCATTGCTTGAAAATATTAAAACAAACACTGTTTTCAAAAAGGCAGAAGACAAAGTTTGGGAATGCAGAAACTGCGGACACAGAGCTTATGGAAAAGCTGCTCCTGAAGTATGCCCTACTTGCAAACACCCACAAAGCTATTTTGAAATAAATGAAAAAAATTATTGATTTAAAAAATTCAAATAATTTAACAAATTTAATTTTTTAACTTAACAACAAAAATATCCCCTGTGCAAAGGGGATATTTTTTATTTTAATGCAAATTCAATTTATACAATTAAATACAGCTTACTTCTCTTCTGTTATTGTAAATGGATTACCTTCCATTGGATTAAATTTTGGTGTTGCAAGCAAAGTTATATCATTTGTGCCAGCAGGAATAACAAATTCAGCATCCATTGTACTTGAAGATAGATATACCATTGTTTGATTATCACTAATCTCTAATTCCAAAGCTTTACCATTTTTGATTGGCATAGAGATAAAAGGCTTATCGTCAATTTTGCTGTTTGCTTTTTCTTCTTCGCACTCAACAGACAAAATAATCCTTGAGCCACTTTCTATAATGCTCCATTTTCTTTTAAAAGTCAATTTTCTCATACAAAATACTCCTTTTCATTTAAAATATAGATATTTTTATTTGCAATTTAAAATTGTTTATCACTTAGTATTATCATTGTTATCATCATTTTGCTTGGTATCACTATTAATCAGTTCTCCAAAAATGCTTTCAACTTTATCGTCAGGCATTTCTTCACTTACCGCAATTTTATTTAATTTAATGTCACTCAAATAACTTGCGATTAAATTTTTTGTCCAATACTTGCTGTCCACAATAAATACCGAATCGCTATTTTCTGGATTTGCAATAACAGGTACAATCAAGTTCCCACTCGGAAAACCGCCCCACGGCAAATGTCTTCTACACACCATAACAGTGGTTACATAAACTTTTCTGTCTTTTACTAGCTCATTTACTACAGGAATGTTTGCAAAATAATCTTTTTCGTTTTTTAAAAAATTATTATTTCTCTCATTAAATAAAGTTCGTGCGATTTGTTTTAATTCAAGCGGATTTTTACTATAAAACTCGTCATAGCTATAAACTAAAACAGCAGGCAAAACTTGGTTTACAAATTTAGATGGAGAAAATAACTTCAAATTACCTTCCACTACACAACCATAACATATACTACCATTTTTTATCACGCTATAATCACAAAATCGTTTTGTGCCATAAAAATTAGGTTTAGGTATAATATTTTTATGCTTGTCCTTATCGCTATCAAAATTGCTAATAACATTTTGTAGTTCGTTTTCAAAATCAACATTTTCATCAAGTTTTGCAGTTAAATAGCTTACCCATCTAACTTTTAATTCGTGATTTGCAAAATTATATTGAATAAACAAAATTACAAAAAGTATTAAGCTAATTATAGCTATTGCAAGTGAAATATAAAATTTGTTTGTATATCCATTAGAATATGCATAAATTGCCGACAAAACACCAAAGACCAAAACTATAGCAACCAAATTTAAGCAATAATACAAAATACGACGATTTTTCATAATTACTCCTTAAAGCTAATGTCACAAAAACTCTTTACAATTATTTACTTTTTTTAACACGTTTTTTTGGAACAGGTGTAACTTCAACCAAAATTTCCACTATTTTATCAGTTAATTGCTTATTTTCTATGTCAAGAATATAGTGTTCTTTTGCCCCTTGATAAGGGAAACCTTCTTCTGCACCTTCCATTAAGTTTTCAATTTCTTTTAGCTTTTTAATAAAAACACAATTATTACATACGGTAAATATCGGTTTTTCATTTACATAAACTAAATATTCACCAAACATTTTTTTATAACGCTTATCATAATTTCCGCATATTTTTTCACACACAAACTCAATATATTCAACAGATGTTGCCATAATTTTCTCCTTTATGGCATAATTAAATTATATCAGTATCTTCCACTATATAGCATTTTTTAGGTTTATTCCTGCGTTGATAAAACTTAACCATTGTGCCTTCGTCATAAGAATGGACAGCTATCATTCTTACTATTCTTACATCTTTTTTTGTTAAATCAATTTCTTCACCATCGCTGGTCTTTTCAACTATTACTTTATAAAAATGTCTACTTGAGTATGCACCTTTAGCTATACTATTTCCACTATGACTATAAAGTTTACTACCTAATACTTTTCCTTCGCAAAGCTTACATTCAGCAAATAATTTTGTTTTATCTTTTTTTAAATAATTAATAAATATTAGTCTTTGAATAATTACAGTAATGATAGAAATTATTATTGTTGCACCAAAGCTTATAAAACCATACCAAATTAGTATTTCCTTTATAAAATGATTTTTAACAAAAAACATTGAAAGCAACAATATTGCAATACTGCCAAGTGTGAAAAACAAAAGCAAGAAAAGACCAATTTTCTCCCAAGGAGTAGATAGCTTTAAGTCTTTTTTAATATCTGTGTTAATGTTTAAATCTTCGGTATTTAATTCTTCAAGAATTTCTTCTGGTGTAGGTTCGGTTTCGTCAAAATTTTGACGCTCATCATCACTTTCTTCATAAAAATCATCAAATGGAGTTTGAGTTTTTTCGCTATTAATATCTGTACTTCCGATAGTTTCGCTAGTAGAAGTCGCATCATAATCTTTGCTAACTTCTTGCATCATTTCACTATAATCTTTTTCAGGTTCAATATCCTTAGTCTCATAATTTTTAGATTTATAATAATTTTTGAAATAACAAATTAAACCACCTAAAATTAGAAGGCCGCCTACAACGTAAACAATAATAGGTATAAATCCCAAGTCAAAAAACCTTTTTAATTGACTTACAATTATTATGGCAAAAATGCCTAATACTGTTAAAATAATCGATAATTTTTCAATTTTACTACTTTTCATAATAACACCTTAAAATAAAAATTATTTTTTATAAACCCGTCAAAAATCGTGGCTAAATACAAATTATTTAATCAAATAACAATCTTTATAGTTTGATTTATTTTGATAAAATTCAACTTTATCACCAGTATTATATTGCTTTTGTGCAAGCATATTATATATAATTTTATTTTCGCTTATATTTGTTGTTGCAATGTCTTTACTATTATCTACCAATGTATTATCAATATCATTATCGCAAATTACTACCCAAATCTTATATAGGTCTCCGCTATAGCCACTAACTTTTCTTGAATTATACGCTCTGCTATGTATTTGACATTTTGTAACAATGCCAGTTTTTATATCGTAAAAATCATTAAGCAAACTTTTATCAACATTCAAATACCTGCTATATTTTGTCCTTTCCGCCTGACTTTTACATACAGAAATAACAACAAACAAAATAAAGCCATTCATACCAACAGCAATAAGCACAAATCCTATAGGCGTATAATTTGCAATACCACAACCTATCATCGTTACAATCAAGCAACAAGCGATAAGTAAAATAATCTTTTTTAATGTTGATATTTCTTTTTTAGAAGGTTTTTTATCACTCATTATTTTCCCCTTTACTTACCACAATAGATATATTTTGTTTATAGTGTAAATATGCAAAATAATCTAGATTAGTACAAAAATACAATTTAATACCGATTTTTGATAGTTTTGCAATCATAAATTGCAATTAGCTTTTTAATTTGTTTAATCTAAAAAATCTTTACCAATTTCATTTTCGTTGATATTAGGATTAACATATCTATCTTTTTTCTTATGATTTTTATACAAAATCGCTTTTTCAGGGCATCTGTGATAACAGCCAAGGCAAGCCACACATTTTGTACCAAACACAATTTTATCGTCCTTTAACCTAATGTTCTCCACAGGACAAATAGAAATACATTTTTCGCATTTAATGCAATTATCCGCAACTATAAAACTTCGACCTATTTTATGCCAGTTGCTAAAGTTTTTAAGAAAAACTCCTTCTTTTGTCTTTTTCTTATTTGGTAGCACATAGCTGTCATTTTTTATATCAGTGATAATCTTATTTATTCTTTTTTCAGCATTTTTTAGTACACTTTTTATATACGGCATTGGCACTGTAAAAGTAGTTGTAAAATTTTCAGGCATTTGCAATAAATATATACTTTGCAAGTTAATACCAATTTTTGTGCAATATTCATACATTAAATAATCTGCACCGCAAGCCATTCCGCCAAAATTTTGAACAATTATGACTGGTTTCATTTTATCTAGGCGTGGCAATAATTCGTATACGTGTTTTGGCATACCAAAAGAATAAATCGGAGTAACAATTATAATTTTTTCAAACTCACTACCATTACCCTTGTAATTAGGAATAAACAGAATATCTCCGCCAATTTCTTTCTTAATACATTTTGCTATATAAAGACTATTCCCCGTTCCACTAAAATACAAAATACCATTAGACATTATTTCACCTCGAATGTATTTTATCAAACTATTTTAAATATTATAGCAAAAATCAAAATTTTAGTCAAGAAAATATCAAAATTGATTTATATAAACCTATTAATCACATTTAAATATTTAAAATTAAAGTTTATTATATACATTTTATAACTATTTGTTATCATATTGCAACTTGACTTTTTAGTATATTTATGATATAAAAATATAAAAAGCAAAAGGTTAAAAATTATGGATAATACCACTAAATTTACTGGAAAAGCGGACAAATACGCAGCGAGTAGACCATCTTATCCGAATAAGATGGTAAAATCATTTTACGATTGTTTCAATTTTAATACAAGTTCTGTTGTAGCAGATATTGGCTCAGGCACAGGTATTTTGACAAAAGAGCTTTTAGCTGAAGGATATTTTGTTTATGCAGTAGAGCCGAATGAAAATATGCGACATTTTGCAGAAAAAGATTTATCTTCATTTAAAAATTTTATTTCCGTAAACGCCACTGCAGAAAGTACTACCCTAAGCGATTCAAGTGTAGATTTTATTACTGTCGCACAAGCTTTTCATTGGTTTGACACAGAAAAATTTAAAGCAGAGTGTAAAAGGATTTTAAAGCAAAACGGAAAAATATTTTTGATTTGGAATAATCGAGATAGCAATACACCAATAAATAAGGATTTATTTGATATAAACAAACAATTTTGCAAAGCTTTTACAGGCTTTAGCGGTGGCACACATAATAATGACGATAAAATAAAATTATTTTTTGACAATTGCTATCAAATAGAATATTTTGAAAATCCAATTTTCTATGATAAGGAAAGTTTTGTTAACAGAGCTTTGTCTAGCTCATACGCACTATCTCCATTAGACAATAATTATTCCGATTATGTAAAGGCATTAAATGATTTATTTGACAAATATGCCCAAAACGAATTAGTTAAAGTCGCAAATAATACCAAAATGTACTATAATATTTAAAAAATACATACCGCAAATGGTATGTATTTTTTTATTTTATGTTCAATTAATTATCAAATCAATATAAAAATTATAAGTTAATATTAAATATTTTGGCAATAACACAAAACAGTTATAGTTTCACCTTTTTCAAATTGGTTTTTTGCGGGATAAGTTTCCGTTATAATTTGCAAAAAAGTATCAAATCCCCAATGAAAATATATTTGCATATTTTTAATCTCACCAGGTTCAACACCAATAGTAAGTGTTTTAATACCAATACTCTTTGCATACTTTTTTACTTCATTGTATATTTTTGTAGCAAGCCGCATATTTCTGTAAGCTGGGATAATCTCAAGCTTAATAAGTTCAGCCTTGCCGTCACCAGTCATAACTTTATCGTCACTATCCAACAACAATGTACACTGTCCGGTTATTATTCCATTATCAAATGCAAAAAAAGTTTTTCTTTTTCCATTTAAATTTTCTCTTATAAAGCACTCTTTCCAAACAACATAAGCGTTATCATCAGTATGACGTTTTATTGCATTGTCCCACCAAGATATAAGTTCACTCTCAGTTGCAAGTCTTATTTCCATTTATCTCTCCTTCATTTTGGAAGCCTTGCTGTTCACTCAAAACTTCCGCTTGACGTTTTTTAAATATTCTTGGGAAGGTGACAAAAATAACAATTGAAGTTATAACACCTGCTACTAAATCACCAATACCTTCAGACAAATAAACACCTTTAAAGCCCATAAAATGAGTAAGCGTAAAGCATAGTGGTATCAATATAATGACTTTTCTTGTTACAGCAAGAAGCAAAGAAGATTTTGTCTGCCCCAAAGCGACATTGATATTCTGCAGAGTCATCTGTACAAAAAACATAATTGACCCCATAAGGAAAAATGGTGTATAAGCTTTACAAATTGCTCTTACACTATCGCTTGCAGAAAAAATATAAGCATAAATTTCCGGTACTGCAAGAGATATTACCCAAACAATGACAGCAAAAATAAACGCAATAATAGTAACATACTTTATACCTGTCTTTAATCTTTCAGCATTGCCTTTGCCGTAATTATAGCTTACAAATGGTTGCATACCATAACCTAGCCCATTTAGCGGCAAAGAAATTAGTTGTAATGCACTAAGCATAATAGTTAAAGCAGCCGTATAATCTTTATTACCATTTGTAGAAATATTCAAATTTATATTAAACACAATTTGTATAGCACACTCTGTAACAGCCATTATAAATGGTGATAACCCAAGTGATAATATAGATAAAATCCTTTTTATGTGGAGTTTCATATCGCTAAATTTTAGCTTAAATATACTATTTTTAGTATAGAAAAATACAATTATCCACACAAAAGAGATGAGCTGTGAAATTATAGTTGCAAGGCTTGCACCATTTACCCCCATTTTAAAAACGAAAATAAATAAAGGGTCTAATGCGATATTCAAAACTGCACCAAGCAATACCGAACACATTGCAACAAACGAATAGCCTTGCGCAGTAATAAATGGATTAAGTCCTTGTGCAAGCAATACAAAAACAGTACCGATAGAATAAATTTTAAGATAAGAAGTCGCATATTCAGCACAAGACAATGGCGCACCAAACAATATCACTATTTGTTTTGCAAGAAAAAATGTAATTATACTAATAATTACACCTATTATAGTTAGAAGTACAAAAGATGTGTTAAAAATTTTATTTGCTTCCGCCTTATCACCTTCGCCAAGTTTAAAACTAGCTCTAGGAGAACCGCCAAGCCCAATAAAATGAGCAAATGCCGTTATAATCAAGGTAACCGGTAAAACAATGCCCAATGCAGCAAGTGCATCCATACCTACATTTTCAATTTTTGCGACAAATATTCTGTCAACTATATTGTATAAAAATGTAATAAGCTGTGCAATTACTGCAGGAATCGTGAGCTTTATCACAAGTGGAAAAATTTTGCCACTCTCTAATTGTTTTTCCATATCTATCATACATTCATCTCTTCCATTTAATTTCTAACAAATGATATCATACTTTATGTTAAATAGCAAGCAACTTTATTGTAAATTCAAAATAAAAAAAACTGCAAATCTTTATTTGATTTGCAGTTTTAAATTTTAGTCTACAAAATTGATATTTGCTTTACCACTATCAATATCTAAAACAATTATTTTACTAGCGTCACTGCCTATTTGGTTTTGCAAATTACATTTACCGGAATCCATTTGCACTTGTATATTATATTCTTCCTTTTTGCCTGAAATATTCATATTAATTTTACCTGCATTAATATCATAATACACATTTTTACAAATAGCTTTTTCCACACTAATGTCACCGGCATTCAATTTTGCTTTTATACTATTACAATTCAAATCTTTTAACTCTATGTTACCTGCATTTACCGTAAATTCTAAATTTTCAGCTTCAATATGAGAAAATTTAATATCTCCTGCATTCATTTTAATCGTAGAGTCACCAGTTTTAATATTTTGAACTTTTATACTTCCAGCATTGATTTTTGTGTCATATTTATCACAATTAATATTATCAAAATTCATCACTCCAGCATTTAGCTCTACATTTACATTTCCATAATTTCCGCTAGCAATATCAACAACTCCCGCATTTACTTTTAAATTAAGGTTTAAAACACTATTTTTAGGAACTTTCACTACCGTATCAGGCATTTTTTGAAACAAGTTTCTAAATTGAAAAAATTTAAATTTGTAATTAGTTGTAAATGACAATACATCTTTATCCATAGCAATAACCGTTTTTAAATTACTACATTCAGGATATTCAATAGTAATAAATTCCCCATCATAAAACTCAGTTTTAATTACACCTGCTTCAAAATCCAAATTAAATGTATTTATTTCTTGTCCACATTTAAATTCTTTAATTTCATATTCAGCAAATACTTTCCAACCATTCATTCCAATTGCAGCAATCAAAACTATTACTCCAATTATTGCAATAACTATTCCTGCTATCATAACTTTACCTAATTTGCTCATTTTGCGTACTCCTTTCCACTAAAAACACCCTTTAACCAATTGAATAGTTTTTTAAGCAGTTTCCACATAACTTTTATTATTTTTATCAGTAATGGTAATAAGAAAAGTCCTATTCCCAACTCAAGTATTCCTTCACCTATTGTAAACAATCCATTTACTAAATTGGAAAAACAATCTATAGCACCAAAAACAATTGAAACAATACCCGTTACAATCAAAGCAAAAGGTGCAGCTGTTAGTCCAATTGAAATGCTTACCAAAGTAATTATTACAGTAAATATAGGAATTGCAAATACAATACATAATAAAACAAATAGCCAAGTATAATTTTTACGCTCTGGTGCTTTTTCTGTTTTAGGTTCTTTCACAACTTCCGCTTCTACGACTTCAGGTTCTTTAGACCTTTTTTCATAGTCTGAATGTTTATGCTTTTCTTTTTTTACCTTCCCATCTTCATATTTAATATCATCTTCACCATCTTGATGGTCGTAAATATTAAGCAAGATTCTTTGTGCAGCATCATAAGGTGCACCAAAATCTTCAATAATTTGCCTTTCACTATATCCTGCATCTCTTCTATCTGCATAAGCTTCAGCATAATAGTCAAGCACTCGTTTTCTTTCCACTTCCGACACACTTAACAGATTATTTTTGAGTTCATCTCTCCATTCATTGTATGTCATAGTCGACCTCCATATATTTTTTTATAAATTGCATTTATTTCAAGCAAGTCTGCTTTACCTGCATCAAACTTTTCATATCCTAAACCTGTTATTTTATAATATCTTCTCAGCCTTCCATTATATTCTGCGGCTTTAGTTACAACATATCCGCCTACTTCAAGCCTTCGCAAAATAGGATACAATGTGCTTTCGGAAATTTCAATTATACCTTCCAAATCACTAATAATTTTGTATCCATAACTTTCACCTTTACTCAGTGCGTATAGTACACATACATCTAATATCCCTTTTTTTAACTGAATATCCATTTAACACCCCGCTATATGTTATATTATACATTGCATAGTATTCCTTGTCAAGTACTTTTATAAAATTTTTTTCATATATCAAAAAATATAAAAAATGCACACTTTGTAAATGTGCATTTTTTTACAACTATTTTTTAGCAATTAGTATTCATTTATTTATATAAAATATGTATATATTTAAAAAAGCTTTATTATTTCTTCTTTTTATATGTACTACCACAAGCTTTACAAGTTATCTCCAAATCATAACTTGTTAGTTTTTTCTCAAGTATAGTGATTAGCGGCTCCGCATCTTTTGGACAGCATAATCTGTTTTTAATAGTAATCATCTCACTAGAGTCATCTCTTTTTTCCTTACTATCTACAAAGTCAATTTCAAGCGAACCTTCACTGCCGCAATTACATACATATTTAAAGTTAACGCTATCGTAAGTTTGATAACATAAATTGCCGATATTTTCATCGCAGTTATCGCAATAAATCCAACCACCATAATTATTTGCAAGACGAGTATTGATTAATTTTTTGTTTCTGATTTCTTTTGCCATTTTTATTTTATCCTAAGTTTGATTTAAAATTTATTTATATTTATATATTTAAACTTTGGCTAAAAAGCCAATCCCATACTTCTTTTTTATCATAAGGTAGTTTTGTAATATCGTGCAAAGGCTCATCAAACCAACTCGACTTAATATTTTTTGCACCTAAACTTTCCAATTCTTTTATTAATTTAACAGAATTATCAAACGGAACGGTTTTATCATTACGGCTATGGAAAAACCACATTGGTTTTTCTGCTATTTTGTCCAAATTCTGCACCTGTATTCCAGTCTTTTCAAAATAAAACAATCCACAAACAGGCATTATAGCTGCATACTTTTCAGGGTGATTTGTAGCCTGCCAAATTGTTCCGTGTCCACCCATTGACATACCTGTCAAATATACTCTATCTTTATCAATAGGATATTTATCCAATAACAAATCAAGGCATTCGTTATACAATTTATCCATACCGCCCTTATCCACAAGCACTCCCATATCTGACCAATCCCAATCTTTTATAGCTTGTGGCATAAATACAAAGGCATCTTCAGGGGCATATTTTTCCACACTATCAATTAAAGAGTGGTACATATGTCTTGAATTATCACTTCCCCAATCACCCATACCGTGCAAAAATACGACTAATGGATATTTTTTGTCCTTTTCTATTTCAGGCGATTTAAATCTAAAACAAAAAGCTAGTTCACCGCTTTTATAAATGTATCCTTTGTAATCTGGTGCTTCCGCAAACATTCTCTTATCGCTGATTTTATTAAATGCCCTTGTGTCTTCACTCAAGCCTTGTGGGGCTTCTTTAAACGGCGTACAACCAATTAAGAGTACAGACAATATTAAAACCGACAAAATGACTATTGTCAGCAAATTAATTTTTTTTAATCTTATCATCTTCCCCCCCCATAGTATTAATAAACCAATCAAAAATCGATATTAATTTTAATTTTCAATAATAATATAAAAATATTTGAGCAATGAAACAGCTTCTTCACGCGAAAACTTCGCACCTTTTATTTGATTTTCTAATAAATTGATATCATAGCCAATTGCAGCCCTAAAATCTGCCTTTTTTAAATCACATTCTATAAAGTGAGTATTCTTTAAATCGCAACCATTAAATTTGCTTTCAGCAAGATTGCATCTGACAAAATTGCTACTATTGATAGTCGATTTTTCAAAGTTGAATTTTTTAAAATTCATATTTTCAAACTCATTGTACTTTATATAGCAATTACTCAGCCTACCTATCGGAAAAGAAATACTGCCACTATCTAAATTGTTCCAATTAGCCCCTATAATCGTGCAATCAATAAATTCCGCAAATAACAAATTGACATTCTTTGTTTTAAGCCCTACAAAGTAGCAACGAATAAATTTACATTCGGAAAATGAACAAGCAATCAAATCACATTCAGTAAACTTGCAATTTTCAAATACGCAATCAACAAATTCAACATCAAATATTTTCTCTTTTTCTTTTATTATATTTTCAAAATTTTTATCGCTATAAGTATTCATTAATCACTACTTTTTTAAAAAATCACTAAAATTCTTCAAATCGTCTTTTATCTTTTCCGGCAATTTATCTAATTCTATATTCAATATTGCACCTTCTAAAGCATATAAATGAACTAAACAGATATTGGGATATTTTTGTTTTAAATCAACAAACGCTTGTCTGCTGCCAATTTCAAATAGTTTTTGTTTACTATCAATTCCTATACTGATAAGTTTTTTCTCTATGTTTTTACCAATGTTTTTTAAGTGCAATAAATCTGACATTTTACCCCTTTAAATATTAATTATTTTAAGCCACTTAATATATTATAAATATTTTTGTATATTATTTTTTAATTACCAAAATATGATAACTTGTTTAAAATAAAGTTATTAAACTATAATAAAATTATAACATTTAATAATATAAAAATCAATACTATCAAAAATATTTTTAAAAATAATTACATTAAAATTATCAAACAAAATTTGAATTTTTCTTGTATAATAAGCTTAAAATATACGCTACACAAATATATAACCAAACAAAATAATTTTAATTTAAAAAATAATTAAAAATCAATTGACAAACCATTTATTATTTGATATACTACAATAGCAATAAGGAGAGTTGGCCGAGCGGTTTAAGGCGCTAGTCTTGAAAACTAGTGATGGGTAACACCACCTGGGGTTCGAATCCCTAACTCTCCGCCAAAGTATTTCAAATGCAGGCAACTATGTTTTTTCTTCTTTGTATTGTATTTGAAAATATGATTAAATTAAGTCAGCATTATATGTTGACTTTTTTCTTTTAGTTTAGTATAGTATAATTTGAAAAACAATTAAACTAGGAGCAATAAATGCTATTAAAATTAGAAGATAAATATGAACTTATTAAAAAAGAAATTATAAACTACAAATCAAAAAAACCTATAGACATAGTTTGTGAAATGATGGATAAAGACTATATAAGTATTCACGGTCCTGAGCATCATTTTTTAGACGGAGCTGCTTTTTTGATTGCCTATAAAAATTCAGGTGGAGACATTGATATTAACGATTGCTTAGAAAAATTAGCAGTACGAACAGCAAAAATGCCCGGAGCTATGTGTGCTTACTGGGGCGTTTGCGGAGCTGTAGCTTCAATTGGTGCTGCTTTGTCAATTATTCACGGAACGCAACCATTAAGTATAGATGAGTACTATAAGCATAATATGGAATACACATCAAGCGTTTTACAAAAAATGAGTACAATTGGCGGAGCACGCTGTTGCAAAAGAAATGCTTTCCTTGCCCTATCACACGCTGTTCAATTTGTAAAAGAAAAATACAATATTCAAATGGAATTTAACAAAATTGAATGCAAGTTTTCTGCTCTCAACAATCAATGCCTTAATAATAGCTGCCTTTTTTATAATGAAAAATGACACTTTATAAATATTAAAGCATATTATTCAACTATTTTAAATATAAATTTACATATTTAATTATTTTAAAATATGTTAAACAACACAATTTTGTCAATATTATTAACAAATAAAAGCCGAGAAGTTTTCTCGGCTTTTAATTTGAGTTTTATATTTTTTTAAATTTTTAAACATTATTCATTTAATTATTGCAAATGTAATTGTAGATTTCATTCTTTTTTATTATTTTTATATTAGGATATTTTTTATAAATTCCGCCAAACTTACAACTAGTGTTTTGCAAAATTACCCAATCAATTTTATTTCCTAAATCAAAATCATTAACTCGATTAGAATTTTTGTCGTGCCACAAACTTTTAACCAATTTATCGCTTATACCCATTTTTTCCTTCCCCACCATTAATTTAATATTATTGAATAATGTTTAAATTGTTAAATTTCTTTTGATATATCCCCATTCTACAGGGCGATTTAACGGATTCCAATTATCTAACCAACCATTAGGTTTCTCCGCAATTTCACAATATATAGTAAGATTACTACAGCCATCAAAAGCAGAAGCACCTATACTATTTACGCTGTTTGGAATGATTATCTTATTCAAATTACTGCAATTTTTAAATGCTAAACCACCTATTGAAGTTATATTATTTGGTATTGCTATGTTTTTAAGTGAAATACAGTCTTGAAATGTATATGCACTAATATTTGTTAAACCACTACCTATTGATACTTCTGCTAATGAACCGCACTTGTCAAATACTGAATTTCCTAATGCAGTTACACTATCTGGTATCATTATTTTTGTCAAATTACATTTTGCAAATGCTGATTCTTCAATTGAAGTTACGCTATTAGGTATTGTTACATTTTTAATAGATTTACAGTTATAAAATGCATACTTGCTAATTGTTTTAACACTATTTGGGATTGTTAAATTTGTCACCAAATTATCATTTAAATACAAGTTTTTTGCATAAAATAGTGGATTCGAATCCCACCTATAAAATCTTATTTTACACCAAGTAGCAATGTTGGTTATGTTAACCTTATTTAACGAACTGCAAATATCAAACACGCCATCTTCTATGGAAGTCATACTGCTAGGAATTGTTATACTTTCTAGTGATTTGCAACCATAAAACATTCTACTTTTAATAGTTGTAATACCGTCCGGAATAGTAACACTTGTTAATGAACTACAATTATAAAATGCTCCTTTACCTATTTTAGTCACATTTTCAGGTATATTTATGCTGACAAGACTTTCACAACCTTGAAATGCCCAATCTCCAATTGAAGTTACACTATTTGGTATGGTTATACTTATAAGATTCTCACAATCTTTAAAAGCATAATCTCCGATTTCAGTCACACCATCTTCAATTATTACGCTTTCTAGGTTATACATTCCTTTAAAAGCATTATCACCTATAGAAACAGGTTTGCCTTTATGGGTTCCTTTAATTGTGATTTCCTTTACCGATTTTTTAGTACAACCTTCCACAACATAGCAATTACTAGATAAGGATTCCCAATACTTAAATTTGTTTGCAGTACCAACAACTACGGAAATAATTGTAATGAACAATATAATTGCAGCGACAATACTAAAAATAATATATTTCTTCTTATTGTTAATCTTTGGAATTGATTTTGTATTAATTGAATTTGCAGAGCAATTTGTTTTACTATTTGCATCTTTTACTAGTCTACCATAGATTTGACAAGAATCATTCTGTGTATCCTTCACCATATTTGCAGAATCATTTTGTTTAATATCAAACTCGCAATCAGAGCCATAATTTTCAATAATTGTTTGCATAAAATCGCCATCACGATACCAGCCTAATTTAACAACCGTCCCCATTACACCGGCAAGTTTTCCGCTTACAATTACCCTATCACCAACTTTTATATAGCCATCATCATTATTGTACTCGTAACACTTTCCATTATCAAATTTAACAAAAGCTGAACATTTACCATTATATTCTGTTTCACCGAAATCTTTCTCTTCATTATACTCGTATTCATCTTCGTATTCTTCGTCTTCGTCATAATATTCGTCTTTTTCATAATAATCTGAATCAATATTATAAGGATTAAATCTCAACCAAAAATCAACAAAAGTATTTTCACCCACATATTCAACATTCAATATATGTGTTTCAACTTCTTTAAACTCCAACACTTTATCAATTGGCAAATCTAATATTGTATCAAAATGAACAGGATAAGAACTTGTTCCAACACGCATAGTGCCCTTTATTTCTACTTTTGTTGTATCATTAGACAAAGTACGAATTAATCCTTCTCCAATCATATTACTAGTTTTTGTTATAGATAAACCATAAAAGTCAATGCGTTTACTTTCAAAATGTTGCGGAATAGTTATTTTTGTTTCATAAACAATATAGCCACCGCCAACATCCCCATCTTTAACTTCCAAATCAAAATTATAATTATTCTCATCAAAAGTTGCAATATTTTTTGATGATAATAATTTTGCTTGACTTTTTTCGTCAAAATACAAAGCTTGTTTCAATCTTTCTTTATCTACAGGTGAATCAAGCGTATTAGGAGCACTCATAGACGACATCAATATTTGAGCACAAATTTTTCTATAAAATTCTTCAAGTTGTGCGAGAAAATCTAAATCGTTACTTTCTTTTTCCTCATTGTATCCTGCGTGAACTATAACAGCCAAGTCGAAATACTTATTTTTGTAATCTTTACGTTTTTTTATTGTATCTATTGCAAATCCTAAAATAAACTTTAAACTGCTATCCATATACTTTTCACAATACTCATACAAAGTACGCAAATATATTTCTTTTTGTACTTTTTCTACTACTTCGTTTGCAAATTCAATCATCTGCGAATAATCGCTGTAAACTGCATCAAAATCTTTATCTTTTGGCAATTTTTCATCAGTTATAAAATAATAAAAACTTTCTACGTTTGCTTTAATGCAAATATCTTTTAATTGATTTTTATCAAAATCAATTCCTCTTTTTTGCATAATAAAGATTATTAAGAAATAAATACTATAATCTTGTTTTTCTTGCGCTGTGTCAAAAAGGTCAATTAATATTTCTTCTTCAAGATTTTCTTCAATTAATGTAATTCCAGTTTCAAAAGAGCCTGGAAATTCTTCAACAAATATACTATATGTTAAATCTAGCATCATTCCAAACTCTTCACTACATTTAGCCCAACGATAAGCTGCAAGCTTTCGTTCTGGTCTCAAACCACGAGCCATCAAAAAAGACATATATGTAAAGCAAGCTTTAGGACAATGTTTTTCTATTGCTTTTTCTCCCCAATATTCCATAACATCATCGTCATCATCTGTTTTAGGCACACTTGTCATAAGAAAATAAAGTGTTTCATCATCAACTAGATTTTCACCTTTATCCACCATAACAAGTATATTGTATGGGTCGTATTCTTTTCCTTGAATATCGCCACCGTGCGTCTCTATTATTAAATTAATATGCTTATACAGATATTCTACCCCTTTGATAGGCATATTAGAAATTTGCTTAATTTTTTCAACGAATTCCGGTGCATTATAAATTTTTTTCAATTCTGACAAAGTGTATTTTTCTTTCATTATTTTTCCCCCTTTCAATATTTATTGATTCGCATTGACCAAATGCACCGCTTCCAATATGCGATACACTATCAGGCAATTTAATTTCATTAAAGTTATTACAATTAGCAAAGGCATAACTTCCAATAAATTTTGTATTGTTATGAATTTTATTTTCATTATTAAATTCTTTATTGGCTTTAGCTAAGTAGATATAAGGATTAATCTCACTACCTAAATATTTAGCATTTTCATATTCAGTATAAATTATTGGACTGCATCCTTCAAAAATATTGTCACCTATATGCTGTAAGTTATTAGAAAGCACAATTTTTTTTAAATTACTACAGGACGCAAAAGCTTCATCGTCTATAAATATCACACTATCAGGAATTATAATTTCAGACAAACTGCTACAACCCAAAAACGCACTATTACCTATTCTTTTTACACTATCAGCAATTTTAATGCTGGTAAGATTAGTTTGATTAACAAAAGTGCTATCTTCTATTTTTTTACCACCATTAATAACAACAGTCTTTAATTTTGTTGTTTCTAACATACATTCATAAAGTGCATTGGTAGGCATTATAACCTTTTCTAAATTTTTGCAACCTTCAAATATAGATAATCCTATATCCACAGCACCATTTTGTATCGTAACACTATTCAAATTAACGCAATCCTTGAATGCTGCAAATCCAATTTTAGTCACACTATCAGGTATATATATTTTAGTTAAATTACTGCAACCTTGAAACGCATAATCCCCAATACTAGTAACATTATCTGGGATTATAACACTTGTTATATCTTTACGATTTCTAAATGCACATCTTTCGATATGTTTTTCACCATATGTTATTAACTCGTCTTTGTCTTTTAATTTATCAATTGATTTTTCATATTCAACCTTTGATTTCTTTTTTTTATACTTATAAATTAAAAATATTGTTAACCCAAGCAATATTGTCCCCAATGGAATAGCCAAAACAATTATGAATGGGGTATAATCAGCAATTATTGACAATACAAAAAGAATTATGTAAATAATTACACCTACAATAATTTTCCAATCCTTTCTTTTCATTTTGAATAAAAATCCCTATAAAATTTCTTTAATTACTACAAATATTTTTTAAAATAAGTATAGACCTTTAGAACAAATGTTCATCAAATAATATGTTTGATGAACTTATTTGCGGTGTTTATAGTTTTGTCAATTTAACACATATAACAATAGTTTATATTATTATATTTAAGCGGATTTTTATTGACAATTTTTGTCTAAATTGATATAATAAAAATGTAAAATGTTCATCAAACATATTATTTGATGAACATTTTTTATTTGCTATTTTTTGTTTTAAAATTGCAATATTTTAAATTTTGCACCGATTTTCAAAGCAATTTTCCGAGTTTATTCATCATATCCGACTTATGCTCCCAAAGGGAATGTGCATAGCGATTTAAAGTTATTGTTGCATTTTTGTGACCTAAGATTTCTGATAATGTTTTCACATCCATTCCGCACTCTATCGCCCTTGTTGCAAAGGTATGTCTTGTTGCGTGGAAGCCTTTATGTGTGATATTAAGTTTTTTAAGCAAAAGTTCAAAGCTGCGTTGATAACTACGAACCAACATTTGTTTTCCATTGTTTGAAATCACATATTCACTTTGATTTTGTTTTTTCATATTTCTCAAAAGTTCTATAACTGGTTTTGATAATGGTATTTGCCGTATTGAGTTTTCTGTTTTTGGTGTTCCGTTTATTACGAAATGTTTTCCGTCAATATATCCGTCATAGCAAGATTTTGTAACTTGCAGTCTTTTTTTTACAAAATCTATATCGTCCCAAGTAAGTGCAAGCAGTTCTCCAATTCTAAGCCCTGTATAAAAGCAAATTATCACACCTTTTAATCTTTGCTTTTTACTGGTTAAAATAAATTGCTCTATTTTCTTTTGCTCAAGTTTTGTAAAACATTGCACAGCCTTTTCCGATATTTTAGGGCGTTTAATTTTATCGGCAGTGTATTCCGTAAAATAGCCTAAAGTATAAGCAGTTTTTAGGGAACTTCGCACAACGGAAATTACAACATTTATGTAGCTAGCGGATATACATTTATTAGTCTTTTTATTGACTTTTGATGATAGCAAAGTAATAAATTTTTGCAAAACAATTGGTGTAATTTGACAAAGCTCATACTCCCCTAAATTTGGAAGGATAAAACGATTGATAATATCATTATATCTGTCGCAAGTTCTTTGTTTGTTAGTAATCTGAATATAATTTTTCAGCCATTCAGCAAGCCAATCTTTATATTTCATAAGTAAAATCTCCTAATAAGGTATTTTACTAAATTTTTCAGATATTTTATTTGATTAATATCTTGTTATTAAAAAATGCTTACATTCATATCTTGATTTCACACTTGTTTAATGGTATAATTAGATTAATAATTAATCTGAAGGTGCATTATGGATAAATTTTTAGCAGTTATTGCTGTATTTGACGACAAAACGCAAAGTTATTTAAATAATTTACATAATTTGATTTTGCAAAACAACATAATTGGCACTGAGACTTTGGATATACCCTTTCATATTACGCTAGGGAGTTTTTCTTAAAAAGACTGCGCAGAACTTGAAAATCGAATAAATGCAATTTGCACTCAATTTAATGCTATTAAAGTAAAAATGAAAAAAATCTCACATTTCGATAATGAAGTTTTATTTGTTTAGCCTGCAAAAAATAAAATGTTAATTGGTTTGCAAAAATTTTTTTGTAAAAACAACAATGATAAATTCAAGTTTTATCCGCATATCACATTGCTATGTAGTGATAATGCCCAAGTGAAAGCAGCAAAAAAAATTATAAAAAAAGAATTTCGTCCATTTGATACAACAATTACAAGTTTGTATTTATGCGAATTCTTCCCTACAAAAATTATAGCAAAAGATAATTTAAATTATTAAGGAGAAAATTATGGTTATTGAAAAAGTACAAGCGATATCGCTTGATAAAGCAACGGCAGAAAAATATATTGAAATATTGATTAATAATCAATATCACCAACCAACTATGGAGATAAAATACTTGGGTGGTGGTTCGTTTGGAAGTGCGTATTTAGTTAACACTGCTGATAAAAGCTTTGTTATAAAGTTTTTAAGAGCAAAAGATATGCTAGAAAAAGAAGTTTTTGATTTACATCTTCTGATGCAAACAAGTCCTATTGAATTTCCGAAAATTTTGTTTACGCATAAAAAAGATGATATAATTCCAATAGATTGTTATGGTATGGATTTAATTGACGGCAAAAGTGTTTTTTTTGATAATAAAAGTCGCTTTAAAAGCAGAAAAGCAAGAAAAAATTTTGCTGACCAAGTTACCACCGCTTTGCACGAAATTCATTTAAAAACAAGTGATAAGTTCGGAAACACTATGTTGCCTATTTATGATAAATGGTTAGATTTTTACAAACCTTTTGCAAAAGCTATTTTTGACAAAGCTGAAGAACTTTTTGAGCAAAAAGAATTACCTAAAAAAGTTATCAATGCTATGCGTTCGGCTTGGCAACATTTTGATAGTATTTTTGACGAAGAAGTGACTGCCGCAAGCCTTATTCACGGCGATTTAAATATCTCCAATATTATGGTAAACGACAAATTTGAAATTACAGGATTTATAGACCCACTTAACTCTATGTATGCAGATAGAGAGTATGATTTGTTTCAATTTGATAATATGGGCGGTAAAAGATTTTATTTGAGAAAAACTTATATACAAAAATATGGTGCAAGCAAAAATTGCGATGCTAAATGTGCATTTTATGCACTTTGGAATGAAGTTTACTGCTTTATAAAAGCAGGTACGCTTTTTAATTTCATTATGAATCCACTAATAAAAAATATGTATAAGAATTTAAAGAAATTATGAGTTAAATAACTAGCAATATCATAAAAAAACTTATAAAAATCGATACTTTCATTAAATATTTGTTATTTAACAAAACTTAATTATATATTTAGTCATTGAAATTTCAGTTAAAATGTTAAAGTTTTAAATCATCTAAAACATCAAAAAGTCTACTTATTTGTAGACTTTATTTGTTTAATCGTTATATCTGTTTTTCATTTCTTCTATGATTTTTTTAATTTCTAGTCTCGACTCGGTTGGGGTTATCAATTCAACATAATAACCATACTGCAAGCACCAATAAATCAACGCTTTCTCATTTGACCTTATATCTGCCAAAAGCTCACCGTCTTTTTGATAAATGCGAGCATTATCAAACCACTCTTTCACATTATTTATAATAAAATCTGCATGTAACTTAAGCGTTGCATTTATACTTTTACCACTAAAAGCATAAATATGTTCGTTTACATATTTTGCTTTGTCAAAGCCGTCCTTATATTCTGGAAAATCCCGCAATTTTAAAGCACAATCATTTGTAATTGTTATATTTGAAATTCTGTCAACCTTGTAATTTGCAAGACCATTTTCTAACCCATTGCTACAAACTAAATAATAATTACCTTGGCTATTAAACATAAAGAATGGTGAAACTACTCTTCTTTTCGCAGGGGTAGATGGTGAATAAGTTATTCCACAATAGTCAAAAGCAATTTGTCTTTTATTTTCGATAGCTTCATTTATAATTTCAATGGTTAAAAACAATTGGTTATTATCAGATTTTGCTATACCATCAACTTTGTAAATATAGTTAAACTGTTTTCTTTTGTTAATGCTTAAAAAAGAATATAATTTTTTGGATAACTCTTTAGAGTTCTTTTGATTTATCACTTTGCTTGAAAAAATAGCATCAATCAAAAAAGTAATCTCGCTTGATTCAAACTCTCTTTCACCCAAATACACACCTTTGTTTTTAATATGAATTATGTCATATCCAAAGTCTTCTAAACAAGAGATATTTGCACCAATTGCTTTTCTTTCACATTCCATACCATAAAGGGATAAAATCTTTTTGCAAATCTCTTCTTGTAGCATTGGGTGGTCTTCGTCGGAATAGTCTTTTAAAACTTGTAATACATACAATATTAGTAATTTTTTATTACTGCTACTTGCCATATACTCTCCTTTTAACAATGTAATAATTGAAATTAACTATTACACTCTTATTCTACTATAAATTATAACAAAAAGCAAGTACGATTTATAGTACACCTACAATATTTTGCTTTATTTGTTGATTTTTAAATATATGTATGATAATATTAAATAAAGGAATAAATTATGCTAGATTTAAAAACTTTTGATGTACGAATTAAATATTGTGAATTAATAATGATAATGGATAATTTAAAAAAAATTGATAATCCATTACCTAAAGGTTATCGTTTTGAATTTTTTAAAAATGACAAAGACATAAAAGACTGGATAGAGATACATATTTCTACAGGAGAATTCGCATCTTTTGAAGACTGCCGTAAAACATTTTACGATTTTTATTCACCTTTTTTTGCAGAACTTGATAAAAGATTATTTTTTATTGTGGACGAAAACAACAAAAAAATCGCAACAGCTACTCTATCCCCAACAGAGAATAAAGATTACCCTTGTGTGGTAGACTGGTTTGCAGTACATAAAGAATTTCAAGGCAAAAAATTATCTAAGCCACTGCTTGGAAAAATTATAGAATTAGCAATAAATTTTGATTATGACAAAATACTTTTGCATACACAAACCAACTCTTGGCTTGCGGCAAAAATATATCTTGATTTTGGCTTTGTTCCTTACAACACTAATGAAAAAACTGGTTGGGATATTTTGAAAACAATTACAAATCACCCAAAATTAGATGATTTTAAAGTAGTAAAAGAAAATGAAATTTTTGACCCGCTTATTGTGAATATACAAAAGTCGTTGTCAAAGATTTATGACAAATTTTACTTTACTGTATGGTACATAAACGGCAGAAACGACGTATATGTGCATAGTGACAATAATTTTTACGAATACAAATTTTACGATTGCGGAAACAAACTGGTAAAAATAAAGTAATATACCAAACAACTCAAAAATCCCTTTCGGTCAAGCAACCGGAAGGGACAAATTTATCCGAATAATTGAAAAATTTCAAATTTATCTTTAGCATCGTATGTATTATCAAAAAATATTTGCCGAATTTGACTAGTATTAATCAAAATCAAATTCGGCTTTTTCTTTTATATATTTATCACAATACAAATTAGATATTGCAATTATCCTTGCCACATTCGCGTGGGTATAATGGTAAGTCAAATACACCATCGCAAACATCTTGGCTGTACTCTTGACACGGCGGAATATAAGTATATCCGTATGTAGGCACTAATAGTTGTACGTCCATTATAACTTTCATTATTGTAGTTACGCAAGCAGTTATTGCAAAAGTTGCACTGCCGTCGCCTGAAGTTACAAATCTTCCGTTTGGAGAAATTACGTAAGCTTCTGCTACTATTCTGCTTGGAGTTACTGAGCCTTGAGTTAAGCACATCAATATATCCTTAGGAATAGTAATTTCAGATGTTCCTACAACTTGAGTACCATTTGCATCTAGCATAACAACAGTCAATGGAATAACTACGCTTGCAGTTACTCTTGAGCAACATTTACTATCTGGCACGTCGACAATTGTCAAATTATTTACTGTTACGTCAGCAGTGCTTTTTGCACTTACAAAAGTCAATGGTGCTGTGAAAGTTGTTGGCGTCAAATTAGTAACAACAATTTGCTCATCAGTTAAAGTTTCCTGTTTCATACACGCATCAAATATTTTTTGTACTTGAATAGATGCTCTATCAGTAAGACCATTTAATGGATTACCTACGATAGGACCTGGCATTCTCTCTGGTTTACAATTATTTGAAAAAGACATTTATTTCACCTCCCTATATAGTCATAATATATTATGATAATTATTCTTTTTATGTGAATAGCAATATTTTCAGACAATTTATATTAGCTTTAAAAGTTTTTATATAAACCATTACTAATCATTTACAAATAAAAATGTAAAATAAATTTCGCAGATTGAATTAATTTTCATTCCACATCTTTATTATATGTTGACAATTAAAATAATATATTAATTTTTTAAATATTTTAATTTAATACCGATTTTCATAGGAAAAAATATGAAAATTTAAATTATTTTTATTCTATATCTAAAATATTTTAGCTTTGGATAAAAAATATACACCTAAAATAATAGGTGTATATTTTTTTAACTAACATAATTCAAACTGCATTAAAAATCAAACAATAACCAAGCTTAAAATCAAAACTCTACTTCTTCACTATTCGCTTTTAAAATATTTTCAATTCTCTCCAAAATACTATCTACTCCGCTTTTATTTAATGCTGAAGTAACATAGATATTTGCAGCTGTAACAGCAAAAGTTTTTGCAATAACACTTTTTTGTTTTTGAATTTGAGCTTTGCTAAGTTTATCCCCTTTTGTTGCAATCAAAGTAAACGGGATATTATAGTGGTGCAAGTAGGCAACCATTTGTCTATCCAATGCAGTCGGCTCGTGCCTAATATCAACCAAAACAAATACATTTACTAAATTTTCTGTTTTTGCAAAATATCCTTCGATAAGTTCACTCCATTTTTCTTTTTCAGCATCATTAACCTTTGCAAAACCATATCCTGGCAAATCAACCAAAGTTAGCTCACCATTATTTATGTCAAAATAGTTGAGTAATCTAGTGCGTCCGGGTGTAGAACTGGTTTTTGCAAGTCTGTTTATGTTTGCAAGCATATTTATAAAAGAAGATTTTCCCACATTAGACTTTCCTGCAACTGCAATTTCAGGAGCGGTCAAAGCCGGTAACTTATTATAGTCTGCAACAGATGTTATAAATTTTGCACTTTTGATTTTCATAAATTACCGCCTTTGTACTTAATTTTATTTTATATGCTAAACTTTTTAAATATTTGTTTTTATTAATATTTAAAGATTATATTTAAGCAATATGATTATCGTTTACCTTAAAGTTATATTATCAATAAAAAATTGCTTCTTTCCAAACTTGTTCGATATTATCAACCAAAATAAAGTTAATATCTTTTTTGACACTTTCTGGAAGTTCCATAATATCTTTTTCGTTTTGTCTTGGTATGATAATAGTCTTAATACCAATTCTGTGAGCTGCAAGAGTTTTCTCCTTAACACCGCCAATTGCAAGAGCATCACCATTAAGACTTATTTCACCAGTCATTGCCAAGCTATCTTTAACTTTTTTGCCCAAAATAGCAGATAGCACAGCAGTTGTAATAGAAATACCCGCACTAGGTCCGTCCTTTGGAGTTGCACCCTTTGGTACGTGTATATGAATATCGTGTTCAGCAAAGAAGTTTTCATCAACACCTAATTGTGCTGCCCTGCTCCTTACTACGGAAATTGCTATCATAGCAGATTCCTTCATTACTTCACCTAGCTTTCCTGTAAGTTTCAGTTCACCTTTGCCTTGCATAATGCAAACTTCGATATTTAATGTTTCACCGCCAAAAATTGTCCAAGCAAGTCCGACTACTTTACCCACAGCTCCTTCGGTATTTTCTTCCTTTTCAGAGAAAATTCTTACTCCAAGCATTTCACCTACTTTTTTAGGTGTTATTATTATTTTCTTTTCGTGCACCATTTTTGCAGTATCGCCATTTGACTTCATAACTATATTAAATGCAATTTTACGACACACATTTGCAATTTGTCTCTCCAACTCTCTTACACCAGACTCACGAGTATAACCTTCGATAATATCAATAATTGCTTGCTTTGTGATAGTCAATTTATTGATATCAAGCCCGTGTTCTTTTGCTTGTTTTGGAACTAGATATTGAGTTGCAATTGCCACTTTCTCTTGCAAAGTATATCCTTCCATTTCAATAATTTCTAGTCTGTCTAAAAGCGGTTTATCCATCTCCTGCAAATCATTTGCCGTAAGCACAAACATTACATTTGATAAATCGTAAGAAAGTTCAAGATAGTTATCCCTAAAAGTTTTATTTTGGTTAGGGTCAAGTACTTCAAGTAATGCAGCCGATGGGTCACCACGCATATCGCGAGTGATTTTATCTACTTCGTCAAGTAAAAACAATGGATTGTTGCTTTTTGATTTAGCAAGGTTACTTAAAATTCTACCTGGCATAGCACCTATATAAGTTTTTCTGTGTCCTCTTATTTCCGCTTCGTCGTGTACGCCGCCCAAAGTTAGCTGAACAAATTCCTTATTTAAAGCGGTTGCAATTGACTTACAGATACTTGTTTTACCAACCCCTGGCGGTCCTACAAGACAAAGCACTGTGCCTTTGCTGCCACCATTTGTCATTAATCTTACTGCTAAATATTCCACTATTCTTTTTTTGACTTTTTCTATTCCGTAATGGTCTTTATTGAGTTGGTCAATAACTGCTTTCATATCATTACTATCTGTAGTCATATTATTCCAAGGAAGTTCCAATGCCCAATCCAAGTAATTGCGAATAATGCTTGACTCAGGTGCAGATTCATTCATTCTGTTATATCTATCCAAATCCTTTTTAAGCTTTGCTTTGGTAGCATCATCTGCGTTTAATTCGTCTATTTTTTTAGAATACTCTGCGTAAATATCATTATCATCTTCGCCGAGTTCTTCTTGCATACTTTTTATTTGCTCTCTTAGCACAAAAACTTTGTTTGAATCGTTTATTTTTTCACGCACTTTTTTTTCTATATTATAAGACACTTCTGCATAAGATAATTCTTCAGCAAGCATATCACATAAAAGTTCGTATTTTTTCTTAATATCACGCTCAGATAGCAACTTTTGCTTATATCCGTCTTGACTTACAAGCCCAGCAACCAAATTTATCAAAATATTGGCATCATCGCATTTTTCAATAGTGGTTCTTATATGCTTTGGATACATTTTCTCATACTTTTCAATAAGCGTGCTTAGCGTCTTAAGAATAAAAGTTTTATTTGCGATAAACTCAATATCAGTAAGTTCGCCTAGATTATCTCTTTCTTCAACATTTGCCATTAAAAAGCCGTCATTTGGAACAAACTCTACCAAATCAACTACACAAAGTCCGTCTATTAAAATACGATAAGTTGACTCGTTCACTTTTAAAATTTTACTTATATCCGCAAGCGTTCCAATGCTGAACACATCTTCTGCAGATGGTTTTGCAGTCTGTGCATCAATTTGGCGACAAACCACAATTTTCAATTTATTATCAAGAGCAAAATTAATAGCATTTACACAAATTTCTCTATCAATCTCAATACTAATCGATGTATTAGGAAAAATCGTAAGTGCACTAAGCGGCAACACAGGTAATTGTTCAATCATTATAAGTCTCCTTTATTGTGGTAGTTGTATGTGCTTAATATCGTCCTTCTTTGAAACTCTGTATAAAGTTATTTTACTGCCCACTGTTTGCACAACAACAGCATTAATCTCATTTGCTAAACACTCGGCAACTTCTTTTGCTCCCAAGTCACTATTTTTTAACACAGATATTTTTATTAATTCTTTGCATTCAAGCAAATTATCGATTTCCGAAATAACAGCGTCCGTAACACCATTTTTGCCAATGTTTACGATTGGCGGCATAGTCATTGCAAGACTTCTTAAATAAGCCCTTTGTTTACTGTTCATATATACCTCTCTTTATTCTACAAATTCAAATTCTATATCGGCAATACGAACTATATCGCCTTCTTTTGCTCCGTGCTTTCTAAGGCTTGAAATAACGCCTTTTTCTTTAAGACATTTTTGGAAATATCTGAAAGACTCATACTCGGACAAAATAACATTTCTAATAAGCATATCAATCAAACCGCCTTCAACATAAAACGCACCATCGTCCATTCTTGAAATATGGAACGCATTTTTGTCTGCTTCTTCATAATAAAATGCTTCATACTCTAGCGGTTCTGCAGGTGGCAATTTTTCAAGCTCGTCAAAAATATCATTTATCAAATCGTCCACACCCTTTCTCATAATCGCACTAATTGGGTAAACCTTTTGTCCGATTTTTTTACTAAACTCTTCTACTGCATTATCATCTTGCAACAAGTCAAGTTTATTTACGCATACCATTTGTGGTACTGTTGCTAGTTTAGCGTCGTAACTTTCAAGTTCCTTATTAATTTGCAAATAATCTTGATAAGGGTCTCTGCCTTCTATTCCTGAAATATCAACAATGTGAACTATCAAGCGTACTCTTTCCACGTGACGCAAGAAATTATGTCCCAAACCCGCACCTTCACTTGCACCTTCAATAAGTCCCGGGATATCTGCCATTACAAAAGTATCGCCATATCTTTGTACAACTCCGATATTAGGTGACAATGTTGTAAAATGATAATTTGCAATTTTTGGTTTTGCACCCGAACAAACGGATAGCAAAGTAGATTTTCCTACATTAGGAAATCCAACAAGTCCGACATCGGCAATTGTCTTTAACTCCAAAGTAAGCTCTCTCTCTTCTTTCTGCTCGCCTTTTTGACAAAATCTTGGTGCTTTTCTTAAAGCGGTTGCAAATCTTGCATTACCTTTTCCGCCAAGACCGCCTTTTTCCAAAACGAATCTTTCGTTTTCGTCAAACATATCTATAATTATTTTTCCAGAACGCTTGTCCTTTATAACAGTACCTCTAGGCACTTTGATAATCAAATCAGGTGCATTCTTTCCTCTGCACCTTTTTGATGAACCATTTTCTCCATTTTTTGCTCTGAAATGTTTTGCATATTTAAAGTCCATTAGCGTTGACGCATTTTTATCCACTTCAAAAATAATGCTACCGCCATTACCGCCGTCGCCGCCGTCAGGACCGCCTTGTGCGACATATTTTTCTGTATGGAAACTAACAACACCATCACCGCCATTACCGGCTTTAACAAAAATTGTCGCTATATCTAAAAACATAATATCTCCTATTTTATCCACCGAAAATCGGTATTATTTATTAATTCTTCTTCCTAAAGTAAAAATTTTTACATCTATTAATCAATTTTTCAAATCAAAAGTCATCTGTTTAAAACAAAAATAAAAACAAGATTTTATTTTAGCTGTTATTGCAGCTTAAGATTATTATTAACTAAATTTAAACTCAAAAAACTATATTGATTTTACTATTTTAAAAACATTTGTCGAATTATCAAATAGTTTTACTCAAAGCTCTTGCTATAATTGTTTTTGCGGCATTTTTGCCTGCACCCATAGCAAGAATAACAGTTGCAGCACCTGTAACAGCATCTCCACCAGCAAAAATATTTTTAACCACTGTTTCCTGTGATTCTTCATTTACAATAAGTGTACCGCGTTTTGTTGTTTCAAGTGCTTTATACTCATTTGTAAGCAATGGATTAGGTCTTGTACCAATTGACATAATAACTTGGTCAACAGGCAAAACAAAATTTGAGTTTGCAATTTCAACTGGTCTTCTTCTACCACTTGCATCAGGCTCACCAAGCTCCATTTGTACACATTCTATACCTTCAACAAATTGTTCGCCTAAAATTTTAGTAGGATTTGTCAAAAGTTTCAATTCAATACCTTCTTCAATTGCGTGTTCAATTTCTTCAATTCTTGCAGGCATTTCTTCCTTTGAACGCCTGTAAACTATGTATACATTGTCAGCACCCAATCTTTTTGCTGTTCTTGCTGCATCCATAGCAACATTACCTGCACCTACTATAGCAACATTTTTGCCTACAAACACAGGTGTATCTGCATTTTGTTTAAACGCTTTCATCAAATTAACGCGTGTTAAAAATTCATTGGCACTATAAACGCCGTTTAAATTTTCACCTGGGATATTCATAAAAGAAGGAAGTCCCGCACCTGTTCCAATAAAAATTGCATCAAATTCATTTTGCAATTCTTCAATTTTTATAGTTTTACCTATTACGGTGTTGTATTTTATTTTAACACCAAGCTCAATCAATTTGTTTATTTCTTTTTTTACAATTTCGTCTTTTGGCAATCTAAATTCAGGTATACCATAAACAAGTACACCACCTGCTTGATGAAATGCTTCAAAAATTGTTACATCAAGTCCTGCATTAGCACAATCAGCTGCACAAGTAAGTCCACTAGGACCACTACCAATAACCGCAACTTTATAGGCAATTTTTTTACTAGGCTTTGGTGTAAGCTTGTTATCGTTTAAAGCGTAATCACCTACATATCTCTCCAAACTGCCTATTGCAACAGAACCACCCAATTTCAATTTGCGAATACATTTGTCTTCGCATTGTTTTTCTTGCGGACAAACTCTTCCACATATAGATGGCAAGTTATTATCAAGCTTGATTATTTTTACAGCGCCGTCCAAATCGTCATTTTTAAGGCATTGTATAAATTCCGGAATCTTAACGCCAACAGGACAACCAGTAGTACAAGGTGCATTTTTACAATTAATACATCTTTCGGCTTCCGCTTTCATAAGTTCCTTGGTAAATCCCAAAGATACCTCGTCAAAATCCTTAACTCTTATTTCGCTAGGTCTTGTAATAGTTTTATTCCTTTCAGTTTTTACCATTTTTCTCAAGCTCCCTCTTATAACATTCACATTCATAATCTCTGTAAAATTTACTTCTGTTTACAGATTCCATAAAATCTATTTTATGACCATCAAACTCAGGACCATCAACACAAGCGTATTTAGTCTCACCGCCAACAGTAAGTCTACAACAACCACACATTCCTGTGCCGTCCACCATTGTGGAATTCATTGATACAATAGTTTTAATGCCATATTTTTTTGTCAAATCGCAAACAGCTTTCATCATCATTACAGGACCAACTGCAAAAACGCAATCGTAGTTTTTGCCTTGTTGTATAAGTGCTTCAAGTTTATTTGTAACAAAGCCTTTTTCAACATAACTTCCGTCATCTGTAACAATGTACAAATTGTCTGAATTTGCTTTAAACTCGTTCTCATAAACTAAAAGATTTTTAGTCCTAGCACCTACTATAACATCACATTGCAAACCATTTTGATGCCTGTATTTTGCTTGTGGATAAATTACGGCACTGCCTATACCACCACCGACTAAAACAATGTTTTTATAATCATTAAGGTCTGTAGGATTGCCAAGTGGACCTACAAAGTCGTGAATAAAATCGCCTTCTTTTAAAAGAGATAATTTGTATGTAGTCATACCAATAGTTTGTACAAGTATGGTTATTGTACCTTCCACATTATCAATATCTGCAATTGTAAATGGTACCCTTTCGCCATTCTTGTCCACTCTTAAAATAATAAATTGTCCAGGACGTGCGTGCTTTGCAACTTCAGGTGCTTGCACAACATACTCATTAACATTTTCACTCAATTGTCTTTTCTTTAAAATTTTATTCATATACTACCCCTTATCTTAGTCAGGCAATTTGTTGTTACCGCTATTAAAATATTTACATTCGGTATTTAGTAAACATTCGTTACATTTAGGATTTCTTGCCATACAAATATATCTTCCGTGGTGAATAAGCAAATGATGCAAAACAGACCATTCTGCTTGTGGAACTAACTCATTCAAATCCTTTTCAATTTTCAAAACATCGTTGCTGTTTGATAGCCCTATTCTGTTACTAACTCTTCTAACGTGAGTATCAACTGCTATTGCGTCACCGCCAAAAGCTACTGCATAAACTACATTTGCTGTTTTTTTGCCAACACCACGAAGCGTCATAAGTTCTTCCACAGTTTCTGGAACTTTACCATTATATTCTGAAACAATACTTTTTGCTGCTTCAATAATAGATTTTGATTTTGCGTTATAATAACCGCAAGATTTGATATAAGGTATCAATTCTTCCTGAGTAAGCTGTGCAAACTCTTCAGGTGTCTGCCATTTTTCAAACAATGCAGGAGTTATTTTATTAACTCTTTTATCCGTGCATTGGGCAGAAAGTATTACCGCAATCAATAAATGAAAGGGATTATCATATTCCAGCTCGCAAACAGGATTATTATGAATTTTTTTTAGCTTTTCCAAAATTATATCTATATCCATATAACACTCTCTTTTGTATGTAGTCTACAACAAAATATTGTAACATATTTTTATTGTGATTTCAAGTATTTTTTATATTTTTAAATAATATAAAATAAATTTTAAAGACGAAAAGCAATAAAATAGCGTAATTTAAGGGCTATATTGATTGAATTTTTGTATTTGACATAATTAAATAACTAAAAAGTTAATTTTTAACAATAATTCACGATAAATCAAAAGATTAAATAAGCTGTTAAACATAGCAATTTTACATAAATAAAATTAAAAACTTGCAAATTTTGCCACGCTAAATAATATCTAAAGGTGCGATTGCTCGCACCTTTTTTTATCTTATAGCTATTGCTATTGTTCTTGCTCCACTTTTCATAAGTTGATATGTCCCAATGTATGTCGTTTTATCAAAAGCTGTCAAAGCTTTCAAAGCATACTCTCTGTATTTTTGTTCTACACTGACGCTAAGTCCGCACCCGACAGATAACTCACGCGGGGTATTGATAATTGTAGAAGGAACCCCTCCTTTTCGTAATAACTCGCTAAACTTTAAACTATCGCTACGGGCTTTAAATGCAATAATAATATTCATCACATTACCTCCCTTTTTGTGATATGTAAATAGTTCCCTATAACATTAAATGATTAACACAAAAAAAGCGTTCCTGCATACTATGTTTTTAGGAGAGTAATATGATATATTTTGACAATTCTGCAACTTCAAGATTTAAACCGAAATGTGTAATAGACGAATATAATCGTTTTGTATTAGCTTCTTGCAATAGTGGAAGGAGCGGACATAAAGATTGCATAAGAACAGCAACAAAAGTGCTTTTAACGCGTGAAAACATAAAAAAACATTTAAACGCAAGTGATGATTACGAAGTAATTTTCACAAATAACTGCACCGAAGCTTTAAATATGGCAATTTTAGGATATGCTCAACCGAATACTCATATAATTACAACAATATATGAGCATAATTCCATACTTAGACCACTTAATTTTTTGGAGAATAATTTTGGCGTAAAAGTTACTTACCTTATGCCCGATTTGACAGGCAAAATATCTCCAAGTCAAGTGGAGCAAGCTATAAAAGACAAAACTTCTCTAGTGATTATAAACCAAACTTCTAATGTTACGGGTATTACACAAGATATAGGCGAAATTGGAAAAATTACAAAAAAACACAATATAAAATTGCTTATTGATACTGCTCAGTCATTAGGTCACGAACAAATTGATGTAACTGGGTTTGATATTGATATGCTTGCTTCTTGCGGACATAAAGGAATCCACGGAATGCAAGGCACAGGTTTTTTGTTAGTCAAAAAAGATATTGTATTAAAACACATAAAGTTTGGCGGAACAGGTACCGACAGTGATTTATTGGAGCAACCTAATCACTATCCAGAAGGCTATGAATGTGGAACAATAAACACAGGTGGCATAATTGCCCTATCTAAAGCTTTTGATTGGACTTACTCAAACTTTATGCAATTAAATAGACATTATAAGTATCTATCTGGTGAGATAATTTATGGCTTGAAAAGTATGCCAAAAGTTACTTGTTACTCTGACTTTCCTTCAGCCGTAATTTCCATTCAAGTTGATGGTTTACCTTCAAGCGAAGTTGCCGAAGTTTTAAATAATCACAATATTGCCGTGCGTAGCGGACTTCATTGTGCCCCTAAAATTCATCAATATTTAGGTACAATAGATGACGGACTTTGCAGAATTAGTATCGGCTATAATAACACTTTAAGCGATTGTCACAATTTGCTAAGCGTATTATCAAAACTTTAAACATTGATTTTGAATTTTTACACAATTAATATCGATTTTTGAATGGTTTTATCCGCAGAATTGCATTAATTTAATTGATTATCAAAGTTCATAAAAAACAAAATTTATAATAACTAAACAAAAAAAACTATCCTGTTTAGGATAGTTTTTTAATATCATTTTTTAATTGCATTTAATACTGCTTGTTTGATTTGGTCTTTTTCTATTACGTCTTTAAATCTTACTTCCCTAGACTGCAAATTTTGCAAAGGTTCAGGAATTTCGTAACCAGTATACTCTTCTAACATATCCGCAGCTTTTATGCTATCTTCGATATATTGTCCTGTCAAAGCATTGTACACATCTTGAGGGAATTTGTAAGGGCTTGCAGTAGATACGATAACAGTTGGAGTATTATCGCCGCTTTGCCTACTGTACTCATTATAAACACCTACAGCAACAGCTGTGTGAGTATCAAGCAAATAATCGTTTTCATCATAAAACTCTTCAATTGTATCCATTGTCATATCTTCTTCAGAAAAACCACCTTCAAAATTGCTTGCATTTTTCTTAAAAGTATCAAGATCAAGAGTGTAATATCCGTTTGTTTTCAAATTATTCATTAATTCTGAAACAGCTTTATCATCTCTTCCTGAAATTTCAAATAACAATCTTTCCAAATTTGAGCTTATTAAAATATCCATTGAAGGACTCATTGTCTTATAAAACTCTCTGTTAATATCGTATTTGCCAGATTCAAAGAACTCTGTAAGCACTTTGTTTTTATTTGATGCACAAATTAATTTACCGATAGGAATACCCATTCTCATTGCATAATAACCCGCTAATATATTACCGAAGTTACCTGAAGGAACACAGAAATTGATTTTGTCACCATAGTTTAACTCACCACTAGATAGTAAATCAACATAACTTGAAACATAGTATGCAATTTGTGGAACTAATCTACCCCAGTTGATAGAGTTTGCACTTGACAATTTATAGCCTTTCTCTAACAATTGTGCTTTTACATTATCATCATTAAAGATAACTTTTACTGCACTTTGAGCATCGTCAAAATTACCTTTGATTGCACAAACATAAACATTATCGCCTGCTTGTGTTTGCATTTGAAGTTTTTGCATATCTGAAACGCCTTCAGATGGATAGAAAACAATAATTTCACAACCTTCAACATCTTTAAAGCCTTCCAAAGCTGCTTTACCAGTATCACCGCTTGTTGCTACCAAAATAAGAGTTTTACCAGTCTCGCCGATTTTCTTTCTTGACGCAACCATCAAATGCGGAAGCAAAGTTAAAGCCATATCCTTAAAAGCACAAGTAGGACCGTGCCACAATTCAAGAATGTATGTTTTCTCGTCAATTGCGACCAACGGACACGGGTCATCATCATAAAATCTTGCATAAGCCTTTGCTGTGTACTCTTTAAGTTCGTCCAAAGTAAAATCTGTCAAATATTTGCTTAAAACAACCGCTGCTCTGTCACTATATTCCATATCCTGCATAGCCAAAAGTTCTTCTTTTGTTATAGTAGGAAATTCGCTTGGAACAAAAAGTCCGCCATCTTCAGACAAACCTTTTACAATAGCCTGTGCACTTTCTACAACATTATTTTTTGCCCTTGTACTTACATATTGCATAAAAAACTCCTTTTAACAAAAAAAGCCTAACAACGGTTAGGCTCTTTGATGTATTTAACCGTTTTAAATATATTTTTTAATAAAATCCGGCAAATTCTCTTCAGCTTCACTTACTGCAAGTGTGATATCTACATTTGCTTTTTCAGCAAAATCACCTAAGTTATTGTAAAAATACTCCATTTCTGCAATTTCTTCACCGCAAATTCTGTGTGAACCATCTATATAAATGTGCTGAATATCGCTATTGCCGGCAACCATACCGCTGATAAAGCCCAAAAGTCCTTGCTCACTAACTACGTGATAGTCAGTAGCGTTGATTAATCTTACTTTATGTTTGATAGAAAAATTGTACTTGTCTGTATCAGTGATAAATACAACTTCGCCGTCCATAACAGCAGTATTAGCTCTGTCAATCAAACGCTTAGTTTTGCCTGTACCTTTTGCTCCGTAAATAATATAAATCATATTTCCCTCCACAATAAATATTGTTCATATATATTGTACTATGGAAAAATGAAAAATTCAATACTTTTAACAAAATTTTACATTATTTTGCTTGTAAAAGTAATGCTTTGTGTCTTTTTGGGTCAATTTGAGCAACCAAACTATCAAGTTCGTCGTCACCCATAACAGTAGTTCTACCTTGAGCGTATAAATCGTCAATAATTTCTTTAATCTTAACGCAGATAGGGTCTTTTTTGTCTATTCTGTCGCAATCGTCCAAATCGTAGTAACCATTTATCCAGTAAGCAACACCTGCTAGTCCTGAGTGAGAATCAATACTTACAAGTGGTGGTTTTCCCAAAATCTTTTCGGTATCAAAAATATTGTAAATTTCTTGGTCTTTCAAAAGTCCGTCTGCGTGAACGCCCGCTCTTGTAGTGTTGAAACTTCTTCCAACAAACGGAGTGCGTGGTGGAATTACATAATCAAGCTCTTTTTCAAAGTAGTCCGCAATTTCAGTAATAACAGACAAATCCATTCCGTCAGTTGTGCCCTTAAATTGACAATACTCTATAGCCATAGCTTCCAATGGGCAGTTACCTGTTCTCTCACCAATACCAAGCAAACTGCAGTTTACAGCTGAACAACCATAAAGCCACGCAGTATCTGCATTGGTAACAACTTTGTAAAAGTCATTGTGACCGTGCCATTCAAGTTGTTCGGAAGGAACTTCCGCATAATATTTCAAACCACTAACAATACCTTGTACACTTCTTGGCATAGCAACACCAGGAAAACCTACGCCATATCCTAAAGTATCGCAAGCACGAATTTTAATAGGAATACCAGACTCTTTTGCTAGTTTCATAAGCTCGATTGCAAATGGCACAACAAAGCCATAAAAATCCGCTCTTGTAATATCTTCAAAATGGCAACGTGGGACAATTTCTCTATCCAAAGCCATTTTTACAACGCTTAGGTATTTATCCAAAGCTTGCTTTCTTGTCAAATTCATCTTTTTAAAGATGTGGTAGTCACTGCAACTAACCAAAATACCTGTTTCCCTTATATTCATTTCTTTTACAAGCTCAAAGTCTTTTTCACTTGCTCTAATCCAGCTTGTAATTTCAGGAAACTCATATCCCAATTCCATACACTCACGAACAGCTTGTCTGTCCTTTTCTGTATATAGGAAAAACTCTGACTGACGAATAATACCTTTTTTACCGCCAAGCTTGTGCATTAATTTGTATAAATCTACAATTTGTTTTGCGGTAAATGGTGATGTTGATTGCTGTCCATCACGGAAAGTTGTATCTGTAATCCAAATATTTTCCGGCATATCTAGCGGTGTCTGTCTAAAGTTAAACGCAATTTTAGGAATACTTTCGTAATCAAAAAAGTCTCTGAACAATTCAGGATTAATATTATCCTGCAAGTGTGGTTTCCAAGTTCTCTCTACCAATAAATTATCTTGATTTGAAAATTTTATCATACCATTCTCCAAACAAATTATTATTTTCTCTATTAAGTTCTTTTATTTTTTATATTAACACCAAATTATAATCATTTAAATTGTTATAAATAAATTACAATTCAATTGTTTACGCTTTTATTAATTATAAAAAGCTTTAGTTTTGCATTTCAGCAAGTAATTCGTTTTGATTTTCCAGTTGCAGCGCTGTTATCATATCATATATATTGCCGTCCAAAAAATCTTCCAAAGCGTACACTGTAAGTCCAATTCTGTGGTCGGTAACTCTGCCTTGTGGGAAGTTATAAGTCCTTATTCTTTCAGACCTATCGCCACTACCTACCTGCAGTTTTCTGTTTGCACTATATTCTTTATTAATAGCACTTTGATAGTGGTCATAAAGCCTTGATTTAAGCACTTTCATAGCAGATTCCCTGTTTTTAATTTGTGATTTTTCATCTTGACAAGTAACAACTATTCCTGTTGGGAAATGTGTTATTCTAATAGCACTCTCCGTCTTATTAACGTGCTGACCGCCTGCACCGCTACTGCGATAAGTGTCTACCTTAATATCTTTATCCAAAATTTCAAAATTTACTTCAGGCTGTTCAGGCAAAACAGCAACAGTACAAGTTGAAGTATGAACTCTGCCTTGAGATTCAGTTGCAGGTACTCGTTGCACTCTATGCACTCCACTTTCAAACTTAAGCATACTATAAGCACCTACACCGCTTATCATAAATGTAACTTCTTTTACGCCACCAAGCTCATTGTAATTCATATCAAGCTCTTTGATTTTCCATCTTTGACGCTCAGCAAATCGCATATACATTCTTACTAATTCCGCCCCAAACAAAGCAGATTCATCACCGCCTGCAGCAGGTCTTACTTCAACAATAACGTTTTTATCGTCATTAGGGTCAACTGGTAAAAGTGCAACTTTTAAATCACTTACTAATCTCTCTTTTTCTTTTAAAGCAAAGTTATGCTCATCTTTTGCAAGTGCAACCATTTCCTTATCGTCGTAAGTATTAATGATTTCTTCACACTCTTCAATATCGCTCAAAACTTTCAGATATTCCTGATACAAAGAGACAGGCTTTTCCAATCCCGAATGTTCTTTAACAAGTTTTTGCCACCTTTCTTGGTCTGCAATCACGCTGCTATCGCCTATCAAATTTTCAAGCTCTTTAAATCTTTCGAGCATTTTTTGTAATTTTTCAAACATAATTACCGCCTGATAATTAATTTATTTTATAGCATTTATTTTACTTTTGCAAAAATGTATCTATTTAACAATCAATATTTTTTGATACAAGTTTTGCAAAAATCATTCTGTCATTATTTTCTAAATCTTGCTTGCAAACTATATCGTCAAACACGCAATCTTCACAATTTTTTATAATATCAATTACACTATCTTTTTGGTCATAACCAATCTCAAAAGCCAAAATACCCCCGATTTTCAAGTGGTTTTTTACCCCTTTGACTATTTCGCGATAAAAGTACAATCCATCTTCTCCGCCGTCTAAAGCAGTAAGCGGTTCAAAAAATCTTACTTCAGGTGAAAGTGTTTTTATCACATCACTTTTAATATAAGGCGGATTGCTTACTATAATATCAAACTCACCATTTATATTTTCAAACAGGTCACTTGAGACAAATTCTACTTGCAAATTATTTTCTTCGGCATTTTGTTTTGCAACCATTAAGGCTTTTTCTTCCTTATCGCTTGCAGTAACTAAAACGCTAGGATTATCCCTTTTAATAACAAGTGCGATTGCACCGCTACCAGTACACAAATCAAGCACACTTTCATAGTTATTTGCTGAAATAAGCTTTGACACTTCTTCCACCAAATATTCCGTTTCAGGTCTTGGACATAAAACATCTGTGTTTACATTAATTTTCATTCCGTAAAAATCTGTATAACCAAAAACTTGTTGTAAAGGTTTGCCCGTTCCCCTACTCATTGCAAAGTCAAGCATTTTTTCAAAATCGTTACTCCAAACAAATTTAAGATTTTGCACTTCGCTTCTATTTATTTTTAACACTTCTGCAATTATCCATTCTCTGTCTGCATTGCCTTCAGTATCGATTTTCAACGCAATATCCAGCCTTTCATTGGCTTTGTCAATCAAAATTTTAGTATTAAACTTAGTGGTAGGTACGCTATCATCACTATCCAAAAGTTGCACTGTTTTAAAAGCAGTTATAGCAACTTCCACCATACTATCGTCAGGCTGTGCGGTAGTGATTTTTTGTAGTAACAAGCCGGGAGCTTTAATAATTCTAACAAACCAGTTATCAAATTTAGCAAGAAATTTTAATATTTCATAAGATATACCCGCAACTATAGGTAGCAGTGCAAGCTTGATTAAAAGCTTTATAAACATTGCACCAGTTTTGCTTGTAACAATATTGTTTGGCACAATACCAACAATAGAAAACAATGCCACGCTAACTATCATAACCAAAAACATAAAGGTTGTACCACATCTATCGTGTATTGTAGATTGCTTTTGAACATTTTCAACAGTTAGCTCTAATCCACGCTCAAAGCAGGAAATTGTCTTATGCTCCGCCCCGTGATACATATAAACTCTTTTTATCTCTTTCATAATACTTGTAAGCAAAATATAAATTACAAATATTAAAATTCTTATAACGCCTTCTATCAAATTATAACAAAACTCAGGCATTGTTGTATGCCCGACTTTTTCCACAAGTAGTCTTATACCTTCTATAGAAAAATGTGGGATAACAAAAAACAAACCAATCGCAAGGGCTACACCCAATATAACCGCAAACCACATCATCACAGTCATAATATTGATTTTAAATTTTTTAGAAAACCAGTTTTCAAACTTAGAAGGCTGCTCTTCCCCTTCAAAAACTTCGCCCGAACGCATAATAATTTGCACACCCATAATCATAGAATTTACAAAATTAATAACGCCCCTAATAAAAGGTAATCTCTTCCACTTGCTTTTTTGTGATGCAGGAGTAAATCTTGAACTTTCAACTTGAATGTTTCCATTTTCGTCACGAACAGCAGTTGCCATACTACGCTCACCACGCATCATAACACCTTCTAAAACTGCTTGACCGCCGATTGCGGAACGAAATTTCTTCTTTTCCATCAAATATACCCCACTCAAATACGCCAATTTAATATTAAATTAGCAAGACAAAAGTATTTTAATTTATAAAAAACACCTTGGCTAAAATAAGTTTTTGTATTGCAATAAGCACCAAAACTAATTTAAGTATATACAAAAATGGTGCGATAAATCGCACCCATTGTCGTTTATTACATATTGTAACGCTTTTTAAACTTATTAACACGACCACCAGTATCTACTAATTTTTGTTTACCAGTGAAGAATGGATGACATTTGCTGCAAATATCTACCTTAATTACATCGCCGGAAATAGTACTACCGGTAACGAATTTCTCGCCACAAGCACATTCTACAGTAACTTCGTGATAGTTAGGATGTATACTCTCTTTCATTTTTATCACCTCACAAATGATTTTACTTTAGTATTATATACAATTTTTATAACTTAGTCAAGAATATTAAGCAACTTTTTAAAGTTATTTTAATTTAATTAATATATAGGCTTAATTTTTAATTATTATTGCCATAAAATGTTGCAATTCAGAATATTTTGCCTAATTACTTGAATTTAATTTAAATATGTGCTAAAATAATTTTGTGAGGTATTTTTATGAGAGAATGGCGACTTACTAAATCAAAAGAATACAAACTTTATACTACAAACAAAAACTCTGAGCAAATTGGTGAACGTGATATTTATTACGAGCCTGTTCTTCCTGATAAAGATTTTGTAAAAGCAAAACTAATCAAAGCAAATTTATCTTGCCTTGATATTGCGGCTTTTTTGGGTAAAGGCGATTTTGAATATCCACTTATCCCTTCCCGCTCTGCTGTTGCTTATATTAGTGAATCTTATGATTCAGGTTTGGAGCAAGGTCGCAAAGTTTTCCTATCCCCTTATGCACCAAGTAGCAAAGGTGAGTTAAAAATACGTAGCTACAACACAAACGGCTACCTTGGCGATTATGTTTATGTGCCACTTGACAGCGTTTATCAAATCCCAGAAGGTATAAGAGATGACGATGTGCTTTTTGTGGAAGATATTGCAATGGCAATTACCGTGCTTAACAAACTTAATATTGAAAAAGGCGAATATATTATTCTTCAAGGTGCAAGCTATCAAAATATTATTATTGCTCAAATTGCTATTTATTATCAAGCAATTGCAATAATTGTTGACACTAATGACGAAAGATTGGAAGTTGCAGCAAACTTAGGCGTTTACTACACTATCAATGTAAACGATAGCGAAAAAATGGAAAAAATTATTGAAATCACAAGCGGTAAAATGGTGGATAAAGCAATTTGTCATATAGATATTAATACTAATATCGATGACCAAATTACTCTTGTTAAAGACGGAGGAAAAATCGCTTTATACGGTTATGATATAACTTGCAAAAATATTAAGACTGATATAACAGCCGTATTCAACAAAAATCTTGAATTTATTGGTATTCACGAAGGTATGGAAAATATTCCTTCAGCAATCAATATGCTTGCAAATGGCATTGTTAAAACGGACGGCTTGATTGAAAGCACTACCCCATTTTTAAACATTCTTGAAATTATGAAAGCAAGCGTAGGCAAAACAAATTATTACAAAACTACAATTACTTTTGAATAATTAATATTTAATACTTTATAATACAAAACAAACTTGTTGCAGTTGCAACAAGTTTTCTTTTTTTATTTATATTTATTTTTCTTTATAAACTTCCAACAAAAATTTTATTTGATTTTTTATTTCTTCAAATCTTTCTTCCGACAAATCGTATTCTACCTTTTTAGTTTTAAAATGCTCGCAGCCATAGGATAGTTTTACCATTTTTTCTTGCACTAAGCAGTAATGAAAAGGAGCTTGAAAAGTGCTAATTCTATCTCTATAAGTTTTTTTGCAGTAATGACAATCTCTACACTTGCTCATTTATATCTAATTCCTTATTTTCGTCAATCTCTTCCTTTATTAAGTTATGTAGTTCTGTTATTTCCGTGAGCAATTTACTTAAAGCAACAGTTGCAATAAGTTTTGAAACTTTTTTTCTAGGTCTAATCTCAAAAAATCTACAGCCATCATGCAGATTTTTGTTAGACAAACTTACATTGCACCAACCACATTTTGTAGGTACAAATTGCTTAACACCTTTTACATAATACTTGTCAAAATATTTACACCTATAACATTCCTTTAGTTTAATCTCATTTTCCATTTTTATCTCCTGTAAAATTATTAGTTTTAATTTGTAATTGTTTTGTAGTGTCATTTTTGTCAAGGCAAAAAAACATAGTTGGTATTCAAATTTAAAACTTTACATAATTTAGCAAGAATTTCCAAAGAAGGCAAGCATTTTTTATGTAAATATTTAGAAATAGTGCTTCTTGATAAATTTAATGCTTTTGCTAGTTCTTTTTGTGATACACCGCTATCCTTAATACATTCTGATAGTCTTTCTTTGATATTTTCTTTTGTAATTATTTATACTCCTTTTTTATCTCTGTAGTACAATTTGACAATCAAGTTTTTATCATACAAACTGGATAATTTTTATTTTTTTCTCTTTACATAAATTATAAAGCATAATTTAATTATATTCAACGCATAGCATTTAAAAAATTAAGAAGACTAGTTGTTAAAAATTAATATCAACAACCATAGGTAGTGAAACAACCTTTACAATGACTTATTACTATTTCAAAACCTTGCGTTAAATAAACTAAACTTCTTTATAAATAAGTTATATCATATTAAAAAACATAAAGCTTTAATTATGCAAATATGTAGCAAAAAAATTAAAAACTGATTTTAAGTAATTTATACCATATTAAAAAACAAAAAGCTTGAATGGAACAAATTCGTAGCAAAAAAACAAAAAATCTTGTAGAAAACCTACAAGATTTTTTGTTTAACTTATTTAATTTTTACAAGATTGCATTACTATTAAAGTAGCACTACCCCTTTGCTTTCGCACTCGGCTATTGTCTCGTTATCCCAAATAGAACTTTGAACTTCGCCAATATGAGCTTTATGTAACAACAATTGGCATAATCTTGATTGACCAATACCACCACCAATAGTAAGCGGATAAATGTTTTCAATAACATTTTTGTGATAATTTGAAGTTGGCTCCAAACCTTTTGCCGCAAGTTGGTATTTTAATGAATCACTATCTACACGAATACCCATAGAAGACAATTCAATTGCTTTATCAAGCTCTGGATACCAAACCATAATATCTCCATTTAGTTTCCAATCGTCATAGTCAGGGGCTCTTAAATCGTGGACTTCACCATTTGACAAATTCTCACCAATTTGCATAATAAACACTGCACCATATTTTTTTGTTATAGCATTTTCACGCTCTTTTGTTGTCATATTAGGATAAGTGTTCAAAAGCTCTTCTGAAGTTATAAAATGAATATCCTTTGTAAGTCTGTTTTCAATTTGCGGATAAATACTTTGTATATAACAAGCAGTATCGTAAATTACGGAATAAATATCACGAACTACAGATTTTAAAAAGTCAAAGTTTCGGTTTTCCTTAACAATAATTTTTTCCCAGTCCCATTGGTCAACATAAACGCTGTGCAAGTTATCCAAAACAGCTTCCTGACGTCTTATAGCGTTCATATTAGTGTAAATACCTTCGCCTACATTGTAGCCATATTTACCAAGTGCCATTCTCTTCCATTTTGCAAGGGAATGTACTATTTCGCAATTGCTGTTAGGGATTGCAGTAATATCAAAAGATACTGCCTTTTCTGTGCCGCTCAAGCCATCGTTAAGTCCGCTGTCTGTCCTAACAAATAATGGGGCGCTTACCCTATGTAAATTCATTTTTTGAGAAAATTTATCCTGAAAATAATCACGTAATAGTTCAATTGCTTTTTCTGTATCTTTAACATTTAACTTAGAAATATAAGATTGTGGTATTTTTTCCATAATTACTCCTTTAATAGACTCTTAATATCGTCTATATATCTTGCAAATACAATACCAGGAACAGCTAGTTCAGGTTGCCACCTTTTTACCCATTCCAAAGTAATGTATCCATCATAACCAATTGATTTTAAACCTTTTATTGCAGCTTTTAATGGAAGGTCACCACTGCCAAGCATTTTGTAAACTGTAGCACCATTTTCTCTTACAGAGTCTTTGATATGAGTGTATTTTACATACTTTCCGATATTTGCAATAGTCTCGTCTATAGTTTCCCTTCCGTATCTGTAAGGGTGATGAATATCCCACAAAACGCCGACATTTTTCTCGCCGCTTTCTTCAATAAATTTCTTTAGCAAAGCTGTATCGCAAAACATACCATTTGTTTCCATGAGTGGAGTAACGCAAAACTTCTCGCCGTATTTAGCAAGCTCTTTATAATAGCTCAATGCCAAATCATAGTCGCCGTCGTCAAGCATAGCTCTATTAGTACACATAATACGAACATATTTTGCACCAATTTTGCTTGCAAGCTCGATATATTCCATAGCTTCTTTTACATTAGATTCAATATTGTTTTTTGTTGCAATGCAAGCGTTAGATGTCAAAATTGGAATCTCTAAACTACCTAATTTTTGAATAGTTTTTGACATTTGCTCTGAGCTAAAACATTTCATAGTAGGAGCATACATTTCATTTGCAATACCCCTTATCTCTACACCATTATATCCTAAATCTTTAGCAGTTGCCAAAATTTCACTGAGTGACCAGTCAGGGCAACCCAAAGTAGAAAAACCTATTTTCATATATTCCCTCCTTAAGCTGTTTCGATTTCAGCTGCACTTTGAAGTTTTAACAATTCTATTGCTTCTTCACGCATTTTAAACTTTTGAATTTTACCACTTGCAGTAACAGGGAAAGAATCAACTATCCTTACATATCTTGGAACTTTGTGTTTAGCAAGATGTGATTTAGCAAGTTCTCTTAACTCTTCAGGAGTAGCACTCTCGCCTTCTTTTAAAATAATTACTGCCATAACTTCTTCGCCATATTGTTCAGATGGAACGCCAATAACCTGTACATCTTTAACAATAGGTTGAGTGTAATAAAACTCTTCTATTTCCTTTGGATAGATATTTTCGCCACCACGAATTATCATATCCTTAATTCTTCCAACTACTTTGTAATATCCGTCTTTGTCAACTGTACACAAGTCACCTGTATGAAGCCAGCCGTCTTTATCAATTGCTTCCGCTGTTGCTTCAGGCATTTTATAATATCCTTTCATAATGTTATAGCCCCTTGCACAAAACTCGCCTGCCTCGCCTACAGGCATCTCTTCGCCTGTTACTGGGTCAACGATTTTTGCTTCTACGCCTTCAAAAACTCTACCTACAGTGTTAACTCTAAGTTCCAAACTATCTTCTGTTGTAGTTTGAGTACAGCCTGGTGATGCTTCGGTTTGTCCAAATACAATAGTAATTTCTGTCATATTCATTTTGTCAACAACTTGACGCATTACTTTTATAGGACAAGGACTACCTGCCATAATACCTGTTCTTAAACTACTAAAATCGTACTTATTAAAATCAGGGTGTTCAAGCATTGCAATAAACATTGTTGGTACGCCGTGTACTGCAGTACATTTTTCCACTGTAATAGCATTCATAACTTTTGTAGGGCTAAATGACTCTACAGGTACCATTGTTGTTGCGTGAGTAATACAAGACATTAAGCCAAGCACCAAACCAAAGCAATGGAACATAGGTACTGTAATCAACAATTTATCTTTATCAGTAAATTTCATACCGTCACCAATAGATTTACCATTGTTTATAACATTGTAGTGTGTAAGCATTACCCCTTTTGGAAAACCTGTTGTACCACTTGTATATTGCATATTGATAACTTCGTGTGGGTCTAGGCTATCCATTCTTGCTTGCAACTCTTCGTCAGTCACATTAACGCCTGCTTTTACTATATCTTCGAAATTCATAAATCCACGTGGAGTAGAATTTTTAGCACCACAATAAACAATTTTCTTCAAGAAAGGGAATTTTTCATTATCTACTTCTCCACATTTGCTGTTTCTAAACTCAGGCAATAACTTGTCAATTGTATCAACATAGCTATTATTTTTAACGCCGTCAATCATAACAAGCATTTTTGTATCAGATTGTTTTAGCAAATATTCAAGCTCAAATTCTTTATAGTTAGTGTTTACTGTAACAAGTACTGCACCTACTTTTGCTGAACCAAACAATATTTCATACCACTCAGGTACATTTGTCGCCCAAATAGCAACTTTGTCGTCTTTCTCTATCCCTAAGGCAAGAAGACCCTTTGCCACCGCGTTACATCTTTCGTTCAATTCCGACCAAGTTTTTTGGTACTCTCTGGTAGTATATTTAATAGCTACCGAATTAGGATAATTTGCTGCCAAGTCATCAAGCATATTGCCTAATGTTTTTTCAATCATTTCCATCTTCTTTACCTCCTCTAAGAATAGTTATGTTAAAAAATTTTTGTCTAAATTAAAAGTTTAGTGAAAATCTTCACTAATAAATTACAATTGATTAAGAGTTTTATTAACTTTGATATATCATTATTCATAATGCTATATAAATCAATCGTAATTAATCATTATTATGTAATATTAAATAAATTATTTACATTTAATTAAATATTTAAATTGCAGTTATTTACTTTCAAATTATTGTGAGTCTGCAAGTTGTTTTTTGTTTATATTTAAAAATTTACCAATATCAAAGGCTTTCCAAGGGCTACTTTCTTCTGGCGGAAAAGCTCTGAAAACCATTTTTTCCTTAGTTGTTGGGTGACAAAACTTAATTTCTGTTGCCCACAATGCCAAATTGTAACCTTTTGACCTTATATCCGCACCATATTTCATATCGCCAAAAATAGGTGTGCCTAAACTTGCCATTTGCACTCTTGCTTGATGTGACCTGCCTGTAATCAAATTGATAGATACCAAGCTAAATCCTTTTACATCGTCCAAGACTTTATAGTCAAGTTCTGCTCGTTTTGCACCTTCTTCTGAAAATGGGGCAATAACAACTGTATTATTTCTACTATCCTTTTTAAGATAATGTTCAAGCTTACCGCTTTTATATGTAGGCACTCCGCAAACAACTGCAAGGTATTTTTTATCAAACTCACCATTGCGAATAGCTTCGGATAATCTGCTTGCAGCTTTGGAAGTTTTTGCAAACACCATAACACCACCAGTAGGTCTATCCAGTCTGTGTACCAAACCAACAAACGCATCACCAGTTTTATTATATTTGTTTATAAGATATTGTTTTACCAAAGTCAACATATCAATATCGCCAGTTATATCCGCTTGTGACGGGATATTAAACGGCTTGATTACAACTATAATATGATTATCTTCATATACAATATCCAAATCTTTATATGTTACAGGTTGCATTTTTATCTCCTTGTCAAATTTTTATTATAATTTGACTTTTCGTGTTTTTACTTTAATAAAAGTTTTTATACTTTAAAATAAAATATAATTTTTTGTTTATTATTTTACCTTTTTAATATTTAATATTATTTTGTTTACGCTTTTTAGTAAGCTCATCATAAAGCTTATTCAATTACAAAAACAATGTTTTTATCTTTTAAAAGTTGCAAGTCCGCTACAACCGCAAGGCAAATCAATACCTTCATTTGTAGGAAGTGCTACTTCATAAGCATCTATATCCGCCCTAAAATCTTTTAGTGCAATTGTAAGTATGTTTTTTATTACAATCGGTTGCAATCCTGTTGTGTATGAATTAATCAAAAAGAACAACGGATTATCAACTAAAATTTCTCTGCAAAGTTTTACTAAATCAAAAAGATTTTCTTCAATCTTCCAAGTTTCGCCATTAGGTCCACGGCCATAACTAGGTGGGTCCATAATAACAGCGTCATATTTATTGCCACGTCTTATCTCTTTTTCAATAAACTTTTTACAATCATCAACGATGAATCTTGTATTCTCGGTAGGAACTTCGCTTGACACGCAATTTTGTTTGGCTCTATCTACCATTGCTTTTGCACTATCAACGTGAGTAACGTGTGCCCCTGCTTTGCCACACGCAACGGTTGCACCGCCTGTATATGCAAACAAATTAAGCACTTTGATTTTTCGTCTTGCACCCATTATCAATTCAGACATTTTATCCCAATTGACTGCCTGCTCAGGAAATAGTCCTGTATGCTTAAATCCCATTAATTTGCAGTTGAATTTAAGCCCTTTTCTTTCAATAACAAAGTTTTGTGGAATATCTTGAGTAAAAACCCATTCCCCACCACCTGTAGATGAGCGTTTATATATGGCGTTTATGCCTTTGTATGACGATAATTTAAATTTAGCAGGCCAAATAACTTGGGGGTCGGGACGCAACATAATAAGTTTGCCCCACCTTTCCAATTTTTCGCCACCGCCTGTTGCAATTATCTCATAATCACGCCAACCATTTGCAACTTTTGCCATATATTACACCTTTTCGATATATAAATTAACAATATCGCCGTTGATATTCCATTCTTTTGAATAGCCGTCAATCTTTTCAGCAACAATGCTATCTGCCAAAACATCTTGCAAAATACTCTTATCTTGTGCTAATACTTCTTTTGACAAACCATTTGCTGTGTAACCAATCTTAATGTGGTCTGTAACTTCAAATCCTGCTTCCTTACGCATTGTTTGAATTTTTGAAACAAGTTCCCTTGCAACACCTTCACGAATTAACTCGTCTGTCAAGTTTGTATCAATTGTAACAGTAATGCCTTTATCGCTCTCGCTATACATTCCTGCTTTGCTTGTTGTATTTATTAGCAAATCTTCTTTTGCAAACTCAACATTAACGCCGTTTATTACTGCTGTATGAGTGCCATTCTCCACATCTTCTACAACCTTATTAGCATCGCAATTTGCAAGATACTCACGAATACCACCAAGTAATTTACCATATTTAGGGCCGATTGTCTTTAGTTGTGGTTTAATCTCATAACCTACAAAACTGCTGTTATCTTGAACGATTTGTGCATTTTTGATATTAAGCTCTTTTGCAATAATATCAAGCATACCCATATCTGAAAGTTTGCTATCAGCTTTGATATAGATATTTGACAATGGCTGTCTGTTTTTCATATTAGATGCGTTTCTTGCAGCTCTTCCAAGCTCAACACTTGCAACTACAAAGCTCATATCTTTTTCTAAATCAATGTCAACAAACGCTTTATCAGCAACAGGGAAATCGCACAAATGCACACTTTCAGGCTCGCTTTTAAAGAAGTTTACCACTAAGTTTTGATACATAGTTTCCGCAATAAATGGAACAAACGGAGCAATTACTTTAGACAATGTAACAAGTGTAGTATAAAGTGTTGTATACGCAGCAACCTTGTCATCGTCCATACTGCTACCCCAAAATCTGTCACGGCATCTTCTTACATACCAGTTTGATAATTGGTCTGTAAACTCACCGATTGCTCTTGAAGATTCTGTAATCTTATACTCATTTAAATCATTATCCACTTCTTCAATCAAAGTTTGTAGTTTAGACAAAATCCATTTGTCCATCAATGACAACTTGCAATCTTTAATATTATATTTTGTTGGGTCATACTTATCGATATTTGCATAAAGTACAAAGAAAGCATAAGTATTCCACAAAGTACCCATAAATTTCCTTTGTGCTTCGCTTACATTTTCCGCACTAAATCTTGATGGCAACCAAGGGCTTGAGCCTGTGTAGAAATACCATCTTACAGCATCTGCACCTTGTTTGTCAAGTACAGTCCAAGGGTCAACTACATTGCCTTTGTGCTTACTCATTTTGATTCCGTCTTTATCGTTAACGTGTCCTAAAACTATGCAGTTTTTAAATGGAGCTTTGTCAAATAGCAATGTTGAAATTGCCTCCAATGTATAAAACCAACCTCTTGTTTGGTCAACTGCTTCACTAATAAAATCAGCTGGGAATTGTTTTTCAAAAATATCCTTGTTTTCAAACGGATAGTGCCATTGTGCAAAAGGCATACTACCAGAGTCAAACCAGCAGTCCATAACTTCAGGAGTTCTGTGCATTGGTTTGCCGCACTTAGGACATTTGATAACAACTTCGTCAATGTAAGGTCTGTGAAGTTCGATATCTTTATCTAGACCGCCAAGTTCTTTAAGTTCTGCTTTAGAGCCGATAACGTGAGTTTCCCCGCAATCATCACATACCCAAATAGGTAGCGGTGTACCCCAATATCTCTCTCTTGAAATACCCCAGTCAATTACATTTTCCAAGAAATTGCCCATTCTACCAGTACCGATAGTAGGTGGCAACCAATTTACGCTTGCGTTGTTTTTAAGCAAGCTATCACGAACAGCAGTCATTTTGATAAACCAACTCGACCTTGCATAATACAAAAGCGGTGTATCACATCTCCAACAGAATGGATAGCTGTGTTCATACATTAATTCCTTAAATAAAAGTCCCCTTGATTTTAGGTTTGCAATAACGGCTTTGTCGCCTTCTTTACAAAATACGCCTGCAAAATCCGCACCGCACTCTTCTGTAAACTTGCCGTCAGTACCAACCATTTGAAGGAATGGTAAATTGTATTTTCTACCGACATTGGCATCGTCTTCACCAAAAGCAGGAGCAATGTGTACAATACCTGAACCATCTGTCAATGTAACATAATTGTCGCAAGTGATATAGTAAGCATCTTGTTTAGTGTTGTTTAGGTTAAATAGTGGCTCATATTTTGTGCCTTCATATTGGATACCTTTTTTACAGTCAATAACTTCATACTCTTCAAACAAAGTTGAAACAAGTGCTTCAGCCATAACGATAATTTCGTCATTTGCTTTAATCTTTACATAATTATCGTTTGGATTCATACAAAGTGCTACATTTGAAAACAATGTCCAAGGTGTAGTAGTCCAAGCAAGAAAATAAGCACTACTCTCGCCTTTTATAGGAAATTTAACAAAAATTGATTTTTCCTTAACATCTTTATAGCCTTGTGCCACTTCGTGAGAAGACAAAGCAGTTCCGCAACGTGGGCAATAAGGTACAATTTTGTGTCCTTTGTATAATAGACCTTTGTCTGCAATTTGTTTTACAGCCCACCAAATAGATTCGATATAATTATCGTTGTAAGTGATATATGGGTCGTCCATATCTACCCAGTAGCCTACTCTTGAAGACATTTTTTCCCATTCACCTTTATATTTCCATACGCTTTCTTTACATTTTTTGATAAAAGGCTCAATTCCGTAATTTTCGATTTCTTTTTTACCGTCAATACCAAGCATTTTTTCAACTTCAAGTTCAACAGGCAAGCCGTGAGTATCCCAGCCTGCTTTACGCAAAACTTTATAGCCCTTCATTGTTTTATAACGCGGAATAATATCTTTCATAACACGAGTCAAAATATGACCGATATGTGGTTTACCATTTGCTGTTGGCGGACCATCGAAGAAAGTAAAATAAGGCTTACCTTCATTTTTATTCACGCTTTTTTCAAAAATTTTATTCTCATTCCAAAAATCGATAATTTCCTTCTCACGAGAACAAAAATCCATACTTGAATCAACTTTTTTGTACATAATACACTCCTATATCAAAATTGTCGTATAATTTCAATTTAACAAAAAAACTACTAATATATAAAATATTTATAATATTATTAAAATTAATCATTTTATTTTACACGATAAAAAAATATTTGTCAAGCAAGCAAAGTTAATATTATGCTACTTGACAAATAATTTTTAATTATATTTACAAAAACTAAATTTTATAACAAAACTCCAAATTGTTTGAAATAAAACAAAAAAGTTTTAAAACTAAATATTCTTTTTATTTGACTCATTGATTTTTGCAATTCTGTCAAGTTTGCGTTTAGCTTCCTTTTCCGCCATATACTGCTCCAAAATTGCTTTGTCGTCATACTTAATTATCTCAACTTCACCAATCATTTCAAGAAGTTTTTCCATACTTATTACATTGCACTTATACTCTTCGGCATTATCAAGCTCACCAACATAAAAGTCGCAGTTATTCACGTAGTTTACCGATTTAGCACCAAGTTCTGCAAGTCTATTAAAAACCGCTCTTGTCAAGTCAATATCCGCAATCATTATATCACGATTGAAGAAAAACTTTTTGCGATAAAGCGGATTGCTTTTATCAATAAGTCCAATATCTACCTTTTTAGGTTCAAACATACTCAAAATTCTTCGTTTTGAATTTTTGCTTGTTACCGAAGGTGCTCTGCAAACACATTTATTTGAAACAAAGTTGGTTATAACTCCATTTTCATTCACACCGATAGTTGCTTCATAAGCTGCCATAAGCTTGCGGAAAGTTAAATTCTCTTTTTCACAAATATACTTTAATGTCAAAAGTGATAGCCTTGCATCTTCGTCTGCCCTGTGATGATTAAATTCTTCACCTATCTCTTCCGCTATCTTATCTAGACTTATAACCCCACTCATATTTTTATAAATACTAAACAAAATTTGCGTATCTACAAAACAAAAATTATAAGGCTTTAAAGTATTGATTTTACAAGCGGAATTAATACCGACAATATCATTATGTATAGCGTGCCCCAAAACAACACAATCAGGTTTTTGTAAAATAGTACCGATTTTTGCATAGTTTTCCGCAAAAGATGGAGATTTATAATACACCTTTAGCGGATATGCTAGTTTTACTCTGTAATAGGCAAAGTTCATTTTGCCTACCGGTCTTATTAATATATTGTCTTGCTTTTCTATCTCAAAATTTTCGTTTGCAATACAATAGCCAAATTCACAAATATTACCACTGGAAAAACAGCCGTCTGTACTCTCCAAATCAAAAGCAACAAATTGCATTAGTTATTTTCACCTTCCCTTATTGGTCTAACAATAAATGAATACTTGAAAGGATTATTTTTTGTTAAGATATACTTAAATTCGTCCCTTGTATCAGGTCCGCAACTATTAGAACCTACACCACGAACAAATCCGTCAATAATAATGTTATTAAGTTCCATAACTTGAACATCTTCTAAGTGCTTAGCAGCAATCAAGTTATTATCCGTAGTAGTTCTTGAATTAAAATTAAATGGTTTGTCTACAGCCAAAAACTCAAGTCCCAATCCGTCATCATTTGTAACTCTTGCAAACCTAACTCCGCATCTATTGCCTGATTCTTGTGGTCTAATGTATGGCTCTAACATATCGCTTGTAGTTGTCTTATAAATACCAAGTACCGCTTGACTCATAAAATCAGGATAGTTTTCCAAATTACCATAGCCATAATACTCGATATTTTTAAAATCTTTTGCCATCTCTAAGTTGTAACCTATCTTTGGCAAATCATAATGACCGCCAAGTGATACAAACTCGCTATCCACTTTTATTTCACCATATTTACCAATAGTGTAAGTTGTAAAATACTTAATCAAAGGCTTATTATTGCATACCATTAAATGACTTGTTTTTACTATACAAGGGTTCTCTGTATAGCTTATATTTTCAAGTACTACTTTTAATTTGTCAATGCCTTCTTTAACAAGTGCTTTATCTGTGTACATATAGTTGTCAATAGGTGCAGCATAAACATTACCAACAAGCCCAGGAAGTCCATCTTCTCTTAATGGTTTATTATTGATTAGTTGCACTCCGTCAACTTTATAGCTTGAAATTAATCCATTTAAAAGATTAATTACTACAACTCCACCTTCAAAGCTAATTCTTAAATTCTCGCCACTGTTTATAGTTTGTGTTTCAGATTTAATATCGATTTTTGCAATGTTTTCATTCAAAACAATACAATCTTCTCCCAAAACCTTACCAGTAATTTTTGATGTATATGTAAACACAACATAAACATCTTTTGTTAAATCGTTTAAGATGTAAGGAGTAATTTGAGTGTATTCTTTAGGCATAATAATTTGCTCTACTACGCCTTTAGTTTTAAGCACTCCACTCTCATAAACAGCCCACATAATTTCAATATTTTCGGTAGACAAAAAGTCTTGACGATTGCAAATAGTAAAGCTGTTACTATCCCTATAAGTTCTTACAGGGCTATAAACATTTTTCATACATAACGCACCCGTATGCGGTCTGCCGTCAGGATACATCAAACCGTCAACACAGAAATTGCTGTCGTGTTTTTTCTCGCCGTGGTCACCACCATAAGTGTAAAGATATTTTGCACCTTTTTCGTTATGTTTTACAACGTGGTCACGCCATTCCCATACACAACCACCTAATAAGCTTGCTTTTTGATACCACTTATCCCAATAATAATCCAAATCGCCAGGACCTACACCCATACTATGTGCATACTCACAAAGCATATAAGGTTTATTGTAATATTTAGATGGCAATTTATCTTCTAAATATTTTTGGAATTGGCTTGGCGGAGTATACATTTCCGAACAAACATCATAAGCAAAACGCCTTGTCCTAATTACCGCCTCATAATGTATTGGTATATTAGATAATTTTTTCAAATTTTTATAGCAATAATCTTGACATTTATAGCCGTGAGATTCATTACCTAGCGACCACATAGTTATAGCAACAGAGTTTTTATCACGCTCATACATTCTTCTAACTCTATCCCAAAAATGCTCTTTCCATTTTTTATTATGGCTTATTGCTCTAGGGTGCCAATATTCTGCGTGCAAAACTCCGTGAGTTTCAATATCAGCTTCATCAATTACATACAAACCATAATGCTCGCACATTAGGATAAATATAGGGTCTGGTGGATAGTGTGAAGTACGAACGCAATTGACATTGTACTCTTTCATTGACTCAATGTCTTTGATATAATCTTCCACTGTCATATAATATCCGTTTGACTCGTTACTATCGTGATGGTTAACACCTTTCAATTTAATTGCAACATCATTAAAGTACAATACATTTCCCCTAATTTTGATATCTTTTAAACCAAAATCACGACGAAGACACATTGCAAGTCCTTTGTTGTCAATTAGTTGAATTTCCAAAGTGTAAAGTTCAGGTGTTTCTGCACTCCACTCAATAGCATTATCCAAAATATATCTTATTTTTTCACCACTATTTGTTGTGATAGTATGAAGTACTTCATCACCTTTTTTAATCGTATAAATCAAACTAAATAAGCTACCTACAACATCTGCCCAAATATATAATTCATATCTGCCCTTTGACAAATATCTTGGCTCGATTGTAAAATCTCTTATAAAAGTAGTGCCATAATGTGTCAAATACACATCTCTAAAAATACCAGTATTACGGAACATATCTTGACACTCAAGGTAGCTTCCGTTACACCATTTATAAACAAGACATACAATTTCATTTTCGCCGTCTTGCAAATATTGAGCAACATTAAATTCCGCTTGGTTATGCGAACCTTCGCTGTAACCTACAAATTCACCATTTATGTATAGTTCTAAACAAGAAGAAACACCTAAAAATGTCAAAACTTCATTAGTACTTACTGTATTAAGATTTATAATCTTATGAAACAATGTAACAGGCGAATCTTTGGGCACATTTGGCAAATTAGGTTTAAATTCGTAGCGTTGATTTACATAACAAGGTGATTCAATACCCTGATACTGTATACACCCAGGAACTTTAACTTTTGTAAACTTATATACATTGGTTGTTGTATCAAACTCTGCATCTAATTTCCTACAATCGTCAAAATATAAAATATTCCAATTACCATTTAAAAGTGTAACCATATCGCTATTATAGCGTTCAGTCAAATAACTATTAGAATACATTTTATCCAAGCTTCCAAAAGGAATATAATAACTGCGTGGACGCATTTTATTAACTTCAAAAATTTCAAACTTATTAAAATATTCTTGCTTAAAATTATAAATCATACATAATCCCCAAATAATAAATATTTTAATTATTATAACATATATTTAAGTAAATTGCAATGGGTATTTGAATTATAAGCAAAAAATTAATATTTCTCTTTTATTTAAAAAGCATATTATCAAGAATTCAGTAAGTTATAATTGCCCCAAACGGAAATAAACAAACTTTACCAACTTTTAGCCATTGCAAAATCAACGGAATACCAAAAATGCTTACAATGTGCAAAGTAATAGATAATATTGCATAAGGTATGACTAGCCAACCAAACAAAATAATCCAAATTATATTAAGCGGTAAATTTTTTTCAAAATAAATACCAACTCGCTTATTAGTTGGTTTAAAACAAAGCCAGCCAATCCTAAAACAGTTTACTGCAAGCGGATAGCCTACTATTGTACAAGTTAAAATTATACCAAACATAAACCATATTCCGGCAAGCCAAACTCCACCTAATAGTTTCCAAATAAAATTACCAATAAAAGACACTACATACTTCATATACTTAGTATGTGGAAAGGCAAATTCTTAATACAAATGTATTTAAACAGAATAAAAAACCAACGAAAATCGACACTAAATATAAAAAATTACATTTATAAAATAATAAAAAAATTATTTGTAACCAATAAAACCTATTAGATATTTATATTATAAATAATTACGCCTGAACTTCACTTTGATATACTCTTACATAATCTATAATAAAATCATAGGCTTTTGTTTTATCATTACTGTTTGGATTTCCTGCCCAATCTTTTCCAGCTACAGGTTTTCCGTTTTCATCTGGTTTACCACCTACTTCTACGGATAAAATCAAATGTTCTTTTACGTCTGACACTCCAAACTTTAATTCGCCAATGGGCTTGCCATCAATGTAATAAATGTAACAATCTTGAGACCACAAAACTCCAAAAGTATGAAATTCAGTGTGCATTTTAGGCACTCTATCAGGAATCAAGTTAAGGTAAGATTTATCTTTGTAATTGTCAATATGAATAACCATTTGTGACCTTCCTGAACCATCTTTCTTGTTATACCAAGCAGACTCCATAATATCAATTTCTGCTCCATCTTGGCCGCCTTTTACATCATCTGGAGTAAAACCTGTTCCTTCATCTGGCCACAACCAAAAAGCTGACCATATCCCTTCACAAGGCGGAGCAATACATCTAACTTCATAATATCCATACTTACTTGAATATCCCGTAAAATTAGGATAGCTATTTCCACTTTTTGTTTTAGTGTCAAGCCAAGAAGTGCGCCAGCCTGAATTATCTCCATCGTCAATGTATTTTGTGCGAATTGTTAAATTTCCGTCTTTTACAAAGGCATATTCTTCTGTAGATCTATAATAAGCACCGCGTCTTACAGCATCTTCTTTGCCATACCCAACATTCCAAATTTCCTTATTTATCTCTGTACCTTCAAACTCGTCAGAAAAAACTAGATTAAATTTACCATATTTCTCAAACATTATGCTATTATCTTCATTTCTAATCATACCTAAGCCTGCTTTAGAACAAGCAGCAAGACTAATGATAGAAACAATCGCTAAAAGCAAAACAGCAATTACAAATACGATTTTCTTTTTCATAATAATTCTCCCAAATTTTATTTAAAATACAATAAAAAACAAACTTCAACACAATTAATAAATTATTTTACAAGTCCTTAAAAAGCATATCTGTTCTGACATTTTTTATTCAGAAATTTAAACTATAATTATAAAATTAATTTATAAGTCATATTAATTATACAAAATGTGGCAATGTCTGTCAAGGGCAATTTGCTGTTAAATATGCTTTTTAAATCACAAATCAACTGTTAAAACATTCTACCAAAATACACTCTAAATATAAAACAAAAAGGTGATGGTATATCCCATCACCTAATTTGCTATTTAGCACTATTTAATGTTGTATTACTTGAAATATCTGCTCAAAAGACCTTGGAAACCTTGACCGTGTCTAGCTTCGTCTTTAGCCATTTCGTGTACAGTATCGTGTACAGCATCATAGCCAAGTTGTTTAGCAAGTTTAGCAAGTTCGAATTTACCTGCACAAGCTCCGTTTTCAGCTTCAGCTCTCATTTCAAGATTACGTTTTGTGCTATTTGTCAAAACATTGCCCAAAAGTTCCGCAAATTTTGCAGCGTGTTCAGCTTCTTCCAAAGCATATCTCTTATAAGCTTCAGCAATTTCAGGATAACCTTCTCTATCAGCTTGACGGCTCATAGCAAGGTACATACCAACTTCAGTACATTCACCTTCGAAGTTAGCTTTTAGACCTGCGATAACTGCGGCATCTAAATCTTTAGCACTACCAACGATATGCTCAGTAGCCCAAGTCATAACAGCATCTGTCATTTCATTGAACTTATCAGCAGGAACACCACATTGTGGGCATTTGCTAGGTGCACTATCACCTTCGTGAACATAACCACATACAGAACAAACAAATTTTTTCATAAATTTATCTCCTTAAATTATATTTTATTATTTTTTGCATACTAAATTTTCACAATTAGTATTGCCTTTATAATTTTGTTTAGTCAATTATAAAAAAATTAATTAAGCATTTTAAATTACAAAATATTTAAAACAAATATTTATCCAATCACAATTTTATCACTTTATAACAATATTAAATTACTTGTTTACACCGCTACACTTAGGACAAAGCCCATAGTATACCAAACTAAAACTTTTTGGAACGGCACCATTACTCTCATTCAATTTTATATTGATTTTGTATTTACTATCGTCAAAATCAATAACTGCTCCACACTTTTCGCAAATTAAATGACTATGTCTTGAAATATCGGCATCAAACCTATCTTTTTCAAAAATTCCTGGAACTTTAATAGCCATACCATTGTCAACAAGTTGATTTAAATTTCTATATACAGTACCTTTTGAAATATTAGGTGCAATTTCTCTCGCCATTTCATAAACAGTATCCGCAGTTGGGTGTTCTTTTGTGCTTTTCAGCACTTCATAAACAATATCTCTTTGTACAGACTTATTCATAACTACTCCATATTTAATAAATTACCAAAGATTATGTATAAACTTTCAGTTTACAAAAAGCGACAAAATACAAAACTTAGTAATGATTACTAGTTTAGTATACCATTAAAATAAAAAATTGTCAACAAAAATGTAAAAAAAATTATATAATAAATCAATTTTGGCAAAAATTATATTAAATAAAATTATAAAAGGTGTAAAATGCAAATAATTAATTGTAAAATGTCTTATATATTTGGCGACAATATAGTTTTTACAACAGAACTGAAAAACAATGATTACAAAATTGATATTGAAACATCAGGCAATATACTTTCCGCTAATATGCAGACAAATAAGGATTTTAGGGATTTTAAAATTGAATTTTATTTGAAAATAGATAAAAAATATACCACTCTTATCACTAACGGGTACCAAACTTGGATTCCCGCACATAAATTATCCGAAAATAAAAAACCTAGTAAAATTGGAAGCTTTATAATTAAAAATATTTATAAAGGTACGGGATTAGAATATATCTCCAATTTTAATGATGACAAAACTGTTAGTAGCAGCTATGGCTTTTGTTACTTAAAAGAAAATAATAGCGATAATATATTACTTTTTGCAAGTTTAGACGAAAAAGACACTTTTACAAAATTCAATTATGATTTTGAACGCAATGTGCTAAAAATTATTCGTGACTTTAAAGGTAGTTCGATAAATAAAAATTTCAACCTTATAAAATTAATAAAGATTGAAGAAAATTATGACAATGCAGTTAATAAACTAAAAGAACTATATAAAATAAATGACGATAATAAAGCTCAAAAAAGATTGATAGCCGATAGCACCTTTAGTGAATATGGAAACAAAATAAATGAAAAAATAATTAACAGTAAAATCCACAGATTGCAGAAAGATTATCAAATGTTTATTGTTGGCGATGGTTATTCAGTAAATGGTTATGACTTGTTTTCTATTGATTGCAAGCGCTTTCCAAAAGGCTTAAAGTCAATTGTTGACAATATCCACGCAAAAGGGATAAAAGCTTGTTTATGGATAGCACCTTTTGCAATATCGCCACTTTCAAAATCATTTTCAAAATATCAGGACTTAGTTGTAAAACAAAATGAAAAGCCTGTTACAACTTGTCCTTTTTGGAACAACAGCTATTCATTAGATATTACTAAAAACGAAAGTATTGAGTATTTAAAAAATTTATTTGACCTTATCATCAACGATTGGGGATTTGATGCAATTTATTGCGATTGTATGTATATGGCAGGTAGCGTACCTTTACAAGGCAAAACAAGCGCTATGCTTATTAGCGATGCAATAAATTTGATAAGGGAACTAACCAAAGGAACAACTTTGATTTTAGGTGGCGTACCATTTTTAAGTGCCATAAACAATTGTGATTATATATCAATTTCACCTGACACTAAAAATAATTGGAATAATCCTTTTGACAAATTATTACCTGAGTTTCCACTTAGCATAAAATCAAATGTAAAAGGACTAATTCACAAAAAAATATTAGATGACCTATACTTCTCTATTTGCACAATACCAAATAATAAAAAAATAAAAAGTAAATTATTATCCTTAATCGCAGCTAATTGCCGCAATTTGATTATTCCGGAAAATATGTTAAAACAAACGACTTATCCTGCTAAATTCAAGCTGAATGAAGAGTAATAATACTTTTCTGTTAAAAGATTATTCAATTTTAGTTTAAAAAAGCAATTACACATTTGGCATATCAAATGTGTAATTGCTTTTGCTATAAAAATATTGTCGGCTTACTCGTTATTACAAGTAAGTCGACAATGATAAGGGGGAAAATTATGAGTTATTTTATCACGAGATACCGCAGCACCTTTATCGTGTCTATATAATATCACTTTAATTTTTTTTTGTCAAACAATTTTATCACTTTTAATGTAAAATATAAGTAAAATAATTTTTCTTTTCAATACTAATAAAAACACCTATTTTTTAATGATTTTTTTTCGTTAAATTTTTGGCAGTAAAAGTTATATCAATTGCTAAATTTTGTAATTATATATTCATTTGCCATTTCAGCTGCAATCGCACCATCACTTGCTGCAGTAATAACTTGTCTTACTTTTTTAACTCTAACATCGCCTGCAACAAAAACACCTTCAATATTTGTTTTCATATCTTCGTCAGATTTAATATATCCATAATCGTCGCGATTAACTTCTGCTGCAATATCGCTTGGTATTTGACCTATAGCAACAAATATTCCGTCTATTAAAAGCTCACTTTCTAAATTATCTACTACATTTTTTAATTTTAAGCCTTCAACTTTATTTTGGCCAAAAATATCTGTTACTACTTGATTATAATGAATATTTACGCCACTATTGATTAGTTTTTCGGTATCAAGTTTACTTGCTCTCAATTTATCGCGTCTATGAATCAAATGTACTTGTTTTGCAAATTTTGTAAGATACAGGCAATCACTAACAGCAGTATTACCACCACCTATAACTGCTACTATTTTATCCTTATAAAAAGCTCCGTCGCAAGTAGCACAATATGAAACTCCATGACCTGTAAATTTATCTTCATTTAAAGCGCCTAATTTTCTTGGAGTAGCACCTGCACACAAAATGACAGCTTTTGCGGTAACTTCACCTTGATTTTGCAAAACCACAACTTTTTCATTATCCGAAAGCTTTGTTTTAATCACTGTATCATAAATCATTTTTACGCCTAGCTTTTCTGTATGCTCAAGCATTTTTAATGACAAATCTACACCGCTTATATTAAACAATGCTGGATAATTATCTACACTTTCTGTATTTGCAATTTGACCGCCTGCAAATTGTTTTTCCACAATAGCTACATTAAGTCCCGCACGAGATGCATAAATTCCTGCAGTCAAACCACTAGGACCGCCACCAATAATCAAAACATCAAAATCCATAAATCTCTCTCTTGCACCTAAAGTGCTTTAATTTAATAAATAATTTAATAACTTATCATATAATTAATTTTATTTTAAATAATAATTAATAAATGCACAAAATTATTAAAATTTACTTTACATTACTTTTATTTCCAAATACTTTTAAATTAAACGATAATTAGTTTGATAATAAAAAGCAAATTTTAGCTGCCTGCTAAAATTCACTTTTAAGTTTTATTTATTCACGCCCAAATCAACACCGATTTTAGTACTAGGAGCATCGCCGCTTAAAATATCTTTCAACTTATATTTACTATTTGCGATAATAACTTGCGTACCATTCATAATTGGCTCTTTGATATACTCAAGCTTAGCTTTTGCGCCGCCTGCACCTTTTCTGCTTGCACCTTGGCAAGCTTTTTGATACTCTTCGATATTGCTAACAACTTCTTGCACATTTGCACCGCTTATAAATTTAACTAATGAGTCTTTATCATTAACATCGCTGTAAATTCCGTCCACACTTGTCATAATCAATAATCTTTTTGATTTAACTAGGCAAGCAATTTGACTTGCTGTTTCGTCATTATCTATACCGTGAACATAATTTTCGCTATTACCAAGCTGAATTAATTCCATTTTAATAATTTCTTCTGTAGATAGTGGGTCATTGTAATTTATGATAGGAATTGCATTTTGTTTTGGACAGCGTAGCAAAAGGTTTTTCAAATATTCTCTTTTAACTTCATTGTTAAAATGTTGATGCTCAACCAAAATTTGTCTTAAAGAATATCTACTATCCATATATTGTCTGTAATTGCTCATTAATATAGATTGACCTTGAGAAGAATAATCTGTTTTTACTTCTGAATTATCGCCTTCAAGTTCATATCCATTTCGTTTTATAAAATCCAATCTTCCTATCTCCGCAGCTCCTGAAGTAACCCAAATATACCCCGGTCTTAACTCTTTGGATAATCTTGCTATTACATTGTAATTAATATCGTTATATTCCTTATTTATCAGCGCCATTGAACCAACTTTTCCAACCAATTCAATATCAAATTTACTCATTGTATCTCTCCTAATTTTCTTATGATTTCATCAATTATCACTTTATTATTTTTTTTATCCAATCTAACCCAAATGTCGGTATACTTGCTATATCTTTCTTTATCTTTATTTGATATACATATTATAAATGCCGTATCATTAAGCAATTTATAAACGGAAGGCAATCTTGAAATTTTTCCGTCAAAAGCTATCACGCTATCACAAAAATCTTGCATTTGGGGGAGCGTTTCTTTTTGCAAATCGCTGTACTTACGCATTCCGAAGCACTTAATTACTTGTTTCTTTTCGGTTAAATTTACATAATCACAGTACCCATCAAAATCAAGATAATGCAGCTCTAAAAAAACCGCAAGGCGTTCCCCAATCTGCTTGTTTACTTTTTCATTTTCGCCTATGATTACTACATTTGTTTTCATTTAAATCTGTATACTTGTCTTAAATGACATATCTCCCTTTTTATTAACTCTAAAAATTATGTCGCCATAATCTTTCGTCATATAAACTTCAATACCTTTTTGAGATTTACCGTCAGTGTAGTTTGCAAGTCTATCTAAACACTCTTGCGTAGGGTGACCGTGTTGAAAATTTGTTCCCACACTTATTACAGCGTATTCAGGGTCTAATCTTTCCAAAAATTCTTCACTTGCAGAAGAACTACTGCCGTGATGTCCTACTTTTAGCAAATCTATATCTATATTATCGTCGTATTTTTCCATAAATAATTCTTCACCATTATTACCGCCTTTGCCTTCGCTATCGCCAGTAAACATAATTCTTCTTACATCTTCTTGTGAATTGTAAGATAACAATACCATAGGTGAAACTTTATTTTTCTCTTTTGCATCAATCTGTGTCTCGTCACCGACTTTTGATTTTAAATACCACTCTTCGTCTACTCCGTAAATATCAAATCTATAACCTTCGCCCGTTATTTCCTTTTTTCCTATATTAAGCTCAACTTTAGCACCAATTTCTTTTACTTCTTTTTGCACAGCAAGCACAAAATCATTATATGTATCTGTAGGAATTGTGCCATATTTCGGGTTTATTCCTGCAGTTTTCTCAGCTCTACTATTAAAAGCAGGCCTATAAATGTTTTTAACATCACATTTTTCCAAAACCGTATCCATATAATCCACGTGGTCAGCATCGGTATGCGATAAGATCATATAATCAAATGTATCTATTTTTAGATTGTCTATGCTATCGACAATCCTTTTTTCCGCCTTTTGAGTTGTGGTATTTTTATCATTACCACCCGCATCTATTATTGCGTTTTTGCCGTCGGGCAATTGAATAATTATGCAATCGCCTTGCCCAACATCAAGGAAATGCACCGCTAAATCTCCATTAGGGTTACCTTCAATACCAGAAGGAGACATAATGTTTGCAATAAATTTATTCCAATAATCGGGAAAACCAAATCTAAATACTAAGGTTGCCACAATAACAAGCAACACAATAACCGCAAGTGCGATAAATAATGTCGAAGAATATTTTATTGTTTTAGCTTTTCCGCCACGAACTTTAACTGAAACGCCTTGAGAACCGGCTTTTACTTTGATATCTTTTTTCTTATTTGCCATACTCTACCATAAAAATTTAAACTACTAATATTTTATTAAGAAAATTTTATTTTGTGATTAATTTAAAAGTTAAGCACCAAATTTGTGTATACACTAATAATATACCATAAATAAAAATAAAAGTAAATTATTTTATAATTATTTTATAAATACTACTTTTAAACGAAAAAATTAAAAAATTATTAATTTGAAATGTAAAATTATCCCAAAAGTGTTGAAATATTGATTAAATTATGTTATTATATATTCATTAATAAAAAAACAATTGGAGGATTTTTTACTATGCCACTAATTACTAGTAAAGAAATGTTCAAAAAAGCATACGAAGGTAAATATGCAATCGGTGCTTTTAACGTGAACAATATGGAAATTATTCAAGGTATCGTTGATGCTGCTAAAGAAGAACAAGCTCCTCTTATTCTTCAAGTTTCAGCAGGTGCTCGTAAGTATGCTAACGCTACTTATCTTCGCAAAATGGTTGATGCTGCTGTTATTGATAGCAATCTACCTATCTGCTTGCACTTAGACCACGGTGATACATTTGAACTTTGCAAAGATTGTATCGACAATGGCTTCACTTCAGTTATGATTGATGGTTCTCATCATTCTTTTGAAGAAAATATCGAGCTTTCTAAAAGAGTTGCTGACTACGCTCACGAAAGAGGGGTTGTTGTTGAAGCTGAGCTTGGTAGACTAGCTGGTATCGAAGATGCTGTTAATGTTAGTGCAGAAGACGCTTCATACACTCGTCCTGAAGAAGTTGAAGAGTTCGTTACAAAGACAGGTGTTGACAGCTTGGCTATCGCTATCGGTACAAGCCACGGTGCATACAAATTCAAACCAGGTCAAAAACCACAACTTAAGTTTGACATTTTAGAAGAAGTTGAAAGAAGACTTCCTAACTTCCCTATCGTTCTTCACGGTGCATCTTCTGTTCCACAACAATTCGTTAAAATCATTAACGAAAACGGCGGAAAAATGCCAGATGCTATCGGTATTCCTGAAGAAATGTTACGTCAAGCTGCTACAATGGCAGTTTGCAAAATCAACATTGACTCTGACTTAAGACTAGCTTGCACAGCTGCTATTCGTAAGCACTTCAATGAGCATCCTGACCACTTTGACCCACGTCAATATCTTGGTGATGCAAGAGCTAACATTAAGGAAATCGTTCGTCACAAACTAGTTAACGTATTGGGTTGTAACGGCAAAGCTGCTGAAATTATTGCTGCAGCTGAAAAGAACGCTTAATTAAAATTTAATTTACTATTACGCAAAATAAAAGTCGGAATATTCCGACTTTTATTTGTTTTAATCTATATTTGATTTAATTAAACCGATAATTTTATAATATTTTAACAAAAACCAAAATGTAATTATACACTTTTCACATTTTAGTATCGATTTTTGATTAATTTTATTTGATAAGCAAAAAACAACAGGAAAATTCCTGTTGTTTTTATTTTATTTAAACGGCATATAGATATGTTCAGTTTTTGTAGCACCAGTACTATTTATTGAGATTGTAGTACCACCGCTTACACTGCCTGTACTATCCCAATAACAGCCGTCACCTGTCTTTAATCCATAAGTAAGCCTAATACCTTGATAAAGAATTGAAGAGTTATTTACGTGGTCGTGACCAACTATGACATCTTTAGTACTTCCAAGTTCTTTCATTTTTGCAAAGAATCCGCTATTGTAATATGGTGAACATACATTTTCTCTATTCAAGCCAAAGTTACCGTCAATAACATCTCTGCCGTTATAATTTTTTGGCAAATTCTTTTTATAAAGTGCGTAAGCAATATTAAATTCCGGCAATGGGATATGGAAAAAAGCAGATGATGGAACTACTTCGCCTTTATTTATTTTTTGTACGCCTTTTACAACCCATTCATACCACTCTATTTGATTAAGTTTGATATAGTCATAAGTTGTACCTACTCCAACCAATTTTCCGTTTTCGTCAGGTTTAAAAAGATAATTATCTTGAGCATACCAACCATTTAATCCATCAATAGCTGTTCCGTCTGTGATATTCTCAACTTTTTCAGGGTGTTGGTCACCATTGTTTGAGTGAGAGTCCATCATAAATATTGTATGTATAATTTTATGCTCATTATTTAATACATTTATTACATAGTTACCTACACCATCGATGTTCTTAGGACCTTTTGCTACATCTTTATTAAAGTCTGTTCCTTTTACACCAATATTGAAAATGCAATTTTTTGCTGTCAAAAATTGTTCCATTATCCAGTTAGTATCTACTTCCGTCTCAGGCTCGTGATTACCAAACACAGGTGCCCAAGGCACATTAAGACTATCTATATTTTGAATAAACTTTTTGGTTGCTGCCTTTGCATTGTTAAGCCAAAAATTATCACCTGTAAAAGTTATCAAATCGGGTTTTTCTTGCTCTACCAATTTTCTAACCAGTTCATAGTTACGCTTATTTTGTGAATTAGTATATACTTCTGACATTTGTAAGTCAGCAATATTCAATATTTTAAAATCAGAATCGTAATCAGCATACAATACATATCCGTCTTTTAGCAAATCAAAATCTTTTGTTTTATCATAAGAATAAGTACTTACAGAACCTTTTCTTGGTGAAAAGAAGATACCGCAAGGTATACCTACTGCAATACCTATCATAACTACAAGCAGCACCGCCGTAATAATTACTTCAATCTTATGATTAGTTAAAAAATCTTTAACCTTTCCCATAATTTCTCCTTTTAATACCATATTACAAAAATACAAATTATCCTAATTCTTAAATA